>LNFM01002602.1_pt1 | contig 37503 bp, 27 predicted proteins | sample 596031 | NCBI WGS metagenome assembly LNFM01 (sample SAMN04254537, study PRJNA301005) | activated carbon metagenome | isolation source: dual media filters at the Ann Arbor, Michigan drinking water treatment plant | place: USA: Ann Arbor | reverse complement strand
CTCGGCGAGATCGAGGTGATGGTCGGCGGCACGCTGACGTAGGTGAACACGCCGGGCGCCCAGGCCAACTGCGAGTCCGGATTCGTGACGGTGAGCCCCACCAGCGTCGGCGCGTGTGCGGGCATGCGGACGACCACACGGCTGGCGGTGACGGAGATGACCGTGGCGGCCAGGCTGTTGACCGACACGCTGACGCCCGTCTGGAAGTTGGCGCCATTCACGGTGACCTCGGTGCCACCGACGCTCGACCCGCTCGCCGGCGTGACACTGCTCACGACCGGGGCCGCGGCGCGGTAGGTGAACGCCTGCGGCAGCTGCACGCCGTTGCCGTCGGGATTGAGCACGGTGAGGCTGACCACACCCGCGGCCTGGGTCGGCGCGCGCGCGACCAGTCGTGTCGTCGTCACGCTCGACACGGTGGCGGCGATGGCGCCGAAGCGCACGACGACGCCATTCTGGAAGTTGGTGCCGGTGATGGTGACATCGGTGCCACCGCTGGCCGGGCCGACGACAGGTGACACCGTCGTGATGGCCGGGGTCGACGCGGTCGACGCCACGACGACGACCAGCTCGTTGGAGTAGGCGCTGTGCTGGCCGGCGGTGTTGAAGGCGCGGACGGCGAAGTAGTAGGTGCCGCCCCCGAGGTTGGTCACCTCCTGGGTGGCGACGGTCGGGGCGACGGTGAGGGACTGGGAGTACAGTCCGCTGGTCGTGCCCCACACCAGCACGTATCCGGCAAGGTCGGGTTCGCTGTTGGCGTCCCAGGACAGTCGCACGGAACCGGCGATGGCTTGTGAGACCTGCAGGGTGAGCAGGACGCAGGTGGCCAGGATGGCGAGGCGGAGGCGGCTGGCGAAGCCCGAACGGACCATGCCCCCTGCTTGGGCAACGGGTATGCCCTGCCGCGGGTTGGCACGGTTTCGCGTTTATGGGCCAGAAAACCTGTGATTGAGGGCCGTTGGCTTGTGAATCAATTCACAAGGCAATTACATTTTTGGCGCGGTAGATACCAAACATCGACAAACACCACCATGGATAGTAGGTGTGCACTAGCGGCCACCTTGGATAGGGCTACCGGATTGGCGGAAACGGCCGCCTGTGTGCCATGGTGGGAACCTCGGCGCCCGTTTGTCGTACCGCTACTGAGGAGTGTTCCCATGAGACTGCCCACACGTGCTCCGCTGGCAGGTGCCTTGCTCCTGCCCCTGGCGTTGGCCTCCGGCGGCTGCGAAATGATGATCGCCGGCCCGCGTGCCCAGGCGAGCGACCTGTGGGAGAAGACGTATCAGGTGTCTCCGACCGCCAGGCTGGAGATCGAGAACACCAATGGCGCCATCGAGGTGCGGACCCACGAGGCCGCCACCATCGTGGTGAAGGCGAAACGGACCGCTCGCGCCGTCAGCGAGCAGGGCGCCCGCGAGCTGCTCTCGCGCACCACGCTCGAGCAGAGTGCCTCGGCCGATCTCGTCCACCTCGTGACGCCGCGCAATCAGGGCCTGTCCATGGGCCAACACATCGAGATCCGGTACGAGATCCTTCTCCCCGCCACGCTCGGCCTGACCCTCACCACCGTCAACGGCAAGGTGGCCGTGGATGGCGTGACCGGCGCCGTCTCGCTCGAAACCGTCAACGGCAGCATCGAGGCCCATGAGGTCCGCGGCTTGCGGAAGGCCGAGACCGTCAACGGCAGCATTGCCCTCGACCTCGCCGGGCTGCCCAGTCAGGGCGTCCGCGTCGAGACGGTCAACGGCGGCGTCAAGGTGCACATGCCGGCAGCGGTGGCCGCCGACGTCTCGGTGCGCACCGTCAACGGCGGCATCAGCGTGGACGGCTTCGGCACGGTCCAGGACGCCGAGCGCAAGCGCCGGCACTACGAAGGCAAGCTGAACGGCGGCGGCCCGACCCTGCGCGTCGAGACCGTCAACGGTGGTGTCTCGGTCACCGCGTCGGCGGCCACGCCTGCGGCTGCCGGCGAAGTCTCCCAGTAGCCGGATCGGCCGTCGCGATCAGGACCCTGGCCACGGCGTCATACCGGGCCACGCCCTCTCGCACACGGTTCGCCCTGAGAAAGCGGTCGTAGGTCTGCCACGCCACGGCGTGGACCCACGGCCGCTGGTCGGCCAGTCGCGCCGCGATGGCCTGCAGGTCGGCGCGCGGACCGGGTCCGAGGTCGGCAAGCACGGCCTGCTGCACCGGCCGGGGCAAGCCAGCCGCCAGGTGCGGCAGCACCGCCAACGCTCCGCTGTAGCGCAGTGCCGGTCCTCCTGACTGGCACGCCAGCCACGCCACCACGCTCGCGTCAGCCTCGTCGGCGAAGCCGGCCAGATGCGCGTACTCGTGGGCCACGAGCGCTGGCAGTTCGACGGGCAGCACGCGCGAGTTGACCAGAATCTCGAGGCCGAAGGGATTGGTCATCCCGTCGATGCCGCCAGCCCGGAAGTACCCGTCCAGCAGCGTGCGCCGAGGGACGGGAAGGTGCGGCGTCCGCACCACACCCACCGACGGCAGGACCTCCGCCAGCCGCGGCCCGAGGATCGTCGGCATCTCGGCGCGCCCGGGCCACGCCGCGGCGTGCGCCTCGGCATGCCCCGCGTTGAGTTGGGCGACCGTTGCCCTCGCGAACGCCTCACCACGGGCGGCGGTGACCTCGGCCGGCGTCAGGCCGAGCCGCGCTTCGAGCGTCGGCACCTGGTAGTGCCATCCCCACAGCACGAGGAACAGCAGCCAGCCGCCGGCCAGCACGACCAGCAGGCGCACGGTGGTGTGCACCAGCCGCAAGTGCGCCCGACGGGTCCAGAGCCGCCACACCGCCACCCCGACCACTCCGACGAGCAGCGCATCGAGGGCCGCAACCGGCAGGCGCGCCGAGACCCGGGTGACCAAGGGCTGGCCCGAGGCGTACAGCTGCCGCCAGCCGCCGAGCAACGCCAGCGGCACCGGCAGGCTGAACGCTAGCGCGCCGAGGGCGAGGAGTCCGAGGCGGACGACTCGACCGGGTCCTGTCCCGTGATGAGCCGGATGCCGCGCTGATGAGTGACGTAGGCCCATGCCCACTGGATGAGGACCGCGGTCCGGTTGCGGAACCCGGTCAGTTTGAGCACGTGGACGAACAGCCACAGCCACCACGCGAAGACGCCGGAGAACCGCCAGCCGCCGCCGAAATCGGCGATGGCCGCATTGCGGCCGATCGTCGCGAGGTTGCCGAGGTCGTGGTAACGGAAGTCGCGCACCGGCTGGTTGCCGAAGCGACGCAGGATGTTCTCGACGGCGTGTGCCCCCTGCTGCATGGCCACCTGCGCGACCCCTGGCAGCAGTTGGCCATCCTGCTCGAAGTGCGCCAGGTCGCCGATCACGTAGACGTCCGGTCGGTCGGGCACCGTGAGGTCGGGCCGCACGACCACGCGTCCGACTCTGTCCACCTCGACTCCCAACGAGCGCCCCAGCGGAGAGGCGGCCACGCCCGCGGCCCACAGGACCGTCGAGGCCTCGATGCGTTCGCCGTCGGCCAGCGTGACGCCCAGCGCATCGATGCCGGTGACCGGCGAGTGCTTCCGGATGACCACGCCCAGCCGCAGCAGCGCCTGCTCGGCCTTGTCCTGCAGGTCTGGCGGAAACGCGCCGAGAATCCGCGGGCCGGCCTCGACGATGACGACTCGGGCACAACTGGTGTCGATGCTGCGAAAGTCACGGGCCAGCGAGAAGTTCGCCAGTTCCGCAAGGGCGCCGGCCAGCTCGACGCCCGTCGGCCCGCCGCCGACGATCACGAACGTGAGGTGGCGGGTCCGCTCGGCCTGCACGGGCGTGCGCTCCGCCTGTTCGAAGGCGAGCAGCAGATGTCGACGGATGAGGCCCGCGTCCTCGAGCGTCTTCAGCCCGGGCGCATGGGTCTGCCAGGCGTCGTGGCCGAAGTAGGCGTGCGTGGCGCCGGTCGCGATGATCAGGGCGTCGTAGTGCAGCTGGCCGATGTCCAGGTGCAGGACGTGCGCCTCGGCGTCGATGCGCTGGGCCTCGGCCAGCAACACCTGCACGTTCTGCTGGCGTCGCAGGATCCACCTGATCGGCGACGCGATGTCGCCCGGCGACAGCCCCGCGGTCGCGACCTGATACAGCAACGGCTGGAAGACGTGATGATTGCGCCGATCGACGAGGACCACGTCGACATCGGCCCAGCGCAAGGCGCGCGCGGCCTGCAGCCCCCCGAAGCCCCCGCCGACGATGACGATACGGCGGCGTCCAGGCGTGGACGAGACCGCCACATGGGCATCGCCGGCGCGGACCGGCACGCCGGCGATCACGACGGGTCCCTGGTCGGCACGACGCCAGGACCGAGCAGGGCACGACCAGCCCGCCGGCCGGTCAACGCGCCGTCCTTCACCGTCACCACGCCGTTCACCACGACAGCCGTCACTCCCACAGGGTACTGCCGCGGGCGGTCGAACGTCGCGGTATCGCGAATGGTGGCCGGATCGAACACCACGAGATCGGCATACCAGCCCGGCCGCACCTGTCCGCGTTCGCGAATGCCGAACTGTTCGGCCGCCCCCATCGTGAGGCGCCGGACCATCGCCGGCAGCGGGACGAGGCCCTCGTCACGCACGTAACGGCCGAGCACGCGCGGAAACGAACCGAAGCCGCGCGGATGCGGTCGCCCGACGGCGAGTGGTCCCTCTGCCGGCTGCGCCGACGAGTCACTGCCGATGGTGACCCACGGCTGTCGCAGCACCTCGCGCACATCGTCTTCGTGCATGAGCGCGTAGAGGGCGGCCACGGCCCCGTCGTGCTCGATCAGGAGATCGAAGAAGGTGTCCCAGTCGGACCGGCCACGCCGCCGGGCAATCTCGGCCAGCGTCAGCCCGATCACCGACGTGTCACCACCCGCTTTCACGTCGGCGATCGTCACGCCGTCGAAGCCGGCGGCCCGCAGGAAGTTCTCCCAGCCGTCGTGGCCGCGCTCGATGTCGCGCCGGATCCGGGCCCGCATCGCCGGGTCGGCCAGGCGGCGCAGCATCGCCGCGTCGCCGCCGTCGTGCACCCAGTCGGGCAGCGACGCATCCAGACTCGTGCCCGCGACCGGATACGGGTAGGCCGTGGCCGACACGTCGAGTCCGCGAGCCCTGGCCCGCTCCAGGCGGGCGACGATCGCCGGCATGGTCTTCCACCGGGTGCGCGTCGCGATCTTCAGGTGGTAGATGACCACCGGAATCTGCGCCTGCTCGGCGATGGTGATGGCTTCGTCGAGCGCGGTCTCCACCCGGTCGCCCTCGCCGCGGATGTGCGTGACGTAGCGACCCCCGTGAATCGCCGCCGTCTTCGCCAGGACGACGATCTCGTCGGTGCTGGCGTACGACCCGGGCGGGTAGATGAGCGCACTCGACAGGCCGAAGGCCCCCTGCCGCATCGCCGTGTCCAGCCGTCGACGCATCTCCTCGAGTTCCTCGGGGCGCGCCTCGCGTTGCGCCGGACCGATGACATCCACGCGCAACTGGTTGAGCGGCGCCAGCGACCCGACGTTGACGGTGATGCCCCGCGAGGCGAGGCGCTCGAGGAACCCGTTGAAGCCCGACCAGTCGAAGCGCTCGCCGAGTCGTGTCAGCAACGACTGGTCGGCCGATCCCGGCACCCACAGCGCCGGCGTGCTGGCCTCGCCGATCACTTCCGACGTGATGCCCTGCCGGATGTGGCTGGCGCCCGCCCCATCCTCGAGGAGCATCCGCCCCGACTGCCCCTGGGTGTCGATGAAGCCGGGGGCCACGACCTGCCCGTCGGCGTCGAGTGACTCCGTCGTCGTCCTGTCCGAGAGGTCGCCGAGCGCCGTGATGCGATCGCCCTGCACGCCGACGTCGGCCCGCATGGCCGGCGTCCCCGTGCCGTCCAGGACGAGGCCCCCACGCACGATCAGATCGAACTCGGGCGGCGATGGCCGACAGCTCGACAACAGCGCGAGCCCCGCCAGCACCGCGACGGTTGCGGAGGCCACGGTGAGCGTACGGGCGCGAGCCGGGGGAATCCCGCGCGTTTTCATCGATTCCGAGCCATCTCGGCGCTGCGGCATGCTGTGCCAGAATACCGGCAGTGCCTGAGAATCCCCGACGACGAAGCGCCACGATGGTGGAAACGGCCTGCCCGCTGGACTGCCCGGATGGCTGCAGCCTCACGGTTGGCGTCGAGGAGGGCCGCGTCGTCACGGTGGACGCTGGTCCGGCCAGCCCGACGACGGGCATGTTCATCTGCGGCAAGGTCCGGCGGTTCACCGACCATCTCTACGGGGATCACCGCCTCCTCTCTCCCGAGATTCGTGACGGGGCCAAGGGACTCGGGAAGTATCGCCGCGCCACCTGGGAAGAGGCGATGTCGCTCATCGCCGCACGCATGGAGAGCGCCCGCGACGAGTTCGGCGGGGAGTCCATCCTTCCCTACTCCTACGGCGGGTCCAACGGCTTCCTGACGCACCTCAGCACCGACGCCGACCTGTGGCGCGCGCTCGGCACGTCGCGCCTCGCGCGCACCGTCTGCGCCGCCCCGACGGGCGTCGCGGCCCAGGCCATGTACGGCAAGATGGCCGGCGTCGCCTACGAGGACTACGCCAGCGCCCGGCTCATCGTCGTGTGGGGCGCGAACCCGTCGGCCTCGGGCATCCACCTCGTGCCGTTCATCAAGCAGGCCCGCGAGGCCGGGGCCACGCTCGTCGTCATCGATCCGCGGGCGACGCCGCTGGCGCGGCAGGCCGACCTGCACCTGCCGATTCGCCCGGGCACCGACCTCGTCCTGGCGCTGGGCATGGCGCGCGAGCTCTTCGCCCGCGACGCCGTCGACCGCGCCTTCCTCGCCACCCACGCCTCGGGCGTCGAGGCCTTCGAGGCGCGGACCGCGCCGTGGACGCTGGATCGCGTCGCCGCCATCACCGGCATCCCGGCGGCGGCGGTGTCGCGCCTGGTCGATCTCTACGCCACCATCCGGCCGTCCGTGGTGCGCTGCGGCTGGGGCCTCGAGCGCAATCGCAACGGCACCGAGGCCGTGATGGCCGTGCTGGCGCTGCCGGCGCTGATCAACGCCTTCGGTGTCCCCGGCGGGGGGTACACGATGAGCAACAGCGGCGCCTTCGGCATCGACGCCGAGCGCTGGCGACAGGTGCCGGAGACGTCCACCCGCGTCATCAACATGAACCGGCTGGGCGAAGTCCTGACGGGCACGCCGGTGCCGCCGGTGAAGGTGCTGTTCGTCTACAACAGCAATGCGCTGGTCACCTCGCCCGACCAGAACCTGATCCAGAAGGGCCTCGAACGCGAGGATCTGTTCACGGTCGTGTTCGACCAGGTCCGCACCGACACGTCACGCTATGCCGACGTGATCCTGCCGGCCACGACCTTCCTCGAGCACTACGACATCGCTCGCGCCTACGGCAACTACGCCGTCCAGCTCGTCAAGCCGGTCATCGAGCCCGTCGGCGAGTCGCGCCCGAATGTCGTCGTGTTCAGCGAACTGGCGGCACGACTCGGCGTGGGCAGCGAGGAAGACGAGACCGACGTCCTCCTGCGTGTGACCAGCGGCCTGCCCGAGGCCATCGCCACCGGGGTCATGGAGCAGCGCGCCACGCCTCCGGCGGAAGGGGCGCGTCCGGTGCAGATGGTGGACGTGCGGCCGCGCACGCCCGATCAGAAGATCCACCTCTATCCGGAATCGCTGGCCAGGGGCGGCCCGCTCTACAGCTACGAAGCCGATCCCGCGTCGCCGATCTACCCGCTGGCCCTGATCAGCCCGGCGAGCGAGAAGACGATCAGCTCGACGTTCGGGCAGTTGCGGCGGAACATCGCCCGCCTGCAGCTGCACCCGGCTGACGCCGAGGCGCGTGGCATCGAGGAGGGCGACACGGTGCGGGTCTTCAACGCGCTCGGCGACGTGCACTGTCTGGCCCACATCACGGTCAACATCGCCCGTGGCGTGGTCAGCTTGCCGAAGGGCCTGTGGCGACAGAGCACGTTGAACGGCGAGACGTCGAACTCGCTCTCCCCCGCCACGCTCGAGCGCCACTCGGGCGGGGCCTGCTTCAACGACGCGCGCGTCGAAGTGGCGCGCATCGTCGGTGCGGCGTTCGGCGCCGCGGACGTCAGCGTGTTCGTCCCACAGCGCCCCAACGACGTGCACTGAGGCCCCGCGGCCATGGCCGCGCCAGTGCGGCTACCGTGTGATGTCGAAGCTGAGGGTCGCCGTCGCCGGGCGGTAGCAGACGCGGTCGTCACAGGCCTGATACCTGATGGTGGCGACCCCTGCCACGGTCCCGCCCGCCGCGACCGTTCGGCGCGCCTCGGGCGTGAGCACGAAGGCGTGAGTGACCTTGAACGGTGTGAGATACACCCGGGACGACTCACCCGTGGGCGGAAAGACGTACGTCTCGGCCAGCGGATAGGTGACCTTGCCTGGTGTGACCACGGCCGCCGGCGCGACCTTCACCGTGAACGGCAGGTAACCGGTGACGTCGGCGGCGTAGATGTGCATCTTCGCCTTCGGTGTGACGCCCAGCTCGACATGGCCCCGGCCGTCGGCCCCGAGGCCTCCCCCGGCGACCTGCGCCTGCAGGTGCAGCGTCTCGACCCGCCCCTTCGGCGCCTCCGCCTCCAGGAAGCCGGGCGTTCTGGTCTGGGCACCGGCCGTGGCCGTCCCGGCCAGCACGGCGAGAGCGAGGGTCAACGCACGCGACATGCCTCGATTACAGCATGAGTCCCGCCGTGCGCGGCCCACGGTCGCCGCCCCGCCGACGCTAGGGCGACGACAACCAGGCGATGCCGTACGGCGGCAACGCCACCGAGATGACGTCGGCGTGGGCCTGGTAGCGGGCACGCGACAGCACGTCTCGCCAGACGACCGACGGCCCGAGCTCCGCGGCCGGTACCTTCACGCGCACGGGGTGATCGGTGACGTTGGTCAGGGCGAGCACCCGCTGCACGCCCTCACGCTCTCTCAGCACGGCGAACACCTGCGGCCCGAGATCGAGGACGGTCTGGGCGGCATTCGGGTGAAACGCCGGCTGCGCCACCCGGCGACGCACGAGGCGACGCATGCCGCGCGCCACCTGCGACACCCAGCAGTCCGGGTCGTCGAGCAGCCGCATCAGCGCCGCCTCGTCGAACGTGCGGCGATTGATCGAGCGCTTCTCCGCGCCGCCCAGCACGGCCTCGGTGTCGTTCTTGGCGCCGAACAACGTCGGCAGGTAGATGCCGGGCACGCCGCGCATGGCGAAGGCGATGGCGCGCGCGGCCAGGAAGCGGGCGACCTGCAAATCCTGCGACTCGCCGATCCCCTCGCGATTGAGCGCGCTGTACCACGTGATGTTGAGCTCGTACGGGCTCTGTGTGCCGTCGCCGTTCGACCGGTAGGAGACGAAGCCGCCGTGCGCGATGGTGCGATCGACGAGCGCGGCGACCTCCGCCTCGGTCAGGATGCCGCGTGCCCCGAGCAGGCCCACGCCATCGTGTGACGACAGGAAGTTGAAGTAGTTGGCCGTGTCCGAGACATGGCTCAGCGAGCGGGCCCAGCGTGCCAGGGCTTCGCAGGAGCCCGTGTGGAACGTGTGGAGCACCAGCGGCGGCAGCGCGAAGTTGTAGACCAGCTGCGCTTCATCGGTGCCGTTGCCGAAGTAGCTGATGTTGTCGGCGTGCGGGACGTTGGTCTCGGTGATCAGGGCGACCTGCGGCGCCGCGACATCGAGGATCGCGCGAAACAGCTTGACCAGCGCATGGGTCTCCGTCAGGTGCGCGCAGCTGGTGCCGAGTTCCCGCCAGATGTAGGTGACGGCATCGAGCCGCACCACGTCGGCGCCGCGTCGGACGTACGCCAGGAGGATCTCGACGACCCGGGTGAGGACCCGCGGGTTGCGGAAGTTCAGGTCCACCTGATCCGGGCTGAAGGTCGTCCAGACGTACCGCATGCCGTTGATGGTACGGAACGGCGTCAGCAGGTCGGACGTGCGCGGACGCAGGATGAGGCGCAGGTAGTCGGCGTCGATGGCGTCCTTCGTGGTGAAGGCGACGAAGAAGTCGTCGTAGCCCGGCCGGCCATTGAGGAAGCGCTGGAACCAGCGACTGCGACTCGACGCGTGGTTGAACACGCCGTCGAACATGAGCCGGAACTCCTTCGCCAGCGAGGCGATGTCCTCCCAGGAGCCGAGGCGCGGGTCCACTTCCTCGTAGTCGATGATCGAGAAGCCGCGGTCGGACGAGTAGGGAAAGAACGGCAGGATGTGCACGGTGTCGATCGACCCGCGCATGAAGCGGCGCAGGAAGCCGGCCAGCACCTGCAGCGGCGCGCGCCCCGGCGACGTCAGCAGGTCGCCGTAGGTGATGAGCACGACGTCACGCTCGGTGAACCGTTCGGCGGCGACGAAGGCCGCATCCTCCGCCACCAGCGCCGGCGGCTTGTGCGCGTGGTAGACGCGCATCAGACGCTCGAGTTCGGGGAACGTCGCGGCGGCCACCTCGTCACCGTACATGGTCGACAGCAACCCGAGCATCCGCTCGCGCTGCGCGGCGGTGAGCGTGAGGAGCGGGCGCGCATAGTCGGGCTCCGGGAGGTGCGCGATCCGTCCGAACGCACGCGTCGACACTGGCGCGGTGGCATCGTTCATACGGCCACCCTAGCACGCGAATTCGCCGATGCGCTCACCGCCGTGGTGTGCCGGGAGCGCACACTGCGCGGCCCGCACGTGCAGGTGGCGCGCCCATGACGGTTCTGCCCGCGACTGACGAATCCGTCAGTCCAGGCACAGTCCCGTCCGTGACGCGGCGACGACGACGCGGAAATGCCCGTGTTGGAGCACGGCCGTTCAGGCGCGCGACTTGCAGCAGAGCCGGACGTGGCTGCCCCGGCACGCGCCGTCCTCCCTGTGACCGAGTCCCCCGAGGGGTCGGTACGGGCGGCGTTCGGCCACGTCCGCCCCCTGTACATCCCGGTCCATCTGGACGGTCTGGTGATGGACTCGGTCGTGGACTTCCACCTGTATCTGCAGACCTCGCCCGGCCACTTCGTCCTCTTCCGGGGCCCCGACCTCGAATTCACCACGCCGCACCATGCGCGCCTGTTGGCCAACAACGTCCAGACGCTGTGGCTGAAGGGCGACGAACGGCGACGCTACGAACAGTACGTCGAGCGGCATCTCGAGACGCTGCTCGCCAATCCCCAGATCGCCACGCCGCGCAAGGTCGAACTGCTGCAGTCGGCGGCGCACACCACCCTCGAAGCCGTGATGATCGACCCGCGGCACACCGAGGCGGTGCCGCGCACCCGGCGCGTCGCGCAGCAGACGGTGCAACTGCTCGTCAAGGAGAAGGAAGCCCTCGGGCACATGGCCGCCCTGATGGCGCGCGACTACGACACCGTGCGCCACTCGATGAACGTCAGCATCTTCGCGACGGGACTGGCCCACGCCGCCGGGGTACGCAACGCCAGTGACCTCCGCGATCTCGCGCTCGGTGGCCTGCTGCACGACATCGGCAAGAGCGAACTGCCCCGCGAGCTGATCGTCAAGCCGGGTGCCTACACCGACGGCGAGATGGCCCTGATGCGCACCCACGTCGTCCGCGGCGAGCACATCCTGCAGGCCGACGGCCGGATGGGCTCGCTCGGCATGGTCGTCGTCTCGCAGCACCACGAACGGCTCAGTGGCCATGGCTACCCGCGGGCGCTCGAGCCGCAGCACATCCATCTGTTCGGCCGCATCGCCGCCATCGCCGACGTCTACGACGCGATGACCAGCGACCGCAGCTACCAGCGCGCGATGAAGCCGGTGGACGCACTGCACCTGATGACGACGCACCTGGCGTCGCACTTCGATCAGGACCTGTTGAAGACCTTCGTCAAGACCTTGCGCGCGCCTCGAGTCTGATCCCGCGCTCCCGCGGTCCACCGGACGAGCCGCCGGACGCTTGGTACGATCCGGCATGCCCGAACGCTGCCCCTGGTGTGGCACCGACCCGCTCTACGTCGCCTACCACGATGACGAATGGGGCGTGCCCGTGCACGACGACCGTCGCCTCTTCGAACTGCTCATCCTCGAAGGGGCCCAGGCAGGGCTGAGCTGGATCACGGTGCTGCGCAAGCGCGAGACCTATCGCGAGGCGTTCCACGGCTTCGACATCGCGCGCGTGGCGGCGATGAGCGAAGAGGAAGAGGCGGCCCTGATGAGCAACGCGGGGATCGTGCGCAACCGCCTGAAGATCCGTGGGGCCCGCAAGACGGCCAACGCCGTGCTCGACCTGCAGGCGCGGCATGGGTCGCTCGATGCCTTCCTCTGGAGCTTCGTCGACGGCCAGCCCAGAGTGAACCACTGGACGTCGATGTCGCAGGTGCCGACCGCGACACCCGAGGCGCAAGCGATGAGCAAGGCGCTCGCCCACGCCGGTGCCACCTTCGTCGGCCCGACGATCTGCTACGCCTTCATGCAGGCGGCGGGACTCGTCGACGACCACCTCGCGCACTGCTTCACGCGACACCGATAGACCGCACCAACCGTTTCGCCCCAACGCCCGTCTAATGCGTCGATTCCCGTGCGCGACCTTCTGTGGATCCTCTGCCTCGCTGGCCTGTCGGGGTGCGTCCAGTCGCACGCCGACCCGGCTCCGACATCCACCGCTGAGGTTGCTGCAGCCACGGTCGAGGTCCAACGCCGCGACGTGACGCACGTGCTGCGCCTCCACGGCACGGTCGAGCCGGAGAGCGCCGTCGCCGTGGTCGTGCCGCGGATCCTGGGCCAGAACGTCACCGCGCTGGTGGTCACACGCCTGATCGCCAACGGCAGTCGCGTCTCGGCAGGCGACACGCTGGTCGAATTCGATCGTCAGGCGCAACTCGATCTGGCGCTCGAGAAGAAGGCCGAGTTCCGCGACCTCGAAGAGCAGGTCCACCGCAAGGTCGCCGAACAGACCGAGTTGCGGGCGAAGGACGACACCGCGCTCAAGACCGCCGAGAACGCCCTCGCGCTCGCCGTCCTCGAGGTCGGCAAGAACGACATCCTGCCGAGGATCGAGGCCGAGAAGAATCTGCTGCTGCGCGAGGCGGCAGAGGCGGAAGTGGCCCAGTTGCGCCGCACCTACGCCTTGAAGGTGGCTGCCGCGAAGGCCGAGGTCCGCACCCTCGAAGTCCGACGTGATCGGGCGCGACGCGCCTGGGAGCATGCCGAGCGCAACGCCGAACGCCTGTCGATTCGCGCGCCCATCGGCGGCCTGGTCGTGCTGCGATCGATCTGGAAGGGTGGGCGGATGGGCGAGCCGCAGGAAGGTGAGGAGGTGCGCACCGGACTCGGCCTGCTGGACGTGGTCGCCGAAGGAGCGATGCGCATCCGCGCCAAGCTGAACCAATCCGATCTGGCGGGGCTCGAGGTCGGACTGCCGGCCGACGTGTCGCTGGATGCCTACCCATCGCGACGCTACCGGGCACGGCTCGAGCGGCTCTCGCCCGTCGCCACCCCGGGCATGTCCGACAAGGTGCGCAGCGTGCTGGCGCAGTTCTCGGTCGAGGGTCGCGACGCCGTCCTGACGCCCGACCTGTCGGCCGCCGTGGACGTCCGTCTCGGCCACTGGCCCGGCGCCCTCACCGTGCCACGCCGCGCCATCGTCTGGCGCGACGCCGCACCCGGGGTGATGAGTGACGGGCAGTGGCGTCGCGTCACACTGCTGGCCCTGACCCCGAGTGACGCGGTGATCGGTGAAGGCCTCGCGGCAGGCGACCGCGTCGGCCTCGACGAGGCGGCGCCGTGAGGGGCGCCTTCTCGCGACGACGTGTGATCGTCGGGGTCCTGCTGCTGGGGCTGGCGACGGTCGGCGGGTGGCAGGTGCTCGGGCGCGGCGGGGTCGACGCGGACGTGGAAAGCGTCGAGGTCATCCGCGGCAGGTTCGACGACCGCACGACGATTCGTGGCGAGATCCGGGCGCTGCGATCGCAGGCGCTCACGGCGCCGTCGGATGCCGGTGAGCTGCGCATCCTCGAGCTCGCGCCCAACGGCGCCAGGGTGAAGAAGGGCGATCTGGTGATCGCGTTCGATGCCACATCGTTGCGCCAGCGGCTCGACGAGAAGCACTCGGATCTTCGCGCCTCGCAGGCCGAGATCGCCAAGGCCGATGCCGAGGGGCGGCTGAAGCTCGAAGAGTTCACCACGGGACGCGTGACGGCCGAGTTCGACGTCGAACGCGCACGGCTCGACGTCACGGCCGGCGCCATGCAGTCACGCTTCGACGAACAGAAGGCGACGCTCGCGCTGTCGGACAAGCAGCAGAAGCTCGTCGAGACCGACACCGTGCTCGACAGCGGGCGCGCGGCCACCCGGGCGACGGTCGGCGCGCTGGAAGGCAAGCGGGAACGGGCCCAGGCGGAAGTCGGGCGCACGTCGCGCGGCTTGCAGGCGCTGGTCATCACGGCGCCCACCGACGGATTGATGGTGGTGCTCGACAACTGGCGCGCCGGCCAGTTCGGCCAGGGGTCACGCCCGTTCCAGGTGGGCGACGCCGCCTGGGCCGGCGCCCAGATCGCCGAGTTGCCGGATCTGTCGTCGGCGCGCATGACGGCGATGGTCGACGAGGTCGACCGCAGCCGGCTGAGCGTCGGTCAGGACGCCACCGTCCGCATCGACGCCATCGGTGACAGCGACCTGCCGGCGCGACTGGTGTCCATCGGCACGATTGCCAAGACCGACTTCACCAGCGGGTGGCCGCCCCGGCGCGGCTTCGAGGTGGTCCTCGAACTGACGACCAGCGAACCGCGCGTGCGGCCGGGCATGACGGCTGTGGCCAGGGTCGCGGTCGCGCGTCACGAGCAGCAGACCCTGGTGCCTTCACGCGCCTTGTTCCCGCACGGCGGTCGCACCGTCGCCTGGGTCGTGACCCCGCGCGGCCTCGTCGCGCGATTCGTCAGCGTGGCCCATCGCAACGACGACATGACGGCCGTCGCCTCCGGCCTGTCGGTGGGCGACCGTGTGGCCCTGACGCCACCGGCCGACGCCGAGGCACGCCTCGCCGCACTGGAAGAAGGGCCCTCATGACCATGCAGCGGATGACGGCAGCCCTGCCGATCGTCGCCGTGCTTGCGACCGGCTCGACCTCCTGTACCCGGGCGGCGGGCAGCGAGGCCGTGCCCACCATCACCGTGAGCCGGGGCGACGTCAGCGCGGACGTCCACACGTCTGGCGAATTCGTCGCCACCCGCTCGCAACTGGTCACCGCTCCTGCGGTCACGGGCACCCTGCGGCTGGTCGCACTGGCCTCGACCGGCACACGCGTGGCGGCCGGCGACATCGTGATGCGGTTCGACACGGCGGAGCAGGAGTTCATGCTCGAGATCAGCGAGAGTGAAGTGGAAGAGGCCGGTCTCGAGATCCAGAAGATCGACGCCGATCGGGAAGTGCAGGCGGCGCAGGATGCCGTCAACCTGCTCAAGGCCCGCTTCGATGTGCGCCGCGCCGAACTCGACGTCACGACCAACGAGTTCCTTGCCGAGGTCGAGGCACGGAAGAATCAGCTGACCCTCGAGGAGAATCAGCGAAAGCTCGCGCAGATCGAGGAGGACGTCCAGTCCCGGGCCCGCACGGGCGCCGCGGCTCGCGCCGTCGCGGACGAGAAGCGCCAGAAGGCCATCCTGGCTCGCGACCGGGCTCGTCAGTCCATCGAGCAGATGACCGTGCGCGCGCCGTTTGCCGGCATCGTCGCCGTGCGGCAGAACCAGGATGCGTCAGGCGGCTTCTACTACACCGGCATGTCGATGCCGGACTATCGCGAGGGCGACGTGGTGTTCCCCGGACGTCCGGTCCTGATGGTGCTGGATCCGGCCGCCATCCAGGTCAGAGCCCGCGTGCCAGAGGCACTGGCGTCCAGCGTCACGCCGTCGCAGCAGGCCCACGTGCAGTTCGACGGCAGCACGCGGCCCCCGGTGGTCGCCACCGTCCGCACGGTTGCCGGCATGGCCGACCGCGGCGGGCCCTTCCGCGCGTCCGTGCAGCGGGAATTCGACGTCACGTTCGCGATGCCGCCGCTCGAGCACGCCGTCGAAGCGGGCCGCACGGCGCGCATCCGCATCGAGGGGACGCCGCTGCGGCGGGTTCTGTCGCTGCCGCGCCAGGCGGTCTTCGACCGTGATGGCACTCCGACGGTGTTCGTCGATCAGGGCGGACGCTTCGTGCCCACCGCCGTCAAGGTGACCGCGCGCACGCAATCGCGCGTGGTCGTCGATGGCCTCGCCGAAGGCACACGGGTCGCCCTGCGCGACCCGACCGTCGCCGACGATGCCCCGGCGACGACGCCAGCAGCGGGAGGTGCGCGATGAATGCGTCGACCACCGCCACCGGTCCGCGCCATCGCCGCTGGTCGGCGCGGATCGGGCCCGACATCCGCATGGGCCTCGAGAACCTGCTGGCGCACAAGCTGCGCTCGCTGCTGACGATGCTCGGCATGATCTGCGGGGTCGCGGCCGTCGTCGCCATGCTGTCGATCGGTGCCGGGGCGCAGCAGCAGGTGATGGCCTTCATCGAGAACCTCGGTGTGCGCAACCTGATCGTCGAGGCGCGCGAGGCCACCGACTGGCAGAGCATGCAGAAGATGCGGGCCGTGTCGCCCGGCCTGACGTTCACCGACCTCAGACTCGTCGAGGCCAACGTGCCCGGGATCTCCGGCATCTCGCCCAGGAAGCGCTTCACGCCGACCGCGCTGCTGCCTCGACCCGGGCGCGACATGCCGGTCGTGTTCGGCGTGGCGCCGGGCTACCGGGCCATCGCCGGCCTGGCGATGGCGCAGGGACGCTTCTTCGATGAGGAAGAGGCCAGGCGCGCCGCTCCCGTGGCGGTGCTCGGCGATGGCATCGCCGAGGCGCTGTTCCCGGGCACATCGCCGATCGGCCAGCACCTCAAGGTCAACGAGCAGTGGCTGCTGGTGATCGGTGTGACGCGGCCGCAGATGACCGCCCCGCGGGGCACGAGTGGACTGCCGGCCGACGATCGGAACAACCTCGTGTACGTCCCGGTGTGGACGGCGATCCTTCGACTGGAAGACTCGACCAGCAGCGTCAAGGACGAGATCGATGGCCTGTACGTCCAGGTCGCGTCGTCCGACACGTCACCGGTGGCTGCGCAGGCCATCCGCGGGCTGCTCGACGAGACCCACAAGCGGGCCGGCGACTATTCGCTCGTGGTCCCGGCCGAACTGCTGGCCGAGCAGCGGCGCACCCAGCAGATCTTCCAGATGGTGATGGTGGCCATCGCCTCGATCTCCCTGCTGGTCGGCGGCATCGGCATCATGAACATCATGCTGGCGAGCGTGCTGGAGCGGACCCGCGAGATCGGCGTCCGTCGCGCCGTCGGCGCCCGCCAGGCCGAGGTCGTCAGGCAGTTCCTGATCGAGGCGACGATCATCTCGGGGCTCGGCGGCGTGCTCGGCGTGGTCGTCGGGGTGCTGATCTCGCGTCTGGTGGCGTACTTCGCCGGGTGGACGACGGTGATCACGCCGTTCTCGGTGGCCCTCGCCTTCACGGTGTCGGTGGCGGTGGGTCTGCTCTTCGGCGTGTACCCGGCGCGCAAGGCGGCACGCCTCGACCCGGTCAAGGCCCTGCACTACGAGTAGGGGCCGCGCGGGGACCGGGCACGGACCGGTGGACGGAACCGATCGCGAGCCCCACACGTACCGTTGCGCGTGCCTGCCGCCGTTGCCACGGGGCTCGATGCCCTGCGCGCCAATCCCCTCAGAACGCTGCTGTCCACCATCGGCGTCGTGATGGGAGCGGCCTCGCTGGCCGCGGTGCTGTCGCTCGGCGACGGCGCGGAAGCGTTCATGCGCGAGCGCATCGCGTTCGAGGGCATGCACCGCATCGCCGTCGAAGCGCGCACCGCCGATGTCATCGACGGCCATCGGATCCCGCGGCAGTCCTATCCGATCTTCGCGGCCGGCGACGCCGACGCCGTCGCCGCTCTCCTGCCGGACGCCGACGTGCGGCTGGAAGTCACGGGCACCGCATTGACCGGCTGCCGGGACGGCGCCCCGTGCCTCGAGGCACCAGGGTCGCCAGATGCCGCCCTCCGTGCCGTCCAGGTGAGCGGGCTGTGGCTCGCCGGCACGCCATCGCCCCCCGCACTCCTCGCCGGTCGATGGTTCACCGCGGACGAACTCCGCACGGGCGCGCGCGTCGCGGTGGTCTCGCGCGCCACGGCCACGGCGCTGCTCCCGCCGACGACGACCTCGCCGGTCGGCGGCGTGATCGCGCTGGGTCACGCGTCCTATCGCATCATCGGCCTCGTGGCCGACGCGCCTGGTGGGCGCGACCTCTCGGCGGCCGTTCCCCTCGACACCGTCGACGACGCCCTCGTGCCGGTGCCCCAACCGCGGGCCCGCACACTGACGGTCACCGTCCGGGCCGTCGAGCAGGCGCCCGACGTCCGCCGACGCCTCGACGCCCTCGTCGACGCGCGTGCGGACTGGCGTGGTCAGGTCCGCGTCGTCGCGCATGGTCCGGAGCGGCTGGCGCAGGTGACGCAGGGCATCCTCGTGATGAAGCTGATGCTCGGCGCGTTCACGTCGATCTCGCTGCTGGTCGGCGGCATCGGCATCATGAACGTCCTGCTGGCCTCGGTGGCCGAACGCACCCGCGAAGTGGGCATCCGGAAGGCCGTCGGCGCCCGCCGGCGGGACATCCGCCGGCAGTTCCTCACCGAGTCGGTCGCCATCTCGTCGGCCGGCAGCCTGATCGGGGTGCTTCTGGGCCTGACCGGGGCGCGGGTCGCCACCGCGATCATCCGCGCCCAGACCGACGCGCTGATCTACGCCTCGGTGAGCGTCAGCACGCTCGTCATCAGCGCCCTCGCCGCGCTGATCGTCGGCATCGTCTTCGGCACCTACCCCGCCGTGCGCGCCGCACGCCTCTCCCCCATCGACGCCATCGTCCGCGAGTAGCGCCCGGGCGCCGACGCGTGGCCGGTCAGGTGGACACGACCTGCGCGCGCCGACGCGCGATCAGCCGGCGTTCGGGTGCCGAGCAGCCGCAGGCGAGCGCACGGTCGAAGGCCGTCAGGGCCTCCGACGTCCGGCCCACCTGCATCAGGAGCGTGCCGCGCACGGCGTGCGCGAGGTAGTAGTGATCGAGACGCGACAGCAGGCGATTGGCCTCGACGGCGGCGAGCCCGGCGGCCGCGCCGTACCACTGGGCGAGGGCGACCGCGCGGTTCAGCTCGACCACCGGGGATGGCGCCAGCGCGTGCAACTGGTCGTAGAGGGACACGATGCGAGGCCAGTCGGTGCGCGCGAGATCCGGCGCGGTGGCGTGCGTGGCGGCGATGGCCGCCTGGACGTGGTATGGCGACAGGTCGTCCCCGGCCGCGCTGCGATCGAGCCAGACGAGCCCCTCGGCCAGCCGACCGCGATCCCACTGCGCGCGGTCCTGCGCGTCGAGCAGCAGCACGTCGCCCTCGGGCGTCGTGCGCGCGGCGAGGCGCGCCGAGTGCAGGAGCATCAGCGCCAGCAGCGCGGCGGTCTCGGGTGAGGCCGTCTCCGGGCTGACGGCCAGCAGCCGCGTGAGGCGCACCGCTTCCTCGCAGACATCGGGTCGGGTCAGGTGCGCGCCCTCGTGGGCGGCGTACCCTTCGTTGAACATCAGGTACAGCGTCTCGAGGACGGCGCTGCGCCGTGCGACGAGGTCGTCACGCGTCGGCATGTCTGCGACGGCATCGGCCTCGCGGAGGGTGCGTTTGGCGCGGACGATTCGTTGCGCCACGGTCGGACCGGGCTGGAGGTAGGCGCGGGCGATCTCGTCGATGCCGAAGCCGCAGACGGTCTTGAGCGTGAGGGCGACGCGGGCCTCGCGCGACAGCGCGGGGTGACACGTCAGGAACATCACGCAGAGATCGGCGTCGCCGAACGGCAGGCGGCCCTCGTCGAGGCCCTGCTCGCCGAGCGCACGCACGGCCGCGGTGATGATCGGCTCGCGGTCGCGGAACCAGCGGGCACGACGCATCCGGTCCAGGGCCTGGTTGCGCGCCACCGTGAAGAGCCAAGCGACGGGCTGCGCCGGGACCCCGCTGAGGGGCCAGACGCGCAGGGCGCGCAGGAGCGCGTCCTGGACCGCGTCTTCCGCCACGTCGAGGTGACGTGCGCCCAGCACGCGGGTGAGGCGGGTCACCATGCGACCCGCCTCCTCCCGGAACAGGTGCGTCACCAGGTGATCAGGACTGCTCGTCACCCGTCTGCTCGAGCTCCCGGATCTCGATCGACCCGAGTTCCAGGTGCGGGCAATCCGACGCGAGGCCGACCGCGTCGTCCCAGGAGTCGGCGGACACGACGTAGTAGCCGCCGATGATCTCCTTGCCTTCGACGAACGGACCGTCGGTGACCGACAGGCCGGCACTGCCTGGCCGGAGCACCCGACCGGTGCGGTCCTGCAGCTTGCTGGCATCGACCAGGAGGCCACGGCTGGCGAGTCCGTGCGTCCAGTCGATGTAGCGCTGCAGCACCGCCTGCATCGCCTCGGGACTCATGTCGGGAAAGGTGTCGGCGTCACGCAGCAACAACAGGTATCTGGCCATCTCGTGTCCTCTCGTCTGGCAGCAAGCATACGGGGCACATCCCCGTCTCGTGCACTGTTGCCCTGAAGACGAACGGGACCGCCGGTGATCGACACCGGCGGGCGCCGCCTAGAACGAGAAGTAGAAGACGAGGTCGGCGCCGTAGCGCTCGATGCGCTGCGTCAGCGAGCGGTTGCCGGCCGTGAGCCCGTCGCCCTCGGCCACGTTGCCCTGCAGGCGGAGGAAACTGGCCAGGCGGTATTCGAGCAGGAACTGGGTGACCTGCTGGTTGCCGAACTGCTGGCGGAAGCGCAGGAACAGGTCCTGCGTCACCTGCTGGCCGATCACCACCGCCGGATTGACCCGGCCGGTCGGGTCGGTCGTCTCGACTTCGAACTGGTCGAGGTCGAGCGAGCTGCCCAGGGCCTCGGCCAGCGGCGTCACGACGAAGCCAGCCGCGATGCCGCCGGCACGTTGCGCGAGCGAATTCTGCTGCCCGGTGCCGAGCTGGTTCAGCGGCTGGTTGAACACGATCAGCGCGAGGATGTCCCCTTCGTCGAGCGGCGGCGTCGACGACAGCGACAACTCCGGCTTGCGAGCGGTGCCCATGATCCGGACACGCGCCTCGACGCCCTGGATGACCCGCTGCGCCGTGATGTCCAGCCGGGGGTCGATCTCCTCGGCCCCCCGGAACAGGATCTGCCCGTCGCGCACGAGATCGAACCGGCGCCCCTGATACGAATACGTCCCCCGCACGGTGTTCACCGCACCCAGCAGCACCGTCGGCTTGCCCGCGGTCTTGGCCACCCGGAAGTTGCCCCCCAGCGTCGCGTTGAGGTCGCCAATCGAGGCGCGCTGCGCCTCGATGCCCTGCCCACGCAGCACGAGGTTGTCGGGGATCTTCACCTGGAGGTTGAGCGCCGTGTCGGCGAAGACGTCCGCCGACGTCTCCGGTGCGGCGGCGGTGGTCCCCGCGGACGCCGTGGCGGGCGCGGCCGGGGTGGCCGCCGATGTCGCCGCGGGCGTGGTCGCCGCGGGGGCGGTCGCGCCAGGCACGGCAAGCGCGAACGTGTTGATGCCCGGTGCCAGCCGCGGCGCCGTGTCCTCGTCGCCCAGCAGGTCCGGCACGATGGCCCCCCGCAGACGCTCGGTCGGGATGCCCTGGTACTCGGCCTGCGTGGCGTAGGTGGTGTCGGCCACCTGCGGCAGAATCTGGTCGAGTTCGAGCCGGCCGTCGGAGACCTCGAGCGAGCCCTCGACCACCGGCGCCAGCAGGGTGCCGGAGATGGTCAGGTCCGTGTGGAGATCGAGCAGGCCGAACTCGTTGTCCAGGACGCGGAAGTCGCGTCCCTTCATCTTGAGGTTGACCGTCCTCGCCTGCTCCCGGCTCAGGCCCAGCTCGCCTTCGACGGTGAGCAGGTCGCCGTTGTCGGTCTCGACGCCCATCTCCGAGATGGCGACGCGCTCGTCCTCGAACATCACCACCGCATCGAGGTTCTTGTAGGTCACGCCGGTCAGCGGCACCACGAACGTGCCGTTGATCAGGAACAACGCGCCCTCGACATGCGGGTCACGCCCCGACCCGGTCACGCGCACGTCCACCTGGGCCTGGCCCCCGAGCCCGGTCACGTACTCGGTCAGTCCCTCGCCCAGCGCGAGATCGATCGGCGTCGAGACGATGGCGACGTCGATGCGATCGGCAGCGGTGGCGGCGACATGCTCGTCGGAGCGCCCGTCGAGCACCGACCGCGGCACCACGCCCTTGGCCGTCATGCGCGCGAAGCCGTCCTTGACCAGTTCGAGGTCCACCAGCGCCAGCGTGCCGTCGAAGGTGACGCGCCCACCGAGCCGCTGCACGTCGATGTTGCGGACGCGCCCCTGCGTGACCTCGACCTGGCCATCGGCCAGGGGGCGCTCGCGCGTGCCCCCGAGCGTGGCCGTGGCCGTGAGCACGCCATCGACCTCGACCTCCTGCGCGGCCAGCGTGAGCACGTCGCCGATGTCCACGCCGACCGCCGCGACGCGCAGCGACGACTCGGCGTCATCGGCGATGCCGACCGTGCCCTCGACGTCGAGGGACTGGCTGCCGCTGACCAGCCGCACGGGGCTGATGGTGGCCTGCCGCGGCGTGATGGCCATCCGCGCCGTCGTGCCCTCGGCCAGCTGCCACTGCACGCCGTCACGCGCGACCTGGACGTGCTCGAGCGTCACGCGCTGGCGCGCCTCTTCGAGCGTCAGGCTGCCACGTGCCTCGATGGCGCGCACGGCGTCGGACCCGGTGACGTCGAAGCGCACGAGGTCCTTCGTGTAGCCGACCGTGCCATTGACGACCGGCAGCACCTGCCCGGCCACCTGCACCTGCTGCCCATCGATGGAACTCTGCACGTCGACGCGGTCGACGTCGAAGTCCGGCACCCGCACGGCATACTGCGCCGTCACCTTCCCGGCCGCGACGTCGTCGCCGTAGGCCAGCTGATCGCCGGCCACCGTGCCGGTGACGAGGAAGTCCGCGCGTGTGCCGGTGATGCGGCCCTCGGTGGTCGCGGCGCCCGTCAGAGGCAGGTCGGCGACTTTCGCCGGCTCGACCAGCGACTCGGCCACGAGGCGGTAGCGGAGATCAGAGGCATCCTCCACGCCGAGACCGAACACGCCGCTGCCGGTGAGCGTGAAACCGTCACCCGTCCCTTCGAGGGTGCGGATGGTGGCCGCGCCGTCGGCGATGGCGACCTCGGCCTCGATGCGGGCAAAGGGCACATCGAAGAGGATCGGTTGATCGAGCGTGAACGTGCCGTCCACCCGCAGGGTGTCGACCGACACGTTACCGATGTCCGGCAGAGACACCCGCGTGTCGACCTGCCCGTGCAGGACGCCGGTGGCCGACGGCGTGCCCGTCAGAGTCTCGAGCTCGAAGCCGTCGACGCGTCCCTTCGCGGTGACGTCGAGCCGATCGCCGTCGAGCGTGGCGGTGACGGCCATCTCGGGCAGCCGGCCGCCGAAGGTGGTCGAGTCCGTGAGCTGGGCGGTGGCCTCGAGGCGCAGGCCGTCGCGGCCGCGCTGCGTCCCCGAGACATCGAAGTCGCCGTTGATGAGCCCGGCAAAGCGTGGCTCCGTCATGGCGGGCACGTCCAGCGCAGCGCCGAGGCGCTGCAGATCGAGCCCAGCGACCGTGCCGGCCGCGCCGAACGTGAAGCCCGCGGGCGTCCGCGCGAAGCGGCCGGTCGTCCCCTCGGACAGCGTTGCGCCCTCGACCTCGGATCCTGCCAGCGTGGCCTCCGCCACGAGCGCCGACAGCGGCCCCTTCAGCGCGTACGAGGCCGACAGATTCGTCTCGAGCGCCGGCACCTGGAGGGACGCCGGCACACGCCGCAGGTCGACGGCTGCGACGCGGCCCGTCAGCGCCAGCGACAGCTCGCGCGGCCCGCGCCCGGCCAGCGCCAGGGTGCCCTTCGTGGTGGCGGTGCCTCCGTAGGCGTTCGCTGACGCATCGAGGCCGATGGTGCGGCCGTCGATCCTGCCGGTCGCCTTGACGTTGGTCCCGGCGTAGCCGTAGGCCTCGGCCCTGGGCCCGGCAAACGCGAAGGTGCCATCGACCGGAAAGCCCTCGGACGCCGAGGGGAAGCGCAGATCGAACGTGGCATCGCCGGTGATGCGGCTGGCCGCGGCCGGGTCCTTGAGGACCGGGGCCAGATCGATGTCGGCGACGGTCAGCCGCCCCTTCAGGCCACGTGTCGGCCCGGTGGTGTCGAGCGTGAGGGGTCCCCTGGCGCGCCCCGCTGCCGATTGCGTGACGTCGACATCGAGCGCCAGCGCGTCGAGCGTGCCCGTCACGCCGACGGTGAGCCGCGGGCGGATGTCGAACGACGCGGCCGGGATGAAGCGGCCGATCTCTGGCAGCGACACCGGTTGCCCCGACACGCCGAGGTCGAAGGCCCAGGGCGCTGCGGCATCACGACGGCTGAGCGTGCCGTCCACGGTGAGCGCCGACTCGCCGGTCCGCGCGACGACACTCTGGAACCGCCAGCCGGTCGGGACGCTGACGATGCGGCCCGCCAGCGATCGCAGGTCGAGATCCGGCTGTCCGGCCCGGAACGTCAGGCGGCGGACGTCGATGCCGAGTTCGCTCGGGCTGCTCGCGACGCCGCCCTCGAACGTGAGTCCATCGATGCGACGGGGGATCGCCTGGGTCTGCGGCACGCCAATCTCGCGCACCGTCACCTGCGCGTTGGTCACCCGGATGTCGGGCAGCGTGAAGGTGGCGCGCGGCGCGTCGGGATCGGCGGGCGGGCGCGGCTTGAGCAGGCGCGCGACGTTCCACCCGGCCGGGGTCCGCACGGCGTCGATGACCGGCTGGTCGATGGTGATCTGTCGCACGGTCCGCCCCGCCGACACCACATCGCCGAAGTCGTACGAGAGTTGGACCCGTCCGACGCGAACCACCGGCGTCCCGTTCTGGACGACCGCGACGTCGCGCAGCGTGACACCGGAGTACAGGTCTCCGTCCAGACCGCCGATGACCAAGGTGCCGTCGATCGCCTGTTCGGCCTGCCGGACCGCGAGGCGGCGCAGTCGTTCGCGGAACCAGGCCGTCTGCGACAGCACCGCCGCGGCCACCAGCAGGCCCGCGAGCAACACCACCAGCACGGCAAGGGCGCGCAGCGCCCGTCGTCCCCGCGCCATGGTCAGAACGCCTGCCCGATGCTGAAGTGGATGCGCCAGCGGCGCGGCTCGGGCTCGCCGCTGACGAGCAGCCCGTCCACGCGCGTGATCTGGTAGCCGAAGTCGACGCGCACCGGGCCGATCGGCGTCACGTAGCGCAGGCCAGGCCCGACGGCGACCCGCAGATCATCGAGGTTGAAGTCGAAGCTGTCGTACCAGACGTTGCCGGCATCGACGAACCCGACGATGGCGAACTGGCCGAACGTCGGGACGCGAATCTCGCCCGAGGACTCGAACATCGAGTGGCCACCGATGGGGTTGCCGGCCACGGTCAGGGGCGAGATCTCGAACCGCCCCCAGCCGCGCAGGCTGGACGACCCGCCGAGGAAGTAGCGCTTGAAGAACGGGACGTTGGCGGCCAGCAGCCCCGGCGCGTCGATGGTGCCGGCACGCGCGCGGCCCGCCAGGACGATGCCACCGAACGAGTGGTACTTGCGGGCCTCGGCGGTGTACTCGACGTAGTTGAAGTCGCCGGGCATCCATCGTCCGGCCTGCTCGACGTGGGCCTGGAGGAGATAGCCGCTCCGGGCGTCGATCAGGTTCGGCGTGGTGTTGCGCTGGAGGTCGACGGCCAGCGCCAGCAGCTGCCCCTGCCCCTGCCCGGTGTTGGGGTTCAGCCCGAGGGCGATCAGGTCGTCGTAGAAGCCCGGATCGGTGAGCGCGGCTTCCGCCACCGTGTAGTCTTCGTACTCGTTGACGAAGGTGACCGACAGGGCCGTGAGCGACTGCTTGCGGCGCACCGGGTCACTGCGTTCCCGCTGCTTGGCGAACGTCAGGCGCCCGCCCTTGGTCGTCAGCTCGTAGGCCGGTTCGTTGGCATACCAGTAACTGCCGCCGACACTCATCGAGATACCGCGGCGAAACAGCGACGGCTCCTCGATGTTGGCGCGAAAGCCCCGATCCAGCGAGGACCAGCGCAGCGTGGCCTGCGCCGTCCGTGCCCCCCCGAAGAAGTTGAGGTGTCGCAGCGTCGTGGTGATGCGCGCCTTCTCCTCGCTGCCATAGCCGGGCATGAAGGAGAGGCGTCTGGGCTTGGCGGGGGTGAGGACGATGTCCACCGGCACGGGCGCGCCCGGCGTCGTCCCGGGCTCGGCGTTCACGGAGACGAACTGGAAGATCTCGCGGTTGTAGAGGCGTCGCTGGCTGTCGACGACGCGACTGATGCGGAACTCCTGCCCCTCCTTCATCGAGAGCAGCGACTTCACGCGACCGTCGCTGACGCGGTCGTTGCCGCGGACGGTGATGCGCCCGAAGACCGCCTTGGGCCCGGGCTCGGCGATGACGTAGAGCGCCACATGCCCCGGCATCGTGCCATCGCCCTCGAGCACGTTCACCGAGGCGTAGGCATACCCCCGCTCCTGCAGGACGGCCAGGGTGGCGTTGCGCGTGTTGCGCACATCGCCCTGCACGCGTCGCCGGCCGGCCTCGAGCGAGATCCGGCGCTCGATGGCCTCCTGGTCGGCGGCGTCGAGGACGTCGAACCCGTAGGTCTCGACCTTGTCGATGATGACCGGCGGCCCCTGATCCACGTGCACGGTGACGTCGACGTGCCCCTTGTCGGCGTCGCGGTCGACGTCCACGGCGGTGACTCGGGCCTTCGGCCAGCCCTGGTCGGACAGAAAGGCGACGATGCGATAGAGGTCGGACTGGAGCAGGCGCGCGCTGAAGTAGCGATCCTTGCCGATGAACGGCAGCAGGCCGCCGCTCTCCCGGGTCGCGAGGACGCCGGTGATCTGCCCGACGTCCAGCCCTGACACACCCTGTATCTGGAGGCTACGCACCTTCAGCCGACGCGTGTCGGCCGGCTCGCGTGTGCCCTGGGCGGTGGCGGGGACGCCTGCGAGCGCCCACGCAAGGCAGGCCCCCAGCAGGCACCGCCCTCGTGCTCGTGCCGTCACGCGTTCCATGTTGCCTGCGATGGCGCGATGGAACAACGTGAACCACAGAAAACCCCGCAAAAACGACGAAGGGGCGTCCACTGGACGCCCCCTGCCCTGCACGACGACACGGTGTCGCCCTATTCGGCGGTGCCGCCCTCGGGCAGCCGACCGCGGCCCCCGCGGCTGGCGCGCCCCCCCTTGCGACCCGCAGCGCGGGCCTCTTCAGAGGACCATTCGTGCGCCGTCCCCTTCATGTGGGCCGCGCGACCGCCCTTGCTGGCGATTTCACGCTGCTTTTCCGGTGACATGGACGCGAATCCACGCCGTTCCTTGCGACGCGTCTCGCCCTGCTCTTGGGTGTTCGATTCATTGCTCACGGTGAAGCCTCCCTCTGCGATCGGCCGGACGCGGAATTGCCCTGCGCACGCCATCGAAAGTCACCTTCACCTCTACAACAACCGTGCCAGCTCGAGGCAGTTTGTCCCAACCCATCCTTGGCTGGATCCGGGCACTAACGGAAGGTAGGACAAAACAGCCACATCCAACCCCATCTGTGAATGATTACAAGACGGTAAACATTACACGCTCGTTGTCTTTTGCTCAGGTAGCCCACCAGGCACCAGGAGGGCCGACGCCAGCGCCACAACCGACACCACGGCCCCGACGACGAAGGCGCGGTGCAGGCCAACGGCGAGCAGGGCGGGATCGGTACTCCCGGGCGGGAGCGAGGCGGCCACGACCGCGCCCATCACGGCGACGCCCACCGCGCCGCCGATGCTGCGCGTGAACTGCCCGAGCGACGTGGCCACGCCCAGGCGCTCGCGGGCGACGGTGGCCTGCACGGCCAGCAGCAGCGACAGCATCGTCATCCCCATGCCGATGCCCATGCATCCCAGGTAGACACGCAGTAGCCACATCGGACTGTCCGGCCAGACCGTCGCCAGGCCGAGGAACCCGAGCGACACGCACGTCAGCCCGCCCAGGATGAACGGCCGGAAGCCAACGCGCGGCAGCAGCCGGCCCGTGACGATCGACATCAGGACCCATCCGAGCAGCAGGGGGGTGAGGACACTGCCCGCCTCGCGGGCGGATCGCCCCAGCGCCGCCTGGACGTAGAGGGGCACGAACGCCAGCGCGCCGAAGATGGCGATGCCGAGCAGCGCGCCGCTGAGCGTCGTGGTCGCCACCATGCGATCGGCCAGCAAGGTCAGCGGCAGCGTGGGATGGGCGGCGCGCCGCTCGAGCGCGACGAAGATCGCGCCCAGAGCCAGCGCCGCGACGTAGAGCGCCTTGACGATCGTCGGCGACAGCGAGGCGTCGGGGACGCCGGTCTGATTCAGCGCCAGCATCAGCGCCGTCACCGAGGCCATCAGGACGGCGGCGCCCACGTAGTCCACGTCGCCGCGATCCTCACGCAGGGTGTCGACCAGGAAGCGGCCGACGAGGAAGGCCGCGACCAGCCCGAACGGCAGGTTCATGAAGAAGATCCAGCGCCACGAGGCGCTCTCGGTGAGCACCGCGCCGATCAGCGGCCCGGCCACCGACGACACGCCCCAGACACCGGCAAACAGCGCCTGCGCCCGCGCCCGCTCCTCGAGCGAGAACATGTCGCCGAGGATGACCATGCCGAGCGGCAGCATGCCGCCGGCCCCGATGCCCTGAAGGGCCCGGAAGAGAATGAGTTGCGTCATCGACGCGGCCACGCCGCACAGCATCGACCCCAGCAGGAAGACCGCCAGCGCCACGAGGTACGGGCGACGCCGACCATAGACATCCGCGATGCGCCCCCACACCGGCGTCGTGACGGTGGAGGTGAGCATGTACCCGGAGAAGACCCAGCTGTAGTGCGCCAGTCCGCCGAACTGATCGACGACCGTCGGCATGGCCGTGGCGACGATGGTGGCTTCCATGGCGGCGAGGAAGCTGCCGCCGAGGACGCCGAGCGTCACGAGGCGTCGAGGGGAGGTGCGAACACGACCGAGAAAGGACATTGGAGGCTCTGGTACGATCGACCCCATGCGTATGGTGCATTGCGTGAAGCTGGGTCAGGAACTGCCGGGACTGGATGAGGCGCCGTGGCCAGGACCACTCGGCCAGCGCATCTACGATAGCGTGTCCCAGGAAGCCTGGGATCAGTGGGAAGAGCGGATGAAGATGATCCTGAACGAGTACCGCCTGATGCCGTGGCAGAAGGAGGCCCAGGATCTGGTGGCCAAGCACATGGAGGAGTTCTTCTTCGGCGCGGATGCCGCGCTGCCGCCCGGCTTCACGCCGACGCCGGCGAAATAGGCAGCGCGCGGTCCATCACCAGCCGCAGCCGCGTCGACGCCTCCCGCAAGGTGCCGATGACGTCGTCGGGCTGTGCGCCCTGGGCGAAGACGAACCCCGGGTAGGTGCCGCCCTCGGGCGGCGCCTCCAGCAGGCTGCCGGGCAGGGCCGTGATCTCGACGCCGGTCACCCACGGCAGCGCCCGCACCTCCTCCACGCCCTCCACCGCCCGCAGCCGGCCGGATTCCGCGACGGGCAGCATCAGCACCCCGCTGGCGATCGCCTGGTGGCCGTAGTGGTCCAGCGGTTGCCCGAGGGCGTGCGCGAGCAGGACATCCTCGAGCGCGCACGGCGTGCGGTCGGGTGCGACCACCGGGATGGCCCGGGCACAGAGCCCGCCGATCGGCCGCGGGGCCACTTCGAGGACGACGATGTCCTCGCCGTCGACGCGACATTCGGCGTGGATGGGCCCGTGATGCAACCCGAGGGCGAGCGCCGCCCGCGCGATGTGCCCGGCCATGACGTGCTGCCGGGCCGGCGCGACCCTGGCAGGCGTCACGTAGATCGTCTCCTCGAAGAACGGGCCATCGAGCGGGTCCGGCTTCTCGAACAGGGCGAAGACGCGCAGGGCGCCGTCTTCCAGCACGCCCTCGAGCGCGAACTCGCGACCGGGCACGAAGCCCTCCACGATCAGGGTGTCGTCCGTGGTGGTGGCGCTGCCGCGGACGTCGGGCCGCGCCAGCAGCGTGGCGAGTCGCTCGCGTGCCGCCAGCAGCGCTGGCAGGGTGTCGGCGCGCATCACCCCGCGGCTCGCCGACAGCCCCGCCGGCTTGATGACACACGGGAAGCGCACCCGCGTCAGTCGATCGAGATCCTCGTCGCCGCGCGCCGGGATGGTGACGAACCAGGGCACCGGCAGCCCGGCGGCGAGCAGGCGGCCGCGTGCCAGCAGCTTGTTGGTGGCGGCGGCCACCGCGTCGGGACGATGCCAGGGCAGCCCGCGGGCGGCCGCGAGATGCGCGGCGAGCCAGGCGGGGCGATCACCGACGGCGAGCACCCCGTCGACGGCGGTCCCGGCCAGGGCCTCGAGCACCGGCGGCACCAGCGTCTCATCGCGATCGAACCGCGCCGGAATGGCGTCGTCGCCCCACGGGTCCTCGAGGTGATCGCAGCGGTCGGAGACGAGGCGCAGGGTCACGCCGGCACGGCGCGCCGCCTCGTCGAAGGCGCGCGCCTGGTACCCCAGGGTCGTCGTACACAACAGAACGGTCGGCATCTACACGAGAGCTCCCGGCTCTCCGGTGGGCTCGGCTCAACAGTACCAGGGCTCGTCGAGGTACGGCACGGTGGCGCGAACCCATGCGTCAGCGGGCGCGCACGTATCGCGTGATCGCCCGGCCGCCACCTCGGCGAGGCGACGCAGTGCCTCGTAGGCCAGTGCCGCGCTCGCACGCCGCCCCTGCCGGCCGAGCCACGCCATCATGTCGGCCTGCAGGCGGTCGACGACGGGATCGTCGTGCGTCCAGGGATGGGCCAGCGCGTCGGGATCGAAGGCGCCGGCGACGCGCGCCACGACGGGATCGGCCAGCAGCGCCGACCCGGCGGGGAGTAACAGACGCAAGGCCAACTGCACCGGGGCCACGACACCGACGAGGTCGTTGGCGACGAGGGCGTCGAGCAGCGCCAGGTAGCCGTCCAGCGTCGTCCAGGGCGTGAAGGCCACGAAGGTCGGGACGAGCGCCAGACCGCGATCGCGACAGGCCGCGATCGCCCGTCGTGCGTCGTCGGCGGTGTGCCCCTTCCGCAATCGCCGGAGGATGTCATCGTCGAAGGCCTCGACGGCGGACGTGACGAACGCGCAGCGTGTCGCGGCCAGCAGATCGAGGAGGTCCGGATGGCGGAGCAGGTGCTCGACCTTGATGGTGACGTCGTAGGTGACGTCGGGATGTCGGGCCGACAGGGCCTCGAGGAGGCGACGCGCGTGCGTCGGGCCATTGAGGAAATCGGGGTCCCCGAAGGTGATGTGCCGGGCGCCGGCCGCGACCTGCTGGTCGACGTCGGCCATGACCACGTCCACCGGCACGACGCGCAGGGCGCCGCCATAGACGGGGACGATCGGGCAGTGCGCGCAGGTGTGCAGGCAGCCCCGGCTCGCCTCGGTGTAGCCGGCCAGCCGCTGCTCGCCCTCGATGGTGAGGCGTGCGTAGCGATCGAGGGGCGGCAGCGTCGATCGGTCGGGCACCCGGAAGGCCAGGCGCGGCACCTGTGTGCCGCGAGGCAGCGGCGCGTCCACCCGCTGACCGGACGCCAGCGCGACCAGCTGCGCCTCGGCCTCGACGCCGAGCACGTGCGAGGCCCCCTGGTGACGGAGCCAGGCCTCGTTCATCGGCCCGTAGAGGCCGAAGGCTACCCGCAGGGCCTCGGGGCGTGCGTCACGCAGCATGACCAGCACGGGGCCGGCGAGGCGCGTGGCCGCGTGCATCGGCACGTGCAGGGCGAACACCCGGGCCTGCGCCACGACGGCGGGCGGCATGGGGTCGCGAGACAGATCGACGGTGCGGACCTCGAGGCCTGCCGCCCGGAGCCACGCCGCCGCCGAGGCCAGCCCGAACGGGGGCCGCCCCAACTCGTACGTGGACAGCAGGACGATCACCGGGCGAGTGTAGCAAGGCCTCGCCGCCAGCCCGGGCACGGCGCCCGCCTCGAGGCGGTACTATGGCGAGGTTTGACTACCGACGCGACAGCGACCCCAGGGCCCGACACCGCGCCGCGCGTGCTCGTCACCGGCGGAGCCGGCTTCCTCGGCATCAATCTCCTGCGATACCTGCATGCCCGCGGCTACGCGCTGACGTCGCTGGACATCGCGCCGTTCGGGTATCCCGACATGGCCCCCCACGTGCGGGTCATCGAGGGCGACATCCGGCGGCGGGCCGATCTGGACCGTGCGCTCGAAGGCTGCTCGCTCGTCGTCCACTGCGCGGCGGCGCTGCCGCTCTATCCGCCCGAGGACATCCACACCACCGATGTGGTCGGGACCGGCCTCGTGCTCGAGAGCGCCCGCGACCATGGCGTGTCGCGTGTCGTCCACATCTCCTCGACGGCCGTCTACGGCATCCCCGACCATCACCCGCTCGATGAAGGCGACCGTCTGCACGGGGTCGGCCCGTACGGCATCGCCAAGGTCGAGGCCGAAGCGGTCGCGGAGCGGTATCGCGCCGCGGGGCTCATCGTGCCCGTGCTGCGCCCGAAGTCGTTCATCGGGCCCGAACGGCTCGGCGTGTTCGCGCTGCTCTACGACTGGGCGCTCGACCAGCGGCACTTCCCGATGATCGGCAACGGACGCAATCGCTACCAGTTGCTCGACGTCGAGGACCTGTGCGAGGCCATCGTCCTGTGCCTGACGCTGCCGCCCGAGGCCGCCAACGACACGTTCAACATCGGCGCGAAGGACTTCCTGACGATGCGCGAGGACTACCAGGTGGTGCTGGATCGGGCGGGGCACGGCAAGCGCATCATCGGCTTCCCGGCCGCGCCGGCCATCTGGGGCCTGCGCGTCCTCGAAGCCCTGGGCGTGTCGCCTCTCTACAAGTGGGTGTACGAGACCGCGTCGAAGGACTCGTTCGTGTCGATCGAGAAGGCCCAGCGGCAGCTGGGCTTCACCCCGAAGTTCTCGAACCGTGACGCGCTGCTGCGCAACTTCGAGTGGTACATCGCGCATCGCGATCAGTTCGCGGAGGCCTCGGGCATCTCGCACCGGGTGCCGTGGAAGCAGGGCGCGATCGGGCTGTTGAAGAAGTTCTTCTAGAGGAGATGTGGATGCCGAAGCTGACAATCGAGGGAGTGGGCACGTTCGACGTGCCCGAGGGACAGCGCCTGGTGCTGGCGATCGAACAGCAGGGCGTGGACATCCTGCACGCCTGCGGCGGCAACGCGCGCTGCACGACCTGCCGGGTGGAGTTCGTCGACGGCGAGCCGACGGCGATGACGCGAGCCGAGAAGGACAAGCTCGAACAGCGCGCCCTCACCGGCGTGCGCCTGGCCTGCCAGATCGCCTGTGATCACGACATGACCGTGCGGGCCATCAGCCGCCTCGAAGGCTCTGGTCGCGCCGACGCCGGGTCCGCCCCGGACGCCGCGATCCAGCCGCCGCCCGAGTGGATCTGACCCGCCGGGGACGTCTGGCGGCCTGACGACATCGCGTCGGATCTGTCGGTTTTCCGACAGATCCGTCCCCTCTGCCGAACCTTTGGTCAGGTAAATCGCGGGGTTTTGCGCCAGTCAGCCCCGAATGGGCCGGGGCACACGACCTGCACTTCGGCAGGGAGATGCAGAGGGCCTCCCTGAAGCGGCAGCTGATCCTGATCAGCATGTGCACCACCACAGCTGCGCTGCTGGTGGCCTGCACGCTCTTCCTCTGCTACGACTACGTCACCTTCCGCGACTCGGACCTCGCGTCGCTCGACACCCTCGCCACGACGGTGGGCGCGGGCACCGCCGCCGCCGTCAGCTTCGATGATGTCCCGACGGCACAGGAGGCGCTCGACGCGCTCGCCGGGCACGTCCATGTGCAGACGGCGCGGGTCTACACCGACCAGGGGATCGTGTTTGCCGAGTACCGGCGCGCCGGTGCCGCCGCCGTGCCGGCCTCCTGGGGCACGCCCCCGGCCCTCGGCCAGCACATCACGTGGCAGACGCTGGAGGTCGTGCAGCCGATTGCCGTCGCCGGCGAGCCCATCGGCACCATCGCCATTCAGGCCTCGCGGCAGGGCCAGCACGCCCGCATGCAGCGCTTCGCGGCGATGGCGGCCGGCATCATCCTCACGTCGTGGATCGTCGCGTTCCTGATCACCTCACGACTCCAGCAACTGGTGTCCGGACCAGTCGTCCGGCTGGCCGATGCCGCGGCCCGCGTCTCGCGCGATCGCAATTACGGCATCCGCGTCGCCCGGACGAGTGACGACGAGGTCGGCGCCCTCGTCACCAGCTTCAACGACATGCTGGCGCAGATCCAGCAGCAGGACGAGGACCTCCGACGGCATCACGCCACCCTCGAGGCGCAGGTGGCGGCGCGCACGGCCGAACTCAGCGCGACCAATGCCGATCTGGCGCGGTCCCGCGATCGCGCCGAGCACGCCAGCCGGGCCAAGAGCGAGTTCCTCGCCAACATGAGCCACGAGATCCGCACGCCGATGAATGGCGTGATCGGGATGATCGACCTCACCCTGGACTCGGCGATTCCCGACGGCCAGCGAGAGCAGCTCGAGATCGCGCGGACCTCGGCCGAGGCGCTGCTGACGATCGTCAACGACATCCTGGACCTGTCCAAGATCGAAGCCGGCCGCGTCGATCTCGACGAGACGACCTTCGACGTGGCCGATGCGGTCGAGGACGCGATCCGCACGGTGAGCGTCGGGGCCCGCGCCAAGGGTCTCGCCCTCGAGTGGCAGGTCGATCCCGACGGCCCCTCCCGCGTGCGCGCCGACCGTGGCCGTCTGCGCCAGGTCCTGATCAACCTGGTGAGTAACGCCGTCAAGTTCACCTTCGAGGGGCGCGTGCAGGTGGAGGTGCGGGTGCAGCCGGGCCCGGCCGGCACCGGCGTGCTGCAGGGTGCCGTCCGAGACACCGGCATCGGCATCCCCCTCGACAAGCAGGCGCTGATCTTCGAGGCGTTCTCGCAGGCCGACGGGTCGACCACGCGCCGCTACGGCGGCACGGGTCTCGGCCTGACCATCAGTGCGCGGCTGCTGTCGCTGATGGGCGGCGACCTGCGCGTGGAGAGCACCGAGGGCGCCGGCAGCACCTTCCGCTTCTCGGCGCGCGTGGGCGTGCCCGCCGCACCGGCGCGACTCGAGGCTCCGCATGCCGGCACGTCGGTCCGCCCTGCCCTGCCGCCCAGCACGGCCCTGCACGTCCTGCTGGTCGAGGACAACGCCGTCAACCAGCGCGTGGCGCTCGGCTTCCTCGCACGAGCCGGCCACCGCGTCGGAGTGGCGACCAACGGACGCGAAGCCCTCGATGCCCTGGCCCTGGCCCGATACGACCTCGTCTTGATGGACATGCAGATGCCCGTCATGGGTGGGCTCGATGCGATTGCCGCCATCCGCGCCGCCGAGCGAGACGGGCCGGAACGGCAGCCGATCATCGCCCTCACCGCCTACGCCATCGACGGCGACCGGGAACAGTTCCTCGCCGCGGGCGCCGATGGCTACGTCTCCAAGCCGATCGCCCCGGCCCGGCTCTTCGAGGAGATCGACCGCGTGATGGGACGCGCCCGGCGCTGGCGCAGCGCAGAGGCGCGGCCGGCGTGACCATGCCGTGCGTGCGCGTGGTCGAGGCTCGCTGCCTGCGCCTGATCGCCAGCATCGTCCTGATGGTGATCCTGCGCCCGTACGGCGTCGTGACGCAGGAGGTGACCGGTCCGGCGCTGACGGCCGCGTTCCTGTTCAACTTCCTCAAGTTCACCACCTGGCCGCAGGACGTGCTGCCCGACGCCGCGCCGCTGACGATGTGCGTGGTCAATGCGCCGGCCATCGGCAGCGCGCTCACTGGCGCGGTCAAGGGACGCGTCGTCGCCGGTCACGCCATCCGCGTGGCGCAGCCGACCGACGATGCCGCGCTCCGCGGCTGCCATCTGCTCTTCGTGTCGGGTCCGCGTCCCGCGGCTCTGAAGGCGATCGGCGTCGTCAGGGACACGCCGGTCCTGACCGTGAGCGACCTGCAGGGATTCACCACGGACGGCGGCATCGCCCAGCTGCATCTGCAGCAGGGGCAGCTCCGTTTCGCGTTCGGCCTCGACGCCGTACGTGCCTCGCGCCTCCAGATCAGCTCGAAGCTGCTGGCGCTGGCGAGGCAGCCATGAGGACTGGCATGTTCCATCAGATGGTCCGTTCGCTGGCACTCGGGGTGGCGCTGGCGCTGGCGCTGCCGGTTGCCGCGGGCGCCCAGGCCCCGCTGCCCGATCTGACGCTCGAGGAGTTGATGGCTCTCGATGCCGGACAGGTGTACGGCGCGTCCGAGCGCCTCCAGCCCGTGACCGAGGCGCCGGCCTCGGTGTCCTTCGTGACCGCCGACGAGATCGCGCGGTTCGGCTACCGCACGCTGGCCGACATCCTCCGCGGCGTGCGCGGCATGCACGTCAGCGACGACCGCAACTTCAGCCTGCTCGGCGTGCGCGGATTCGGCAAGCCGGGCGACTACAACAGCCGCATCCTGCTGCTCGTCAACGGCCACCGCGTCAACGACACCGTGTTCGGCCAGGCCGAGATCGGGGCGGAGTTCGGCATGGATCCGGCGACGTTCGAGCGCGTCGAGATCATCCGCGGCCCGGCGTCGTCGATCTACGGCGACAGTGCCTTCTTCGCCGTGGTCAACGTCATCACGAAGAAGGGGGCGTCGATCGGTGGCGGCACGGTGGCTCTCGAGGCCGGCTCGCTCGGCACCCAGATGGCGCGGGCCAGCGTCGGGCACGCCTTCGGCACCGGCGTGGACGTGGCGATGTCGGCCACCTTCGAGCAGAGTGACGGCGTCGGCCGGCTCTACTTCCCGGCCTTCGACACCCCCGAGACCAACAATGGCGTGGCCGAGAACCTCGACGGCGAGCGCGTCCACCAGTTCTACGGCCAGCTGACCTACAAGTCGCTGACCTTCACGGCGGCCTACGGCTCGCGCCGCCGCACGGTGCCGACGGCGTCGTTCAACACGCTGTTCAACGAGCAGCAGTTCCCCGAACAGACCACCGACCGGCACACGCTGCTCGATGCCGAGTGGGTCCGGCTGTACGGCGAGACCCGTCTCTCCATCCGCGGCTCGTTCGATCGCTTCACGTACGACGGCACGTATCCGTTCGCCGGTGAGGGCACCGGACCGGCGCGCGTGCTGGTGGGCGTCAACAGCGTCAACGGCGTGCGGTGGACCGGCGGGGTGCGCGTGACGCGGCCCATCGGCACCCGCCAGACGATGATTGCCGGGCTCGAGTACATCGACAACGTCAACCAGGACCAGGAGTCGCGCTACATCGACCCGCCGTTCGTCCTGCTCGACCTCGATCGTCGTGCGCAGCAGACGGCGTTGTATCTCCAGGACGAGATCAAGCTGGCGTCCTGGTTGATCGGCACCGTCGGCCTG
>LNFM01004926.1_pt1 | contig 37505 bp, 32 predicted proteins | sample 596031 | NCBI WGS metagenome assembly LNFM01 (sample SAMN04254537, study PRJNA301005) | activated carbon metagenome | isolation source: dual media filters at the Ann Arbor, Michigan drinking water treatment plant | place: USA: Ann Arbor | reverse complement strand
CGAGGATGGCAGCGAAGCCGATATCAGTCTCGATCAGGTGCATGTGGGCGACAAACTTCGCGTCCGTCCCGGTGAGAGCGTGCCGCTCGATGGTCAGATTATCGATGGTCGCAGCGCCATCGACGAATCAATGATCACAGGCGAGTCGATGCCTCTGACGAAATCCGCAGGCGATAAGGTCATTGGCGGGACCATGAACCAATCCGGTGGCTTTGTGATGCGTGCCGAAAAAATCGGCCGCGATACGATGCTCTCGCAAATTGTTCAGATGGTTTCGCAAGCCCAGCGGAGCCGTGCGCCGATCCAACGCCTTGCCGATCAGGTTTCGGGCTGGTTCGTTCCGGCCGTGATCGCGATTGCCCTGTTGGCCTTCGCAGCGTGGTCTATCTGGGGGCCTGATCCGAAGCTGACCTATGGCTTGATCGCGGCGGTCTCTGTTCTGATCATCGCATGCCCGTGTGCGCTAGGGCTCGCTACGCCCATGTCCATCATGGTGGGTGTGGGGCGGGGCGCTGAGCATGGCGTCCTGATCAAGAACGCCGAAGCGCTCGAACGCATGGAGAAAGTGGATACGCTGGTCGTCGATAAGACTGGCACGCTCACAGAAGGAAAGCCGCGTGTTGTGGCGATCCGGACGGTCGGCACTGTCGCCGAAGATGAACTCCTTCGCCTCGCTGCGAGCCTCGAACGATCAAGCGAGCACCCGCTGGCAGATGCTATTGTTCGCGAAGCGCAGAGCCGTTCCCTTGCGCTGTCGGAAGCCAGCGATTTTGACTCTCCCCTCGGCAAAGGCGCGCTTGGTGTTGTGGGTGGCCGCCGGATAGCAATCGGCAATAAGCGATTGATGGACGATCAGGCCATTGCCATCGGAGACCTTGCGAACGAAGCCGAAAAATTACGGGGCGAGGGTGCGACCGCGATATTCGTGGCCGTGGACGGGGTGGGAAGCGGGATCATTGCGATTGCCGATCCGATCAAGGTATCGACGCCAGTGGCGATCAAGGCTCTTCAATCGGCCGGCGTGCATGTGGTTATGCTAACGGGCGATAATGCCACCACAGCACATGCCGTTGCCGAAAAGCTCGGGATCGCCGATGTCGAAGCCGAAGTTCTTCCCAAAGACAAGAGTCGCATTGTCGAGAAGCTGCGCGCGCAAGGGCGCGTCGTGGCTATGGCCGGTGATGGTGTGAATGATGCGCCGGCGCTTGCTGCAGCCGATGTTGGCATCGCGATGGGGACCGGGACAGATGTGGCTATGGAAAGCGCTGGCATCACGCTGCTGAAAGGCGATCTGATGGACATCGTGCGCGCACGCCATCTTTCGGCAGCGACCATGGCGAATATCCGTCAAAATCTTTTCTTCGCCTTCGCCTATAATGCTGCAGGAGTGCCCATTGCCGCAGGCGTGCTCTACCCAGTCTTTGGAATCCTCCTCTCGCCCATCATCGCGGCGGCCGCTATGGCTTTGTCATCCGTAAGTGTTGTGGGTAATGCTTTGCGGCTGAGGCGCGTAGATCTGTAAGGTAGGCACCTGTGATCTCACGTTGGGGAGCAAATAATGGGCAACGCGTGCTGCGACTGCTCAGGTCAGTTATGGGTCACTTGCTGCCTTTCGAGAGAGGGCCAGAATGTCCGCTTCTCATCGCACCTATTAAGCCGACAAGGCGTCAATGACGCGTCGAAGACCGCTTATGCACTGGAGGGCTGGTCTATCACGGCATCCGAGAGAGGTGTTATCCCCATGTCACGAAGCGCTTCAGCGGCCTCATGCCCTTGCGCCATTTGCCAGTGTGTAAGGCAATCGCAGTGCACCCACACGTGCCCAACCTTCTCAGTGCCCAACGGTATAAGCGGTTGCGTAGTGTCTTCACGAGTCCCGCAATGCGCGCATACGTCAGGGTTTGATGCCGTGTGTGTTTGATTTATATATTCGGTGACACAGCACTCAAATGCTTTAGCCTCCGCGTCTTTTCGATTTAGTCCCGCCTCAAATTCGAGGATGGCGGCGCGTTCGTCGAAGTATGCTTGCCAGTCCGCTGATTGCCAGGAGGCTTTTTGCCCCCGCAGCATCGATAGCAGTAATGACTTGTGCTGACGTACTAGGGCGACAAGTGCGTTGGGAGGCGCAGTATCTGATTCTAGAAGTATGTCGTCGCCTTCAAGGCTTAAGTTGATCCCGGCAGCGGACGCTTCATCCAATATGCTTTTGATGTGTGTTTGATCACTCACGGTACAATTACTCCTACAAGTTATTCGGGGCAGTCGGTGAAGGCGACCAAGTGCTCCACACTGCCAGACGGCTCAGATCCGGATCTTGAACTTGGGTCGGTCGAGTTGAGAGCCGGTTGACTGCGCGTCATCTTTGAAAGGCATAGGGGGCATCGGGGGCATCGGAGCGACGCGTTCCTTGTCCTCTTTCGCCGGATCTTGGGGACGCTGCGAGGCTTCCGCATCACCCGGGCTGCACGAGATCTGGTCTGCGATCTCATGCCCCCTATGGTCCCTATGCGTTGTGTGCTCGGCCGTCTCGCGCAGAGCATAGGTGGTTTTTCCCCACGTCCCAGTGGGTCCTTGCATGGTGAGCATGAGGCCCGCGATCCGAGTGCCCGAGAGCGACTTAAGCTTAGCAGCGCAGTATTGTCGCCCGCGCTGGTGAGGGTCTAGGCGCCCAAGCACTTCGTCATGAAGATGACTAAGAGGAACAGCCTTGGTGCCATGGAAGCGGAGCCAAGTTTCAAACAGCTCTTTGATGCTCTCGCGATGTGTGTCGAGCGCCTTCGTCTCTTGGACACGTTTGACGGGGTCTTCGCACCCAAGAGCAAGTAAGGGGTCGCGGACCCATCTGGACCAGTCGTCGAAGCTGCCAAGCGGCAGTCCTTTAGGAAGGTACGAATGTTGACGGCCCCATCGCCAAATTGTCAGCGCTGCAGCCAGGAGTTCAGCCCGCCTTCGAGCTACCTCGGACTGAATATCAAAGGGAAACTCTCGTGCCTCCGGGTTCTCGGTGCGCGCATCAAACTCGATTGCGATGAATCTGCGGGCAAGGTCCTCTGCAACTGAGAGCCCGTTTCCATTAAGGACAATGAGGGCTGAGGAGTTGACCGGGGCCATCTCGGTCTTGCCCAGTATCCTAACGCGAGACGGTCGCTCCGTCAGAGCGCTGGCAAGTAGGTCAGATCGAAGCTCTCTTTCATTTAGGTTGTCAAAGAAGACTACCGCATCGCCACTTATCAGCTCTGCAGTCAGCCGTTTCTCGAATTCATCTCCTTTCTTACCGGCAGTGACGGCGGACGGCTGCCGCCCGAACGCTACCAAACAGATGCAACGGACAAGAAGGCCTTTGCCTGATCCGCTGCCGGAGTTCGCTGCCGATTTGACAAGGATGCCTGGACTGGTTGGCAAGCTGGCCCTGACCACGGCCGTGATCAGGGAGTTAAGAAATGCTGACTCGTCCCTTCCTGGAGGAGTATTGAGATCGACCACAGGCAATCCAAGTGCCGCGTCATGCGTAACTGGCGCATCTGCAAAGCAGAACGTTTTAAAAGTGTCTCGCAGCAAGTGTAATGCAGATAGAGCTTCTTCATCCGTAGGTTGGTCTGGGATCAGTTCCGTCAGATCCGGAACGTTTTCGCACCATATGCCAGATTCGGGGTCATAACCGCTGCCGTATTTGATCGAGCCATCATCATAGACAATTGGCGCTGAAGAGATGCCGTTCAGAACTGGGAGGCCCCACTCGCCAGCCATGCTCAAGTACATTTTGGCAATATCAGGGGTGAGCTTTACGTCAGTTTCGTATGTATCACTGTTTTTGCAATTGTTTCGCCTGAACGGACGGCAGATCCTGTGTGCCTCAACAATCAGCCTGTCAGAGTTCAAACGTTGAGAAGCTGTGCACTTCTTGAGGGGGTCAAAAAAGAGGCGAGATGGCGCTCCCCGCTCATATAGGACACCGGATGAGGCCAAAACATCGCGCAGTCCTTCCACAGTTCGGTCGGGGTTCAGGTGGTCAATTAGCACCCTAGGCTTATCGGCGTTTACTTGCTGGTTATCCTCATCGGTAAGTTCCTCAGCAGAGCTGATGGCCGCTGCGATGGCAACTTCAGGGGCTTCATCATTCTCAGACTTCATTATGCGAACTCCTTTTCGCGCGTAGCGCGCATAAGCATGTCGTTGAAATCCATTCCAATGGGGGGGCGTGCGATGCGAACCCGTCGGCTCTCTCGTTTCCAACGCCGCGCGCAGTGCTGTGCAGCGGCTTCCCCAGCGGCATCACCATCGGCCAACACGATTACCTCCCGGATATCTTGTGGCAGTTCGAGAGTGCGAAGGCCGGACGTTGAAAGGGCTGCCCAAGCGGATGTTCCGGTCGCCTGCATCGCGGATAGGCATGTCTCGATGCCTTCTCCCACAAGCAGTTTGGAGCCAGCTCCGCCGAGCCTCACAGCGCCGCCCGCTGTTGGACCCAGCATCATTTTATTGGGCGAAACATCGGCCTTTCCCGTTCCATCGTGCCTAAGGAAGGTCCGATGTATCCCCATGGCGCAACCACGAGAATCCACGACATTTGCCACCATGGAGGGATAGGTGCGTCCCGATTGTGGGTGCTTTAGACTTGGATGGAAACGAAGGCTTGGACCCGGTGGGAGTTTGATGCCACGAGAGTTCAAGTATGTCTCGACCAGCGTCTTTTCGGCTGGTCGCGAATCTTCCCAAATGCCGAGCGCTGTTCGTGTTCGCTTGGTGTCGTGTCGATCCGGCTTCGGTTTGGGCCGTCTAGGAGCGACCTTCTGCAAGGACTGTCGTGAACTCGTATCGTCCCATAGGCCACGACCACGCAGAGCGGCGATGACGCTTTCCTGGGCACAGCCGGCATGACAGTGCACTAGAACCTTGCCGCTATCCGCGTCTCGGATCGAGAAGCTTGGGTTCCGATCTTCATGGGCGGGACATCTAGCCGTCCAACCGTTGCCAGTGCGTTGCCCGCGAAGTGCCTTTGCTATCTCTTCAGCCTTCATGTGCTCTCTCCGATCTTCTATGAGAGAAGTTCTCGAAGACTGTCCGCAACGACGAGCCGTCTCCCACCGACTTTAAGAGACTTGAGGCGGCCCTCATTGATCAATTGGTAGATCTTGGTCCGGCCTAGGCCGGATGCCTTGACGACCTCATCAATCCGGTAGGCGAGTTTTTCGGGTAGCTTGCTTTCTGGGGTCATTGCCATCTCTCCGCTTCGATGAGATGGCCCGTTGACCATCTCCGTTGTTCGAGATGGTTCCCCAGTATGCGCAGGCGGCTTGGCACATCCATAGCCCTTGCGGAAAATTCCGCGCGCCTCAAATAATGCCAACGATCTGTAGTCTCACGATTTACCTGCTAGAGCCTTCGCTGGACTCGCAGCAGTTGCAGCTGAAGGCGCGATGGCCTTCCTTGAAGAAATGCGCCAGCGGCTGTGCTCCACGCCCTAAAGTAGTTCCTGAGCGTCTTGATGGACGCAGTGCGTTCGCGCCCTCGCTCGGTGTTGGCGAGTTTCTGGAGTACCCGCTTGAGATCCTTCCCAAAGTCAGCGGGTTCGAGAGTAGCTAAGAAAGATCGGCTGGATAGCTTAAGGGCAACGGCGTTGGCCGATACTTCGCCCCCAGTTTGCCGCAGATTGTCTATTGCTGCGCTGAAACCAAGAACAAGTACAGTGAGGTCATCATCATCAAGACGCCCCCGATTGATATCGGGCGACCTAAATCGGAATCCGGGTACGTGTTTCCCGGCCAAAGCGAGCAGCAACAGAAATTCATCGTCGGCTCTTTCTGGGTCAAGGCCATGTTCGACGAAGAGGGCGGCGTAGCTAACTTTGTCAGAGCCAGCGAATTTCTTCCTCTCGTGGCGAAACGCCAGCGTAAGCGTAAGGTCGCGTATCCAGCCTGGGTATGCGACTTCTATTGCATAAAATTTTCGCAAGGCTTCCAGACGTAGGGCGACATCTCGACGGGAATCTTGGTGTGCTGCTTCAAGGCATCTGACTACCGTCGGCCAAGCTTCCACTGGTGCTATGGCGCTGAACCAGGGTGGAACCTCGCGGTCTGAAAACTGATCAAGCGGAGGGAGGTCAATCCCTTCGCGGGGCTCGGCGAGGATGCCCTCATAACGCCTGTAGAGCGGGCCGACCTTTCGTTTGGTTTTTGGCACCGGTCGCTCCGTTTTTTCCTTAGGCTGAGCTGACCTGGTCACAAAAGTTCGCCCAAGCTTGCATTAGTTCACGTCGCCTTTCGAGAGCGTCGCTACGACGATATGCCAGTTCTGCCTTGTCACCGATGGCATGTGCCAGAGCATGCTCTGCAAGCTCCCGCGGGAAGGTCGTTTCATTGCCAGCCCAATCGCGGAAGGAACTTCGGAAGCCGTGTACGGTGATGTTTGGCATCTTCATCCGTCGTAGAAGCATCACCATCGACATTTGGGAGAGTGGCTGTCCGTGGTTCTGGCTCGGGAAGAGATGTTCGCCGGTCCTTAGGTTGGAGAGCTTTTCGAGAACCTTCAGTGCTTGTGAGGAGAGCGGGACTCGATGCTCTTTGCCGGCTTTCATGCGCGTACCGGGAATTGTCCACACTCGCTCGGTGATATCTATCTCTGCCCAGCATGCATTCAGCACCTCAGACGTCCGCGCTGCCGTGAGGATGCAGAACTCTAAGGCCAGGGCAGCTATCGCCTCTCGTTCACGTAGCTGGGCCATGAACGTGGGCAGCTTCTGATAGGGCATTGAGGCGTGATGACCCTTAGCTAGTTTCTTTGGACGAGGCAGAAGATGGTCCAGATGGCCACGCCAACGCGCTGGGTTTTCGGCTGCTCGGTGCCCTTTGGCACGTGCGGCGTCGAGGACCTTCTCGATCCGTCCTCTGACCCGCGAAGCCGTTTCTGGTTTCTGTGTCCAGATCGGACGCAGACACTCAAGCACGTGTTCCGTTTCGATGGCGTCTACTTTGAGTTCTTTCAGCGGGGCGGCGTAGGTTTCTAGAGAGCTTTTCCACTGCGCTTTGTGCTTGGCGTTTCGGAAGCCCGTCGAAAGAGAGTCTCGCACCTCGTCTGCCAGTTGGCCAAAGGTCGGCGCGCCGTTGCCGCGCTTCTTTTGGGCTAGTGGGTCAATGCCCGCTGCAAGCTGCGACTGGGCCTCCAAGGCTCTACGGCGCGTTTCGGCAAGCGTTCCTCCAGAGGCTCTACCCAGCCCCATCTCGCGCGCTCGACCGTTCCGCATGTAGCGAAGGACCCATTTTCGGGCACCGCTTGGCGAAACGATCAAGTAGAGGCCGTTTCCATCGGCATGCTTTCCAGGTTTTGCGGTATCGACGGTTCGTGCTGAGAGGCGCTTTGTCCGTTTCATCTGAGTTCAACCGTGCGATAAAACTTTACGGCCAGTCCCCAAACCGGTCCCCAAATTAGGGCTGGATTGCAGCGGTTGCAAGCGAACAGCTGCGGAGGGGTCTTGCGAAATAGGCCTTTAAAACAGGCCTGTTTAAGGTCGATGGCGAACCGATGCGATAAACAGTTCTGCGGACTCCGTCTCCGCCATTTTATCGCTTTTTATCGCTCACGTGCCGCGGGCGCTCCGCTAGGGCGCGGCAGTGGCCGCGGGTCGCGTTGCCCCCCAGCCCTGCGGGCTGATTATCGAAATCAAAATGTCAGGCTTGGCCGTTGTTTGCTCACGCGCCGCGAGACTTTTGCGCGCTACAGGATCGTCGTGATGGTGGTGCCGGCGAGAGCGCCGGCGGCGAGGATGGCGAGTGGGGTCCAGAAGGGAACGCGTTCGCTGTTCAGCCATGTCCAGCGGCCGGCTATCGCGGCGAGCAAAAGGGCACCGATTGGGCCGCCAATAAAGATCATCGCGAGGCCGTGGCCCATGGCTTCTTCGGCGTGACCCATGGGACTCAAGATGCGGGTGATGGTGTCATAGGCGAGGGCAGCGGGCAGATAGCCGGCAACGGCCACAGCCAGCGCGACGAGGATGGTTTTAGTCAAGCGCGTGTCGTTTACGGGGGCTGTCATGATGGATTTCGGCATTGTTGGGCTGATGCGTTAGCGCGGGGCTTTTGCGTCAGCATGATGCTGGAACTTGGTGGCATGGTGGCTTGGCGACCTTGGTCATGATGGTGCGCGGATGACGGCAAAGAATTGCCCTCCGGGCGGGGGAACCCGGAGGGCGTTTCAGGCCGGGCGACAGCGGGGGGAGGGCCCGGCTTTCGGGGAGGATACCGGACGCTCCCGAGGAGGGGAGGAGCGTGTCCGATGTGTGGGACTGTAGGGCGGTCCTGCGGGCGGCGCTGTTCCACGCGTGACATACGCATCATTCGCGCAAATTAAACGACGTAGGCCATCAGGCGGCCGGCGGCGATGACGGAGATCCATAGTCCGATGGAGAGAAGCGCGGATAGCCGCGCAGAGGCCGGTGCGGGAGTGCTGATGTTCCAGGTCTGGATGGCTGGCGCGATGCGCCACTGGAAGTAGGCGGCGTTGAGACCGGCAAGCGCAATGAGGGCGAGCTTGTACTGCAGGGCGGGGTTAGCGGCGAACTCGACCGGGTTAGAGATAAAGAGCAGGAGGCCGCTCGTCGTGTTGAGGACAAAGCCGGTCCAAACCCAGGGCAGGAGATGGTGGCCCAGGATGTCGAGGGGCAACGAGCGGTGGCGGCCGATGACGCGCAGGTCGTAGGCGAGAATGGAGCCGAACACGAGCGCGATGCCGATGATGTGAGCGATTTCGAGGATCGGATAGGTCCAGGTGCTTTCGCGCAGAAAGACGGAGAGGGGTGTGGCGGCGAGATCGCCCCAAAGACCGGGTACGGGCATCTCCTCCGGCATGATGCGCTCCGTTACCGCGCGGTGCCGCGCATGGAGACGGAGGGGCCGCCTGGAAACGAGATGGTGGCAAGGCCCAGTTCCGCCCCGCCGCCGCGCGCGGGCCAGCCGGTGACAGTCGCTTTGGCGCCAGACTTCAAATGCGTGGTGGTTAGGCCCTTGGCCTTGGCGACGGCGATGCTTTCGGTCTCGATGGTCCAGGAGCCTTTCGCCGTCTCTAGCGTGAAAAAGATGTGCGGGTTGGAGAAACGCACGTTTTCGACGGTGCCGGAGAGCGTGAGCTTTTTGGCGCTGTCGTACTTCTTGACATAGGTGTGGTGGGCGGTGGAGGCGGTGGCGTTGCCGGCGATGAGGATCGCGAGCAGGGCAGACCGCTGCAAAAGCTGACGCATGACAGGTCTCGGGTTTCGTGGTGGAGGTCTTGGCGGGTCTATCGGTTCTCGTCGCCAAGACCTAGCAGGAGATACGTGGGCTGCCTGTATCATGGCGGCCACATGGGATCGCGCGTTGACGGTTAACCGGACCGCAAAATGAAAAGCGCCCCGCATACGGTGCGAGGCGCTTTTTTTAACTTCCAGCTTGTCGCGTTTCAGCCCTTGTCGCCAGCGATGGCGGTGACGGGTTTGCCAACGATGGTGACGATCATGTTGTTGGTGTCGAGCAATCGCTTGGCGACGCGCTTGGCGTCGTCGAGGGTTATGGCCTCAATGAGGGCGTTGCGTTTTTCAACGTAATCGGTGCCGTAGCCCTCTTCCATGAGGCCGAGAAGCTGGGTTGCGATTTTGACGTTGGTATCGAAGCGCAGCGCGTAGGAGCCGGTGAGGTAGCTCTTGGCGTTGGCGAACTCGGTTTCGTTCGGCCCTTCCGCCGCGACCTTCTCCAGTTCCTGACGGATGAGATCGATCGAGGTCTTGACCGCATCGTTGCGGGTGGCGACGCCGCCTGAGAAGATGGAAGCGTGGCGCATGGGTTGGAGGTAGCTGTAAACAGAGTAGGCGAGGCCGCGCTTTTCGCGGACTTCTTCCATGAGGCGGGAGGCGAAACCGCCGCCACCAATTAGCTGGTTCAGAACGAAGGCAGTGAGGAAGTCCGGGTCCTTGCGCGGCATGGCTCCGAAGCCGAAGACGGCGACTGACTGCGGGACATCCATCTCGATGATCTTCGTTTTGCCGCCGGTGACGGGGGCCGTCATCGCAACGGCTACGAGGTCGGCCTTTTCCGGTAATTTGCCGAAGACCTTATCGAGCATGGCGCCGAGTTCGGCCTCGGTGATGTCGCCGACGGCGACGACACGGAGGTTGGAGCGGGCGAACACCTTTTTGCGGTAGGTGTCGAGGTCGGCGGTTGTGATCGACGTGACGCTCTCTTCGGTGCCGCCAGACCGGCGGCCGTAGGCATGGTCACCAAACGCCAAGGCGTTCCATTCCTGTGCGGCGACCTTATCGGGGTCTTTGGCGGCATACACGATGCCGGCCAGGATCTGCTGGCGGATGCGTTCGGCGGCATCTTTGTCGAACGTGGGTTCGTTGATGGCGAGACGGAGGAGTTCGGTTGCTTCGTCGCGATTGGCGGTCAGCGTTTCGAAGTTGCCGTAGAAAGCGTCCTGCGTGTCGGAGAAGCTAAGGCGGACGGCCAGATCTTCCAGCTTTTCCTGGAACGTGGACGCGTCCAGCTTGCCAGCGCCTTCATCCAGCATGGACGAGACGAAGTTGGCGACGCCGTCCTTGCCGGCGGGGTCTTGCGCGCTGCCACCTTCGAAGGAGAAGCGCATGGCCATCATCGGATTGGAATGGTCTTCGACGAGCCAGGCTTCGATGCCGCCGGGGCTCTTGACGGACTTGATCTGCATGGCTTCTGCCGGCCTGTTCGCTGCGATGAGAAGAAGCGCTGCCAGAAGCAGCGGCAACACAAGGGTGAAACGGTACAAGCTGCTCTGGCGCAGGTCGAGCGCGAGCGAGCGTGCGGCGGTTTTCCGCGAGGTCATCTGTGGGGCTCTCCTGGTCACGTTAGGAACGCGATTTGGCGGGAGTGATTTCGGCGACGGGCGCCTTCAACGGCTTCAAGATGCCGGTGACGGAGCGGCGTGCATCGATGTAGGTCGCCGCGGCTTTCTTGACATCGTCGAGCGAGACCTTGCGGATCTCATCCGGCCAGCCTTCGATCTGCGCGATCGTCCGGCCGAGCGACAGGCCCCAGCCGTAGCGGCGTGCCAGCGAAGACTGGTTGTCGTTCTCGTAAATGTACTCGGCAACATAGCCATTCTTGGCGCGGTCGAGTTCGGCGGCGGTCACGCCGTTGGCTGCGATTTCTGCGAGGACGGCGTCAATGGCAGCTTCCACCTTTTCGAGAGGTGCACCGTCGGCGGCGACCGCATAGAGCGAGAACTTGCCGCTATCCAAGCCGGAGCCCATGTAGCTGCCGCCTGCGGACGAGGCGACCTTGTCCTCGACGACGAGCTTTTTGTAGAGGCGGCTCGTGGGGCCATCGAGGGCAATCTTGGCGAGGAGGTCGAGCGCTTCGGCTTCGAGGGGTGCTGCCGTGGAATAGCTCGGCACCAGATAGTCGCGATGGATGGAGGCTTTGCCGGCGCGGGGATCTTCCAGCATCACGCGGCGGGCGACGCGCTGGGGCGGATCGGCGGGGCGGACGGCACGGGGTGCGGCGGGATTTGCTTCCAACTTGCCGTAGGTTTCGATCGCGTTCTTCTTGACCTCTTCCGGGGTCACATCGCCGGCGACGACTAGGATGGCGTTATTGGGCGCGTAGTAGCGCTTGTAGAAGGTCATCGCGTGGTCGCGCGAGAGTTGCGCCATCTCATGTTCCCAGCCAATGACGGGGACGCCATAGGGGTGATGAAGGTACAGGGTGGCGTCCATCTGCTCGTCGAGGATGGCGGCGGGATTGTTTTCGATGCGCGAGCGGCGCTCTTCGAGGATCACATCACGTTCGGTCAGAACCTCCTTGTCGACCAGTTTCAGGTTGGCCATGCGGTCGGCTTCCATCTCCATCACCTTGCGCAGGCGATCTTTGGAGATGCGCTGGAAGTAGCTGGTCACGTCGTGGCCGGTGAAGGCGTTGTCCTGGCCGCCAAGACGCGAGACGATCTTGGAAAACTCGCCGGAGGGGATGCTCTCGGTCGACTTGAACATCAGATGTTCAAGGAAATGGGCGATGCCCGACACACCCTTGGGTTCGTCGGCGGCGCCAACCTTGTACCAGACCATGTGCGTGACGACGGGCGAGCGCGTGTCGGGGATCACGACGACCTGCATGCCGTTGTCGAGTTTGAACTCGGTGATGCGGGGGGCGGCATAGACCGCTGTTGGCGATTGGGCGAGGGCGAACATGCTGGCGATCACCATAAAGCAAATGTGGATTGCGGGTCGGAGCTGAGCGGCCATGGAGTCCTCTAGGCTCGAGCGCACGTTGGAAAACGTGGCTGTGTGTGCGCAGAGGATGTCGGCATTGGGGGGGGAGGTGTCAAATGACAAGGCGTTCATGCCGGACGGCCTAGTCTAAGCCCGGAGCAAGATTTTGTATCATCAGACTGTTTTGAGGGCGCGATCAGGCAAATCGCAGGCCGGGCTTACTCGTTGCCACTGTCCAATAGACCCTCGCCCCCGTTCCACTTCTTCACCGCGGTCAGGACGGACGGGCGGCACGGGCCGAGGGGGCCTTCTATCGAATCGGCGCTGGCGTCGCCGGCCGCGCGAGCTGGGTCATAGTTCTTGCGGCAGTATTCATCCTGCTGCTTTTGCTTTTCGGCCTCCGTCACGATGATCTTGCGATCGGGGTCGTCGATGGCGACTGTGACGTCGGATTGCACGGCCTCGGGTGGTGCGCCGGGGGCCGGCAGGCTCGCGGTCGACGGCGGGACGACCAGCGGCGTCCGGGCAGCCAGTTTGGGTTCGGCGGACTTGGGCTGATTGGAGCCGATGCCTAAACTATCGAAAACGCCGCCGTTCAATTCTACGTCGTCCATCGAACAGCCGCCGATGGCCACAGCCGAGATCACGGCCAGTGTCATTCGGATCAGGCGCTGCGACGGCTTGCGCGTCATCGTCGGTTCTCCGATGCATCCCGGTTCTTAGGCGGTTCTTTGGGCCGGGATTTTCAGGCGTTACGAGGTCTTTGCGGCGTCTTTGCGACTCGGGATGAAGGAGTCGTACAGCAGGGCCACCACCCCGGCAACTATGGCCACATCCGCGATGTTGAAGACGTACCAGTAAAACCCGAAGGCATGCAGCGAATAGAAGTCGGCGACGCCGCCCAGCCACAGGCGGTCGATGGCGTTACCAATGGCGCCACCGATGATCAGACCCAGGCCCCAGGCCATAAGGCGGCTCTCGCCGGCTCGGCAGAGCCAGACCCACATGGCGAGCGAGGCAACGAGGGCGAAGGCGGCGAGACCTAACTGCCAGGAATAGCTTGCGGAATCGAACATGGAGTAGCTGACGCCGGTGTTCAGCACGTAGACGAAATCGAGAAAGGGGGTGACGACAACCCGGCCACGCTCCTCGATCCCGTAGATTAGTATCATCCACAACTTGTTCGCCTGATCGAGGATGAGGGTGATGACGGCGACGAAGCCGGCGAGCGGCGCATATTCACCCCACAGCCAGCCGCCCGCGGGAGGCGGTGTGGCGTCGGTCGTTGCGTTTTTATTGGTCGTGGGGTTCGGCTGGCTCATATCCATCCGTTGACTGATCGCGGGTGTGTCGTGCCGCGATCATCCAGAGCGGCATTCGTGCGGCAGAGTCAAATGGCCTGGCAAGGGTGCGCGGCCTCGGCGGTGGATGGGCGAGGGTGGCTGGCGGCGGACGCATCCCTCGCCAACCGGGTCAGGTCGGGAACGAAGCAGCCCTAACGATCAGGACGCGGGTCGTCCGCCAGCCTCTATTTCGTTCACGCGCCGTACCGCGCGCTCTTGCGCGCTGGCGCTCCACTAGGGCGCGGCTTGCCGCGGGTCGCCTTGCTCCCCGGCCCTTCCGGGCCGACAGATGGGCGAGGATGGGTCGCAGGGCATCTTGCTCTTCGGCCCTCCGGTCTGATTTGAGGGCGGCGGCAGCGCAGATGGCTAAGAAAAAATCAGAAGACAGCGACAGCCCAGCCGTTTCACCGGCAGCTCCTTATGTCGTGTTGGCGCGCAAGTACCGGCCGCAGACGTTCGACGATCTCATTGGCCAAGAGGCGATGGTGAAGACGCTGCGCAATGCGTTTGCGTCGGGACGGATCGCGCAAGGCTATATGCTCACCGGCGTGCGAGGCGTCGGCAAGACGACTACGGCACGCATTCTGGCGCGGGCGTTGAACTACGAGACGGCTGCGATCCATAAGCCGACGATTGATATGCCGGTGCTCGGCCGGCACTGCGCGGAGATCATCGAGAGCCGTCACCCCGATGTGATTGAGATGGACGCGGCTTCCAACACCGGCGTTGATAACGTGCGCGAGATCATCGAGAGCGCCCGCTACAAGCCGATTTTGGCGCGCACAAAGGTCTTCATCATCGACGAAGTCCACATGCTCTCGAAGGGCGCGTTCAACGCGCTGTTGAAGACCCTGGAAGAGCCGCCGGAGCATGTGAAGTTTATTTTTGCGACAACGGAGATCCGCAAAGTTCCGGTGACGGTGCTGTCACGGTGTCAGCGGTTCGATCTCAGGCGTGTGGATGTACCGGAACTGTCGGCGCATCTTGGCAACATCACCGCGAAGGAAGGCGCTACGGCTGAACCGGAAGCGCTGGCGATGATTGCGCGTGCGGCGGGCGGGAGTGTGCGCGACGGTCTTTCGATTCTCGATCAAGCGATCGCGATGGGTTCGGGCAAGGTGTCGGGCGACATCGTGCGCGGCATGCTGGGGCTCGCGGATCGCGGGCGCGTGTTCGATCTTCTTGAGACGCTGCTGGGTGGAACCCCGGCGGCGGCACTGAAAGGTTTTGGCGCGCTTCATCACGACGGTGCGGAGCCGGGACAATTGCTGGCCGATCTCGCCGACGTCGTGCATCTCGTGACGCGATTCAAAGCGCTCGGCGGAGATGCGGGCGACGAGGGTGTGCCGGCGGAGGACAAGCGGCGGGCGCAATCTTTGGCGGCGCGGCTGTCGATGCCGTTGCTGGCGCGGGCGTGGCAGATGCTGTTGAAGGGGATCGAGGAGGCCGGCAAGGCACCCGATCCGCTGGCGGCTGCCGAGATGGTTCTGATCCGCATTGCTTACGTTGCGGATCTGCCGCCGCCGGATGAGATTTTGAAGGCGCTGGGTGGCGTGGGGCAGGTGTCGCGGCGGGCGGCTGCGGGCGGTGGTGCGCCGGCGCCTGCGGAGCGCGATCAGCGCACGCCGCTCAATGAAGCGCCCCGGGAGCAGATGCCAGCGCAGCGCGCGCCTTCGGCCGACACGCCCCCGTGGGCCGACGACGTTGCTGCGCCGGATGCGTCGCCGGTTCAATTTGAATTGACGGATGAACCGCCGCCACTGGAGGCTTATGGCGATTTGATCGAGGGTCTTGGCGATGAGGACGATGCGCCAGTCTCGCCACTTGTGCCGTCGCTGAGGCCGCTCAGAACCTTTGCCGATGTGGTCGAGCTTGCCGGAGAGCGGCGGGATGCGCGGCTTCGAGCGCATCTGGAAGAGTATGTGTCGCTCGTGAAATTCGATGGCGCGGCAGGATCTATCGATCTCTTTCTGTTGCCCGGTGCGCCGCCGGAGATCGCCAACGATCTGCGCGAAAAGCTCAATCGCTGGACGGAGCGGCGCTGGATGGTCGTGTTGTCCAAGCGGCCGGGAGAGCCGACGCTCGGGCAACAGAAGCGGGAGCGTGAAGCGGCGGACTTGGCCATGCTGAAGAAACACCCGGCGGTGTCGGCGATCTTCGACGCGTTTCCGGATGCGAAGGTGGCGGCTGTGCGAACGACGGCGGTGCGCGACGAAGACGAGGCGGGAACCGGCTGAGGCCGGACCGGTTTTCATAGGCAAATGTGGCGCGATCGCTGCGCCACCACAGGGGACGACGCATGAAAGATATCATGGGCATGATGAAGCAGGTGGGCCAGATGCAGGCGCGCATGCAGAAAATGCAGGAAGAGCTGGCCGAGACCGAGATCGAAGGTCAATCGGGCGCCGGGCTCGTGCGCGTAACACTCAACGGCCGGGGCGACATGAAGAAGATCGCCATCGATCCGAGCCTGATGAAGCCGGGTGAGGGCGAAATACTGGAAGACCTGGTTCTCGCTGCCAATCAGGATGCGCGGGCGAAGGTGGAAAGCATGATGGCGGAAAAGATGGCCGAGGTGACGGGCGGATTGCCTCTGCCGCCGGGTTTGAAGTTATTCTAACGCGCATGGGGCGCTGGCGCTGGGGGGCGATGACATGACTGGAGCAGCGTCGATTGAGCCCCCTGGCGCATCGGGCTTGACGCCGGGTGCGGCGCTCGCTGCCGGCATTGCGATCATCGCCGGGATCGCGCTCATTCTTTGGGGAATGGGGCGGACGCCCATTTGCACGTGCGGCGATATCAAGCTGTGGCATGGGGTGGTGCAGAGTGCAGAGAATTCGCAGCACATCACGGATTGGTACACGGCGAGCCACGTCATTCACGGCTTCATTTTCTATGCTGTGCTGTGGTGGCTGATGCCGAAGGCGTCGTTTGCGACGCGGCTGTTGCTAGCACTCGGCATCGAAGGGGCGTGGGAGATTGTCGAAAACACGAATGCGACCATCGAGCGGTACCGCACCTCGACCATCGCGCTCGATTACTATGGCGATAGTATTCTGAATTCGGTGATGGACGTGCTTGCCATGGCGGCAGGGTTTTGGCTGGCGTCGGTCCTGCCGGTTGCGCTTACGGTGGCGCTGGCTATTGGGGCGGAGTTGTTCACGGGATACATGATCCGTGACAACCTGACTTTGAATGTCATCATGCTGCTCTATCCGCTGGAGTCTATCAAGGCGTGGCAATCGGCGGGCGGGTAGCTGCCCGGCGGAATCGTGTTAAGCGCGGCGGGGAACCCGTGTTAACAGTGCGCTGCCATGTCGAAGAAAATCGCAGGTCCGGAGATTGAGCGGCTCGTGCAGCTTCTGGCGCGCTTGCCGGGGCTTGGGCCGCGGTCGGCGCGCAAGGCGGCGCTTGGGCTTTTGAAGAAGCGGCAGGAGCTGCTGTTGCCTTTGTCGGAGGCACTGAAAACTGCGGTTGAAAAGATCGTCGAATGTCCGGCGTGCGCGAACCTCGATACGGTGTCGCCGTGCACAATCTGCCAGGATGCGCGCCGGGATCAGTCGTTGATCGTGGTGGTGGAAGAGGTTGGTGATCTGTGGGCGCTAGAGCGGGCGGGCGTGGTGAACGCGCGCTATCATGTGCTCGGCGGGCATTTGTCGCCGCTGGATGGAATTGGTCCGGAGAAGCTCAATATTGCGTCGCTGGTCGAGCGGGCGGCCGCACCGGAAGTTGGGGAAGTGCTGCTGGCGCTGAATGCGACGGTCGAAGGGCAATCGACGGCGCATTATGTGATGGACCAATTGGCGGGTGCGAACGTTACTGTCTCGCGGTTGGCGCAGGGTGTGCCCATTGGCGGGGAGTTGGATTATCTCGACGAGGGCACGCTGGCGGCTGCGATCAAATCGCGGCGGCGCGTTTAAGGTTTAGCGGAGTAGAGCGTTCATGGATGCGGCGGATGTTACTGTCGCCGGGAGTGCTCCGGCTGCGCCGCCGCGTTTTGTGACGGGGCCGTTGCTCAAGCACATTCTGATCATGACGGGAACGGGCGCGGTCGGCCTTGTTGCCATCTTCATCGGCGATCTCGCCAACATGCTATTCCTGTCTTGGCTCGGCGACGAGGCGATCGTGGCGGCGGTGGGCTACGCGAGTTCCATTCTGTTTTTCACCACGTCCATCGGCATCGGGTTGTCGATCGCGGCGACATCTCTGGTCTCGCCGGCCGTGGGGGCGGGACAGCGGGCGCGCGCGCGGCGGCTGGCGTCGAGCGCGCTGATGCTGACGCTGGTCGCGTCGATCGTCTTGACGGTAGTGGTCTGGCTGGCGGTGTCGCCGCTTCTCACGCTGCTCGGCGCGGCGGGCCGGACACACGGGCTGGCGCGGGATTATTTGTGGATTCTCGTACCGTTTCTGCCGCCGCTGGCTCTGGCGATGACTGCGACGGGGATTCTGCGCAGCGTGGGGGACGCGCGCCGCGCGATGCACATCACGCTCATCGGGGCGGTGGTGAATATAGCGCTCGATCCGTTTTTTATTTTCACCTTTGGGCTCGGCATCCATGGCGCGGCGATCGCGTCGGGGATCGCGCGGCTGGCGATGGTGGCCTATGCGGTTTATGCCGTAGTGCGGGTGCACGACATGGCGTCGATACCGTCGATGCCGGCGCTGAAAGAGGACTGGCCGCCGTTGCTCGGTGTTGCCGTGCCGGCCGTGCTGACGAATGTCGCGACCCCGGTGGGGAACGCGTACGTGACGGCGGCCATCGCGGCGCATGGGGATAGCGCGGTGGCGGCGTGGGCGATTATCGGGCGGATCATTCCGGTGGCGTTCGGCGCGATATATGCGCTGTCGGGGTCAATCGGGCCGATCATCGGTCAAAACTACGGGGCGGGCGATAACGCACGCATGCGCCGCGCGTTTACGCTGTCGCTGGTGGTGAACGCGGCGTTCACGCTCGTCGCTTGGATCGTGCTGTGGCTGGGGACGGGCAGCATCATCGAATTTTTTAAGGTGACCGGGAGTGCGGCGGATCTGATCCGTCATTTCAACGCGATTTTATCGCCGCTGTTTTTGTTCCTTGGTGCACTATTCGTGGCGAATGCGGCGTTCAACACGCTGGGACATGCGCAGCTGTCGACGTGGCTCAACTGGGGGCGGGCGACGGTCGGGACCATTCCGTTTGTCGAATATGGGTCGCGGCACGGCGGCGCGGAGGGTGTGCTGGCGGGAAACATGATCGGCGGGATCGCGTTTGGGCTCCTCGCCGTGTGGCTGTGCTACCGCTTGATGGACCGGCTCAAAGCCGACGCGATGGAGTAGGGCGCCAGCGTGTGTATGGGGTGGTGCTCGCCTCGAATCGGTTGCTGCAGTATGCGGAGAGGCCGGTTTTTGTCGCGCCGGTGCGAGCGAGCCCGTTTTATGAGCCTTTCTGCCCCCGGGATCCCGAAGCGGATCGCCATCGTCGCGCCGACGCTGGCGGGTGTGCTGCGTGATCGCGCGAACCTGATCCGGGCGCTGAGGGCGCGCGGGCATACCGTGCTCGTGGTGGCGGCTTCGCATCTGGCGGGTGAGGTGGCGACGCTACATCATTTGGGCGGCGAGCATCGCAATTTCGATCCGCAACCGGCGGGGATGGCCCTGTTCGCCAACCGTAAAGTGGTGCGCGCGGTGCGCGACATTCTTTCGGCGTGGAAAGCTGAGACGGTGATTGTCAGCGGCGAGCGGTTGGCGTCGCTGGCTGCAACAGCTGCGCGCAAGGCCGGGGCACAGCGCATTGTGACGATTGTCGGCGGATTGGGGTTTGACGGTGACGAGGCCAGAACGCGTGTGGCATCGGCCTACCGGCGGGCGGTGAAACTCAGCGCCGCGGTTGTGGTCCATAACGCGGATGACGCGCGGGTTTTGAAAGCGGTTCTGGCGCCTGTGGCGCACATCGTTGTGACGCCCGGTGATGGTGTCGATCTGGAGGCTTTTGCAGCGGCGCCGTTGCCTAGGTCGGATGGACCGGTTGTGTTCCTCATGATCGTGAACCCCGATTGCCGCGCGGCCATCGAATCCTACACGGAGGCGGCGTGGGAGATGACGGCGGGCGGCGTGGCGGCGCGGTTTGAACTGGCGACCGATCGCGAGATGGCGCAGGACACGACGCTGCTGACAGTGGAGGGCGTGACCTTCCATGGGCGGGCCGCCGATCCGGCGGATCTCTTGGCCACGGCGCATGTGGCCGTGCATCTGTCGGCGGATGATGGGTCGCCTACGGCGCTCAAACAGGCGCTCGCGGTGGGGCGACCAGTGCTGACGCTCGACGTGCCCGGTTGTCGGGAGATGGTGGACGAGCGGGTCAACGGCTGCCTCGTGCCGCCGGGGGATGGTGCGGCGCTGATGGCCGCCTTAGCGAGCTTTGTCGTGCATCGCGATCTGCTGCCGGCCGAATCGCGGGCGGCGCGGGCAAAGGCGGTGTCGGCTTTCGGGGCCCACGACGTGTTGGAGCCGGTGGTGGCGGCCATCGAGGGTTGAGGCCCGGGTAGCCGCGTTAAGGCATCGCGGGGTTGACGGGTTCGAGACGGATTGACCCCGGCGTCGGGCTCTCTTATCTGACGCAAATGGCCAAGCTTCCCATTGTGACCCTGCCCGATCCGATCCTGCGTCAGTCGTCCGCGCCCATCGAGCGCGTCGATGCCGAGGTTCTGCGACTTGCCGACGATATGCTGGAAACCATGTACGACGCGCCGGGCATTGGGCTGGCCGCGATCCAAGTTGGTGTGCCGCGCCGGCTCGTGGTGCTTGATTGCGCCGCGGAGGGCGAGAAGCCGGAGCCGCGCGTGCTGTTCAATCCCGAGATCTTGCATCTGGGATCGCAGCTGAAGGTCTATGAAGAGGGCTGTCTATCGATCCCTGATTTCCGGGTGGATATCGAGCGGCCGTCGGACTTGCGGCTGCGGTATCTCGATCGCGACGGCAAGCTCCAAGAGCATGACGCGGGGGGATTGCTGGCAACGGCGATTCAGCACGAGCTCGATCATCTCGACGGCAAGCTGATCATCGATTTTCTGTCGCGGCTGAAGCGCGATATCGTGGTGCGCAAGTTCAAGAAGCTGGCGCGGCAGGACGGTCCGCTCTGACGGCGGATCAGCCGGGGGGCCTTCGACCATGCCACTGAAGCTCGTTTTCATGGGAACGCCGGAGTTTTCCGTGCCGTGCCTCGATGCGCTCGTGGCTGCGGGGCATGAGATCGTGGCGGTCTATTCGCAGCCGCCACGGCCGGCGGGGCGGGGCATGGCGGATCGTAAGTCGCCCGTTCACGTCAGAGCCGAGGCGCTTGGGATTCCGGTGTTGACGCCGAAATCGTTGAAGGGTGCGGACGAGCAGGCGGCGTTTGCTGCGCACAGGGCGGATGCAGCGGTTGTGGTCGCCTATGGGCTGTTGCTGCCGAAGGCCGTTCTCGACGCGCCTGCGCAAGGCTGCTTCAATGTGCATGCGTCGGCGCTGCCGCGGTGGCGCGGCGCGGCGCCAATCCATCGCGCAATCATGGCGGGGGATGCCGAGACCGCCGTGATGGTGATGAAGATGGAAGAGGGCCTCGATACGGGGCCCGTTTGTGCGACGGCGCGGATTCCCATCGGGCCGTTGGTGACGACCGGGGAATTGCACGATCAGTTGGCGGCGGCGGGCGCGGCTTTGATTGTCGCCGCGATGGCTGACTTGGAACACGGGCGGCTTGTGGCCGTGCCGCAGGCGGCGGACGGTGTGCTCTACGCTGCCAAGATCGACAAGGCGGAGGCGCGGATCGATTTCACGCGCGATGCCACGGCGGTGCACAATCACATTCGTGGGCTGTCGCCTTTTCCGGGCGCGTGGTTCGAAGCCGTGGGTCCAGCGGGAACGGTTGAGCGCATTAAGGTGTTGCGATCGGAGCCGGTGGAGAAGCGCGGGGCGGCGGGGACGGTGCTCACCGACGATCTCGTGATTGCATGCGGCTCCGGGGCGGTGCGGATCATCGAGGCGCAGCGGGCGGGTAAGCGGCCGATGCTGGCGCTCGAGTTTTTGCGCGGCTTTCCGCTGGTGGCCGGTGCAACCGTTAATCAAACGTAAAGATCGCGCAGCCATGGGCAGCCAACGGCACTAGACTGCGGGTTTAGCGTTGCTCGTCTTTCCTGGAGTTGCCCATGATGTCTCGCGTTCTTGCTCTCGGTTTTGCAGCCGTCGTTGCTGGTGGCACGTCTGCTGCCTTTGCTCAGTCTTCGACAATCCGGATCGAGCCGCGCCCGGTTTATGGGGCGACGGTGAGCCTCGAAGAGGGCGTACGCGTTTATCGTCCGTTGCCGCCGGAGAAGTACGTCATCGTCAATCCGAATGGCACGCCGGTGAACATTGGGATTTCAGAGCAGCGCGTCATCAACACGACGCGGTCGACGTCGCACAACTTCAGCCGGAATACCTGGCGCGGCTGGGGTTATCGCCGGTGCATTCCCGCAGTTGGCGATAGCTGCTGAATGCTGCCTGCTTGAGGCCGGCCCTGAACGTGGCATAAGGGGGCACCGCGGCGGACGCGGTGCCCTTTTCCTTTCAGCGACGCCAGCGGATGCCCCGGTACAAACTCATCATCGAATACGACGGGACGCCTTTCGCCGGCTGGCAGGTGCAGTCGCAAGATCCATCTGTGCAGGGCGCGCTGCGGGAGGCGATTTTCAAGTTCGCGGGCGAGTGGGTGACCGTGAGGGGGGCCGGGCGCACAGATTCAGGCGTGCATGCGCTGGGGCAGGTGGCGCACGTGGACCTGACGAAGGAGTGGGCTGCGTCGCGCGTACAAGATGCGATCAATTATCATTTGCGGCCGGCACCGTGTGCGGTGCTCTCCTGCGCGTTGGTTTCGCCGGAGTTCGATGCGCGGTTCAGTGCGGTGGCGCGGCACTATGTTTATCGCATTCTGACGCGGCGTGCGCCGCCAGTGCTTGAGCGCGACCGGGTGTGGTGGATCACGCACGATTTGGATCGCGATGCGATGCAGGCGGCTGCGAGTCATCTCTTAGGGCATCACGATTTTACGACGTTCAGAGCGGCCCAGTGTCAGGCGACGTCGCCGATGCGGACACTCGACAGGCTGGATGTGGCATGCGAGGGGGCGGAGATCGTGATCCGGGCCTCGGCGCGGTCGTTCCTGCACAATCAGGTGCGATCGATGGTGGGCACGCTCAAGCTTGTGGGCGAAGGCAAGTGGCGGCCGGACGATGTGGCAGCGGCGCTTGCGGCGCGGGACCGGACGCGGTGTGGAACGGTGGCGCCGGCCAGCGGGCTCTATCTGGAACGGGTCGATTATCCGGCCGACGTTTAAACGTCAGACGCGTACTTCGATGTGGCTTCCGCCGGGGGTTTTGGTCACGAAGAAGCCGTTGGGGATTGCTTGCTGCACGAGCGGCACGTGCGAGATGAGGCCGACCGAGCGCGTGGCGCCGACGAGGTCTTGCAAGGTTTGCAGAACGGTTTCCAGGGTGCCGCCGTCGTTTTCGCTGTCGAGGCTGCCGAAGCCTTCGTCGATGAAGATGGTGTCGAGGCGGACGGAGCCGTGGGCGCTTTCGACGATGTCGGAGAGGCCGAGCGCCAGGGCGAGGGCGGCGATAAAGGTTTCGCCGCCTGACAGCGTCGATGTGGGGCGCTGGCGGCCGGTGTAGGTGTCTTCGACGGCGATGCCGAGGCCGCGGCGTGCGTTGCCCTTGCCTTCCATTTCACGCACGAGGCTATAGCGGCCGCGCGTCATGGGGCTCAAGCGCAGGTTGGCGGCGTCGAGGACGCGATCGAAGAGGGTGGAGATGGCGAAGGTTTCCAGGTCGATCTTTTGATAGGTCTTACCGGAGAAGGCCTCTGACAATTCGCGCAGGGGCGCGGTTTCCTTTTCCAGCGCATCGAGGCGGTGGCCCTCTGCGGCGAGGTCCGACTGGAGCTTGCGGAGTTGGACCAGACGGGCGGAAGCTTCGGTGGCGGCGGTGTTGAGGGCGTCGAAGGCGTTTGCGGCCGTGTCGCGCGCGGAGGCGAGGGATGTGAGATCGGGGCGGGTCAGCGTGGCGATGGCAGCGGCGGCGCGCTCGAGTCGGTCGGCGGCGGCGGCGCGCAGGTCGTCGTACTGGCGGATGCGGGCTTCGAGATTGGGGATTTCGGGAACGTCTGACTTGCGGCGGTCGTAGTCGGCGGCGGTGAGGCCGTTGGCGGCGAGCCGGTCAGCGAAACTGCTCTCAACGCGGGTGAGATGGGCTGCGAGGCGTTCGACTTCAGCGGCGATGGTTTCAGATTCGCGCAGGGCGGCGGCGTGTTTGGCCGCGGCGGTCTGATCGGCCAGTGCTGCGGCTTGGGTGTCGCGGTCGAAATCAGAGATGGCCTTCCCGAGCTTTGTGATGGCTGCTTGAAGCGTGGTTGCGTCGCGCAAGTGGGATGGGATGGCGGCCATCGAGTCGTCGAGGGACTGCTGGGCGGCGGCGGCGGATTTGGCGTGGTCGCGTTCGGCGTCCTGGGCGCGCTCCAGGGAGGTCTTGGCGGCGGCGATGTCGGGGTCGAGCGTTTCGAGTGATGCGCTGAGGGCGGTTACGTCGGCGGGGGCTGCGAGGCGGCTCAGGTTGGCTTCGATGGCTTGCAATTCGGTGGCGAGCATAGCGCTGGAGCGTTCGGGCGGGGGAAGTGCAGCTAGGACGGCCTGGCGCTCGGTCAGCGCTTGCTTGGCGATTTCCAGTTGGGTGCCAGCTTCATTGGCGCGCGTGCGGGCCGTATCGAGTGTGGCTTTGGCGAGGGCATAGGTTTCGTCGAGGCGTTGGCTACCGGATGTGCCGCGGGCGGGAGCCGGATGGTCGGGCGAGCCGCAGACGGCGCAGGGTTCGCCGGGGGTGAGGTGAGCGGCGAGATGGGCGGCGTGGTTTTCGAGCAGGGCTGTTTCGGCGGCGGCGAATGCGGTTTGCGCTTGGTGGAGCGCAGTCGCGGCTGTTGCGCTGGTGGCTTCCGCGCGCTGGAGCGATGTCTGGGCTGCTGACGCTTTTTGAGTAGCGTCTTCGTACGCCTTGGCGGCGGCGAGGCGTTCGCGCAGGTGGGACGCGGTGGCGTTGAGCTGCAAGCGCTGCACTTGCGCTGATTGCGCGGCGGTGAGCGCTTTAGTGGTTGCGTCCTTGCGGGATGTCAGAGTGGCGAGCTTGGCTTTCGCGGTCTCGACAGCGGTGGAGCTTTCGCGCGCTTTGATTTGGGCGTCGGTGGCGGCGCAGCGCAGGGTTTCGCTCGCGGCGAGGCGGGCCGCGTGGTCGCGCAGGGTGTGGAGTTCGGATTTCTGGGTCTCGATGGCGGCGGATTGCTGGGCGAGGGCGTCACGCGTTTTCTTGGCGCGTTGGGCTTCTGCCTCGTCTCTTTTCAGCCGTTCGGCGGCGGCGGTTTGGCGCTGGTGGGCGGCGTCGACATCGGTGCGGGCGGCGTCGCGGCTGCTGGCGGCATCGGCGAGGGAGGCCACGATGCGGGCGAGCTTGAGACGGGCTGCGAGTGCGTCGATCTCGGGGCGAGATGCGTCGAGGGTGGCGAGGTTCTGCTCGGCGGTCAGATGCTCGATGAACTGGGCGTCGGTCTGCGCGGCGGCTTGGTAGGCGTTCAGGGCCGCGTCCCACTCGGCTTTGGCTTTGGCGGCTGCGTTGCTCTGGTCGCGGTGGCGGATCTCGGCGTCGGCGATGCCTTCGGCGAGCGCGTCCATCGTGGAGAAGTTTTCAGCCGAGAGGCGCGCGATGCAGGCGGCGCGGGCGGCCGCGACTTTCTTTTCGGCCGCGTCGGCGTCGGCTTTAAGGCGCTCGGTCAGGCGGCGGTAGAGAGAGACGTCGAACAGGTCGCGGAGAATATCGAGGCGCTCTTTGGTGTCGGCGCTGAGGAAGGCTTCGAAGCGGCCTTGGGGGAGAAGGACAATCTGGCGGAACTGCGCGGCACGATAGCCGAGCAGCTTTTCGATCGCGTCGTCGACGATTTTAACTTTGGTTTCAGCGAGGACTTTGCCGGGGTTGGAGTCGTTCAGCGTATCTAGGTCGAGGCCGGTGACGTCGAACAGCCAGGCTTTGTGGGTTTCCTTGGTTTCGCCGCCGCCGCGCCTGGCGGGGCGGATTTGCTCGGGCTGGCGGACGATGCGGTAAGTGCGGCCGGCGGATTCGAAGACGAGTTCGACTTCGGTGAGGAGGCCGGCATCGGCGTGATCTGAGCGCAGGGTTGCGGCGTGCTGCTCAGAGCGCGCGGCTTCGCCGAAGAGCGCGAAGGTCATGGCGCTAAAGATAGTGGATTTTCCGGAGCCGGTGGCGCCGTAGATGCCGAAGAGGCCGCTGTCGAGCACGGCGCGGAAGTTGATCGTCTGGCGGCCGGCGTAGGGGCCGACGGCTTGGAGAGTGAGGAGAAGCGGCTTCATGCGGCTGCGTCCTCGTCGGACGTGGTGAGGCGTGCAAGGGCGCAGGTGATGATGTGCGTTTCGGCGGGTGTGGGCGGCGTGCTGCGCATGTGGGTGAGGAATTCGGTAGCGACGGTGGCGGGATCGTCGAGTGAGGTTGCGGCAGGTTTTGAGGACGCGCCCTGACGGGCTTTGTTATCTCGGGCGTAGGCCAGCGTGCAGGCGAAGGGGAAGCGCTCGCGGATGCGCTTCATGGGTTCGATGAGGCGGCCGTCGTCGGTGAGGATCACATTGACGAAGTCTTCGGAAGCCGGAAGGCGCAGGATGTCGTCGAGCGTGCCTTTGAGTGTGCGCACGGTGCGGCGGGGGCGGAAGGGGATCAGGCCGACGGCGGTGGTTCCGTCGGCTGCGAGATCGACAAGGGCGAATGATTTTTCGTTGCCTTCTTCGTCGAAGGCGAAGGCGAGAGGTGAGCCGGAATAGCGGATGTGGGGTGCGCCGGCCGTTTGCGGGCGGTGGATGTGACCGAGGGCAACATAGTGCGCGCCGGCGAAGACATCGGCGGGGACGGTTTCGATACCGCCGGCAACGCGGGTGAGCGGGCGTTCGGTGGTGCTGGGTGCGGCCCCCGTGACGAAAGCGTGCGCGACGATGATCCAGCGGGCGCCCGTCGAGATGTGCGGGCGGGCGGCGGCGACTTCGGCGCGCATGACATCGGCGGGAGATTTAATGGTGGGATCTTGGAAGGCTTCGCGGGCGGCGTATTCGTAGCCGAAGGGCAGGGCGGAAATGGCGACGGGGCCATGTGCGTCGTGGAGGATCAAGGGATGTTCGGTTGCGCTCAAGGGGCCGCGTACGAGTGCGCGGCGGCGGTCGGCGAGCATGGCCATGGCGCCGATGCGGTCGGCGCTGTCGTGGTTGCCGGCGATGATGACGATGGCGGATGTGGTCTCGGCGATGGTGCGCTCGATGAAGGTGTTGAACAGGCGTACGGCGCTCTCCGGCGGGGCGGCGCGGTCGAAGATATCGCCGGCGATGATGAGCGCATCGGGCTTGTGTGTTTGCAGGGCGGTAAAGATCTGATCGAGCACGATGGCGTGGTCGTCATCGAGGGAGTGGCCCTCGAATTGGCGGCCCAGATGCCAGTCGGCGGTGTGGAGAAATTTCATGCGCGGTGCGCCCCCGGACGTTCGGGCTCTGTTCTACACCGGGGTAGTGGCGCGGTGCGATGCCGGGATGGCACGGGCGCGGGGGTTATCCCAAGGTGATGTTGGGGGCTATGGAGGTCTTTCGCGCGATTGGACGGTCCATTCGCCCGGATCAGGAAAGCGGCGGATGTGAAGTGTGTTGCCTTTTGATTGTTTGTCTTTCATCGGACTGTATCCGGAATTCAATCATGGATATCGCGCATGACTACTGCATCCATCCCTGGTTGGGCTCTAGCGATCCCGTTTGCCCTGATCGGTGTTCCGGCACTCGTCGTGGGGACGGTGATGCTGAAGCGCAGGATCGTCGCCTATCGCTTTGGCGAAGTTGTCGAGGCGGAGGTCGTGGGGCTTGATGTGCATCGCGGACCAGGGGCTGTCAGTGGTTCGCCGCTCGAGGTGGACGAATGGGCGCCCACGACGGTGACGCCGCATTTTCGCTATTGGACGGCAGATGGCGAGGAGCGAACGGCGCGGCTCGATATGCAGACGGTGCAGCGCGTGCGTAGCGAGGGATTTCGCCTGCGCTACAAGGTTGGCGACCGCATGCGGTTGCTCGTTGATCCCGCTCGCCCGGGTATTGGGTACGCGGGAACGCCTTCGTCGCTTTTGGTTTTTCCGGCGCTGCTGTGCTTTGCGGGGGTGCTTGTTACACTGATTGCGCTTGGCATCTTTTTTGGGGCTGAGAGCTAGCGCGGTGTTGCCGCTGTGGTGCGCGCAGCGCGCAGACGAGCGAAGTCTTCGTCGGCGTGATAGGAGGAGCGCGTTAGCGGGCTTGCGGCGACGAGGAGGAAGCCCTTCGACAGGCCGATGCGGCGGAAGCTTTCGAATTCCTCGGGCGGGACGTAACGGGCTATGGCGGCGTGCTTCGGCGTCGGCTGCAGATACTGGCCGATGGTGAGGAAGTCGACATCGGCGGAGCGCAGATCGTCCATGACCTGGAGGACTTCGTCGTAGGTTTCGCCGAGGCCCAGCATGATGCCGGACTTGGTGAAGACGTTACTGTCCAATTCCTTGACTCGCTGTAACAGGCGGAGCGAGTGGAAGTAGCGCGCGCCGGGGCGGATCTTCAAATAGAGCGACGGGACGGTCTCGAGGTTGTGATTGAAGACATCTGGGCGGGCGGCGGCGACGCGTTCCAGTGCGCCGTCCTTGCGCAGAAAGTCGGGGGTGAGGATTTCGATGGTCGTGTCCGGGCAGCGGGCGCGGATCGCTTGAATGGTTTGGTGAAAGTGTTCGGCGCCGCCGTCGTCGAGATCGTCGCGATCCACCGATGTGATGACCACATGGCGCAGGCCCAACTCCGCCACAGCCGCGGCGACATTTTGGGGTTCGCTGGGATCGAGCGGGCCGGGGCGGCCGGTGCGGACATTGCAGAAGCCGCAGGCGCGTGTGCAGGTGTCGCCCATGATCATCATGGTGGCGTGGCGCTTGGACCAGCACTCGCCCAAGTTCGGGCATGCGGCTTCTTCGCAGACGGTGGTGAGGCCGTGGCTGCGCACGACGCTGTGTGTGCTGGCCAATTCGCCGCCGTTCGATAGGCGGATGCGCAGCCACGGCGGCTTGGGCAGCCACGGGGTGTCGGGCCGGTTGGCCTTCTCGGGATGGCGAAGCGCTGCGGCATCGCGCGTATCCAAAACCGAAACCATGCGTCATTCCTCGGTGGGCGGGCCTCGGGGGGCGGCCGGATTACTCGGCTGCCTTCATATAAGTATCCATCGGCGGGCAGGAACAGACAAGGTTGCGATCGCCGTAGGTGTTGTCGACCCGGTTAACGGGGGCCCAGTATTTATCGACGCGGAATGCGCCCGGCGGGAAGCAGGCGACCTCTCTTGTATACGGGCGGTTCCAGTCGCCGATCAGGTCTTCCACGGTGTGGGGTGCGTTTTTCAGCGGATTGTTGGTTTTATCCATGCGGCCCTCCTCGATGGCGCGGGCTTCTTCCCGGATGGACAGCATGGCGTCGCAGAAGCGGTCGAGCTCGGCTTTGGTTTCCGATTCGGTTGGCTCGATCATCAGGGTGCCGGCGACGGGCCAGCTCATGGTTGGGGCGTGGAAGCCGCTATCGATGAGACGTTTGGCAATGTCTTCGACGGACACGCCGGCCTTGTCCATCAGCGGGCGGGTGTCGATTATGCACTCGTGCGCGACGAAGCCGTTCTTGCCGCGATAGAGGATGGGGTAGGCCTGCTCCAGCCGCTTGGCGATGTAGTTGGCGTTGAGGATGGCGATACGGGTGGCCTGCGTGAGGCCGCGTCCGCCCATCATCAGAATGTAACTCCAGGAGATCGGGAGGATGGAGGCCGATCCGTAGGGTGCGGCGGAGACGGTGTGTTCGCGGCCGTCCGTGTGGGGGTGGCCCGGCAGGAACGGGATGAGGTGCGCCTTGACGCCGATGGGGCCCATGCCGGGGCCGCCGCCGCCATGAGGAATGCAAAACGTTTTGTGCAGATTGATGTGGCTGACGTCGGAGCCGATCTCGCCGGGCTTGGCGAGGCCGACCAGCGCGTTGAGATTGGCGCCGTCCATGTAGACCTGTCCGCCATGCGCATGCGTGATGTCGCAAATCTCGCGGACGGCTTCCTCGAAGACGCCGTGCGTGGAGGGATAGGTGATCATGCAGGCGGCGAGCGCATCGCTGTGCTCTTCGGCTTTCTTGCGGAAGTCGTCGACGTCGATGTTGCCGGATTTGTCGGTTCCCACGACGACGACGGTCATACCGCACATCTGCGCCGAGGCGGGATTGGTGCCGTGGGCGGAGGAGGGGATCAAGCATACGTGGCGTTTATCGTCGCCGCGGCTCAGGTGGTAAGCGCGGATGGCGAGGAGGCCCGCGTATTCGCCCTGCGCGCCGGAGTTGGGCTGCATGGAAATCGCATCGTAGCCCGTGATGACGCAGAGTTTGCGCGATAGGTCGTCGATCAGTTCCTTGTAGCCCTGCGCCTGATCGGCGGGGACGAAGGGATGCAGTTCGCCGAATTCGGGCCAAGAGATGGGGAGCATTTCGGCGGTTGCGTTGAGTTTCATGGTGCAGGAGCCGAGCGGGATCATCGAGCGGTCGAGTGCCAGATCGCGGTCGGCGAGGCGGCGCATGTAGCGCGTCATCTCGCTTTCGGCGCGGTTCATGTGGAAGACGGGGTGGGTGAGGAAGTCGGAGGTGCGCAGCAGGTTCTGCGGCAGGCGGGAGGGCGGATAGGCTTCGTCGTAGCGCAGATCGAAGCCGCCGAACGCACGCCAGACGGCTTCCAGCGTGTCGGGACGAGTGCGCTCGTCGACCGTGATGCCGATGCGATCCTTGCCGACCTTGCGCAGGTTGACGCCGTTGTCGACGGCATTCTTGAGGATGAGGCCCTGGTAGGGGCCGACCTCGACGGTGATCGTGTCGAAGAAGGCGCCGGGTGCCACTGTGAAGCCGAGGCCTGCGAGGCCGTCCGCTAAGCGGCAGGCATCGCGGTGGACGCGGTGGGCGATGGCCTTCAAGCCGGTGGGGCCATGGAACACGGCGTACATGGAGGCGATGACGGCGAGCAGGACTTGCGAGGTGCAGATATTGGAGGTCGCACGCTCGCGGCGGATATGTTGTTCGCGGGTCTGAAGGGCGAGCCGGTAGGCGCGATTGCCCCGCGCATCGACGGAGACGCCGACGAGGCGGCCGGGCAGGTTGCGTTTGAAAGCGTCGCGCGTGGCCATGTAGCCGGCGTGCGGGCCGCCATAGCCCATGGGGACGCCGTAGCGCTGCATGGAGCCGATGGCGATGTCGGCGCCCATTTCGCCGGGTGGCTTCAGGAGCGTGAGGGCGAGGGGATCGGCGGCAACGGCGGCGATGGCGCCGGCTTCGTGCAGCGCGTCGATGAGGGGCGTGAAATCGTGGCAGGCGCCGCAGACGCCGGGGTACTGGAAGATGGCGCCGAAGACTTCGGTTGGTACGAGATCCTTGAAGGGGTCGCCGATCTTGATCTGCCAGCCCAGCGGTTCGGCGCGCGTGCACAGGACGGCGATGGACTGCGGCAGGCAGTTTTCATCGACGAAGAACACGTTGTGCTTCGACGTGGCGACGCGGTGCGCCACGGCCATGGCTTCGGCGGCGGCGGTGGCTTCGTCGAGCAGGGAGGCGTTGGCGATTTCAAGGCCGGTGAGGTCGGCGACCAGGGTCTGGAAGTTCAGAAGTGCTTCCAGGCGGCCTTGGCTTATTTCGGGCTGGTAGGGCGAGTAGGCCGTGTACCAGGCCGGGTTTTCGAAGATGTTGCGCTGGATGGCAGGCGGCATGGTGGTGCCGTGATAGCCTTGGCCGATGAGGGACGTGAGCACGCGGTTCTTGTTGGCAGTCTCGCGCAGTTTATCGAGCGCGCGGCGTTCGGAGAGAGATTTGCCGAAGTCGATGCGTTCGGTCTGGCGGATGGCGGCGGGGACGGTTGCGTCGATGAGGGCGTGGAGATTTGACACGCCCAGGACGGCGAGCATGTCGGCGATTTCTTTCGCCGAGGGACCGATGTGGCGCCGGTTGGCGAAATCATACGGGTCGTATTTTTCGGCGACCATGGTCGGGCTCCTCAGGCGGTGAGCTTGGCATAAGCGGCTTCGTCGAGCAGCGACTCGGCATCGGCGGCGTTGGCGAGGCGCAGTTTGTAGAGCCATCCGGCAGTCGTGGGATCGGCGGAGACGACGGCGGGATCATCGGCGGCGGATTGGTTGATTTCGATGACTTCGCCGTCGAGCGGGGCATAAACGTCGGACGCGGTCTTGACGGACTCGACCACGCCGGAGGGGGCGCCCTTTTTCAATTTGGCGCCGACTTTTGGAAGTTCGACGAAGACGAGGTCACCGAGGAGTTTGGCGGCGTGGGCCGTGATGCCGACAGTTGCGATATCGCCGTCGATCTTTAGCCACTCGTGGTCTTCGGTGAATTTCAGCATGGGTGATCTCCTGATGTAAATAATGTGGCCGCTCGCGCCGCTCAGCGGCGATACGCGTGCGGCACGAAGGGCAGGCGGACGATTTCCGCATCGAGTTCGGATCCGCGCACGACCAGCCTGACGGCAGATCCGGGCGTGGCGTGGGCGGCGTGCACGAACCCTATCGCAACGGGGCGTTTAAGGGACGGGGAATAGCCACCCGATGTGATGTGTCCGATGGGTGTGCCATCGGTTGCGCGAACTTCCGTACCATCGCGCGCGGGTGCTTTGCCGGCGGGCAGGATTCCAACGCGCAGGCGGGCCGGCCGTTCATTCAACTCGCGCGTGATGCGATCGGCGCCTGGAAAATCGGCGGACTGACGGCGGCGCTTTTGGATCGACCAAGCGAGGCCGGCTTCGATGGGGGAAATGGTTTCGTCGAGTTCGTGGCCGTAGAGGCAGAGGCCCGCTTCAAGACGCAGCGAGTCGCGGGCGCCGAGGCCGATGGGGCGGACGGCGGGAGCGTCGAGAAGGGTATGCCAAACTTTGGTGATGTCGGATGCCGCGACGGAGATTTCGTAGCCGTCTTCGCCGGTGTAGCCAGAGCGGCTGACGTAGCACGGACTGTCGGCGATGGTGCCTTGGCCTGCTTGCATAAAGGCGAGATTGGCCGCGCCGGGCCAGAGTGCGGAAAGCACGGTGGCGGCTTTGGGGCCTTGCAGGGCGAGGAGGGCGGCATCGGGCAATGGCGCGAGGGTTACGCTGGGCAACAGGTGTGAAACGATGTGCGCGCAGTCGACGTCCTTGCGCGATGCATTCAGGACGAAGCGCAGCGTGCCGTCCGTCCCGGGTTCGGCGGGGCGCGTCACCATCAAGTCGTCGATGACGCCTCCGGAGGCGTTGAGAAGCTGCGTGTAGCGTTGCTGGCCGGGCGCGAGTCCTACGATATCGGCAGGAACGAGCGCTTCGAGCGCGCGCGCAGCCGTGTCGTGCTTGCCGTCATCGGCGCGCAGGATCGCTTGGCCCATGTGGCTGATATCGAAGAGGCCCGCGTGCGCGCGCGTCCAGAGGTGTTCTTCGATGATTCCGCCCGCGTACTGGACGGGCATTTCATAGCCCGCGAACGGAACCATGCGGGCGCCGAGGCGCACATGCTCGGCATGCAGTGGCGTGTGTTTGGATTGAGACGGCGGGGCGTCGAACTCGGTCATGGCTGGCTCTCTGGCGTGAAGCGGATTGCGCTTACGAGAGCCCCCTCTGTCGCGGAACCTGAGAGTTTGGACGTGCGTTCGGACGGATCCGGACGAGCGTCTTACAACCGTCGGTGGGCTTGGCAGATCGAAATCTGCCCGGCCGCTTTCCAGAGTGTCATCGGCATGCGGTCCATGGGCCTGAGAGTTTCCGGGGCGGTTGCTCCTTCGGCGCCGGCTTTGATCAACGCGATCCAGCCGAACTCTTCCACATGCCATTGCTGACGGGGCGGAGGGTGTTCCAGACCTACGCAGCGGTCAATTGTACGTAGGTAGGGCTGGCAACAGGCGAGGTGGCTGTGGAGGCAGTCTGGCGCGAACGGGTCTCAGGAACAGGGTATTTCCGCGCTTTCTAGGCTTAAAGTTCGGCCCGGAACGCCGATTTTATGCGTAACTACAGTGGGTTATGGCGCCATTGACTCCGCGAAAATAACAGAGAATTTTGCGGGCTGATCAGAGCGAGTTGCGGTCGGAGCAGTGGTTTAGGCGCAGATATTAGGGAAGCGCAAAGAGCGGCCTCAGCCGGCCGCTATGGTTAACTTCGCTCGGGTTCTCAGTCTCGTCAGGCCATTGAAAGTTCAGCGTTTTTATCATATGTTTTGTTCGCCAGCGCTTCACTGGGATTCCCGGCAGTGGGGTTTGTAATGAACTTGTTCGAGCGCTGAAGGACCGAGCCGCGAAACGAACCGTGAGCCCCAAGAACCTATTCGCCCCGCAAGTGGGATCGGTGACGGGCAATAGTCGGAATATCGATCGGGATTAGCGACGGACCGATGGCGACAACTTCGTGTCAACGAGGTGTCGCTGCATCGTGCCCCGGATTTTCCCGTCCGATAGCAGGCGACACCTCTTGTTATGAGAGGTTTTCCATGACTAGCCTAAGCGTCGAGCATCGCTCTCCCAGCGAGCTCAAACCCTATTGTCGGAACGCTCGCACCCACAGTCCCAAGCAGATCGCTGAGATAGCCGCTAGCATCAAAGCGTTCGGCTTCAACAACCCCGTCCTGATCGACAAAGCGGATGGCATCGTCGCGGGCCACGGGCGCGTCGAGGCCGCCAAGCTGCTCGGTCTTCCGACTGTGCCGACCATTCGGCTCGAGCATCTGACTGAGGTGCAGAAGCGCGCCTACATCCTCGCGGACAACAAGCTCGCCGAGAAAGCTGGCTGGGATCGCGAAATCCTCGCGATCGAGCTTCAGAATTTGATGGAACTGGAGCTCGAGTTCGACATCTCGGCAACCGGCTTCGAGTTGCCGGAGATCGACGTCCTGATCGACGAGCTCAAAGAAAAGCCGGCAAAGGCTGATCCGGCCGACGAGGTGCCTCTGGTCGAGGGCCCGCCGGTCACGCGCCTGGGCGACATCTGGCAGATCGGCCCGCATCGGCTGATTTGCGGCGACTCGACCGCGCCGGAGAACTATGTCTTGCTCCTTGCTGGCGAGAAGGCCCAGTTGGTCTTCACCGACCCGCCCTACAACGTTCCGATCGAGGGCCATGTCTCCGGGCTCGGCGCGGTCAAACATCGCGAGTTCGCCATGGCTTCCGGCGAAATGACCGAGGCCGAATTCACGACCTTCCTTGCCAAAATCTTCGACAACCTCATCGAAGTTTCGGTCGACGGCGCGATTCACTTCATCTGCATGGATTGGCGGCACATAGGCGAAGTGATGGCTGCCGCCTGCGGCCGCTATGCAGACTTCAAGAACCTCTGCGTCTGGGCGAAGACCAACGGCGGCATGGGAAGCCTCTATCGCTCCCAACACGAGTTGGTCTTTGCGTTCAAGGTCGGGACTGCGCCGCACATCAACAATGTCGAGCTGGGAAAGCACGGCCGCTACCGCACAAACGTCTGGACCTACGCTGGTGCCAACGCCTTCGGCGCCACGCGCGACGAGGACCTCGCCTCGCATCCGACCGTAAAGCCGGTCGCTCTTGTCGCCGACGCGATCCTCGACTGTTCGATCCGCCGGTCCATCGTCCTCGACGCCTTCGCCGGCTCCGGCACAACCCTGGTCGCTGCTCACAAGACCGGGCGGCGCGGCTACGGCATCGAGCTCGACCCGCTCTACTGTGACGTCATCCTGAAACGCCTGACCAAGATTGCGAAGATCGAGGCCGTTCTTTCAGCGACAGGCCAGACCTTCTCCGAGGTCGCTCGCGAGCGGCAAGTCGGTTCTGAACAACTAACGCGTGAGGAGACCGCCACATGAGCAGGACCGACGAAACGAAGGATACGCGGCCCCGAAGGTCGGCTCGACGCCAAAGTGACCAGATCGATCTCACTTCAGCGCTTAACGCGCCCGTTCGCATGAAGCGCGACGGCGAAACCAAAGCGATCGACCCTTATGAGGCGATGCTGCGCCAGCACGTGCGGAAGTCGCTGATCGAAAAATGCGTCGCCTCGATGAAACTTGTCCTCAGTGAGGCCGAAAAGCATAAGCTCATCAAGCCGCCGCAGCCCCGTGTCTCGGGCGGTGTCTTCGTCGTACCGAAGGACCTGCCCGAAGAGATCCAAAAAGAGATCTTCGCGGTGCCCGACAATCCTGATGGAGAGCCGGTTTCGATCATCCCAACCATGATGCTTGTCTTCAAAGCGCTCGGGATCGCAAGGCTGAAGAGGTGTATCAATGGAGGATAAGACTGAAAATCCGCGCGACGAGGCGGTCGGTTATGGCCGGCCGCCGAAGGCGTCGCAGTTCAAGAAGGGGCAGTCTGGCAATCCGCTCGGACGGCCGCCGAAGTCACGAAGCCATAGGGCCATCGCTGGTCGCGTGTTCGGCGAAACTCAGCGGGTCTCAGGCCAACCGAAGGGCTCTCGCGTTCGCTTCACGACACTTGAGGTCGTTGTTATGACGCTCAAGCAGCTCGCCGCAGCTGGCAGGTCGGGCGCCTCGGCGCTCTACTTGCGCCTCAGCGAGCGGCAAAATCCACAGGCGACGACGCAACACTCGGTCGGCTATCTTATCGTGCCTGAAGAGCTGACCCCCGAGGAGTGGGTGTCTCAATACTCGCCGAAGGACGGGCCGCTGGGTGATCCAGAACCGTTCGACTAGCCATGAGCGTGGCGCAGGATTTCTTGCGGAACGAGCTGGCAGAAACTCGTAAGTTCGCGAGTAACATCGCAAGTGAGCCATGTGGACGGGTGACATCCACGGCGCACATCAAGCCGCCGAAAACCGGGGAGAGGGTCAGTTGCGTCATCGGCATATTTTTGCTGGAGCGCCGTCAGCAACGAATACCGGAGCAAAGCCGCCGCCTTGTGTGCGAAAATTTGTTGTCTGGCCCTGATACAAGCGCGCAGCGATCAATTGAACCTTGCCGTCGTACGTGTAGTTGCGAAGATCTGCTTTTAAGCTGTGCTGCGTTCCATCGATGGAAATCTTTCGCGTGCTTGGCGTGACAATCCTCTGGGCGACGTAGCTAGTGTTCAATAGCTCGGCCCAAACTCGACGTGTGATCTTATCGCCCCGGTACGCCGCTTTGCCGCCATAACCGGCATTTGGCTTGAAAAACCATCGATCGCGCCCGCTCCATAGTTCGGCGGCACATTCTGGCGTCACCGCGATCGTGCGTGGTATGCCGCTCTGAAGCACGCGCACGAGGTCGTCAGAGACGCCCCAAGTCCGCAGTAGATCTCCGTCACTCAGAAGCACGAGATTGGACTTGTTGGCGTATACCGCATGGGCCCAGGGGTTGGGCGTGACGACAACGTCTCCGGCCAAGTAGGCTCTACTAAGGGCAACGCTTTCGGGTTGCTCCAGATGAAAGTCAGTCAGCCGATTGTAAACGAGATCTATCTGCCGCTCCCCGTGCCACAAACGACCATCGCGATGGGCAAGTTCGTTAGGCGACGAAATAATCGCACTCATCCCGCGTTTTTCGAACAGTCGCTGGAACAAGACGAATTCGGGATAAAGGTATTGTTCGCGCGGTGCGTGATCGACGATGGCGATGGTCTCAAGTGGCCCTGTCCGGCCCTGTCTCTTCCACTCGCCGCCGAAACTCGCGACGAAGTTAGAGCACAGAGCATCCAGATCAGTCCGCATGGACGCTGCGAGGTTCATGTCATTGCAACAAGCCCGCTGCGCCTGAAGCAAGTAGGCGTTGATGAGCGCTCCTCCGGCATTGGTGTTGATTTCGATCAGCATCGGGCCGTCTTCGCCCAAATGAAAATCATACCCCATGAAGACGCCAATGGGGCCGGGTCGATACTGCGCGATCTCCGCAGCGT
>LNFM01004187.1_pt1 | contig 37516 bp, 36 predicted proteins | sample 596031 | NCBI WGS metagenome assembly LNFM01 (sample SAMN04254537, study PRJNA301005) | activated carbon metagenome | isolation source: dual media filters at the Ann Arbor, Michigan drinking water treatment plant | place: USA: Ann Arbor | reverse complement strand
TCGTTGGTGTCTGAGCGGAACAGCACCTTGTTCTCCGGGAAGGACATGATGGCACCGAGATTGCCGACGCTTTCTGTCATGAAGCGCACGGGTGCTTCTCTGATTTCCCAGTTCATACCGGCTTGCTTGGCCCAGACCTCAAGCGGTTGTTTTGCGGTGAGTTTGTTGCCCAGACCATGCCAGGGTGTTGCGCCGCAGAAGGCCATTTTTTCAAGTAGGTGCGCCATAGGGTGATTTTTCCTTTGTTTTGTATGCACGTGACGATGCCACTGTGTGAATACAGTAGCGATCAAACTGTCAGTGCAAGGGAATGGGTTACGAGGGGGGGCAGAACTGCTGAAGGAGCTGTAAAGCTCGAATAGCTGAAAATCACACAGTTTTTATTGCTTGCTGAAGGTGAATCCGCATTCACTACAATGATATTTGTCTAACACCGTATCATCGATGACTTCACCGAGCGTGGCACCGGTAGCGCATCCTGCTGCACCGCCTAACAGGCCACCGATAATAGCGCCAGCAATGCTGCCAATGCCGATGCCAATTGGTCCGGCAAGCATCCCAACGGTTGCACCGACTTCAGCACCTGCCATTGCACTGCTTACGCCGACTGCAGCGCCAGCTACGGTGCCGATGGTACCGCCCGTCTTCTTGCCGTAGTTCTTGATATCGATGCGGTGAGATAGGCACCTTGGACAGGTAAGCGTCATTTGAATACCTTTCTGAGTGCCTTGCCTCGAAATTTTTTGGAAAGTTCACTTCCTATGTGTTGGGGGATTTTTTTCATCCGATTCCTTTTATTTTATTGACGTCCATGGTGGGTGTTACACGCAATTAAACAGGTAGACATTGTTTAATCTCAAGGGCGGGATATATGGCTAAAATTATCTGGAATCGAAACCTAAATGCTCTTATGCAAGCCCCGGGTTGTTGAGGTCTGTGATTTTGATGATCCTGGAGGTGCTATGAAACCACATGCAAGTAGTCGAAAGCGTCAAGATCCCTTGCTTGTTAATTAGTGCGAAGTCTTCAAGGTTAGAGAAACTACTGGATTTGTCTGTTTCGTTCGGCGAATGGCATTTTATTAATTCTTTTCAATGCAGTAAATGTAAATGGCTTGTCAATCGACTAAAATATCGCATCCGTATTTTTAGCATGACTGAAAGTTATTTAGATGCTTCTTCCCATCATCCTTTCCGGTGGCGCCGGTTCCCGTTTGTGGCCAGTCTCACGCGAAGCTTTACCCAAGCCGTTTATTGCATTGCCGGATGGTGAAACTCTTCTATTGAAGACACTCAAGCGTGCGATTGGTTTGCCCGGAGTAGAGCAGGTTCTGACCGTAACTAATCGCGATTATTATTTCCTGACGCGTGATGAATATGAGTCGAACGCAGAATCTGCTGTTGCAGGCAGCAAATCCGTCGTTCACGACTACTTGCTGGAACCCGTTGGCCGTAATACCGCCCCCGCAATTGCCGCCGCTGCTTTGCATGCCGCACGCAAGTACGGCGAAGGCACCACACTCTTGATTTTGCCGGCAGACCATTTGATTAATGATCAGTCATCCTTTGCGCAAGCGGTTAGTGCTGCAACGCTATTGGCAGAACAAGGCTGGCTTGTCACATTTGGCATACAGCCAACTGCACCCGAAACCGGTTACGGCTACATAGAAAGCGGCGAGTCGCTAGCAGACACCAGCGGCTATAAAGTCGCGCGCTTTGTTGAAAAACCTGATCTGGATACTGCTAAGGCATATCTTGAGTCAGGCCGCTTCACCTGGAATTCAGGCATGTTTTGTTTTACCGCTGGCGCGATGTTGGCTGCCTTGCGGGATTGTGCTCCTGAGGTATTAAATACAGTAGAGCAGACCTTTTTCGCCACTGCTTTTGACAAGGAGCCGGCAGTTCTTGATGCCACAGCGTTTTCGCAGGTACCCGATATTTCGATCGACTATGCAGTGATGGAGCGTGCGGCTAAGGTTGCAGTCGTTCCTGTCAACTTTGACTGGAGCGATATAGGCTCCTGGTCTGCCTTGGCAGAATTGGTTGCGCCTGATGATCGAGGCAACCGTACTAGTTGTGAAACGGTACTAGTCGACACCGATAACTGTTACGTTCAGAGCGATTCACGCATGATTGCCGCGATTGGTGTTGATAATCTGTTGATAGTCGATACCCCTGATGCGCTGTTGATTGCACATAACTCGCGTGCGCAGGATGTGAAGGCGGTTGTTACGCGGCTCAAGCTGCTGTCGCATGCTACTGTGCATCATCACCGTAAAACACATCGCCCATGGGGCACATATACCGTACTGGAAGAGGGTGAGGGCTTCAAACTCAAGCGCATCGTTGTCAAGCCGGGCGCTAGCCTTTCATTGCAGATGCATCATCATCGTAGCGAACATTGGGTTGTTGTGTCTGGCACAGCAATGGTTGTCAACGGTGAGCACGACATCCTTGTCCAGTGCAACGAATCCACGTATATTCCTGCCGGTACTGCGCATCGATTGACCAATCCTGGTGACGTTGATTGCGTAATGATAGAAGTTCAGACTGGTGATTATTTAGGCGAAGACGATATAGTCCGCCTGGAAGATCGTTATGGTCGTGTTTAACCCAACAGTAGAAAATCACCATGCGTAAAGTTGCATTGATTACCGGCATCACCGGCCAAGATGGCGCCTATCTCGCTGAATTGCTGCTTGATAAGGGCTATGAGGTGCACGGCATCAAGCGCCGCAGTTCCTTATTTAATACCGCACGCATCGACCACCTTTTTCATGACGAACACGAAGCGGGTTTGCCGTTTTTTCTGCATCACGGCGACATGACTGATTCATCGAGCCTGACTCGCATCATTCAGAAAGTCCAACCGGATGAGATCTACAATCTCGCAGCGCAAAGTCATGTGGCAGTATCTTTCGAGGAGCCAGAATACACGGCTAATTCCGACGCTTTAGGTGCGTTGCGCATTTTGGAGGCGATCCGTATCCTCGGTTTGGAGAAAAAGACCAAGTTTTATCAGGCCTCTACTTCAGAATTGTATGGTTTGGTGCAAGAGACCCCTCAGAAAGAAACCACCCCTTTTTATCCGCGTAGTCCGTATGCCGTGGCGAAACTCTACGCGTACTGGATCACTGTTAACTATCGCGAAGCTTACGGCATCTATGCCTGCAACGGCATCCTGTTTAATCACGAAAGCCCGATCCGCGGCGAGACCTTTGTTACTCGCAAAATTACCCGCGCACTGGCTCGTATCAAGTTGGGTTTGCAGGAGTGTTTATATCTTGGAAATATGGATTCACTTCGAGATTGGGGGCATGCAAAAGACTATGTAGAGATGCAATGGTTGATGCTGCAACAGGAAAATCCGGAAGATTTCGTTATCGCCACTGGTGTTCAATACAGTGTGCGTGACTTCGTGAACGCCGCAGCTAAAGAGCTTGATATCAAGATTGTATGGCAGGGAACTGGCGAAGAAGAGAAAGGGTATGACGCGGCAGGCAAATGTATTGTGGCCGTGGATCCGCGCTATTTCCGTCCGACTGAAGTGGAAACTCTTCTCGGAGATGCCTCCAAGGCCAGAATTAAACTCGGCTGGACGCCGAAAATTACATTTGATGAGCTCGTCAGCGAAATGGTACGGGAAGATTTGAAGGCGGCTGAAAAAGATGAACTGGTGAAAAAACATGGCTATCAAACCATGAATTATCGCGAGTGATCGGGTTTTAATATGGATTTCGATAGCAAGATTTATGTGGCGGGTCATCGTGGGTTGGTCGGTTCTGCTTTGATGCGGCAGCTACAGCAGCGCGGATATAAAAATTTGATTACTCGTACTCATGCTGAATTGGATTTAACCAATCAACATGCGGTGCAAGTTTTTTTTGCTGAGGAAAAGCCTGAATATGTATTATTGGCTGCAGCTAAGGTAGGTGGTATTTATGCAAATAATGCGTACCCAGCTGAATTCATTCATCAGAATCTGGCAATCCAGACAAATGTCATTCATGAGTCCTGGCGTAATAACGCCAAGCGTCTGCTGTTTTTAGGCTCGTCCTGTATTTATCCTAAAGATTCCTTGCAGCCAATCAAAGAGGAGTACTTGCTTACTGGGGAACTTGAACCAACAAATCGCCCATACGCATTGGCAAAAATAGCTGGCCTGGAAATGTGCTGGTCATATAACCGTCAATACGGTTCGCACTATATAACCGTCATGCCCACTAATTTGTATGGCCCCAATGACAATTATGATTTGAATACTTCACACGTATTGCCCGCGCTCATACGCAAGATGCATGAGGCCAAGTTGAATAACTTGAGCGAAGTAGTGGTATGGGGAACGGGCGCCCCAAAACGTGAATTTCTGTATAGCGACGATATGGCTGATGCATGTATTTATCTGTTGGAACAGCCTGAAGAAGAGCTGCAAAGTTTGTTTAGCGACACTGAACCACCGTTAGTAAATGTTGGTTGCGGCAAGGATCTTACAGTTCGCGAGTTGGCAGAGACTATCAAAAATATTATTGGTTTTTCGGGTGAGTTGACATTCGACAATACAAAGCCGGATGGAACCATGCGCAAGTTATTGGACGTTGATAAGTTGTCACAGATGGGGTGGCAGGCGACGACGACTTTACGAAAAGGTATTGCAATGTCATACGACTCATATCTGAAAGCAGATATATGAATATGGCCAGTTCAGTAGCTATTAGTTCGGCATCTGGCGTAAGGATAGTGGTTGAACCGCATCCAGATGGAAATCCCGTTACATGAATACTTTCACTAAAATTCATGCGTTGCTTACTCCGACTGAGCGCCGCGGCGCATGGGTTTTGCTTACTCTCATGATGGTAGGGATGTTATTAGAGACATTAGGAATTGGACTAATTATTCCTGTAATCACTCTGATGATGCAAGGCGATCTTGTCGGCAGATATCCGGTAATGGCCTCCATTCTTAGCTTCTTGGGTAGTCCTTCGCAAACGCAATTGATCGCAGTGGCCATGCTTGGCCTTGTGGGAGTTTTTTTCGTCAAGAATCTCTTTCTGGCGTTTCTTATCTGGAAGCAAACCCACTTTGCTTTTGATGTACAGGCAAATCTTTCACAGCGCTTATTTGCAATCTATTTGCGCCAGCCCTACACATTCCATTTACAACGGAATTCGTCGGAGCTGGTTCGGAATGTGACCGGTGAAGTGAGTATTTTTTCAGGAGTGTTAAGCAGTGCGCTGTTGCTATTTACTGAGCTTCTGGTGCTTGTTGGCATTGCCATTCTTCTGTTACTCGTTGAGCCGTTGGGAGCATTGATTGTGGTTATTGTCCTTGGTGGCGCAGCTTGGGGCTTTCATCGAATGACACGTGAGCGTATTTCGCGCTGGGGTGTTGAGCGTCAGCTTCATGATGGCTTGCGTCTACAGCATCTGCAGCAAGGTTTGGGCGGCGCTAAAGACGTCAAATTACTTGGTCGCGAGAGTGATTTTTTGACGCAGTTTCATATGCATAATGTAAAAAGTGCTCGTGTCTGGAAGCTTCAATCCACACTCCAGAATTTTCCACGGTTGATGTTTGAACTGCTTGCAGTGACAGGTTTGGCAATTCTTGTATTGAGTATGCTGAGTCAGGGGCGGGACATGACAAGTATTATTCCTACCTTGGGTTTGTTTGCAGCAGCGGCATTTCGGTTGATGCCTTCAGCCAACCGGGTGCTGGGTGCGGTGCAGGCATTGCGTTATAGTCTTCCCGTGGTAAATACACTCTATGAAGAAATAAAGTTGATTTCGCCGGAACCTGTTCGTCAACAAACCGGTGGCGCAAAAAGCTTTACCAGCGCACTAAACCTAGTGAATGTCGCATATCAGTATCCAAGTGCAGCTTCTCCGGCCTTGGACGGTATCTCTATTAATATCCGAAAAGGTGAGTCGATTGGCCTGATCGGCTCAAGTGGGTCCGGTAAAAGTACTTTAGTTGATGTGATCTTGGGACTCCTCGCTCCGAATGGGGGGCAGGTTGAGGTGGATGGGTGCGATATTCAAAATAATTTGCGTCAATGGCAGGATCAGATTGGCTATGTCCCCCAATCTATTTACTTGACGGATGATACGCTCAGACGGAATGTCGCTTTCGGCTTACCTAATGAGCAGATTGACGACATGGCAGTATGGAATGCCATTAAAGCGGCTCAACTTGAGGAATTTATCTTAGCTCAGCCGCAGGGACTTGAGACAATTGTTGGTGAGCGGGGTGTCAGATTGTCAGGTGGGCAGCGTCAACGAATAGGCGTTGCAAGGGCGCTATATCACGACCCAGCGGTATTGGTTCTTGATGAAGCTACTAGTGCTTTGGACGGTGTAACAGAGCGTGGAGTGATGGAGGCCGTTACAGCACTACAAGGTAGTAAGACAATTATTGTCGTTGCGCACAGACTCTCTACGGTAGAAAATTGCGACCGTTTGTTTCGTCTAGAGCGAGGTCGCATTATTGAAACAGGTACTCCGACAGACTTAATTGGCTCAAAAAAATTTGCCTCATCATTTGACAGGCCTGATTCAGCATCATAAATATGAATAAAATTCTTATAACCGGTGCCGACGGTTTTATCGGCTCTCACCTGACTGAAGCATTGGTTCGTCAAGGATACAATGTTCGTGCATTCGTACTTTACAACTCGTTCAATTCTTGGGGCTGGTTAGATAATTGCTCGCCTGATGTGAAGGGAAAGTTCGAGGTGTTTGCTGGAGATATCAGAGATCCGCATGGTGTAAACGAGGCAATGAAGGGATGTGATGTTGTGTTGCACCTTGCAGCATTGATTGCCATTCCTTATTCCTATCACTCCCCCGACACCTACGTGGACACCAATGTGAAGGGAACGTTGAATGTGTTGCAGGCGGCAAGGGAGTTGAATGTACAGCGAGTCATTCATACCTCCACCAGTGAGGTCTACGGTACAGCGCGTTTTGTTCCTATTACTGAGGAACACCCATTACAGGGACAGTCTCCTTACTCGGCGACTAAGATTGCCGCCGATCAACTGGCGTATTCGTTCTATGCTTCTTTTGGTCTGCCTGTAGTGATTGCGCGCCCTTTCAATACTTATGGACCACGGCAATCTGCTCGTGCAGTTATTCCTACAATCATGACCCAAATCGCCAAGGGCGCGCGTCAGATTAAACTGGGCGCAGTGTCTCCGACACGTGATTTCAACTACGTGCAAGACACTGTCGGGGGCTTCATCGCGGCAATGACCGCGCAGAATGGCTTGGGTGAAGTCGTGAATTTTGGCAGCAACTTCGAAATTTCTATCGGCGACACTGCGCGACTGATTGCTGAAGTCATGGGCGCCGAAATCGATATTGTTACTGATGAAGCGCGTTTGCGCCCCGAGAAATCGGAGGTTGAGCGTTTGTGGGCGGCTAACGCAAAAGCTAAGGAACTATTTAATTGGCAGCCAGAATATGCTGGCCGCGAGGGATTCAAGCGTGGATTGAAGGAAACTGCGGATTGGTTCTCACAAAGCCAAAATTTGCGCAGTTACAAGACGGACATCTACAACCTGTGAATACTTTGCACACCGCTCCTGATGCTGCCGTATCTTCCGTTGCGCAACAAGTCGTTGCTGCAATTGGTTCAGTCGTCGGCAAGCCTCCTGTAGCTTTGCACGAACCTAGTTTCTTTGGCAATGAGTGGCTTTACCTTAAGGAATGTCTGGATTCAACATTCGTCTCTTCGGTTGGTAAATTCGTCGACCGCTTCGAGGCGGATCTTGCGGCATATACAGGCGTAAAGCATGCTGTTGCCGTAGTGAATGGAACTGCTGCGCTGCATATAGCCTTGAAGCTTGCCGGCGTACAGACTGGAGATGAAGTATTGATGCCCGCGCTGACTTTTGTCGCTACTGCTAATGCCGTTAGCTATTGCAACGCGACGCCTCATTTCGTTGATTGCGAGCTGAGCACTCTCGGCATGGCAGCAGGCCCTCTGCGCGAGTACTTATCGGATATCAGTGAGATTCGCAGCGGACAATGTATCAACATTAATACCGGTAAGCGAATTCGGGCACTGGTGCCGATGCATACCTTCGGTCATCCTGTAGACATCGAGGGCTTGCTCGCCGTCGCCCGCGATTTCAATCTGGTGATGATCGAAGACGCCGCAGAGTCACTTGGCAGTCTTTATCATGGCCAGCATACCGGTACATTCGGGGCTATGGGTACGCTTAGTTTCAACGGCAATAAAACCATTACGACAGGCGGCGGCGGTGCCTTGCTTACCAATGACGAGACGTTGGCGCGTAAAGCCAAGCATTTGACGACGACGGCAAAACTGCCGCACCGTTGGGCTTATGAGCACGACGAAATCGGTTATAACTATCGGTTGCCTAATTTGAACGCCGCTTTGGGGTGCGCGCAGCTTGAGCAATTGTCCAGTTTTCTGGCCGCGAAGCGGCGCCTATTCGAAGTATATCAAGCCGCGTTTGATGGTATTAAGGATTTGACGTTAGTTAAGGAGCCCGCCGCTTGTCACAGCAATTTTTGGTTGCAGACTTTATTGCTTACAGATAAAAGTGCTTCCTTGCGCGATGAAATTTTAGAGGCGACAAATAATGCCGGTTATATGACACGACCTGTTTGGTTGCCAATGGATCGCTTGCGGCAGTTTCAAGTGTGCCCTCGTGCACCGTTACCAATTTCCGATGCTTTGGAGTCGCGTCTGGTTAATATTCCAAGCAGCGCCAAATTAGCCGTGGGCACCATTGATGAGCAATAATCTCATATTGCTACTTGGCTGTGGCGGACATGCTCGTTCTTGCATCGATGTTATCGAGCAGCACGGACATTTTAAGATTATAGGATTGGTTGGTACGACGGAGGAAGTAGGTGGTACGGTTTTGGGATATCCAATTATTGGAGACGATGCTAGTTTGCCTGCATTATTATCCAAGTACCGGCGTGCACTGGTTGCTGTGGGCCAAATAAAATCCCCCGATACGCGAATACAACTTTTTGAGAGAGCTCGACAACTGGGGTGTGAATTACCAGTTATCGTATCGCCGCGCGCATATGTCTCTCCTCATGCCAAGCTTGGTGCAGGGACAATAGTCATTCAGGGTGCCATTATCAATGCCTGTGCTGAGGTCGGTGCAAATTGTATTGTGAATACCGCAGCAGTCGTCGATCACGATGCGATTATCGGAGAGCATTGCCATATTTCTACCGCCGCTGTATTGAACGGTGGAGTCAACGTTGGTGCTGGGAGCTTCATCGGCAGCAATACCACTATCAGACAAGGAATTCGGATTGGGACGCGTTGCGTCATCGGCATGGGGCAGACAGTTATCGCCGATTGTGACAATGGCAACTGGCGACCAGTAACAGGAGCATCCCAATGAGGGTGATCGTTATCGCCGAAGCTGGTGTAAATCACAATGGTGATATGGATATCGCCCGTAGGCTTATCGATGCAGCCGTAGCAGCCGGGGCAGATTATGTCAAGTTTCAGACATTCAAAGCTGAGCGGCTGGTGACGCGTTCGGCGGAGAAAGCTGAATATCAGAAGAATCATACTGAAGTAGCAGAGAGTCAGTTTGAGATGCTACGTCGTTTGGAGTTGTCCGAGACAATGCACACGGAACTGATCAGACACTGCGCTTCGCGTGGGATTAAATTTTTGTCTACTGGTTTTGATATTAAAAGTCTCGACTTCCTTGCCGGGCTCGATATGCCAGTATTCAAAGTGCCGTCTGGTGAGATCACGAATCTCCCATATCTGCGGCATATTGGAGGACTTGGTCGACCGATAATTCTTTCAACTGGAATGTCTACCCTTGCGGAAATCGGTGACGCGATAAATGTGTTGGAACAAGTTAACGTGTTGCGCAGCGACATCACAGCATTGCATTGCACAACTGAATATCCTGCGCCAATTGAGGAAGTGAACCTGCTGGCAATGAATACCATAAGGGATACGTTTGGTGTTCAAGTAGGCTACTCGGATCACACCAAAGGAATTGAGATTGCTATCGCTGCCGTTGCAATGGGGGCTTGTCTTATCGAAAAACATTTCACCCTTGATAGAGGTCTCCCTGGGCCTGACCATGAGGCCAGTCTTGAACCCGAAGAGCTGAAGGTAATGGTTTCCGCAATTCGGAATGTCGAGCTGGCAATGGGGGATGGAGTGAAGCGTCCTACTGCCAGTGAAATTCCTAATATAAGGATTGCGCGCAAGTCCATCGTAGCGGCTAGGACAATTCGTACAGGCGATTTTTATACACAGGACAATCTTGCAATAAAACGTCCAGGCAACGGAGTTTCTCCTATGCGATTGGATGAAATGCTTGGGCGCATTGCCGAGCGTGACTATCAAGCTGATGAGTTAATTGATCCATGACCCGAAAAATATGCGTTGTTACAGGTAGCCGCGCTGAGTATGGCTTGCTACGCTGGGTGATGGAGGAGATTCGTGCAACTGCAGATCTTGAGCTCCAACTTGTGGTGACTGGAATGCACCTTTCTCCCGAGTTCGGGCTTACCTATCGTGAAATTGAAGCTGACGGTTTTCATATCGATCGTAAGATCGAGATGCTTACCAGTTCTGATACTCCAGTTGGCATCACTAAATCTATAGGGCTCGGTGTTATCGCGTTTGGTGAGACGTTGGCGCAATTACAGCCGGATATTGTGCTGGTGTTAGGAGATCGTTTCGAGATTTTTGCCGCGGCGTTATCTGCGATGGTAGCTGCGCTGCCGATTGCGCATTTGCATGGCGGTGAGACTACTGAAGGAGCTTTTGACGAAGCTATTCGTCATTCGATCACCAAAATGTCGCATCTGCATTTTGTGGCAGCGGAAGCATATCGACGCCGCATAATCCAGCTGGGTGAAGCACCCGAACGGGTCTTTTTGAGTGGTGGGCTTGGGGTGGATGCGATACAAAAAGTCAAGCTACTCGACCGCCAGGCGCTCGAAGAAAACCTCGATTTCAAGTTTGGGAAGCGGAATCTGTTGATCACTTATCATCCAGAGACATTTGACGCTGGTGCTGCTGAAAGCCAGATGAAAGAGTTGCTGAAGGTATTGGATGAGCTTGCAGATACGCAGTTGATATTCACGCTGCCAAATGCCGATACCGGTGGTCGTGCTTTGATTCATCTGGTAGAAGAATTTACCGCTATACGGCCGCATTCAAAAGCTTTTCCTTCACTGGGACAATTGCGCTATTTGTCTTGTTTGGCTCAAGTGGATGCGGTGGTTGGAAACTCATCGAGCGGCCTGGCAGAGGTGCCAAGTTTCAACAAGGGTACCATCAATATAGGTGACCGGCAGCGAGGCAGATTGAAGGCGGTGAGCGTAATTGACTGCGATCCCGAAAGAAGCAGTATTTTGCAAGCGATACAGACTCTTTATTCCTCCGAATTTCAGGCTGCGCTTTCTCAAGTGACAAATCCATACGGAGATGGTGGTGCCAGCAAAAAAATTGTGAATGTGCTGGCACATCACGATCTTAAAAATATAGTCAAGAAAAGCTTCTACGATACGGCATTGCGGTAACCAATAAATGAACAACAGCGAAAACACTTGGCGTAAGGCCGTATTGTCTCCGGATGCGAATTTGCAAGCGGTTATTAGCAGCATGAATATGTCTGCTTTGCGCATTGTTCTGGTCGTAAATGAACGTGGCGAATTTGAGGGAACGATTTCGGATGGTGATCTCAGACGAGGATTACTGAAAGGTCTGGGGCTGGGTAGCCCAATAGATACCCTGATTCATCGCAACGCCTTGGTTGTTCCGCCGACCATGGGCCGGGATATGGTTTTACAGTTGATGGTTGCCAATAAAATTCAGCAAATTCCTGTTGTCGATGAGCATCAGCTAATCATCGGCTTGCATGTCTGGGATGAAATCACGACGATGCCAGAGCGGTCGAATTTGATGATCATCATGGCTGGCGGTAAAGGTACGCGCTTGCGGCCGCTGACAGAAAATTGTCCAAAGCCGCTGGTGATGGTTGCCGGAAAACCTATGCTGGAGCACATAATTGAGCGCGGTAAGCTTGAGGGATTTACGCACTTTGTCTTGGCGGTTCACTATCTCGGCCATATGATTGAAGATCATTTTGGCGACGGTTCGTTCATGAACGTCAAGATCGACTATCTGCGCGAAGAGTCTCCCTTGGGCACGGCTGGTGCACTTAGTTTGTTGCGCCCTAAGCCAAATGAGCCCTTTATTGTTACGAACGGTGATGTCGTAACCGATATTCGCTATGGAGACCTACTAGATTTTCATAATCGCCATAATGCCGCAGCTACGATGGCCGTCCGCGCCCATGAGTGGCAGCATCCATATGGTGTGGTGCAGACACGTGGTGTTGATATTGTAGGTTTCGAAGAAAAGCCGATTGCCCGCACACACATCAATGCTGGTGTATATGTGCTTTCGCCCAATTCTTTGGAAGGACTGGAAGACGGTATTCACTGTGACATGCCGACGTTGTTCGAAAGACTTCAAGTGAAGTTGGAAAGAACTGTGGCATATCCAATGCACGAACCTTGGCTGGATGTGGGGCGGCCTGATGATCTTGAGAAAGCGCAACGTGCGATTGCTTCCGTGAAGAGTAAAGGAGATGAAGGATGATCCAGGGAAAGAAAGTACTGGCTATTATTCCGGCTCGCGGTGGAAGCAAGGGATTGCCTGGGAAAAATATCCGAAATATTTGCGGCAAGCCGCTAATTGCTTGGAGTATCGAAAAGGCAAAAAAATCATCGTTTTTGGATGCGATTCTGGTCACCACTGACAGTGCTGAGATTGCAGGCGTTGCGGAACTTTACGGTGCACCTGTGCCTTTCCTGCGCCCCGCCGAATTGGCGACGGACAAGGCTTCGACTTACGATGTCATTCGCCATGCGCTTGCTTTTCTGCAGAGGCAGGACGGTGCCACCTTTGATCTCGTGGTGTTGCTGGAGCCCACCTCACCTTTGCGCGAGGATGATGATATCGATCGTATGCTAGAGATGCTGATAGCCAAATATAATGATTTCGATTCCATCATCAGCGTGGGTGAAGTTGATGAGCATCCGTCCATCATGAAGCGCATTACGGAAACGGGTCTACTCCCTTTCTGTCCGGAGTTGCAGCAGACTACCCGTCGGCAGGATAATGAACCGGCTTTTTTCCCTTATGGTGTGGCTTACATCGCCAAGACTGATGCATTGCTCGCGGAAAATACGTTTTATACAAAGCGAAGTACTTATTTCAAGATCAAACCGTATCAGAACTATGAGATTGACGACATTTACGGATTCTTGTGTACGGAGAACATTATGAAGCACGAATGGAGGCTGGAATGAAGTTTCTGGTAGTCGGTTTGGGGTCTATGGGTAAGCGTCGTGTACGCAATCTGCAGGCCTTGGGTATTGCTGAGATTGCAGGTTTCGATACACGTGCGGATAGGCAGGCCGAAGCTGCCGAGCGAAACGGGATTCAGGTGTTTAGTGATTTTGAGGTCGCAATGCAGGCATATCAGCCTGATGTCTTCGTCATATCGACGTCGCCGGATCTGCACATGCAATATGCATATTATGCTTTTGAACGCGGAATCAGTTGTTTCATAGAAGCTTCTGTCGTTGAGTCGGAGAAAATCAAACATCTTGCGGATATGATTCAGGGAACGCAAACGGTTATTGCGCCCTCGTGCACTATGCGCTATTTTCCGGGCCCCCGTAAAATCAAGGAGCTGGTCAAGTCTGGGGCGATCGGCAAAGTGTTGAACATCAATTATCAGACAGGTCAGTATTTGCCGGATTGGCATCCTTGGGAAAAAATCCAGGATTTTTACGTGTCCAAGACTGAAACGGGAGCGGGTCGGGAAATTGTGCCTTTCGAACTGGCTTGGCTGAACGATATATTCGGCACTCCGCAGCCGTTGGCTTGCGTCAAGGCAAAGCTCACGGATATGCCTGCTGATATCGATGATATTTACCACTGCCTGATGCGCTACGATGGCGGGGCTCTTGCAAACATGACGGTAGAAGTCATTTCTCGTCCTTCGGCTACCCGCGAAATGCGCGTGTTGGGAAGTGAAGGGGAAATTGTATTCAGCGCTGACAGTAATAGTGTGCGCTACATCAATACATCGATGTCAGATTGGGTTGAGTACAAATTCAATACCGGTACCGTCGAAAATCAGTACATCAATCCGGAAGAGCCTTACATCGCTGAAATGAAAGATTTCATAACGGCGTTGCACGCGAAGGACGCCACTTTGTTTCCGAACTCCCTGAGCGACGACTATGCAGTGCTTGAAACACTGTATGCCTTAGAGAAAATGAGCTATTTGCAATGAACTATCACGATCGACTCAATCGCGCTATCCCAGGTGGGGCGCACACATACTCCCGAGGCTCGGACCAGTATCCCATCAATGCCCCGCAAATTCTCGAGAGAGGAAAGGGCGCTTACGTTTGGGATCCGGAGGGCAATCGCTATCTGGATTACGGTATGGCGCTGCGGGCGGTAACTCTCGGCTATGCAGATCCTAGAGTGAATGCCGCTGCAGTCAGAGAGATTGAACTGGGTAACAATCTCACGCGCGCTTCGCTTACGGAATTGGATGCGGCAGAGTTATTGGTTGATCTGATTCCCAGTGCAGATATGGTCAAGTTTACGAAGAACGGATCGAATGCGACGACCGCAGCTGCCAAAATAGCACGCGCATACACTGGGAAGCGGTTCGTCTGCATACCGCGACAACATCCTTTCTTTTCCTTCGATGACTGGTTCATTGGGACCACATCATTGCAGCGTGGCATTCCTTCCGATCACGCCAGTTCTACCTTGGTGTTTGACTACAATGATCTGCAGTCACTGCAAGCCCTTTTTGACTCTTATCCAGGGCAGATTGCTGCAGTCATGATGGAGCCGGCAACGACTGTGACTCCTTGTGATGCCTCCTGCACACATACACTCACTTATGACTCACCTTGCACAACGTGCAAGGAGGTCGATAGAAATTTTTTGCACCGGGTGCAAAAATTGTGCCGGCAGAACGATGCCTTGTTCATTCTGGATGAAATGATCACAGGTTTCCGATGGACACTGGAAGGTGCACAAGGTTATTTCGGAGTGGAGCCGGACCTGTCAACTTTTGGTAAGGGGATGGCTAACGGTTTTTCCGTGGCTGCAGTTGCCGGACGTCGGGAAATTATGGAGGTCGGAGGTATTGATAAGCCGGGGGCAGAGCGAACCTTCCTACTTTCCACTACGCACGGCGGCGAGATGTGCGGTCTTGGTGCGTTCATCGAGACTGTGGCGATTTATCGTGAAAAAGATGTTTGTCGCCATTTGTGGGAGTACGGTGCCCGTCTTCGCGACGGTCTGAATGATATCGCCAGAGAGTCCGGTGTCGCAGAGCATTTCCTCATGGATGGACCGGCTATTTGTCTGAACTATTTAACGAAAGATGCCGGAGGAGTTCTATCACCAAAATTCCGGACTTTATTCTCCCAGGAAATGATTCGCGCGGGTGTGCTGATGCCGTGGATTGCCATTAGCTATGCACATGGCGACGATGAGTTGGAGATGACGTTAACTGCTGCTCGTAGTGCGCTGAAGGTGTATGCGGCAGCGTTGAACGATGGCATAGAGAAATTTCTGGTCGGGCCGGAAATCAAGCCAGTTTTCAGAAAATATAACTAAGAGAACTGCGTTGCTTTTTGTAAGCATATGACAGAAAGCCTGAGCGAAAATCCCAATGGCAACTATTGAACAACTCATCAGCCTCAGAGGTCGCCGTGCACTGATCACAGGCGCCGCAGGCGCACTGGGCAGCGTTATTGCAGATACCTTGGCTGAGCTTGGCGTCAGTTTGTATCTGGTGGATCGGCCTGGCAGCGAGCTTGATGGCTTGCGCGGAGAACTCGAAAAGCGATGGAATACCGAGGTTGTGAATCTGTACTGCGACCTTGAGCAGGAAGATCAGCGCCGCCATCTTATTGATCAGGTTAAAGCCTCGGGCAAGGGTGTGAACATACTTGTCAATAATGCTGCTTTCGTGGGCACGTCTGAGCTGGTCGGATGGGGTGTGCCATTTGAGGAGCAAAGTGTTGAAACCTGGCGGCGTGCAGTGGAGGTAAATCTGACTGCAGTTTTTGAACTGTGTCAGGGATTTGCTCCTGAATTGCGGGTAGCTCAAGGGGCGAACATCATTAATATTGCATCTATCTACGGGCAACACGGCCCTGACTGGCGCCTCTACGAAGGAACCCGGATGGGAAATCCTGCCGCTTATGGCGCCTCGAAGGGCGGGCTGATTCAATTCACCCGCTGGTTATCAACGACGTTGGCACCGACCGTACGGGTTAACAGCATCTCTCCTGGTGGCATCAGTCGTGGACAACAGGAAGCCTTTGTTGAACGTTATGTTGTTCGAACTCCTTTGGGGCGGATGGCTACAGAAGAAGATTTTCGCGGTGCCATTGCTTACCTTGCAAGTGATTTGTCCAGTTATGTGACTGGACAGAATTTGTCTGTGGATGGTGGTTGGGGCGCTTGGTGATTTTACCCACCCCCTCGTTTTTTTGACGGCAACATATTGCCGGACTGTATTTTTATGGAGTAACAATGAGATATTGCTCGAACTGCGTCATGCCGGATACCCGTCCTCGAATTACTTTCGACGAACGTGGTTGGTGCAATGCCTGCCAATGGGCGGAAGAAAAGAAAGCCCTCGATTGGGGGAGTCGTTGGACTCTTCTAGAAGAGTTATGTGACAAGTATCGCTCCAAATCAGGTTTCGATTGTATCGTGCCTGTCAGCGGCGGCAAGGATAGTAGCTACGTTGCATACATGATGAAGCATCGAATGAAGATGAACCCGTTGTGCGTTACGATTCGTCCCAATCTTGAGCTTGATATCGGCAAAAATAATTTACTTAACTTTATTAATGCTGGTTACGACCATATTCATTTGACGCCAGATCCAGAGACCTCCCGTGCAATAGATCGAATTGGATTCGTTGAAGCAGGCCGTCCGCTGTTGGGTTGGCAAACCGCTGTTCAAACCTCGATATTCAGGTTTGCGCAGAAACTTTCGATTCCTCTCGTTATGTTCGGGGAGGATGGCGAAACTGAATATGGAGGTGCCAAGAAACTCAAGCACTCCCATTTTTACGATGCAGGGGATGCAGTCAATATCTATCTCGAAGGGCATGATCCAAGTCGTTATGCTTCTGAGATTGATAAAAATAAACTCTATCTGTTCAGCTTTCCAACTGCTGAGGAGTTGATTGAAGCAGATGTGTGCATCGCTCACTGGTCTTATTTTGAAAATTGGGATCCATACGAACACTACATCGTAGCCAAGGAAAAGTGCGGCTTGCAGGAGCAGAAAGAAAGAGCATCTGCGTCCTATAATAATTTCGCACAAACTGACACCGCTTTGTACAATCTCCATGCATGGATGATGTATCTGAAATTCGGTTTTGGTCGTTGTTCGCAGGATGTTGGGATTGATATCCGACGAGGTGCAATGGAACGAAAACAAGGAATTTCTTTGGTCAGACGTTTTGATCGTGAAGTGCCGAGTCAGTTCATTCCTTTGTACCTTGAGTACTTCGGAATGACGCTGGAGGAGTTCAACGAAACTTTGGCCAAGCATGTGAACAAATCGTTGTTTGAATTCAAGAATGGTGCGTGGGAGCCGATCTTTGAGCCTCAATGAAGTTTCCATAATCGACTACGGGCTAGGTAATCTGCGCTCAGTCGAGAACGCGTTAAGAGCGATTGGTGCACCCTACCGTTTTGTCAGGGATGCTGGCCAGATCAAGGAAGCAGGGCGATTACTATTGCCCGGAGTCGGTACTTTCCCTGCCGGCATGCGTAATCTCAGGGCGACGGGTCTGATTGACGCTATACGTGAAGCTGCGGCCCAGGGAACTCCGGTGCTCGGAATCTGTTTGGGTATGCAATTGCTGGTGAGTCGTGGCGACGAGGGCGAAGGTGCGGAGGGGCTTGATCTCATTCCGGGCTTAGTGCAGCGTTTCACGCCATCAGCAGAAGTGAGGATTCCACATATGGGCTTTAACGAGGCAGAGGTACTTTCCTTCGATCCTTTGTTTGCCAATATTAAGAACGGCAGCGACTTCTATTTTGTGCATAGCTATCACGTCGTGGTCGAGGCAGAAGAAAATGCCATTGCGATGTCTACCCATGGTCAGCCATTTGTGGCAGCCATCAGGCATGGTAATGTCTTCGGCACACAATTCCATCCCGAAAAAAGCCAAAGTCAAGGCTTGCAGCTGCTTAGAAATTTCTGCGCTTTCGAATAATGCTCAAGAAACGAATCATATTTACTTTATTGGTCGAAGACGGCTTCTTCGTTCTTAGTCGTAATTTCGGTCTCCAGAAAGCTGGAAACCTTGATTGGCTTAAGGATTTCTACGATTTCGACTCCATTGCCTTTTCAATTGATGAATTGATTGTTTTGGATGTCAGCAGAGGTGAGCGCGATCGTGCCGGCTTTGCGAAATTGCTTGAGGATATATCATGTAATTGCTTCATGCCCATAGGTGCGGGAGGCGGCATTCGCTCTGTCGCAGATGTCGATCTGCTGCTTAAGTCGGGGGCAGACAAAGTAGTGGTGAACACTGCGTTGTTCCAGCAGCCTGAACTGGTTCGAGAGCTTGTCGCTCGCTACGGAGCACAATGCATTGTTGCCTCCATAGACTATTTAACGTCCGCGTCCGGCAAAATGGAAGTGTATGCAGAGAATGGTCGTACTACGACTGGCCTAGACATCAGGCAAGCGATAGATCAGGCGCAGGAGCTTGGGGTCGGAGAGGTATATCTGACCTCCATCAGTCAAGATGGAACCGGGCGCGGATTTGATGCCGCAGGCATCGCCGAATCAGCGGACAGCGTACATTGTCCGTTGATCATTTCTGGTGGAGCAGGAACCTTCGGGCATATTGCCGATGCGCTCAAGATGCCAACTATTTCTGCCGTATCTACTGCGAATCTGTTCAATTTCATGAGTGATAACCTTACCGAGGCGCGGAACTTCGTAATCCAGAGTGGTACGCCCCTGGCAACATGGTCACGCACGAAGACGGAAATCTGATGCCTGTTTCATCTCGCATGAAGAAGGTTTGCGTATTGTCCGACAAATGTATCAACACAGTCTGCAGTGTCGGCCCGCTAATCAGCGATGAGTGGCTTGGATACATCAGCAAAAAGGATGTCAAAAAATGTTAGTGCGGGGACAGTTGACGCATATGGTGCGTTTTGAGCGCAGCCATCTGAACGATCCGGCTTACTACCGTTGGATTACCGATCTCGACGTAGTTCGTTACATCGGACGAGATGAGCTGCTTGCAGGCATACCATTTGAGGAAGTGAAAGAATATGCCGAGCAACTTTGGAGTAACGAGTTCTGCATTTTTCTTGCGGTTTATCATACAGAAAGTGACAAATTTATAGGTACTGCCAAGATCAATTTCACGAATGTGGGTGGCCGCAAGCACGGTTTGGCTGATATCGGCATCATGCTGGGCGAACGGGATTTTTGGGGCAAAGGTCTGGCAACGGATATTCTCGGGGCGGTTTCGGCATATGCATTTGACGAGTTGCAAGCGCGCAAACTTATCGCTGGTGCAATGTCGCCAAACAAGGCTGTGGTGAAGGCATTTTTGCGTCTTGGTTATGTCGAAGAGGGGACTTTGCGAGCACAACTTCCCATTGGAGACGGGTATTGCGACCATGTGCTGTTTGGTTGCTTTCCTGGAGAGTTAAATCGATCGGTGAAAGCATGAGGTCAATTCTGGGCCCGATCTTCCGGGAACTAATCTGCATGCTTGGCTTGTGGCGTCCGCCACTGCCGCCGCAGGATGAGGCCGTAGAACAGTTCGCCGAAGTGAATAGTTCTTACTGGAAGACGTCCACGGCCGGCAAGTGCCGTATCCTGGTGGAAGGTCATCTGTCCGATTATGGTCCGAATTATCTTTTTCGAACCGGGCTTGCGGCCAAAGCCATCTTGTCAGCTCTCGGCGGCGGTGAGGCCGAAGTGGTCGTAAATGGGTACGCCTTTCAGTGGCAGACCGCCCGCAAGGCCTATCAGTCATTTGGCATCACCCACTGGATATTCTTGGGGCGAAAGTTTATGCTTATTGCTCCACTTTTGTCCCTTTGCGCGTGGCTGGCCGCAGGGCTGCGCTTTCTGTGTATCCGTACTCCAGAGCAGTTGCTTGACCTTCATCTTGGGCGCATCAAAGTCGGAGATCTTATTTATGATGAGGTCTTGCGAACAACTAGGCTACCCACGATTCAGTCCATCAATTGGGCTGTTTACAGAATTATGGTGCGGAGTTGGTTTTATTATTATCAGTATCACCTTTTGTTCAGCCTTAAAAAATATAGCTGCTACGTTGCAACTCACACGGCCTATCCGGAGTACGGACTGTTATGCCGGGTCGCTTTGCAGCGGAAGGTGGTCGTAATTGAAACATCGGACATTCAGATGTCGGTCTATCGCAGCATAGGTGAAAAGGATTTGCCAACTTATCATCAGGGTATCGGTGCAGCTATCCGTGCAGAATTGGCGGCGAACGAAGTGGGCATCAGCGAACGCGAAACTCTGGGGCTCGAGAGTCTGCGACGTCGCCTTGAGTCGGAAATCAAACAGATAGATGCTCAGAAAGCATATTCGGGCAGGGTGTACACCCGCAGCGACCTCTTGGCCACGGTGGGAGTAGCAGAAAATTGTAAAATCGGTTTTGTCTTGGCTCACGTATTTTGCGATTCTCCTCATCTCAGTTCGTCTATGTTGCATGCGGATTATTATCGCTGGCTGGCCGATACCATTGAATCCTGCGTCGAGGCCAGAAATATCGTATGGATAGTCAAGCCACATCCTTCCAGTGCGCTTTACGGCGAGGATGGCCTGGTAGAGGCGCTGGTGCGAGGCAAAGGCGCTGACAATATTTATATCTGCCCTCAAGATTTGAATACAAGTTCTTTGGTCAATTGTGCTGATGTTATCTTGACGGTCCATGGGACCGCCGGATTGGAGTACTCCTGTCTCGGCATTCCTGTAGTTCTCGCAGGGACCCCCTTTTATGCCGGTTTTGGTTTTGCACATGAACCTCAGACTCTGGCTAAGTATCACGAAGTGGTCCGGCAAGCAGCATCACTAGAGCGTTTATCACAGGAACAGATCAGCACAGCACTGCAAGTCTTCTATTCATGGGAAAGGCAGTTTGACTGGAACAATCCGATTGTTACATCGGAAGTGCTTGCCAGTGTATGGGGCAATGGCGCTCCGCGAGATTTGCCACTGGCTTACGAGTTGTTGACCGCGAATCTGAAAGTAACGGACCCTCGGACTCTGAAGTTATGGAATTTTGCCAGTTCGATCGCTAGAAATGAACAGTGAGGCGATAACTTCTCCGAGAGGCTTTCTGCCAGTCAGGATATGGAAGCGGGCTAGACGCGAAGCTGAGCAATTGATCCAGCTGGCCTATTTATATTTGTTTGCGATTCCGACGTGCTGGTTCAAAGGAATCGTATCGTTCCCCCTTTCCATCTGCCGCGGCTATTGCTCTTTTCTCTTACTTTCTGGAGCCAAGGTCGTAAAGCTCTCAATGTCGAGAAATTCGACTATCGGATGGGAATATGCTAACTACGTCGAAATGGTGCGACGCCAGCCGGAGCTGGCGGCCATCCTGCCGCAATATACCTATTCGCGGGGCATATTTCTCACGACGTTGGCCTGTGAGCGCTTGATGCCGCTGACGAATCTGGACGTGTTGCCGTCGGCGGTAGAGGCTCGTAAATGTCTGGACAGATCGATACGTACAGGTACTCGACTTTCATTGGCGCAGTGTCCGCAAATTGTATCGGGACTGCAGTGCCTTGCGAAGGAGTTTGGCCTCGATACGGCGACGGTGATGCAGGCACGGGTCAACGAATATCTCCTGAAAGGTGAGTACAGCGTAGGGTTAGCACACGGCGATTTTCATTCCAGAAACATCATGTGCGACAGCGCTGGGAGATATCGTCTGATTGATTTGGACTGTGTTCGTCTGGAAGGTGTCACAGAATTTGATGGACTCTATTTTTCACTTGAGCAAAAATGGTCGACTTCTGGTGATCTGTGGATTGAGACGCTCGGAAATTGCTTTTTGACAAATGGAAGTCATATTTCTACTGAATTGAACGCATTCGGCATCCGCTGGGCTGATGGCCTCGGATTGGCTTATTTTCTGGATCGCGTTGGCCAAGATTTTGTTAACTACGAAATTTCCTATCCGAGAGAAAAACTCGCGTCGGCAGTTGATGCCTTCCAGCAGGGATCAATGTCTGAGCCCACTATCATTTGACAAATACAGAAGCAGACAACTATGAGGAACACAATATGACCAACGAGCAAACCGGAGGACAGGTAGAGTCGGTTATCGATAATGGACGACTTCTAGCCGTCATCGTTCGCACGTCGTTTCGTTGCGACGGAATAGAATTTTTTACACCGAATGACTTTTCGCAGCAATTAGGATATATGAATAGGCCGGAAGGATATGTGATTCCTCCTCATGTCCACAATCCGGTTCCACGGGAAGTACAGTTTACGAAAGAGGTGTTGTTTATTAAGTCCGGAAAGGTGCGCGTCGACTTTTATGATGATCAGAAAAACTATCTGGAAAGCCGCATCTTGAATTCCGGGGATATTATTTTGCTAGCCTTCGGCGGGCATGGTTTTGAAATGCTCGAAGCAAGCGAAATTATTGAAGTGAAGCAGGGACCCTATGCGGGGGATGCAGACAAAACCAGGTTTGAGCCAGTTTCAATTCAGCGACTTAAACTTAAAAAGTAAGCTTGCAAATTATATTGTTTTACAAGAAAACCTAAATTGATTGTCGAGCTTTAGTACCAAGCCAACAATGGGCGTGTGCCAAATAGTATATTTAATCGTGAAGTCAACAGGCGAAGATGCTTGGGCTTTTGGTTAACCTTGAAGAGAATCTGATTAATGAGTGACTTTATTCCAGTTAACGAGCCGCTGCTTGATGGCAATGAAAAGAAGTACCTGCTGGATTGTATTGAAACAGGCTGGATTTCTTCTGAGGGGCCTTTCGTCAAGGAGTTTGAACAAAAATTTGCTTCAGGTGTAAATCGCAAACATGGCATAGCCGTGACCAATGGCACGGCGGCTATTGATGCAGCAGTAGAGGCGCTAGGTATTGGTGCTGGCGATGAAGTTATCATGCCAGCCTTTACCATCATTTCATGTGTCGGCCAAATCGTTCGTGCTGGAGCAAAGCCGGTATTGGTGGATAGTGACCCTGTTACTTGGAACATGGATGTAACGCAGATCGAGGCGAAAATTACTTCGCGAACCAAAGCCATAATGGTGGTGCATATATATGGTTTGCCTGTGGACATGGATCCTGTGTTGGATATTGCTGCGCGCCATGGCCTGAAAATTATTGAGGATGCTGCGGAGATGCACGGGCAGACTTACAAAGGCAAGCCTTGTGGAAGTTTTGGGGATATAAGTACATTCAGTTTTTATCCCAATAAACATATCACGACTGGCGAAGGTGGCATGATCGTAGCCAATGATGATCAATTGACTGAAGACTGCCGTAGTTTGCGCAATCTCTGCTTTCAGCCCAAGAAACGTTTTGTGCATGAACGGTTGGGTTGGAATTTGCGTATGACCAATTTGCAGGCGGCACTGGGATTGGCACAGATTGAGCGGTTGAGTGAATTTGTCCAACGCAAGCGCCGTATGGGCACGCGCTATAGCCAGCTTCTGGCGGGTTTGCCAGGCGTACAGTTACCGTTGGTGAAGACAGACTATGCTGAAAATATTTATTGGGTGTTTGGTTTGTTGCTGGATGATGAATTGGGTATCGATGCGGAGGAAGCCATGAGACGTTTGGCTGAAAAAGGAATTGGCACGCGTCCATTCTTTTGCCCTATGCACATGCAGCCAGTACTTCGACGCATGGGGTTGTTTGAAGGAGAATGCTACCCGGTAGCGGAACGGCTATATCGTCAAGGTTTCTATATCCCTAGTGGCTTGGCATTGACTGAGGTGCAAATGGAGTCGGCGGCACAAGCAGTATGGGAGGTGTTGGGATGACTCCGGTGTTCGATACCTATGCACGTTATTACGACCTGTTATATCGGGATAAAGATTACCCTGCCGAGGCACGGTATATCTCTTCACATATTTTTGCGAGGACGCCGAAGGCATCTAGCATCTTGGAATTGGGTTGCGGGACAGGGGCGCATGCAGAGCATCTTGCGCGCATGGGCTACACCGTACATGGTGTTGATCTGAGTGAGTCCATGCTGATACGCGCCGAGGCACGCAAAGCGGCTTTGCCACCTGATGTGGCTGCCAGGCTGTCGTTTTCTATCGGTGATGCGCGTACTGTACGTACAGGGGAAACTTATGATGTCGTGATTTCACTCTTTCACGTGATGAGTTATCAGGCGACCAACGTTGACCTAAGTGATGCATTTGAAACTGCCGCAATTCATTTGTCGGCAGGAGGGCTCTTCCTGTTTGATTATTGGTATGGCCCAGCAGTGCTCTTGCAAAAACCTGAGGTGCGAGTCAGACGACTGGAAGATGATGATATAAGAGTTCTCCGCATCGCGGAGCCTGTGATGCACGTAAACGATAATGTTGTGGATGTGACTTACACTGTATTTATCGAGGAAAAGCTAACTGGTCAGGTAGAGAAGGTCACTGAAACACATCGCATGCGGTATTTGTTTTTGCCGGAATTGCAATGTTACGGTATCGAAAAATTTAAAGAATCAGCTAGCCATGCTTGGATGACAGAGACGCAACTTAATGCGGATACCTGGGGTGGTTTCCATTTGTTGGTGCGCGCTTGATATGAAAGTTGTTGCGGTTCTCGAAAACTCCATTACTGCAGGCGGTGGATTTAACCAAGCCTTAAACGCGATTCTACAAATGCAAAAGATCTGTAAGGATCAATTTGAGTTTGAGGTGTTTACAACTAAGTTAGAAAATATAGCTCCCCTAAAAAAGCTAGGAGTAAGTGCGGTTTTATTTTCATTTTCGTTCGTTGATAAGCTACTTGCCAAGCTAAGTCTGAATGTATGGTGGCAGTCTATACAAAGTCGAATTAAATGCTTGGGTTCGTTTGAAAAAAAATTGATGGCGCGTGGTTGTAATTTAGTTTATTTCGTGACGCCTTCTGTACTATCCCCCGCTTTACAGAAACTAAACTACATCGTAACGGTGTGGGATCTCTGCCATCGTGACACGCCTGAGTTTCCCGAGGTTCGTGATTTCAACCAGTTTTATGCACGCGATCATTACTATCAAAATCATTTGTCCCCGGCGGTTGTAGTTCTAACGGATTCAAACCAGCTGGCGGATAATATTGCGAGTAGATATGGTGTTGATCGAGAACGACTGTTGCCAATGCCATTTTCGCCGGCACCGTTTCTAGGATATGAGGCACTCCCGAGTTATGAAGATGTATTAAATAAATACGATTTAGAAAAAGGATATTTCTTTTATCCGGCTCAATTTTGGGCACACAAGAACCATATACGGATTGTTGAAGCTTTAATTCTATTGAGGGAACGTGGGATATTGTTAAGCGTTGTCTTTGCGGGGGGCGACTTTGGTAATCGTGATTACATTGAACGGTTTGTAAATAAAAATAAATTGAATGGCCAAGTTCATTTTCTAGGCTTTGTCGCGACAGATGATATGCGTGGATTGTATGAAGGTTGCAAGGCAGTAATAATGCCTACATATTTTGGCCCAACAAATTTACCTCCATTGGAGGCTTGGATGATTGGCAAGCCCTTAATCTACTCATCCCAGTTCGGTGCTCAAACTGCAAACGCCGCACGATTAATAAATCCAGATGACGCGCATGATTTAGCGCTTGCAATGAACGAATGCTCCGATGTCCAATTTTGTGATGAAATGATCCAAAAAGGACGCATAAGGCTAGAAGAAATTAATGCACAACGTAAGGTCGCGGAAGACAAATTACTTTTTAGATTGATGCAATTTGAGAAAAGACTGCGTTGTATGGAAAACTAAAATTTGTAGTAATTCGTAATATCTTCCGGAAATAAACTTGCTGGCTTGACATTGAGGTTGGCGATGAGAATAAACATAATTATGAAAATTGCGAATGACTAATGTGATTTGTCTAGATCCGCGTTATAGCACTACTCGTCGTCTCACACGTACCCCCGCTAATCTACGTATTCTTCCTGAGAATAAGTTTGAATCGTTACTGTTTTTGCCTTCAACGAACTCAAAGAGAGTTGAGGGGGGAATTCGTACCAATGGCTATTTTAAGAGAGGCCATGCGGTGGCAGTACAAGAGAAAACACACGAATGCCTTCCGTTAATCACGATTATAACGGTTGTTTATAATGCCGAAAAAACGCTGGAAAAAGCTATATTAAGTGTCGTTAACCAGTCCTATTCCAACATCGAATTTATCGTCATTGATGGTGGGTCAACTGATGCAAGCCTTGATATTATTAAAAAATATCAACATGCAATAGATTATTGGGTCAGTGAATTTGATACCGGAATTTATGATGCGTGGAATAAGGGGATTCGGCTTTCGAGTGGGGATTGGATTGCATTTTTAGGTGCCGACGATGCATATACCGATGGTGCGGTACAAGCTTATGCATCTTTTATAAGTAATTCTTCAAATACTAAGCTTGAGTATGTTTCTTCCAGAGTAAATTTAGTGAGCCACACAACCAAGTTGCGTGTAGTAGGTACACCTTGGAAATGGAAAATTTTTCGCAAGTACATGAACGTGGCGCATGTGGGATCGTTGCATAATCGAACTTTGTTTGAGAAGAATGGCTTGTTTAATGACTCTTACAAAATTAGTGGTGATTATGAGTTTTTGCTTCGGGCCGGCTCGACGTTGCGAGCGAATTTTCTGGACTTTATCACCGTTGATATGCTCGTTGGAGGAGTGAGCGACGCAAATATTCTGGTTTTTAATGAAACGACCAGAGCAAAAACAACTACGGGCCAGCGCGGTATTCTCATTTGTCAACTTGAGAAATACTACGCAATTCTCAAATGGAAATTGCGCAGTTACTTACGAAATTAAATGTTGCGTATCTTTTAGAAAGTGCGCCAAGCGATTGTGAATGTTCTTGATTAATGAAGTTATCTTTCTCTTATATAAGCTGTGGCTTGACGTTGCTAATCACGGTGCTATTGCCCCCCCTTGGATACATGACTGCTGGTGCTTCATCCATGTCTAGTGGTGTTTTTTTTGTGTCTTGTTTTTATATATTTTTTTATTTTGTATATTCTTATTTTCTTGTATCGAAAGAATATAAAGTTCTGAATCAGAGTGCAAGTGTGCGTCCCCTTATTTATATAACCGGGATATTAGCAATTTTCGTACTTGTTCATAGTGCAGTTATCTCCAGTATTCAGAGCGATTTGAATATTTCCCGTTTGTTGAAATCACTACTCTTTCTCGTTGTTTTTTGTCTGGGTGCTTGGGCCTTTGTGAGGTTAAGTTTCAGTTTGCCTGATCGTCATTTCGATTTTGCGGTGAGATTTGTGTTTTATTCACTCGTGATAGCAAGCTTGTTTGCATTATTGGGTTTTTCGCCCTTTGCCCCAGAGGCTATCAAGCCCGTTTTCTTTTTTGCGGAGCCGTCACATTTTGCATTGAGCTTTCTGCCATTTTTTTTATATTTAGTTGTTACATCAAGCGGGATATACAAAATTCTCCTTATTGTATTGGGTCCATCGTTGCTTTATTTGTGACTTCATTTAAACAATGGCTTTACCTCATTCCCATAGGACTGCTTTTATTGGTGATTGCGCCGATTGATCATTATTATTATGTTGATCGTTTAATATTGTCGCCAGATAGCCAGAATCGCTCGACAATGGTTTTTTTATCTGGCTGGGAACGTGCGTATCTCAATCTGCTGGATACCAATGGTTTAGGGGTGGGGTTTCAACAGTTTGGGATCATTGGTGAGCGCGGTGAGCTAATGGCTGCAATAAGAAAATTAAATGGTTCGGATTTAAATCTGCTTGATGGAGGAGCAGTTGCACCAAAATTGATTGGGGAATTTGGCGTAGTGGGTATCGCATTCATCTTTCTGTATATTTTTTGTTCAATTAAATGCGCGAAAGTACTAAATGCTGTTTGCAAGAACACGACAATGAATTACAACCCTAGAAAAATATTTCTCTTTGCATGTTTTTTAATGTACGGGATTGATCTCTTTCTTCGTGGCGTAGGTTATTTTTCCTCCTCCAGTTTTTTGTTTTTCGCAGCTGTATTACTGATCTTGACAGAGGCTTCCTGGGGAGGAAGACAACTTGCCTCCTTACCCAACTCTGAATCTGGATCTGAAACCCAATGAGTACAGTAGTGGTTGTGGGCGCATCGGGCTATATAGGCCGCCATCTTGTCGCTGAATTAATGAGTTCTGAGAATGTGCGTGTTAAGTTATTAACGCGATCGCCGCAAAAAAGTGGCTTTGAGAAAAACTATACTGGAAATGTGGAAGTAATAGAGGGGGATCTTTGTGATCCTGTTTCTTTGGTTACTCTTTTTGAGCCCGGCTGCACCGTCATACATCTGGCATATTTATGGGGCGCAGGAGAGTCAAAGAACTTGGCCGCGACTCTTAATTTAATGAACGCATGCAAAGCAGCAAACGTAGAGCGTTTGATTCATCTGAGCACGGCGATGGTGAGTGGACGTGTGGTTAAGAGCAGAGTCTCGGAGGATGACCCCTGTTTTCCTGTTACTGAATATGCAGTAACTAAACTAAAAATTGAGCAGTTGATTACTGCAGCAGCGCAGGGTAATTTTCAAGTTGCGATACTGCGTCCTACAGCAGTGTTTGGGCAAGGCGGCGAGAATTTAAAAAAATTGGTAAATGACCTGTTGGCGGGGAAGCGCATACGCAATTTCCTTAAATCGTGTTTGTTTGGTAACCGCCGGATGAATCTTGTGCACGTTTCCAATGTGGTCGCGGCGATTGTGTTTCTGCAAAAAAGTAGTGACACCTTGGATGGTCAGGTGTTTATGGTTTCTGATGCGGATGACGCCTTGAATAATTTCCGTGATGTCGAGCGCATCCTCATGCGAGAACTGAATATCCCTGATTATCGTTTCCCACGTCTTCAGCTCCCCTTAGCTATCTTGGGTGGGATTCTGACTCTTCTGGGCAAGGATAATACCAATCCGCAATGTGACTATATGTCACAGAAGCTCGCCCGCCTCGGATATGAAAAAGCCATTGAATTTGAACCCGGCTTGATTGAGTATGCTGCTGGCTATCGTTTGTTGTCCAACTCTCATTGATTTTGGCAAACTAGATGCGGGTACTTAACGTCAATTCATCCCTGGACTCCAAAACAGGAGGAGGTACAGCAGAGCGTACATTTCAGATGAGCCGTTTTTTGGCCAGAGCGAATGTCGCGTGTACTGTACTGACTATCGATACCGGCCTTGATGAGGTTAGAGTCGCGGCACTTAAACCTGCTAGGGTCGTAGCGATGCCATTGTTATGGCGACGGTTTTATATTCCGAAAATAAACTGGTCCACGATTAAAAAATTGGTAAGCGATGCTGACATCATTCACTTGATGGGGCATTGGGGTGTGCTGAATGCATTGGTGTATGTGGCAGTCCGTCGAGCGGGGAAGCAATATGTTGTTTGCCCCGCTGGTGCATTGCCTATATTTGGTCGCTCGGCTGTTCTCAAACGTTTGTACAATTTTTTGATTGGCAATGCGATTATCCGGAATGCATCTGGGTGGATAGCTGTGACGCCTATTGAATTTGCACAATTTGAAAGATATGGCATTCCTGCATCGAGTATTACCGTAATTCCAAATGGTGTCGCAGTTGAAGACTTTCCGGATGTAGATGTCTCTTTATTTCGTGAAGCCAAAGGTCTTCCCGATCAACCGTTGATATTGTTCATGGGGCGTCTGAACTTGATCAAAGGGCCTGACTTGCTGCTGCAAGCTTTTGCACTAATCAAAGATAGGATTAGTGGCTTCCATCTGGCGTTTGCCGGGCCGGATGAGGGAATGCAGGATGGCTTGATTGAATTCGCGCGCCAGAATGAACTCGCCGATCGAGTCCATTTTTTGGGTTTTGTAAGCGGGCATGACAAGGTTGCCGCTTATCGCGCTGCAACGCTGCTCGCTGTCCCCTCAAGACAGGAGGCGATGTCTATTGTGGCATTGGAGGCCGGTATTTGTGGCAAACCGGTTTTGGTAACAGATCAATGCGGCTTTGGTGAAATCAAGTCGATTTCTTCTGCTCTTGAAACGACTGCCGATGCAGCTGGTATTGCAGCTGGGTTGGAGAGCGTGATTACGGAGCCGGGTATGCTGGAGCGCCTTGGGCCTCTTTTCCGTGATTTTGTCATGCAACGATATACATGGGACTCCGTCGTTGCAGAGTATCTAAAATTATATAAAAACATACTGACGGTAAAAAAATGAAAGTACTTATCGTCAGCCAGTATTTTTGGCCTGAAAGTTTTCGTATCAATGAATTGACCCAGTCGTTGATAAAGCGCGGCGTGGATGTTGATATATTGACAGGACAGCCGAATTACCCTGAAGGCGCTGTATTCCCCGGTTATCGGGCGGGTGCATGTCAAGAAGAGTGTTGGTCTGGTGCCAGGATATACCGTGTTCCTTTGGCGCCCAGAGGGAGCAAGAGCGCAATAAAACTGGCCTTTAATTATTTGTCATTCGTCATCTCGGGCCTGTTGATTGGTCCCTGGATGCTGCGAAAAAATAATTACGATGTAATTTTTGTCTATGCCCCATCCCCAATTCTGCAAGCTATCCCGGCAATTTTTTTGGGCTGGTTGAAACGCTGTGCTGTCATTGTATGGGTGCAGGATCTATGGCCGGAAAGCTTGCAGGCGACTGGATATGTTCGCAATCCACGTGTTCTTGCTGTCGTATCGCAGGTAGTACGCCTCATTTATCGGCATAGTGATTTGTTGCTGGTTCAGTCGGAAGCTTTTGAACCCCGCGTTGCGGCTTTGGCTCCAGGCAAGCGGGTTGTCTATTATCCGAATTCGGTCGATTCGAGTTTTGCTGCACCTGTGGAAATCACACTTCCTGATATCCCGGCTTTGAATGAGGGTTTTTGTATTGTGTTTGCCGGGAATATCGGCGTCGGCCAGGCGGTAGAAGTTATTGTGGAGGCAGCTGCTTTGCTGACTGCATACGCAGATATTCGGTTCGTGGTGCTCGGCCAGGGTAGTCGCTGTGATTGGATGCGGGAAGAATTACAAGCGCGTAGTTTGCGGAATGTATATTTGCCAGGGCGCTATCCCGTTGAGACGATGCCTGGACTCATGCAAAAGGCCTCGGCCTTGCTGGTAACCCTGGCCGATCAGCCAATTTTCGCTGCGACAGTGCCAAGTAAAGTTCAGGCATATATGGCTGCCGGCAAGCCAATTTTGGCTTGTCTGAACGGCGAGGGCGCGCGCTTGGTCATCAAGGCGCAGGCGGGATTGGTGAGTTCTGCCGAGAATGCTCAAGGATTGGCTGACTCCATCTTGTGTTTATATAAAATGACTGATGCCGAAAGAGCACAAATGGGGGAAAATGGTCGCCGCTATTTCAAAGAGCATTTTGACCAGGATATGTTGACTGACCAACTCATCGACCACTTCCATGCGGTCTCCGCATCAAGTAAGGGCCAGGAATGAAAGTTTTAGTATTGGGTGCCAGCGGCATGCTGGGTAGTGCCGTGATGCGCGTGGTGAGTGAGAAGAAGGATTGGGAGATATTTGGTACGGTTCGCTCTGCGAATGCCGGCCGTTTTTTTTCAACTGAGATTGCGAAATGTTTGTTGCCGGGTTGCGATGTCGAAAATCATGATGCCTTGGTCAAGGTATTCAACAACGTCAAGCCAACAGTTGTGATCAATTGTATAGGCTTGGTCAAGCAGTTGGCCGATGCAGATGACCCGTTGTTGGCGTTGCCCATTAATTCTTTGTTGCCACATCGCCTGGCGGCTCTTTGCAATTTAGGCGGAGCACGCCTGATTCATATCAGTACCGATTGTGTATTTAAAGGTGATAAAGGCGCATACGAGGAAAAGGATATCTCCGATGCGACTGATTTATACGGCAAGTCAAAATTTCTCGGAGAGGTTTATCTTCCGCATACGGTGACTTTACGCACCTCGATCATTGGACATGAACTGCAGAATGCACATGGTTTGGTGGAATGGTTTCTTGGGCAAAAAGATCGCTGCAATGGATATAGTCGCTCGATTTTTTCTGGCTTGCCGACGGTTGCCTTGGCACAGTTGATTCGTGATGTTGTTATTCCGGGAACGGGCTTGTCAGGGCTGTATCATGTGGCAGCCCAACCGATTTCAAAGTTTGATTTGCTTGCGTTGATAGCAGAAGTGTATGGCAAAGAGATCGAAATCGTAGCCGATGAGCGCGTAGTGATTAACCGTTCATTGAATGCAGAGAAGCTCAGGCAAGAGACAGGATATGAGGCGCCGGATTGGCGTAGTCTTATTCAATTGATGCATCTTTATAAATAGAAAAATTAAGCATATGTTCGACGATAAAGTATTGATGATTACTGGAGGAACGGGTTCCTTTGGCAATGCTGTTTTGACTAGATTCTTGTCGACCGCAGTACGTGAAATTCGCATTTTCAGCAGAGATGAAAAAAAGCAAGAAGACATGCGGATTGCTCTGAATAACCCGAAGCTGAAGTTTTATATTGGGGATATTCGCAATTACGACAGTATTCATGAAGCGATGAATGGTGTGGATTACATTTTTCATGCCGCCGCTTTGAAGCAAGTGCCGTCATGCGAGTTTTATCCGATGGAAGCAGTACGTACCAATGTCCTCGGAACAGAAAATGTATTGAATGCGGCTATTGCCAATCGTGTGAAGCGAGTTGTTGTACTCAGTACGGACAAGGCAGTATATCCAATCAATGCGATGGGTATTTCCAAGGCGATGATGGAAAAATTAATGGTCGCCAAAGCGCGCATGCGTTCTGCTGGCGAGACCGTTATCTGTGCTACGCGATATGGCAACGTCATGGCTTCACGCGGGTCCGTTATCCCCTTGTTTGTTGGTCAGTTGAATGAGGGGAAGCCGCTGACGGTGACAGATCCGAATATGACGCGTTTTCTGATGTCCTTGGAAGATTCCGTCGATCTGGTTTTGCATGCGTTTGAACATGGCGAGCAGGGCGATATTTTTATCCAGAAAGCGCCAGCATCGACGGTCGGTGATCTGGCGATGGCGTTGAAAGAAGTATTTTCTAAAGATAATACGGTCAGGGTTATTGGAACCCGGCATGGCGAAAAACTTTATGAATCGCTGGTATCGCGCGAAGAGATGGCGAAGGCTGAAGATATGGGGCGCTATTTCAGAATCCCTGCCGACAACCGCGATCTCAATTACGCCAAATATTTTGTTGAAGGCGAAACCAGGATTTCCGAGATCGACGACTACACCTCGCATAACACCGAGCGTTTGACTATTGAGCAGGTCAAAGCAATATTATTGAAGCTGGATTTCATTCAAGAGCAACTGCATGCGTAAAGTCATGACGATTGTCGGTACGCGCCCGGAACTCATCAAGATGAGCCGGGTAATCGCCGAACTTGAAAAACATACCCAGCATATCCTGGTGCATACCGGTCAGAACTATGACTATGAACTGAATCAGGTTTTTTTCGATGACCTGGAAATTCGCAAGCCGGATTATTTTCTGGATGCCGCCGGTGCGAATGCAGCGCAAACGATTGCGCAAGTGATCATGAAGGCCGATGAGGTTTTTGAAATCGAAAAACCTGATGCCTTGCTACTTTATGGTGATACCAACTCTTGTCTTGCCATCATCCCGGCCAAGCGCCGCAAGATACCAGTGTTCCATATGGAAGCCGGTAATCGTTGCTTTGATCAGCGTGTGCCGGAAGAGTTGAATCGCAAGGTGCTGGATCATCTGTCAGATATCAATATGGTGCTGACGGAGCATGCGCGACGCTATTTGCTGGCAGAAGGTATCAAGGCTGAAACCATAATCAAGACGGGCTCGCACATGCGCGAAGTGCTTGATTTCTATCAACCAAAAATTGAAAAATCCGATGTCGTGGCACGTTTATCCCTAGAAAGCCGCAAGTATTTTCTGGTGAGTGCTCATCGTGAAGAAAACGTTGATTCACCCGAGGCCCTGCGCGATTTACTGGCGACACTGGATGCTTTGGTCAAACGTTACGGTTGCCCTGTTCTTGTATCTACGCATCCAAGGACGTTCAAGCGTCTGGAGGAATTGGGGCATGGTCCGCTGGATGAAAGAATCATTCTTTCCAAGCCATTCGGATTTATTGACTACATCAAATTACAAATGGAAGCCTTCTGCGTATTGTCAGACAGTGGAACCATCACTGAAGAGACTTCCTTGTTGAATTTGTGTTCCATCACCCTGCGTAATGCGCACGAACGTCCCGAGGGTATGGATGTCGGCACCCTGATCATGTCCGGTTTAAAAGCGGAACGTGTTATTGAGGCAATCGATATTGTGACGTCTCAATACACGCCACATACTGCGCCGGTTCTTCCGGTTTCCGACTACGAAAATCCTTATGTTTCGAAGCAGGTAATGAGAGTCGTAGCCAGTTATATCGACTATATCAATCGCGTTGTCTGGTCAAAATAGCTGAATGAGATCGCGTACAGTATGTTCGCGACGCATGTCACGCATCAATTTGATAAATTCCATGAATAAAATTCTAGTCACCGGTGCCAACGGTTTTGTTGGTAGCAGCCTTTGCGAGACTTTACGTCATCGTGGTGTCGATTTTGTTCCTGCCGTGCGCAATGCGGGTCTGAGTGGACAGATTTCTGTTGGTGATCTAAGCACAGATACAGACTGGACGGCGGCATTGGAAGGGTGTGATGTGGTGATGCATTTGGCGGCACGCGTGCATGTGATGACCGATAGCGCAAGCGACCCGCTTGCTGCCTTCAGAGCTGTGAATGTCGATGCAACATTAAATTTGGCTCGTCAAGCCCTTGCAAAAGGGGCCAAACGTTTTGTTTTTGTCAGTAGCATCAAGGTCAATGGTGAAGAAACGAGAACGCATCCATTTACCGCATTTGACGAACCAGCGCCTATCGATCCGTACGGTCAATCCAAGCTGGAAGCAGAGATCGGATTGCAGGAATTAGGCAAGGCGACAGGTCTGGAAGTAGTGATTGTTCGCCCGCCGTTGGTCTACGGGCCTGGTGTAGGAGCAAACTTTCGACGATTGATGCAACTCGTGAAAACAGGTTTGCCTTTGCCCCTGGGCTCCATCCATAATCGCCGTAGTATGGTGGCAGTGGATAATCTAGTGGATCTGCTTATCCTGTGCGCTTCGCATCCTGCGGCAGCGGGACAGGTATTCATGGTATCGGATGACCATGACATCGGCATTTCAGAATTGCTGCGCATGTTGGCGGCAGCCATGGGAAAAGGCATTTTATTGTTACCTCTGCCTGCCGGATTGATAGCTAGCGTAGCTGCAGTATTTGGCAAGTCTGCCGTCGCGAGTCGTTTGTTAGGCTCGCTGCAAGTCGACATCAATCATACGAAATCGACATTGCAATGGCAGCCGCCGGTAAGCATGGAATTTGCCTTAAAGAAAACTGTTGCCGAATATCGGGCCCATTCCTGACAGACGCTTATGAAAAGAATATTTGATTTGACGCTGGCGCTATTAGCCTCGCTTGCTCTGCTGGTGCCGATCGGATTAGTGAGTTTGTTTGTTAAACTGACATCTCAAGGGCCTATTGTCTATTGGTCGGATCGGGTGGGACGGAATAATAAGATCTTTAGAATGCCCAAATTCCGCACGATGCGAATAGATACGCCGGCAGTGGCAACGCATTTACTTTCAAATCCAGAACTGTTTTTGACGCCGATCGGCTCTTTTCTGCGACGCTCAAGTCTGGATGAATTGCCCCAGTTGTGGAGTATTCTCTGTGGAGATATGAGCTTTGTCGGTCCGCGTCCGGCATTGTTTAATCAGGACGATCTGATAGCGCTACGTACCCGATATGGGGTGGATCGGATCATCCCCGGCTTGACAGGTTGGGCGCAGATTAACGGCCGCGATGAGCTGCCGATCCCGGAAAAAGTTCAGCTGGATGTGGAATACATGCAGCGGCAATCTTTCTGGTTTGACCTGCAGATCATCATGTTGACGTTTCTCAAAGTATTAAAAAAAGATGGTATTACCCACTAAGCCAAGATGAAGCCCTTTCTCGAATTACCGCGTTTTCAAAAGCAGCTGATCGCCGCCACGGCTGATCTGCTTTTGTTGCCACTGACTTTTTATCTGTCGGTATTGCTCCGTTATGACAGCAGTACGCCGCAGTTATTTCAGATGTATTTCTGGATGATAGTCGCGGCGCCGCTGATTTCCATTCCGATTTTCCTCAAGCTGGGTCTTTATCGCGCTGTGATCCGCTTTATCGATCAAAAAATCGTCTATGTGGTTGTGTTAGGGGTGACGCTGTCTGTTATTTGTCTCGCCGCACTGGCGACCTTTACACATACTGTCACCTTGTCGCGCGGGGTCTTTGGCATTTACTGGGTCAGCGCTATTTTATATGTTGTCGCTAGTCGCTTTCTGGCGCGTGGCTATCTGCTGCGAATGAATGACAGAAGCGGCGCAATACGCGTAGCGATTTATGGCGCAGGCCATTCGGGGATGCAGTTGGCCAGCGCCTTACGCGCAGGGAGTGCATATCTCCCTGTTGCTTTGCTTGATGACAAAAAAGAATTGCAGGGTGCAACGATTGCCGGTGTAAAAGTATGGGCACCAGATTGTTTGCCTAAATTAGTCGCGGATAAACAGGTTCAGGAAATATTGCTCGCGATGCCATCCTTGCGCAAGGCAGAGCAAAAAATCATTCTGGAAAGACTGGAACCGCTCAAGGTCAAGATCAAGGTGACGCCGCCGATTGCCAGCCTGGTCAACGGTGAGTTGCGGTTGCAGGATATACGCGATATTGAAATTGAGGATTTATTGGGTCGCGATACGGTAGAGCCGAATGCACAATTGCTGACTACCTGTATCACTGGAAAAACCGTGCTGGTAAGCGGAGCAGGCGGCTCTATAGGCTCGGAGCTATGCCGTCAGATTATTCGTTTGGGACCCAAGCGCTTGCTGTTACTTGATACGTCGGAATTTGCGCTGTATACGATAGAGCAGGATTTACGGGCGATCGAACATGCTCATGATGAAAATATTGAATTGTTGCCGTTTCTCGGCTCGGTACTGGATGCGGAAAAGTGCGAACGCATTTTACGTACCTTTGCAGTTGATACGATCTATCACGCTGCAGCGTACAAACATGTTCCGCTGGTTGAGCACAATCCTATTCAAGGCATACGTAATAACGCGTTCGGCACCATGATGTTGGCGCAAGCTGCGA
>LNFM01008187.1_pt1 | contig 37518 bp, 30 predicted proteins | sample 596031 | NCBI WGS metagenome assembly LNFM01 (sample SAMN04254537, study PRJNA301005) | activated carbon metagenome | isolation source: dual media filters at the Ann Arbor, Michigan drinking water treatment plant | place: USA: Ann Arbor | reverse complement strand
GCGCTCACGCAGACCTTGACGGCGAGAACGACGTGATACGGTGGGTCGACACAGCAACCCACACCCCCACCACACCACCGCACCGGGTCTTGCGGCAAGCGAAGCGCGTAGGGCTAGGGTGGCCTGGAGGGTGACGGCGCGCCGGCAGTCCCGCAGGGACCAAGCGCGACGGCGCGCGCCTGGAATGGGCATCCCGGTTTTCGCTACTGCGAAAAAGCCACCGCCCGGACTGAGCGCTCATCAGCCAGAGGAGAGCCCCCTACTCTTTGACGAATATCCGCGTGAAAGAGCCGAAGGGTTGCCATTTGGGCACTCGTGACTCCAGCTGCCCATCGTCGCGCAGCCAATGATGAGCAGCTCCAGGAAGCATTGCCGGGTCCAGTGGATGAATAGCTTTCGGGTTGTGGAAGACATCCATTCCCTCTACCCACGTCTCGCTGTAGTCAGGGGCGTTCACGTCATGAACAAAGACCGCCGGCAGTTCCGAATTCGGATCAGGGTTCGCCGCAGTCCCTTCACGAACCATGTGAACACGCTTCGAGCCGAAGCCAGCGAGTACGCCCATCCGGTTGAACTTGGAAATGGTGGCGCTGGCATTCGCGATGACCGCACTGATGTTCTCGGCGCCGGGCAACGCGAAGAAGCCGGACGGCACGGTCTTCTGCCCGTAGACGTGCTCCGAAACCTTCTTGGGCGTAATGATCAGCTTGCCGCTTGCCTCCTTCTCCCAATCCCAAGTCATACCGTAGAGATAGATGGGTAGCGCCGTCCTGCTCATGAGCATGGAATTGGGAGCATGAAAGTCTTGAATGGCAAAGGCCAATGGCAGACCTCTGACGTTCTCCTTCTCCCAGTACCTCTTGCTCAGCTTGGCGGTAAGCGGCCCTGCATACCGGATCGGCATGTACTGTCGCTGAAAGTCCCGCAACTGTTCGGCAGTATCAAGCGGTGGCGGCGGCACAAGTTCGCCCGTGGGGGTTCGACTGGGATTGACGGTCGTAGCCTCAACGCACAGCTCGCCGAATGCGTTCCGCGCGCAGAAATCCGGCATTGGGTACGTCTTGTCGAAGACATAGCCAAGCTCCACGAGTGCGGCGAACAGGTACAACTCCCACAACCGAGTGTCGAATCCGGTCGTCTGAAATTGCTCGATGAAGTTGCCGTCTGCGTCCTCGAACCAACGCATCATTGGCTTGATCATTTCTACAGCCGGTGTGTAGCCTTCGAGTGAGCTGATCAATGCAAAGTCGCGGTTGAGCTTCTCCTTTGCGACGGCGGGTGCGAAAAAGTCCACCGGCTTACCTCGCTCGTCGCCCTGTGCGCGCTGCCCTTCGAAGTCAGCGTAAATCTTCTCCACGCGTTCCGGGGCTGCAGCCAGCGCTTCCTCGACCGTGGCAAAGAAGTCCGTCATCTCGACCCACCGGTACCGTTCTTTGAGGTCGCGCGCAAGAAGCATTGCGGAGTAGTCGCCGTCCGTCACATCGCGTATGACGACGACAAGCACACTCTCGTCGTGTGCTTCGAGCCAGCGAACCTCCTGCGCGGCAATGAGCGCTCCAGGTTGCCTGCAGTACGCGGCAAGCGCCTCGTATCGAACCTGCTTGATGTCTTTCATCGTGTGACTATGACGCACGGGGTAGACCGAGGCCTGCGGGAAGGTAGCTAGGGAGGCTCGGACGCAACTCTGTCGCCCTCTGCCTGCTGGCTCCCGCCTCGCCATTCTGCGAGGCGGGCGGGGTTGGGGCACGCGCCCTCGGGGCGGCGCCCCGAAGAGAGCGATTTGCCATGAGCCCCGGCGAACACTCACCGGGACGCTCGGCCCATCTTCAAGCCTGCATCGTGATGAGCGCCACCCGTACGCCTGTGCCTTCGTCCTTAAAGGTGTCGGCCGGCAGGTCCTCCCACTCTCCACCGCGAGCCTCGACCATCGGGCGAAGCCTGGCGCTCTGCCGGGGACCGTTCGCGCACAAGGCCACCAGGCGGCCGCCCGGCTTCAACATCGTCAGCGCATGGGTGATGTGCTCGATGTCCGCGCCGTGCGCGAAAGGTGGGTTCATCAGCACCGCATCGAACAAGCCCAGATCCCCAGCGTCGGCACTGCACTGCAGAAAATCAGCGCATCGCACAGTGCCGGCCAGGCCAGAACAAGCTAGGCGCGCCGCAAGCGCGGCGTTCACCTCGACGGCCACCACCTGCAGCGCGGTCTGACGCACCTGGCCGAAGGGAACGATCCCGGGCAAGGCCTCCAGCAGTCGGCCTGTGCCAGCGCTCGGCTCCAGCACTCGCATGCCGACCGCTAAGCCGGCCAGGTCAACCATGCGCGCGGCCAGGCCAGGCGGCGTCGGGAAGAGCTGCGGCGCGCTGACCACCTGCAGGCCGGCCTTGACCGTCGCCCGCATCGCCTCGATGTCGGTGCGCAACTCGTCGGGCCCCGCCTCCGGAACCTTGGTTGCCGCCTGCTCGGGCGACTCGGTGGCCTTTACCTCGCCGGTCGGTACCGCTAGCAACGTGAAACCGGTCTTGTTGGCCAGTTCCACCAGCAGGCCCGCAGCGCGCTGTTGCTCGACCTGGGCCGCTGTCATCACGCCGGCCAGCTTGTCGAACGGCACAGTACGTGTGAAGTTAGCCCCGCCGTTGCCCCAGTTGTCCAGCAAGGTGACGCTGATCTTGTTGACCTTCTGGATGTAGACCCACGTACCGCGCCCGACCCAGCAGCGCACCGCCCCACCTTTCTCTGGCCCGGTCTTGTCGGCGATCGTGCCGCCGGTGTCGGCGAGCATGGCGCGCTCGTAGGCCAGGCGGTTGTCGTAGTGCTCAATCCAGCGGCCAGAGAAGGCAACCACTCGGGTGTGCATCTCGCGGGCAGCCTTCACCCTTGGGGCGTGACTGGAAGCCGCTATGATCAGCCACCCCGAGCAACCGAGCGCACAGGCCGGCTCACCACCCCATCAACGACACGCGCGAAGCTTCCCAGCTGAGCGATCTATCGCCGCACCGCGGCGCCATACATGTCGTGGAGTCTTTGGGTTAAGGCTTCCTAGAAGGCGACGGCGCCCCGGCTGCCCCACTGGGACGGAGCGCTTGTGCATGCAAGAGTTCGCCCACACTCTGGTCGGTAGACGGCTCGATTCGGTCTTCAGGTGCAACCGGGAAGGCTGGACTGCCTGGCGTCCAAAACTCCAGCGAGTCCGCATGCTCCTCGAAGAACTCCGGGTCCGTCGTGACCGCGACCTTGGTCGCGCCAGGCTGGCTCCAGAAAACGTCTTTCGAAGTCGCCCGGTTGGCCTCACAACCCGGTGGAAGCAGTGTTGGGCGGTCCAACAGCTGGCCGAGTTCTTCAAGCCCGTAAGCCGGCCCACTTCGTTCTTGGAGCTCTAGCCCCGCGTCAATGGCGTCATCGATATCGAAGGTGTCCACAGGGGGCGCATCTGCCTCGTGCTGCAGATGTGCGATCAAGTTGTCGCGCGCCTGCTGTCTCCCGTCGGCTGCGGTCAGCGCAACACCGGCAATCAGTTTTGGCATCGATGAAAGGATGGGCTGCAGGCGCCCAACAACCGCGGTGAACAAGTTGATGCGTGTCCGAAGCGCACGATAGACGTCGGTCTCGACCGTGCCTTCGTACATGAGGTTGACGATGGCGATGCGGTTGAATCGCTGCCCAAGCCGGTCGACGCGTCCGATCCGCTGTTCGACCTTCATCGGATTCCAAGGACAGTCGAAGTTGACTAGCGCGCCGCAGAACTGGAAGTTCAGCCCTTCCGCCGCTGCATCGGTGCAGACCAGCACCTGGGCATCTCCTGCGCGAAACCTGCGCTTCGTCTCTTCACGCGAAAGCTTCCGCCAAGTTCCATCCGGCTGTAGCCACTCCCCGCCGCGGCCCGAGTAGCAAAGGATCGAGAAGCCCTGCCCCTTCAGGTGATCGCGAAGGTAGTCGAGCGTGTCGGTGTACTGCGTGAACACGATTGCCTGCGGGTAGGCTGGGAGCAACGATCCGTCGATCGCGTGGAAGCTGCCCTTCTGCAGTGCCTCCAACACTTCGACTAGGCGGACCGCCTTGCTGTCCACCGGCAGACGGCGGACTTGTGCCAGCAACTGCTGGATGTCGCCCTGCTCCTCGTAGTGCAGTGCCGCCAGCTTCTGCGCCGCGACCGCGTCATCGTCAGCCTGGTCACCGGCGTCGTCCTCGTCGTCTTCGGCGTCTTCCGATGTTCGCAGCGCATTGAACGGCAGAGTGGCCTGTTCGGTCACCATCTTCAAACGCTCTTCCAAGGTTTCGCGCAACGCAAAGAAGCTCGACGCTAGGCGCTTGCGGTATGTCGTCATCACGAAGCCGACAGCGCTTCGCTTGTCCTCGGCAGCGTTGTTGTAGGTCGTGCTGATGTAGTCCTCTAGCGCGTGATAGACCTCTTCTTCCGCGGGGGTCATGTCGAGGAACTCGTCCACCACAATCCGGTCTGCGATCGGAGAATCGATCATCCCGCGCCGGTGGTACTCCCGCAGCAGATCACGGGTATGGCGCGAGATCAGGCCGGCAACTGGGGTGTGGGCGCGCATCACAGCAACGGCGCATCGACGCTCTTCGGCCGATAGCTGCCGGCGCGGTGTTGATGCCGTATCGCGCAGCGCGCGCAGGACCTTTTGTGCACGCAGCCGGCTATTCCCTGCGCGCCGGACAGCAACTTCGAGGGTGATCGGACCAAAGGCCGCTTCCGCCGCCCTGAAAAGGGCCGCCAGCAGCTCAAGGTCTTCGTGGGAAGGATTCCCGTCACCCGACTTTCGAAAGAACTCCAGGAACGCGCTGCGCGTCCATGCTTCCGGCATCGCCAATAGCGACAGCAGGTCCCACACTTCGACAGGGTGAACTTGCATCGGCGTCGCCGTGAGCAACAGAAGGCCCCGTGCTCGTCGCCCAAGTCGCTGCATAAGCTGCAGCAGCAAATTCGGCGGACCCTCCTTGGTCGCGCCGGGACTCTTGCGCCTAGCGTGGTGGGCCTCGTCCAGCACCACCAGGTCCCATGGTTCTGCGTCTTCCAGCAGTTCCTTCTGGCGATCTCGGCGGCGCATCAGGTGGCTCGACGCGATCACAAAGGGCTCTCGGTGCCAGTCGTCCCGTGAAACTTCCCGCTCGTGATGGCCTTTCACCAGTGGCGACGGAAACCACCGCAGCACCTTGCCATCGTAGATCGGCCAGTTCAGGTTGAACTTCTCGCGCAGCTCAATCTGCCATTGCGTCATTACCGCTTTGGGCGCGAGCACCAAGATTCGTCTGGCCTTGCCAGACAGCCACGCGTATCGCAGCAGAAGGCCCGCCTGGATCGTCTTGCCCAGGCCGACTTCGTCGGCCACCAGCAGGCGCGGCGGCCAGTGGTTGACCATCCGATCGAAGGCGCGGACCTGATGCGGCCATGGCACCACGGCACTCGTGGCCTCGGCAACGCGTGCGCCGCCGTCGCCGGTGGGGGCAGACCAGATCACGCGCCAGATCTCGCGGCGGATGTCCTCGACGCTACCGGCGGTCGGCTCGCTCGGTGACGATGCGGGCGGTGCAGGCGCCTGGATGTCGGTGTCTCCAGTCTGCTCTCGTGCCCTCTTCAGTCGCTCGGGCTCCTCATCGCCTGGCGGCAGAAATCGAAGAAGGTCTTCGCGTACCGCCGCCGGCACGTCCAGCACCCGCGCCCGCTTGGCCTTGTCGGCCCACAGCTGCGCGAAGGTCCGCTCCTCGGCGTCCACATGCTTGGCGCCACCGTCCCAATCGCAGAAGACGTGGAAGCTCTCCCAGTTGTGCAGCCAGCCATTGGCAGTCTCGTTGATGCTGCCGGCGAAGGCCATGCGGCTGCCAGTCTTGTCCTCGATGACGCCAGCCTTCTCATGGAAGATCGCCTGCGACACTATCGGTGTGCGATGTTCATCGCAAGGCACCGCAACCTTGATCTCCAGGTACCCCTTTGCGGTCATCCAGGCGAGAAGTTCCAGAGCCAGCGTCTCCGATGGTGTCGCGCTCTTGATCGGCATCGCCAGGAGGCGGGCCGCCACCGTGTCCTTCAGCGCCTGCCCGCGCTCGATCGCGTCGACCTCGGCCTCGCCCAAGGTGCACCCCACCACCATGCGCATGCGGCCTGAGTTCAGCACCAGCCCTTCAATGCCGCGGGCAGCCAATGCCAGCGCGCTCGCGCTGAAGTATCCGGTCGTGCGGTCGTATCGTTGTGCGCATGCCAGCGCAGCCAGGTAAAACTGGCTGACTAGCGTTCCATCCTCGGGGTCGTACTTGGTGCGCCATTCAAAGTCGGTGAGCAGCGCCATCAGTCACACCCTCGTTCACGAGAAAGGTATCTGACAACCCGTGGATGCCGTGATCGGTCGGCTAGGCTATGGACCTTGTCGTAGACGATTTCAACCACATCAGGCTCAAAGACGGCCGGTAGTTCCTTGCTGTCTTCGTTGTCCGCCAGCCAGTCGCAAGCGTTGTCGGACTCCAACCACATGGCCACCATTTCCAAGTGCCGAACATTCAAGAGCGCGCCAGAGATGGCCTGCTTTACCGTGTCAACGTAGGCATCCCAGAAGAATGACTCTTCGGCCTGCACCTGCACGCAGAACTCCTCCCAGGCTGTGCGCAGGCCCGAGTCGTCACCGGATAACCCCCCTGGAAGCTTGTTCAAGTGGCGCACCGTGCGCTCGGCCACACGCCTCGCGGCATCTTGGGCAACCTGCCGCGTGAACTCGCGGTAAACGCCTGTCACGCCACGGGCTCCTCTTGCCAAATCTTCAGTTGCTCAGGTTCCGCTACCTTCTCCGCCAGCGCCAGTCTACGGAGCTTCTCTAGGGCATCGAAGTCCGCTCCGGCGCCCTTGGCTGCGTCCGGAAGGTCCAGGCCACTCCACTCCGTGCCAACGGGCAGAACTTCAAGCACGGCCTCCAGCGCCAGAAGGAAGCTGGGCTCACCGGACAGATGATGCTTGGCCAAAAGCTCGCTCGCCGATTCCAACGTTGTCAACCGGACCGCGCGCGAAAGGTGATGAAGTGCGTCCATCATGGAATCCCGGCCGTCCGGCAAGCCCAAGGAGCCCTTGGCTGCCCTTGTGACGCTGTCCCACATCACTAGGTCAGAACCCTTCTTCTCGGCTAGCTTGCCGATGACGTCGCGATCCACGTCGATTCCGCAAACCTTGGCCAGCCGGTTGGCTTCATCGAACGGGAATACTGGCGCCTGAAAAGCGTCCCACGCCAGCACGAACCAGCTCGTGAGGCTGTCGAGCTCGACATTTCGCTGCACATGAGCAAGCTGCCGCAAACGCCAGTCCTTCACCTCCCGGCGGGCTACCTCGAGCGCGTCTTCCGGCGTCACGGCATACGGGTCATATGCCTCTTCGAACAACACGGCCTGCCGGCGCTTGCGCCGCACCTGCTCGACGTCTTGGCGAGGCGTTCCGCGCTTAAGTGGCCAGTGTTTGGAGAACTCCTCCAATGCCGGACCGAAGCAAGACAAATACAAGTCGACGCCGCGAACGCCACCCCGCTGGAACTCCTCGATTCGCTTGCGCACCGCTTGGCGAACCGTGGGCTCCACATCCTCCCAATATCGAACCTCATCCCCTGGGGCCTGACGAGGACGACAGACCAGAAAGATTGTGGAATTGGCTGCTGACTTGTCTCTGATATGTAGGCTGCCTTCGGCCTCAGTATTTATCGGCCACGAGGCGGTAATAGTAAAGCCGGCTTCCAGAAGACCCTTGGTTAAAGCATCCCACGCACCAGTTGCCTTGTGAGTGAACATGAGGGTCATGATGCCGTCGGGCTTCAATACCCGGCGCATCTCTTGGAAGATAGCGCTCATGCGCTGCTGGTAATCACGCCCCGCTAAGACCTTGGCTCCATCTTGATCCTTGAACTTCGCAGGATTGGCCACTGCCTCATTTTCTTTGTCCGTTACTTGCCGCCTAAACATCTCGGGGTAAAGGTACCCCGCAGTACGTTTCAGCCAGACATAGAAAAAGTCAGAAAGCTCCGCATACATAACATTGTCGTAGTACGGCGGGTCCATGACCGCACAGTCAATACTTGCATCTGGGATGTGATCGAGACTGTCACCGCTCTTGCAAGTAAGAGTCAATGGCGGTGGTGTATATCGAGGACTATCGCCGAAAGCCAGATCGCCCTGAGCATTCATTGACGCAAGAGCATCTGGCCGAACAAGTTCGGCAAGTTCACCAATGCACGCTGCAGTCTGATCAATCGCCCAATCGTTCCCGACCCCTTCGACTAGCGGCACCATTTCTGCATAGGACCAAACCATTGCGAAATTGTGGCTGTCGAAAACAGAACGAACACGCCCGATTGTTATATCCCAACGCGTGCTGCGGGCGTTGTAGTTGATTAGCTTGTCGATAGCAATTGCAAGGTAGGCAAAAGCTGCTCTACTCAATCCGCTAAGGTCGCTCTTGGACTGCTCCTGCTCTAAGAGATTCCTGAAAATCTCAACGCTGGCTAAGTGACCGAGTAGCTGCCTCGGTGAAAACATATCAGTCCACCGATTCATGCCATACATTCGGTGGCCACGGTCATAGTTTGAAAGTTCGCCGATCATCTCCGTAGGCAGAATGTCCAATGCCTCCCATTCTGGCAACTTCGCCTCCAGGGTTGCAGCTACGACACTTTCGACATCATCCTCCGGTCGGGGTGCTCGAAATCCCCGCTCCCAGCGCAATTTCGCCTTTCCTGACTTTGTGTACCCAACAACTACGCGACGCTTGAATGCAATCGCATACAACTGCTCACCCATGCGACCAGCCTTCGCTTCGGCCTTAATGTGATCGCCGGATATTAGTCGAGCGCAATCAACGAAAGGGCAAGTAGCATCACCGCCAGAGACAGTCCCTGGAGACTGAAGTTTGGTTGCCGAGACAACTTCGAACCGGACATTCCGCGACTTGTCACCCGGACCGCTGCGCCCGTCGGGCACAAGTCGCAGCCCCGTGCCATCAGACGATAGCCGCCAATTCGGAGAAAGTGGAACAAGTCCCTCGCAATGCGGACAACGGATAGTTCGAGACCACAAATAGTTTGTAGGAAACGCAGCCTCGTCAGGCTCCTTCGGAAAGTAGCCGCGCAACGCTACTTCACGCAACTTGATGAAGGCGGCCGCCAAACGCTCGAACTCCGGGCGCAACGCCATTCCGTGTTCAATCGGAAATTCTATCGTCGCACGCTCGACAAATGAGGCAACAGGATTTAGATCATTGCTGAATGTCGAATATCCAAGCCTAGCTGCCTCAAGTGGAATCGCCCCGCCCCCAGCCGTTGGGTCTACCACCGAGATATCTGTTAGACCAAGCGACCTTCTTTCATCTCTTGCCCAAGACAGCTCCTCGGCACTTGGTAGATATGTGAAAGCGCGCGGATATGAGTAAGCTGCCCCCTCGAATCTTTCACCTTTGCGGCGTGCTGCATCAATTCTCTTGCGCGACGCAATCGGGTCTCCATGAATGCCGATCATGTGGAGAAAGCGAGCGCGGTCCGCGTCTTCGGGTAGCAAGGACGCCAGAATCGCCGCACGTGACGCCACAAGCGGGCGCCTGGCCCACCAAACATGAAGCCGATTCGGAGCCGGATAAGGAGTCATCGGAGTTCGCTCTCGCAAACTCTCCATACCAAGCTCTGCAATGGGTAGCCATGATTCGATCAGTCGCTTTGTCATTTTCTCTTATTCTTCCCCGTACCGTTGATTTCGACATCGCCAGTAAATGCGTACCGCGCTCCGCGGCCATGCCCATTCAATCGGACAGCCTCTGTTTCCAGCTCGTGAATCAGACGATTCACCTGCTGCCGGTCATAGCCCGTGACCTCTCGGACCTCTGAATTGCTCATGCCCAGTTCACCCCGCTTGGCGCGCTGTTTCAGCATGTTCAGCACCCGGGTCTTCGCCACGTCCCAGTCGATGCGCTGGTTCCGCTCGGCATGCCCCATGCCATCCAGGCGCTTGTGCAGCGCCGGCTTCATGCGCCACCAGGTACCGCGGCCGCTACCTCCGCGCTCCAGGTACTCGTAAACCTGAACCATGTCGTCCAGGATGTCGCGCATCTCGGCGTCCCGTCGTTGGCACAACTCGGCCGCAGTCGGTGTGTCCACTTCGGCATGGCGTAGCAGGTAACTCAGCACCAGCAGGTGGTCCACGTCAAGGATGCGCCCGGCCTTGCCTTCGTCGGCAATGAACTCACGGAAGGGCGCCGCCGTTTCTTGGCGCTTGAACACAATGCGGACCGCGCTGTCCTCGTCCACGATGAGTGGCGGCTCCTTGCCCTCGATGAGCATGGCTTCGAACATGCGCCCGACGCCCAGGTTGCTGCGGTTCACCAGGCGCAGTTTTGACAGGGCATGGACCAGCAGTGGGTTCCGCGCAAGGGGTGGGTGGTGAAGGATGTTTTCGGGCGTGATGCCGCCGACGAAGCCCCCCGGGTTGCTGATTTCAAGCTTGCGCGCGTGCTGCTTGACCAGCACGGGGCTGGCCAGCCGAAGGTCCAGATGGCACAGGGCGTTTAGCAGCGCCTCACGGATTGCGACCGTCGGGTAGGCGCGGAATTCGAAGTGATGCAGGCCGTGCTCAACTGTGGTGATCGGGTTGTCGGCATTGATGCGCGCCTCTAGCGCCAGCAACGCCAGAGGCAGCGCCAGTTCGCGCGTCTCGCGCCCGTCGGCCCGGTCGGTGTAGGCCGTGGCGCTTTTCATGCGCTCGTGTGTCCAGCCATAGTTGGGCAGGTGGCGCGCGATGGCCTCGGCGTTGCCGGCGATAAGCAACCCGGCTTTGGTGAGCTTGCCCTCACGCATCAGGTCGAGCGCGCCCAACAGGTCGAGATCAGTCTTCCGCACGAGATCGGCGGGCGCTTGCTCCTGCCTGGCCAGGTCGCGCAATCGCTCCAACGCCGATGGGGACAGAAGCGACTCCGCTGGCTCGGACACTGGCACTGCCGTGACGTCTGAATCACCGCGCTCGACCATCAAGCGGTCGCGAAGGTCACCAGTCAGCGGTACACAGTCTTTGCCGCGACGCACGGTACCGGCGCCTGCGGTGGTGGTGTACGGCGGTAGCCCACCATACACCTGCATCACGAACACTCGGCCCGTTCCCTCGGGAACCTGCAGCTCCAAGACATCCGGCGTCAGCTTTGGTGCCGTGCGTTCGTAGATCTCGCGCTTGAGCTGGTGGGGATCCAGGCCTTCGGGGACGCCGACAACTGCCTGTGCTCGGCCCACCACCTTGTCCCGCACGCCCAGCACGACCGTGCCGCCTCCGCCGTTGGCCATGCACACCGCTGCGTCCACCGCCATGCGGATGGCGTGCCGCTCGTCGGCCGGCCACTCCTTGAAGTCCAGATCCTGGCCTTCCAGTTCGTCGGCGATGCCAGTGTCCAGCGCCGACAATAGCGATCGGACCTCAGTGAGTTCGCGCATGCGTGGCCCGTGCTCAGTGCTTGGGCTCGATCAAAAGGAAGCGCAGGGCCATCAGCACCCGCCGTGGAAACTTTCTGTGCATGGCCATGCCAAGCCAGTACCCGGCCTCTTCCTTGGTCATCACCTCTATGCCCGCCGCAACCGCCGCCATGTGATCGCGGTTGCGCATCGGCGCCAGGGCGCGAAAGAGCAGGCCCAGGTTAATCGCTAGTTCTTCGTCGATGGGCACGCGCAGCGCGTCCACTGCCGGTAAGTCGTTCAGGTTGATGCGCAGGGCCTTCATGCGCCGCAGGAGACGGTGTTCGACGAGCGATAGGTTGCGCCCGTGCAGCCCAGCGATGTAGGTGGGCTGCTTAATGTGGGGCGTGGCGCTCGTGGGCAGCTGCCAGATTTCCAATGCCATGTCGGACCCGAGTTCGCGCCTCGCACGCAACTCGTAGTGCGGCAGCGCGGAGGGCGCTCGGGCGGGCCTGCTGTATCGACCTGCAGTCGGGTGGTCCAGAACAGGTGTAGCCATCACTTCTTCTCCGAAAGCACGGCTTGAACTTCAGCCACGGGGGACACTAGCCTGGTCAGACGTTGAATCAGGCCCTCAGCGCTGGGGCCCTGCACTGCTAGCGGCGGATCGAATCGGAGCTGGAAGATCGTGCTGGCGTCCGTCTCCTTCGCGGCGCGAAACTGCGGCTCAAGGTAGTCCTTGAGAGGTGTCGCGTCGTCGAGATCGCCCTTGAAAGCCACGGTCGCCTCCGAACCGGTCGCCGTCTCGAACGAAGCGTCAAGCTCGATGCGTTTGCTGCAGTTGGGAACCGACTTGACGAGAGGGATTAGCTTGAGCGCATCACCCTTGTCGAACGGGCGGATAGTCATCGAATCGAGGGTCGTCGCGCCCTTCCCGCGGGCCTTCTCGAACACCTGTGTCAGCGCAGCCTTCAGCACGTCTTCGGCTTGCACGATGCGGGTCTCCTGGCCGGGCGGCGGCGGAGGTGTGGGCTTCGGCGTCACGCCGGGCGGAGGTGGAGTACCACCCCCCGGGGTTGGTGCCGGCGTTGGGGCCGGCCGCGGCCAGATGCCATTCTCCGAGGCGTACAGCGTCGTGTAGACAAACGACTGCTCGTCAAGCTTGATTTCGGCGTGAGGATCACCCTTGCCACGCACAAGGTCGCCGGCCTTATAGATGTAGTCGCCTTGATCAATACCCTGCCTGATGCCCTTGATGAGTACATCGTCGCCGACGAGCATCGGCAGAGTTGGGTCTTGCCGGAATTCATTGCGGAGGGCAGCCGTCGTGATCTGCCCCTTCTTGAGGGGCGTGCGGTCACGGACATAGACGGGCGAGTCCGGCTGGTCGGTCGGCAGGCGCAGCTTGTTGACGTTCTGCAATTGCGTCACGACCTGCTTTTGCCCATCGCCTGGACGATCGGACGCGGTTTGGATGTCGACGACTGTGTGGGCCAGATCGCAGTTAGCGCCATCGACGCGGTTGCGGGACGGGAAGAAGATGTGGCGATAGCACTGCTGCACGGCCAGGGCCAGTCGGCTCTTCGATACCTCGAAGTCCTCGTTGAGCTTGGCGACCTGGTAGTCCGCGAGGTCCTTGAGCTTGCCTGGGACGCGGAGGGATTCAAGCGCCAGGTGGCGAAGCATGCGTGCGCGCATGTTCTGAACACCCGAGGCGTCGGCCACCGAGAACACCACGTTATTGCGGTTGTGACGCCAATCGCTGCCTTGCCCGCGGTGCAGGTAGATCTTCTCGACCAAAGGGTCGATGCGGATGGCATCGGCCACCGCTTGTACCGCGTCAGGGTTCAGCAGCACTAGGTACGGCCGCCCGTTCCCGTCGTCGTCAGGCACGTCGTGCGGGCCACCGGCGAACGGCACCAAGTTCAACGCCTGCCCTGTAAACAGGTCGCGGATATAAGCGTTCAGGCGTGACCGTGCCTCTTCGCGGTCGATGTTCGTTTCCTCGCGCCGGATGATTTGCGTGAGATTGGCCTCTGCCAAGAAGCGGAGTGGCGCGCCAGGCTTGTCGTCGAGGTATGCGGAATCCGTGACAAATCGCTTACGCGCATCGTCGACGAAGGCGACGTCAGTGCCGGGGCTGACGATCGCGAAACGGAGTTCTTCGTTGCTGAGGCCGCGAAGATGGTCGTTGAACGCCAGCGTATGCATGAAGACCGTGCGCGCGACGTACGACCCGTACATCGGCAGGCCCTTGAAGGCCGAGGCATCCAATTGTTCGGCCAGTGCAGATGTCTGGTCCGCCCCTGCGATCTCGGCCTTGATGGCTGGTACATAGATGTCTTGCTTCAGGCGCGTCACCAGCTCCAGGCGGATGGGCTCGAATCCAAGGTCGATGTGGTGCGTGTGGATGGCGAACGCGTCGGCGGGCCGTGTTTGCCAGACCCGTGCAACAGTGCGGGCCAATAAGCGCAGCATGCCGCGCACGCGCTGAAAGTTGCCCAGCGTCCCGGTCTTCTGGGTCAGCACCTTGACCAGTTCGGGGTGCAGGGGATAGCCCGCCTCAAACTCCTCCACCCGCCGGTCTTCAGCTGGCACAGGCGGAAGCTGGTCGCGATGGGCATCCCACAGCGCCTTGTACTCGGCCACCACTTCCTTGGCTTTTGCTTGATCGACGCGACCGAAAAGTCTGCGGCACACGACCTTGACTGTTTCGTCGTCCTCGGTGGGGTCGATCACTGTCGCCTTGCGCGCAGCGACGCTTTCAGCCTCAGCAAAGAAGGCAGCGATTTCCTGGGTCTCGCGACTGTAGGCATCAGCAGCCTTGCCATCTCGGCCAACAGCCAGGGTGAAGATCAGCGCGACGTTGGGTGAGCTCTCCACCGCCTTCATAAGGCTGGTCATGAACGCGAGCAACTGGTCACCGGCGCGTTGGGCGTTACGCCCCGAGACTTTCCGGAGGTACGGCGCGATCTCGTCGATCAGGATGACGGCCGGCTGGCTGCCGATGAGTTCACGCAAGGTGTCAGCCCCTGGCGCGATGCCCTCGATGTCGCTGCGCTCGACCAGGCGGTAGCCGTCGTCGCCGGCCAAAGCGAAGGCCAGTTCACCCCAGGGGCTGAACGCGCGGATGCTGGTTCCGAGCTTGCGGCCGTTTGCCGGATCGGCGTTCTCGCCGTCGAAGGCGGCGATTCGCACGGGCTTTGCCGGACGCAAGGCGGGTTCGAGAAACTCATCGGCATTGGTGACACCGGCCAGGCCGCCCATGGCGTGCGCGAGTGCGATCAGGGTGTGGGTCTTGCCGCCACCGAACTGGGTGTCTAGGCGAAAGATGGCGCCCACCTGCTCCGGCCGCCCCAGGACGCGCATGGCGACTAGCCTCAGAACGTTCTTCAGCCCCTTGGTGGGGTAGGTGTTCGAGAAGAACAGGCCTGGCAGCTTGTACTCATCCGGCGCGTCGCCTCGTAGCACCTGAGACAGGTCGGCAGCGAAGTCGCTCTCGCGCAGTACGCCCTGCAGGACGTCGGGGCGCGGCTCGCAAATGGTGAACAGATTGTCGGCCATGTTGGTTCCAAATGTCTCCGATGGATTAAATGTATCAAGTAAATGTATGCGCTGACAATTGGGCAGAATGGGCTAGGACGCCTTGGGCATCGTGGATTGGTTTGGCATCCTTGCTTTCCTACGGGGCACAGACGCTGTAGAGCTCAATCCCAAGGCTTCAGGTCAGTGAGCACTTTCGCCAACAAAAGCTTCTTCAGCGTGGTGTATCGCTGCCCTTGGATGCTTTGAGTCGTCCCGGCACCAAGTACCACAGGGCGGTCCAGCATCACCGGCTCGGAGAAGTAGATCTTGTACCCCGACGACGCGGCGTAACTCTCGATCCTCTCAATCCTCGCGTAGCACGTTATCGCGCTAACTGGCTTTCCCTGATAGGGCGCGATCCATTGGATTGCCCCCTTCCTTTCCTTGATGAGCCTGACCGGGTACCAGCTGCGCTGACCCATGAAGACTTCTTGGAAATTCGCTTCTTGGGCTGTAACGATCAACGTATCGGCAAGACTCGGAGGCGTCGAGCCCTGGAACCCCTCGATGATGGAAGGCGCCCTACTCTCAGATCCAGGGCTGTTCATGCGCATAGCCATGTACAAGGGCGCGCCGCAAGCGCGTGGTTGAGCCGTTGCGATTGCAAGGGCAGCAGTTGAAGGTCTATCGATACGCGGTGTTCTACGGTAGAACGGCAGCACTCGCGCATGCCGAAGGGTGATCAAGAGCCATCTGCCTAGCCCGCGTTCTACCGTAGAACAGGCCAGCCTGAAGAGGCTAAGTGGCCAGATCACTGTCGGCTCGGCCGGGTCAATCAGTTGAAAAGCTTCTCAAGAAACTCGCGCAACCGCTTTTCTTTGGCAGCGGGCAAGCTACCGGCCTTGATCTGAACCGAGACATTGCCTTTTTGGTCCTTGTCCCAGAAGCCGACGACCTTACCCTTCGACGTGAGCTTCACCGGGGCCTCCCGCGTGGTCGAAGCACCAACGCCAGTAAGTCGAGCGAGAACCTCCTTAGCAGGCAACTTCGGGTTCATCGCTGCGAGTTCCCGCGCCTGGCCCAGAACATCATCGCGGCTCTTGTCGATCGCCCCTTTCAACGCAGTACCCCATCGGAACTGAAGGCTCAGTGGGCTTGGGAATGCATCAATCACTTCGGAGGGAAGCGACGCTAACTGGATCGCCGTACTGACGTTGCCAACCTGAGCGCCGATCGACGAGGCCAGCTTTCGGAGTGAAGGGAACAAGCCGTCGTCAATCGCCCGCTTGTACATGACGCCTTGCTCCCACGGTGACAGGTCTTGGCGCTCACGGTTCTCACGTTCCATCTCAGTGAAGAGTTGGGCATCAGTGAGCACCTCAATGATCGCCGCCACCGGTAACCCCAGCTCAAGGCAGGCGCGATGTCGGCGATGCCCGAACGCGATCTCATACTCGTCTTGGTCGCCATCGCCCTGCCCTACCCGCCGAACTTTGATCGGCTGCACATTCCGACCGGCGGCCTGAATCTCGGCCTTCAAGCCTTCGAACTCAGTGCCTGCAAACGACAGCTCGTGTCGGTTCGCAAACCGGCTGGGCTTGATCCGCTTCGGATCCAAGAACTCGACTACGGTGGCGTCCTCAAACCGTTCGAGCTTCGCGCGCAGGTCGCGATTCTCCGCCTCGACCCCCCGGCCCATCGCGATCGACGCGGAGATCGCGCCCATGGCCGTGCGCGGCCGATCGACGGGCATCGACGCAGCGGCGGGCGTGTCATCGTCGTCCTCGAAGCTGATGCTCTTGGCCTTATCGGTTAGCTTGCTCATTCCTTGTCCTCCGTCTTCGTGACTTGCCTCAGCCAGGCACTGACCATCTGGCCTTCAACGATGTCGACAAACTGGTCGTAGGCGTCAACGGCCCGCTTGATGGTTCTGCTGCCGGCCGAACCTGGCTTCATGTCGTAGATCGACCCAAACTCAGCACTTGCAGACGCCGCCGTTGCAGTCTTCGGAATCTCAATCGGCAACACCTTCGAGCCGTAAGCGGCGCTGATCCACTCACGCACAACATTGGTTGCGATGTCGCTCGCATCCACCTTGGACAGCAGCACATCGACGAACTCAAATCGCTTGGACTTGCCTCGGGCGACCAGCTCCTTGGTCAGGTCATAGAACAGGTCCCAAAACTGAACGCTGGACGCGAAGTCGAGCGCGTTTGGCGGGAGCGGGGTGATGATTCCGTCAGCAGCCATCATGGCGTTGATGGTGACGTAGGAGAGGGCAGGGGGCGTGTCGATGATGATCACGTCGTAGGTCTGGCGTGCCTGCTCGATGCCGTAGTGAAGGACGTTCCAGAACTGAAAGCGCTGACCCTCGTCCCGTTGGCGGCCTGGTAGCGCGAACTCGGCACTAAACAAGACAGACGTTGCCGGAATGAGGTCTATGCCATCCCAGTATGTCGAACGGATGGCGTACTCCACACTTTCCTGTTCACCCAAGCACAGCGGCAAGATCGTGTGCTCGGCCTCAACCTCAGCGTCAGGCAGGATGCCGAAAAGGGTGGTGAGGCTGCCCTGGGGATCGCAGTCGATGACCAAGACCTTGTGGCCCCGGATGCTCAAGCCCTGAGCAAGCGTTACGGCAGTCGTCGTCTTGGTCACACCGCCCTTGAAGTTGGCGACTGCAACTGTGATTGCCTCTGCGCCTGCAGGACGCATCCGACCGGTGCGAAGTTCCCGCGTCCAGGCCCGTACATCTGGCAAGCTGAATTCGCGCCGCGTGCCTGCGGAGTTCAGTCCGCCAGCGGGAAGGGTGCCTCCCTTCTTGGCCCGGTAGTCAATCTGACGCGTGTCCAGATTGACCAGGCTGCCGAGTTGCGCCGGGGAGAAATGCGGGGGCTCCTTCTGGGCATTGGGAGCTAGCATTGCCTTCCGGACCTTGGCCAGAATCTTCTTGGCGCGTTCTGCTTGCACGCCGATATCTGCAAGTTCTACTTGCTCTCGTCCCTCGACAAGGATGTTCGTCACGTAGCCTCCAACACTGGTTTAGCCAGCATTGTAGGTTCTGAAGGAACTTAGAAGATGAATCTACAAATCGAGAGTGCGAACAACGCGATTGCCACACTTGCCGGACAGCCCTTGCTTTTTGGCTTCTGTGGATAAGTCAGGTCCTGATCTTCAATATCCTTGAGAGCTTTAGAGACTTTGCGTTCGGCTTTCTCTCGACAGATCAAGGGCTTAGCGTGTTTTCCGTCCGGCAACTGTGGCAATCCCGTCCGCCAGGTGTGGCGGCACGGTCCGGCATCTGTGGCAATCGCGTCCGTCAAGTGTGGCTGCCGTCCGCCATCTGAGGCGCAAGATATCCACAAGGGCCGACTTTGGTCACGCCTGCGGGGTGTCCGGCAAGTGTGGCTAGAACAGCTGCAGAGAAGTGCGTGCCTCTGCTGCATCCGAGATTGACCCGCCTTGGCAGGGTGCGGCGGGGCATTGGCTATGTGTCCGGAGCCGTTGGACGTAAACTCTTGGCATGTCGACGGTCAGAAAGGCGCCTCAAAGTTTGCATCAGCCCGCAGCGTCCAGCGCAGTCGGGACGCTGAGCAAGTCCGTTTTCGCGCTTGCCATCGAGCCGTTGACGATGGCCCTGACGGTGACTGGACGCAAGGCCTATGACGTGATGCTGTGGATCGCGCAGCGTGGCCCAGCTGCTGCCGACGGTGGCTACACAAGCCCTGTGAGCGCAATCCTTCGCGGCTATGGGTCGACAACCAAAGCGTCCGAGCGCGTGAAACGACGGTCGTCTGGCGGCCACTGGCAGCGAGCGAGCAGGGGAACATGCTGCTCGAAGGCTTTGAGGCCGCGGCACCAGAGAAGATCAGCGACGAAGCTCGCACCTTCCCATTGCTCGCCGAGGCCCGCTTGTACATCCGTGGCGGTGAGGCCTGGGTGACCTGGTACTACCCACCGTCGATCAAGGAGCAGTTGATCAGCCCCGAGCGATGGGCGCAGATCGAGTTGAACTCCATCGCCAAGCTTTCGACGTACACCGCCGTCGCGTTGTACGAGATCTGCGCCCGCTACAAGGACAGCCCTGGAGGCCTGACGAGCCGCCACGAGCCAGAGTTCTGGACCCGCGTGCTACGCGAGGGTGGTGGCATCAAGCCCCGGGAGTTTCGGAAGTTCAAGAACGAACTTCTGATGCCGGCGGTCGCCGAGATCAACGAGGAGACCGAGATCGAGGTCGAGCTCATCGAGCATCGCGAGCAGAGCACGCTACAGGCCGTCCAGTTCAAGGTGGCGCGCAAAGCGAAGGAGAAGGCCAAGATTCCTGACGCGGCAGACGTGACCTTGGTGATGCGGTCGGCGAAGTTGGGCGTGCGTGAGTCCGACTTGGATGCCCTGGTAGCAAAGTACGGGGCGCTCAAGGTCACGGAAGGCCTGGATGCCATGGAGGCCTACATCAGCGACCCCAGCGCATCGAAGATCATGAACCGAGGCGGCTACTTGAAAGCCGTGTTGGCGAATCGTTTTCCTGACGGCGGTGTGCCGGCGCCACTATCGCCGGCGGAAGCACGGCCGGTGCCCAGGGTCGACCCCAATCGTGAACAGCAGGAGCTGGTGGAGGCATGGAAGGCCAACCGCCAGAAGCAAATTCGAGCCGAGTTCTCAGCCCTGCCAGATGACGAGAAGGCAAAGTGGATTGACCAGGCTGCGCCTACGATCATGCAATGGTCAGTCACGACGCCGGCTATGCGGAAACGGGTTGCGGACCGTGACTGGGAGTCGCCGCTTATCAGCCGAGTCGTTCTGGACGTCTACGCCACGGCACGGCACGGGGCAGGGTGGAAGGAACCGAGCGAGATGGACCTGGTGATGTTCACGGTGGCGGCGGATCGCCAGCAGGCTTAGGCCACCGAGCAACCAATACGCTTCCGACCGGTGGCAGCACCCGTTAACGGTCAACTATTGAGCGCGAGCGTAGTCCGCTTGGCTACATGATAAGTATCCTTATCACCATGCGCAAAAACGGGTGACAAATCGGCCCTTGCCAAGGGACAATCGGCCAAGTGCTTGATCCGTAAGGAGAACCCCCGTGGCCGGTCCGCTCGACATCGACGACGACATGCAGCGCATGGTGCTGCGCAAGGGCGAGGCCACCGCGAAGGGCGGCCACGCCTTCCAGCGGCTGCTGCAACTCGCCGAAACGCGCGACTCCGGCCAGGTGCGGCGCGTCGCGCTGTTCATCGCTGCGACCTACAACGGCGAGGCCTTTCCCTTCGACCTGTTCGAGCTGCGCGCGGTCGACGAAGCGATCAGCGACGACATGCTGCTGTGCATCGACGCGCTGCGCTGGGGCCAGTCCGACCTGCACAGCCTGGTGCCGGATGGTGATCGGCGGGTGAGGGCGGTGATCGAGCAGTGGGGCTTGAAGTGGCCCGACGCGCAGTGACCGCCGGCCACCTCGGTGACTGACACCTACCCGGACCAGCTTGACGACGCCGCGCTCGGCGCGACGTGGGCTGCGGCCTGGTCGGCGCTTGGCAGGCCGGCACCCGCCGGCCTGCAGGCCGAACTGATGACGGCCTGGTCCGAACCGCAGCGGCACTATCACGATCAACGGCACCTGCGTGAGTGCCTGGCGCTGTGGACGCGCTGGCGCGAGCACAGCGCCAGCGCCGGCGAGGTTGCCCTCGCGGTGTGGTTCCACGATGCGATCTACGACCCCCAAGCGAGCAGCAACGAACTCAACAGCGCCGCGTGGGCGGCACGATCGCTCGTGCGCGCCGGCGCCGACAGCGACACCGCGCAGCGTGTGCACGATCTGGTGATGGCTACGCAGCACGATGCGCCGGCCGCGCTCGGGGCGAGCCTGGATGCCCAGCTGCTCGTTGACATCGACCTGTCTATCCTTGGCAGTCCCGCCGAGCGCTTCCAGCGCTACGACCAGGACGTGCGCAAGGAGTACGCGTGGGTGCCCGGCTTCCGGTATCAAGAGGCGAGGGCGCAGGTCCTGCAGACCTTCCTCGACCGGCCGCGGCTGTACCACGGCGAGTACGCAGTCGCGCTGCTCGAAACCCAAGCCCGGATCAATCTGGCCGCTGCGCTGTCGAGGCTCGCGCAATGAACGCGCGCGACGACAAGGCACTGGCCAGCCCGAGCCCGAAGCGGCCGAAGGCCGGGCGAGCAGGGCAGGGCGCTGGTGCTCCGGCGCCACTGTTCGGGACCTCCACTCGCACACCGGCGCGTAGCCTCGCGCCGGTCAGTGCCGCCCGTCAGCGCAAGCTGCACGTCGGCCACTTCGCGTTCATGCGCTCAGTGGTCCAGGGCCTCGATCCCCGCGAAAGCTGGGAGCGCTACTTCCGCGTCGAAGGCGAGGCCACCGATCAGCGCACCGTGCGCGCCACCATCGGCTGGATCCGCGACGAGTTCGCCGCCGCGGCGAAGCGCGAGGACCGGTTCGGCACCGCGCGCCTGGTGCGCATCGACGCGACCCGCATCGCCGACCCGTCGCTCCAGCTGCCCAGCCTCGAAGCCTTCGCCGAAGCACATGGCCTCGAAGACGAACGCCAGGCCGACCAGATCGCCGCCTACGAAGCCGAGTACGGCCGCGCGACGCAGCGCCTGCGACGGCGCGCCCGCCTGATCGCGCGCCAACTCGAAGCACTGCGCTGGCTCGAAAGCCTGGTCGCCCAGTCGCCGAAGGCCGGCGACTCGGTTGCAGCCTGGCTGAACCCGACGCTGGCCAGCCACCTCGAAGCCGCCGACATCTTCACGCTCGCCCAGCTGGTCGAGCGCATCAACGGGGTCGGCCGGCGGTGGCACGCCGGCATCAAGGCGATGGGGGAGGGCAAGGCCCTGCGCATCGTCGAGTGGCTCCGCGAGCACCAGGACAGCATCGAACTTCAGCTCGGCCGCCATGTGGCGATGCCGCGCAGCAAGCTTTACGCGCACGAGTTGCAGGCCGTGGTCCTCCCGGCCACCGACATCCGCCCCTTGGAAAAGTTCATCGTGCCGGCCGAACTCGACGGCACCCGCGGCCTGTACCGGCGACCCCAGGCGCAGTGCCTGCTGAAGGCCACCAACGACTACCAGGCCATCCTCGCCTGGCTGCGTTCCAAGCATGGCCTCACCCCCGAGCAGAAGGCGCACCTCAAGGCGCGCCGGCGTCAGCGCGACACCGGCGTTGAGCAGGGCATGGACTGGCTGCAGGCGCTGTCGCACACCCAGCGGGCCTACCGCAAAGAGGCAGAGAGATTCCTGCTCTGGGCGATCACGCACAAGGGCAAGGCCTTGTCCTCGATGAGCAACGAGGACTGCATCGAGTACCGGGATTTCCTGGCCGACCCGCAGCCGCGCAGCCGGTGGTGTGGCGACCGCGGGCGCGAGCGCTGGTCGCCAATGTGGCGGCCGTTCGAGGGGCCGCTGTCGGCATCGGCGCAGAGGCACGCGGTGACGATCCTGAAGAACCTCTATGGCTTCCTCGTCGACCAGAACTACCTGATGGGGAACCCGTGGTCAGCCGTCGGCGTGCCACGGACTTCGGGGCCGAAGGTGAACGCCGGACGGAGCTTCAGCCTGGCGCAGTGGCAGTTCATCGAAGCGCAGCTGAAGATGCTGCCGGCGACCTCGGCAAACCAACGGCTGACTTTTGGGCTGCACCTGCTCTATGCGACCGGGCTGAGGTTGTCGGAAGTGGTGGCGGCCACTGTCGATGACTTGCAGTGGATCGAGTACCCGGCGGATGCGGGTTGCTGCGGGTGATCGGCAAGGGGCAGAAGGAACGCGAGGTGCCGCTGCCGGCCGATGTCGTGGGCGAGCTGGCCAGGTACCTGGTTTCGCGGGGGCTCGATGCGGACCCGGAGGACATCGGCAACCAGGGGGCGTTCCTGCTCGGCAAGGCCAGCGACGCGGCTGAGCGCGCGCCGGGGCTGAGTACCGGGCAGGTGATCGACCCGAGGCAAGGGATCGCCGCGACGACGTTCTACGACCAGATCAAACGCTTCTTTGAAGACTGCGCTGGCGTGCTGAGAGGGCAGGGCGACGCGAAGGGCATGGAGCGATTCACTAAGGCCAGCACGCACTGGATGCGGCACTCGCACGCAAGCCATGCGATCGCGAGCGGCATGCCCATCGAGGTCGCGCAACAGAACCTGGGGCACGCGTCACTCGCCACCACTACGGTCTACGTCACCACCGAGAAACGCCGTCGAATGAAGGCTGTAGAGGCGTTCTGGAAGAGATAGCGCGAGCCATCCGACCGTTCGGTGTATGACCGCTATCCGGCGGCCTGGCGCGAATCCTGGCCAGCCGGAATCGACCCCATTGCCGAAGTTACGGCGCTCGGAAAGCTGACATCTGCAACAGCCAGCGACTCTGTCGTGTGTCGCGACACATCCACCGACGGTCCGGAGGTTGACGATGCGCCGCCGACGGCAGCTACCAACTTGGCGAGCCCCACCGATGGGGAGCGACCTCACTCCTAATACCGAGTGGCTGCATTTCACTTGGCCAGGGCGTACGCGCTGCACAGTGCCGACTGGCCAAAAGCCAAGGCCGAGCACAAGGTCCATCCGAGTGCCCAGGCTATGATTCACCTGTTGGTGCTCGCATCTGCATTCGTGCAGCCGCAGTTCAACGGGAATCAGGAAGGGCCAAGTTCGTACTGGCCAAAGCCCCAACCTGAGCTGCCCCCGCAACGGTAAGCGGACGGGGATCTCGTCGATCCTCTGCTCGTGTCGAATCCACTGGGAAGCCTGGCTTCCTGGGAAGGGCACACGGGTCGTCTCCGCCAGCCCGGATACCGGCCAACGAGGTGGTGCGCCGCGCAATCGGCACACCTGTTTGTGCCGGGCTGCGGGGAAGCGGCCGGGTACGCTTGTGCATCGGTCCCTTTCATGTCCTCCTTGTTTGTCCCCCTGCGGGCGCACGTTCTTGCGCGCGCCCCCCTTTCGCGCTTCCTCGGCCTTTGTCTCTTGGCCATTGCCGCGCCAATTCTCTGGCCGGATGCAGCCTTGGCGCAGGTGCGGCCCACGGCCACGACACTGGAACGCGTTGTGATCACGGCCAACCGCACGCCGCAGCCCTTGTCGTCGGTGCTGGCCGATGTCTCGGTCGTCGAACGCGACGAGATCGAACGCAGTGGCGCCTTCGGCGTGGCCGACCTGCTGGCCCGCCTGCCCGGCATCGAGTTCGCCCGCAACGGCGGCCCGGGCACCACCACCAGCCTGTTCATCCGCGGCAGCGAAACCCGCCACACCGCCGTCTACATCGACGGCGTGCGGGTGGACTCGCAGTCCACGGGCGGCGCCGCCTGGGAGCAGATTCCGCTGGATCAGATCGAACGCATCGAAGTCCTGCGTGGACCGGCGGCCGCGGTGTACGGTTCGGACGCCGTGGCCGGCGTGGTGCAGCTCTTCACCAAGCGCGGCAAGGGTGCAGCGCGTCCGACGGCCGCCTTGACGGTCGGTTCGTACAACACCGTGCAGGCGCGCGTGGGCATCAGCGGCTCGGCTGACGCGCTGGACTATGCGCTGTCAGCGGGGCATGGCCGCAGCGACGGCTTCGATGCGCGCACGGCTGCCGCCGCCGGGCACAACACCGACAAGGACGGCTGGAAGCGCAGTTCGGTGCAAGGCCGCGTCGGTTACCAGCTGAGCGCCGCACACCGTGTTGACGCCTCACTGCTGGCCACCAACCTGCGCTCGGGCTACGACAGCTCGGCCACGGCCGACGACCAGAACCTCCACACGCTGCGCACCGGCAGCCTGGCCTGGGAAGGCCGCTGGAACGCTGACACAACGACGCGCGCGCAGGTGGGCCAGACCGCCAGCACCTACGAAACCCAGCCCAGCTTCTACCGGACCGAGACCACGCTGCGGAACATCACACTGCAGCATGAGCAGCGTTTCGGCACCAACCTGCTGACCGGTACGCTCGAGCGCCGCGACGACGAGCTGTTCAACCCCGCCACGGCCTTTGCCGCCGACTTGCGCGGGAAGCGCCACCAGGACGCTATCGGCCTGGGCTGGCGCGGCGACTTCGGCGCCCATGGCCTGCAGGCCCATGTGCGGCGTGACGAAGACAGCGAGTTCGGCGGCAAGAGCACCGGCAGCCTGGCCTGGGGCTGGACCTTCGTGCCGCAGTGGCGGGTGACGGCATCGGCTGCCACGTCGTTCCGCGTGCCCACGCTGTACCAGCGCTTCAGCCAGTACGGCAACCCGGCCCTGGTGCCCGAGACCGGCCGCAACACCGAGCTGGGTCTGCGTTGGGCCGCAGCCGGCAGCGAGGCCAGCCTCACCGCTTGGCGCAACAAGATCAGCAACCTGATCAACTTCGGCGCGCCTGGCCCCTGTGTCGACAGCTTCGGCTGCTACGTCAACGTCGGCCGCGCCGAGCTGAAGGGCGTGACGCTGGCCGGCCGCACGCAGTGGGGTGCCGTGGCGCTGCGCGGTTCGCTGGACTGGCACGACCCGCGGAACGCCGACACCGACAAGCTGCTGGCCCGCCGCGCCAAGAAGCTGGCCACCTTCGGCGCGGACACCCAACTGGCAGGCTGGACCTTCGGTACCGAGGTGCAGGCCTCCAGCGTGCGTTTCGACAACGCCACCAACACCCAGCGCCTGGGCGGCTACGCTCTGCTAAACCTGTTCGCCAGCACGAACCTGATGCCGGGCCTGGCGCTGGAAGCGCGCATCGACAACCTGGCCGACAAGGACTACCAGCTGGCGCGCACCTACGCCACGGCCGGTCGCAACGGGCAGGTCACGCTGCGCTGGACCACGCCCTGAGCAGGCCGCTGGCGCCCCCGACCATGACTGCCGCCGTGCTCGTCGCCGCCCCAGCCTCAGGCCAGGGCAAGACCACGCTGGCCTGCGCCCTGGCGCGGCTGCATGCGCGGGCGGGTGCGCGCGTGCGGGCCTTCAAGTGCGGGCCCGACTTCCTGGACCCGCAATGGCTGGCCCTGGCCAGCAGCGCACCGGTGCATGGGCTGGACCTGTGGATCAACGGCGAGGCCGACTGCGCGCAGCGCCTGGCCCGCGCTGCCGCTGAGGCCGACCTGATCGTCATTGAAGGTGTGATGGGCCTGCACGACGGCGAGCCCTGCGCAGCCGACCTGGCGCTGCGCTTCGGCGTGCCGGTGCTGGCCGTGGTGGACGCCTCGGCCATGGCCGGCACCTTGGCCGCCGTGGCGCACGGCCTGCACACGTGGCGCCCCGGCCTGCCCTGGGCCGGCGTGATGGCCAACCGCGTGGCCGGCGCGCGCCATGCGCAGATGCTGCAGCAGGCCGTGGGCGAGCGCATGCCCTGGTGCGGCGCGCTGATGCGTGACGAGACCTTCACCCTCCCGTCGCGCCATTTGGGGCTGGCGGGCGCGGCCGAGTTGCCAGACGCGCTGACTCGGCTGGACCGCGCGGCCGACGCGCTGGCCGCCACGCCGCTGGGCAAGCGGCCGCTGTCGGACTGGGCACCGTGGCAGCCACCCATCGCGACGCCCACCGAGCCGAACCTGCGGCTGCTGGCCGGCCGCCGTATCGCCGTGGCCCGTGATGCGGCCTTCGCCTTCATCTATGCGGCCAACCTGGACACGCTCCGCAGCCTGGGTGCTGAACTGCTGTTCTTCTCGCCGCTGGCTGGAGACCCGTTACCGCACTGCGATGCCGTGTGGCTGCCTGGCGGTTACCCCGAACTGCATGCCGCGCGCTTGGCCGAGCGCACCGATCTGCGCGACCAGCTGGCGGCGCACCTGGCAGTGGGCCGGCCGGTGTGGGCCGAATGCGGCGGCATGATGGCGCTGGCCGAGACGCTGGTCGACGGGGGCGGCACCGCGCATGCGCTGTGGGGTCTTCTGCCCGGCACGGCGGTGCTGGGCAAACGGCTGGCCGCGTTGGGCCCACATGCCTGGGGGCAGCACGACCAGGCACTGCGTGGCCACAGCTTCCACTGGTCGCGCTTCGACACCCCGCTGGCGCCCTGGCAGCACACCCGCCCGGCGCGCGGTGCGGCCGCCGGAAATGGCGAGCCCATCTATCGCCACGGCGCGCTGAAGGCCAGCTGGTTTCACCCGTGGTTCGCTTCGGCACCCACGCTGGTGGCGCAACTGTTCCTGCCGGACTGAAGGATCCAGCGTGATGGCGACCAAAGAACTCATCCTGGGCGGTGCCAAGAGCGGCAAATCGCGCACCGCCGAAAGCCGCGCCGCCGCCTGGCTGGCGGCCGACACGGCGCACCGCGCCACCTTGCTGGCCACCGCGCTGGCCGGCGACGACGAGATGGCCGCGTGCATCCACCGCCACCAGCAAGACCGCACAGCCCGTGTGCCGGCGCTGGCGACGCTGGAAGTGCCGCGCGCGCTGGCCGCTGCACTGCAAGCGCACAGCACGCCCCAGCACCTGCTGGTGGTGGACTGCCTGACGCTGTGGCTCACGCAGTGCCTGCTGCCACCCGCTGGCCCCGGCATGGACGAAACCGCCTGGCAACACGAACAGCAGTTGCTGCTGGGCGCACTGCAGGCCTGCCCGGGCCCGGTGGTGCTGGTGTCCAACGAAATCGGCCTGGGCGTGATGCCGATGTCACGCGAGGCGCGGGCCTGCGTCACCGCGCTGGGCCGCCTGCACCAGCAGGTGGCCGAACGCTGTGCCCGCGTGACCTTGATGGTGGCTGGCTGTGCGCTGGCAGTGAAGGGGCCGACGTGATGACCCATGCGCTCATTCGTTCCGGCTTTCGCTGGTGTCTTCAAATTTGCCTCCCGCTGGCCCTGTTGGGCTCTTCGGCTGTGGTGCACGCCCAGGCCGCACCCACCGCGCTGCGCGACGACCGCGGCACCGAGCACCGCTTCGCAACCCCACCGCAGCGCATCGTCAGCCTGCTGCCTTCGCTGACCGAATCAGTCTGGGCGCTGGGCGGTGGCCACCGCCTGGTAGGTGTGGACCGCTACAGCAATTGGCCGCCGGAGTTGGCCGCACTGCCGCGCCTGGGTGGGCTGGACGATGCGCAGATCGAGACCATCGTCACGCTCAAGCCCGACGTGGTGCTGGCCTCCACCTCGGCCCGGTCGATCGACCGGCTGGAAGCGCTGGGCTTCAAGGTGCTGCGCCTGAAATCGGAAACCCACGCCGACGTGCGCCGCACGCTGGTGTTGCTGGCCACGCTGCTGGGCACGCCAGCCGAGGGCGACCGCGTGTGGCAGCGCATCCAGCGCGACATCGTCGCCGCCGCCGAACGCGTGCCGCCGGCGCGGCGCGGGCAGCGTGTGTACTTCGAGATCGGTGGCGGCCCCTACGCCGCGGGGCGCAGTTCCTTCATCGGCGAAACGCTGGTGCTGCTGGGCATGGACAACATCGTGCCCGCAGACCTGGGCCCCTTCCCCAAGCTGAACCCCGAGTTCGTGGTGCGCGCGCAGCCGCAGCTGGTGATGGGCGTGCAGCGCGAGCAGGCCGCCATGGCGGCCCGGCCAGGCTGGCAGTCCATCCCGGCCATCGCGCAGAACCAGCGCTGCGGCTTCGAGACTCCGCGCTACGAGATGCTGATCCGCCCCGGCCCGCGCATGGGCGAAGCGGCGGGTGTGCTGGCCGAGTGTTTGGCCACCCTGGCTGAAGCGGCCAAACCTGCGCGGCGATGAGCACGATGACGCAGCCCGCTCGACCCTTGGCAGAAGGCGCTGCGGACCCTCAAATTGACACGGCGGCCGACATGGCGACCGACGTCACGCCCGACGCCACGGCGCTCGATGCAGACCACCGTGCGCGCCGCCGCCTCGCCCTGGCGATGCTGGCACTGATCACCATGGCCGCCGCGGCAGGCCTGGTCACGGGCACGCGGGGCTTCTCGCCCACCGCTTTCTGGGCCGACCTGCACGGCGACCAGGCCGCGCTCATCGTCGGACAAATCCGCGCCCCGCGCACCCTGGGCGCGGCCTTCGTGGGTGCCCTGCTGGGCCTGGGTGGCGCGCTGGCGCAGGGCCTGTTTCGCAACCCGCTGGCCGACCCTTACCTGCTGGGCTCGGCCGCCGGTGCAGGGCTGGCGGTGGTGCTGGTGTTTGCAGGCGTGTCCATCGCCGGGGCCAGCGTCAGCCTGGCGGCCATGGCGTGGCTGGAACGCGTGGGCCTGGTGGCCGCCGCCTTCTGCGGCGCGCTGGCGGGCGTGGCCATGACCTTGCTCTTGGCGCAGGGCGCGCTGCAGACCATGCGGCTGCTGCTCAGCGGCGTGGTGGTGGCGGTGCTGCTGGGCGCCGTGAGCGACCTGGTCACCGTGGCCTCGCCTGACGCACTGCGCGGCAAGCAGGCGTTCATGCTGGGCAGCACCAGCTTCCTGGGCTGGGACGCGATCGGCCTGCTGGCCCTGGGCCTGGCCGCCCTGCTGCCGCTGGCCCTGCACCACGCTCGCGCGCTGGACGCCCTGACCCTGGGCGAGGACAGCGCGGCCAGCCTGGGGATCAACCTGCCGCGCGTGCGGCTGCTGCTGGTGGCCTTGCTCAGCGCCAGCACGGCGCTGGCGGTGTCTCACGTCGGCCTGATCGCCTTCGTCGGCCTGGTGGCGCCGCACCTGGTGCGCCGCCATGCGCCGGGCGCGCACGGCTGGCTGCTGGCGGCCAGCGCGGCCATGGGCGCGGTGCTGCTGCTGACCGCCGACGTGATCTCGCGCGCCGTGATTGCGCCGCAGGAACTGCCGGTGGGTGTGGTGACTGCCGTGGTGGGCGGCAGCTACCTCTTCGTGCTGCTGCGGCGCCGGGGCCTGCGATGAACGCGTGCCTGGAAGCGCAGGATGTGCGCGTGCAACTTGGTGGTCGCGATGTCTTGCACGGCGTCAGCACGCAAATCGTCACGGGCTGGACAGCCATCGTCGGCCCCAACGGCGCGGGCAAGTCCACGCTGCTGCGGGCCATGGCCGGTCTGCAGCCGCTGGCCGGCGGCCAGGTCCGGGTCCAGGGCCAGGCGCTCGATGAGATGCCCACCCCCGAACGCGCCCGCCGCATCGCCTGGTTGGCGCAAGGCGGTGAGTCCAGCGGCGACCTGAGCGTGCGCGAGACCGTGGAGCTGGGCCGCATCGCCCAGCGCGGTCTGCTGCGCACGCTGAGCCGGCACGACGCCGCCGTGGTGGCGCAGGCCATGCGCGCCACCGAGTGCAGCGCCTGGGCCGCACGCCGGCTAACGGATCTGTCGGGCGGCGAGCGCCAGCGCGTGCTGCTGGCCCGCGTGCTGGCCACCGAGGCCCCGGTGCTGCTGCTGGACGAGCCCACCACCCACCTGGATGCGCCCCACCAGGTGGCGCTGACGCGGCTGTTTCGCCGCCTGGCGCAGCCGCTGGAAGACGGCACGCAGCGCGCCGTGGTCACCGTGCTGCACGACCTGCCCATCGCGCTGCGCGCCGACCGGGTGCTGGTGATGCAAGCCGGGCGCGTGGTGGCCACCGGCGCACCGACATCGCCCGAGTTGCACCGCGCGCTGGAGCAGGTGTTCGAGGGTGCCGTGCGCGTGTCGCCCGTGCCCGGTGGCGCCAACGTGGCGCTGGCGCTTGACGACTGACCCCACGACTGACCTCAATTCACACCGCCCATGCAGATCGAAGCACCGCCCACCGCACGTGACACGCCCAAGCCGCAAGGCGAGCGCCGCGGGCTCGTCATCGTCCACACCGGCCACGGCAAGGGCAAGAGCACAGCCGCCTTCGGCCTGGCGCTGCGCGCGTTTGGCCGCGGCAAGGCCGTCAAGATCTACCAGTTCATGAAAGTACCCTCGGCGCGCTTCGGCGAGCACCGCATCTTCGAGCAGCTGGGCGTGCCCATCGAAGGCCTGGGCGACGGCTTCAGCTGGAAGAGCCGCGACCTCGAACACTCCGCTGAACTGGCCCGCCAGGGCTGGGCCCGTGCAGCGGCCACCATCAGCGAAGGCGCGCACTTTCTGGTCGTGCTGGACGAAGTGATGTACCCGCTGCGCTACGGCTGGATCGAGCTGCACGCCGTGCTGGCCTGCCTGCGCGAGCGCCCGGCGCACGTGCATGTGGTGCTCACCGGCCGTGGCGCCCCGCAGGAACTGGTGGACGCGGCTGACACCGTGACCGAAATGAGCAAGCTCAAGCACCACTTCGACGCCGGCGTGCCGGCACAGCGCGGCATCGAGGACTGACCGATGACATCCACCGAGCCAGCCGCCGCAACGCCGACCGAACTGCTGGTCTGCACCACCTGCCGCCCGGCCGATGCGCCACGCGAGGGCCAGGCCGCCGGCCAAGGCTTCTTCGAGCAGCTGGAGGGTGCAATCGCGTTTGCTCCAGGCTCGGCGCCGGGCCCCCTGCTGCGGGGCGTCGCTTGCCTGGGTGCGTGTTCGCACAGTTGCACGGTGGCGCTGCAGGCGCCAGGGAAAACCAGCTACGTGTTCGGCGAACTGGCGCCCGACGACGAATGCGTGCAGGCCGTGCTGGAAGTGGCTCGCCAACACGCAATCAGCACAGATGGTTTGCTGGTCTGGGGCCAACGGCCCGAGCGGCTGCGCCGGGGGCTCGTCGCACGCCTGCCGGCGATGGCCGCGCGGGCGGGCAGCGAGCCCGATGCCTGAGTTCGAGCCAACGACGATGGCCGCCGCGCTCACCCTGCTGCTGGCCGCTGTGCTGGACCGCGCCTTCGGCGAGCCGCGCAACGCCTGGCATCCGGTGGCCTGGTTCGGGCGTGCGGTGCAGCCGCTGGGCCCTGTGTTGCTGCGCTTGCGGCCTGGGGCCGCACTGGTTGCCGGCGGCATGGCATGGGCACTGGCCGTGGGCGCGGTGGCAGGGGTCGCCTGGGTGCTTCAGCTCGGGCTGGATCACATCGGCTCGCCCTGGCTGGCCGCCGCCTCTGCAGCGCTGCTTCTGAAGCCGGCGATGAGTTTTCGGATGCTGCACGACGAAGTAGCCGCCGTTGAAGCGGCCCTGCAGCAGAGCCTGGACGCCGGCCGTGCCCGCGTGGCCCTGCTGTGCAGCCGCGACGTGAGCACGCTGGATGCCTATGCGGTGCGCGAAACCGCCATCGAAACTCTGGCCGAGAACCTCAACGACGCCTGGGTGGCGCCGCTGTTCTGGTTTGTGGTGGCCGGGTTGCCAGGCGCCTGGGCTTTCCGCGCAGCCAACACACTGGATGCGATGTGGGGCTACCGCGGGCGCTGGGAATGGGCCGGCAAGGTGGCTGCACGGGCCGACGACCTGCTGGCCTGGCTGCCGGCGCGTTTCACCGCCGCACTGCTGTGGCGTCCCGGTGTGCCGCTGCGCAAGCTGGCCCACGAAGCAACGCAAACGCCGTCGCCCAACGGCGGCTGGCCGATGGCGACGATGGCGCTGCGGCTGGGCACCAGCCTGGGCAAGCCCGGCGTCTACAGGCTCAATGCCGAGGCACCCGCGCCCGAGGCCGCCGCCGTGGCGCAGGCGCTGGCGCTTGCACGGCAAGCCGCTGCCTGGGCGTGCGCTGTGGCCGTTGCTGCGTTGGTCGTGATGAACCCAGCCGGGGTGCCCGCGTGACGCCGCGCAGCCATGGCGGGCCCGATGCCCAAGGCTCGGCGCCACACGACTTTTCCACCTGCGCCAACCCGCTGGGCACCTGCCCGGGCGCGTGGCAGGCGGTGCAAGCGGCCGATCCGCGGCGCTACCCCGACCCACACAGCACGGCGCTGCGGCTGCGGCTGGCGGCGCATCACAGTGTGGCGCCGGAGCGGGTGCTGTTGGCCGCCAGCGCCAGCGAGTTCATCCAGCGCATCACCGCCGCCGCGCTGGCGCTGCACGACGGCCCCGTCGTCGTGCCCGCGCAAGCCTATGGTGACTACGCCGCGGCCGCACAGGCATGGGGCCGGACCGTGGTGGTGGCCGATGCCAACACGGGCCGCCCTGCCGCGCTGCGCTGGTGCGCCGACCCGGGCAGCCCCTGCGGCCAGGACAACCCCACACCCGCGAACCCCGACACCGCGCCGACGGTGCTCGACCGCGCCTACACACCGCTGCGCCTGGCCGGCTCGTCGCCGTGGTCAAGCGACGCTGGCGATGGCGTGTTCCAGCTCTGGACGCCCAACAAGGCGCTGGGGCTCACCGGTGTGCGCGGCGCCTACGCCATCGCGCCGCGCCACGCTCTTGGCCCGCTGCTGATCCGGCTGCGTGCGCTGGAGCCTTCGTGGCCGCTGGGCGCGCATGCGGTGGCGATGCTGAACGCCTGGTGCGAGGCCGACACCGCCACTTGGTTGGCCAGCACCCTGCCCGCGCTGGCGCAAGCCCGGGCCGCGTTGACGGCCGGCCTGGTGCAGCGCGGCTTTGCGCCACGGCCTGGCGTGGCGCCCTTCGTCTGCGCGCGTGTGCCCGCGCGCTGGAGCCACGCGGGCCCTGCGCTCCGCGAGCACGACGTGGCCGTGCGCGACTGCAGCAGCTTCGGCCTGCCCGGTCACTGGCGCCTGAACGCGCTGCCCGCAGCGTCTTGCACTGCGCTCTGGCGGGCGCTGGACGCTGTTGCATGAGGCACTAATGACCCGCCCACCCACGCGCTCAACCACACGCTCATTGATGGTCTGGGGCGCCAGCAGCGGCGCCGGCAAGAGCCTGCTGACCACCGCCCTGTGCCGCTGGGCCGCGCGGCAAGGCGTGCGCGTGGCGCCGTTCAAGGCGCAGAACATGAGCAACAACGCGCGTGTGGTGCCGGGGCTGGACGGTGGCTTCGGAGAGATCGGCACCGCGCAATACCTTCAGGCGCTGGCCGCACGCGTGGCCCCCACGGTGGACATGAACCCGGTGCTGCTGAAACCCGAGCGCGACACCGCCAGTCAGGTGGTACTGCACGGCCGCGTAGACACCGCATTGACCCGCCTGCCCTGGCGCGAGCGCAGCGCCACGCTGGCGGTGGCCGCGCGCCAGAGCTTCAACCTCCTGGCCGCTGCGCACGAGCTCATCGTCATCGAAGGCGCAGGCTCACCGGCCGAGATCAACCTCGCACCCCAGGACTACGTAAACCTGGGCACGGCCCGCTGGGCGCGAGAGGCCGGCCCCTTCGCGGCCGTGGTGGTGGCCGACATCGACTGTACGGCACCTGGGCCCTGCTGCCCGATGACCTGAAGCCGTCGCTGGCCGGCTTCGTGCTGAACAAGTTCCGCGGCGACGCCAGCCTGCTGGCGCCCGGCCCCGAACAACTGCAGGCGCTGACCGGCGTGCCGCTGCTGGGGGTCCTGCCGATGCGGCGCGACCACGGCCTGCCCGACGAAGACGGCGTGTTCATGCCGTCGTCCAGCGCCGCTGCCTCGGCCAGCGGCCCGCGCGTGGCCATCGTGGCCTGGCCGCACATCAGCAACCTCGACGAGTTCCAGCCGCTGGCCGAAGCGGCACGCCTGGTGTGGGCGCGCAGCGTGGCCGAGCTGGAAGGTGCCGACTGGATCATCCTGCCTGGCTCCAAGCAGGTCAGCGGCGACCTGGCCTGGCTGCGCGCGCATGGGCTGGACTTGGCCATCACCCGCCATGCCGCCGCCGGCCGCCCGGTGCTGGGCGTGTGCGGCGGTCTGCAGGCCCTGGGCGCGCTGCTTAGCGACCCTGAAGGCGTAGACGGCGCGGCCCACGGCCCGTTGCCTGGCCTGGGCCTGTTGCCGCTGGCCACCCACTACGCCGCGCCCAAGCGGCTGATCGACGCGCCGGTGCATTGGGCCAGCCACCTGGCGCCGCCATGGTCGGCGCTGGCGGGCGTGCAGTGCCCCGCCTATGAAATCCGCTGCGGCCAGACGCAGCCGCTGCCCGGTGCCGAGGCGTCGGTAGCGCTGCGTGACGCACAAGGCCAGGCCATCGGCTGGCAGCACGGCAGCGTGCTGGGCATCTACGCGCACGGCCTGTTCGAATCGGCCACCGCCATGCGCGCGCTGTTCGGCAGCGCCCCGCGTACGCTCGACGAACGCCTTGACGGCCTGGCCGACCTGGTCGAAGAACACCTGACACCCACCCACCTTCAACAGCTCTTGATCGGCCGCTGACATGACCTTCGCCCTGCCCTCCGTCGAGACCCTGGCCAACGAGGCGCTGGCCGCGCAGCTGGCGCATGACCTGGACGACAAGACAAAGCCGCGCGACTCGCTCGGCCGCATCGAAACGCTGGCCGCGCAGATCGGGCTCATCCAGGGGAGCGCGCGCCCGGTGCTGGAATCGCCACAGCTGGTGGTCTTTGCCGCCGACCACGGCATTGCGGCGCAAGGCGTGTCAGCCTACCCGGCCGAGGTGACCCGGCAGATGGTGGGCAACTTCCTGGCCGGCGGCGCAGCCGTGTCGGTGCTGGCACGCCAGCATGGCCTGGGCCTGACGGTGGTGGACTGCGGCGTGGCACACGATTTCGCGCCGCAAGCCGGCCTGGTGCTGGCCAAGGTGCCAGGCTGCGCGCACGGCACGGCCGATTCCAGCCACGGCCCGGCCATGAGCGTGGCCGAGGCGAAGGAAGCTATGGCCAACGGCGGCCACCTGGTGCGCAGCTTGCCCGGCAATGCGCTGTTGCTGGGTGAAATGGGCATTGCCAACACCTCGGCTGCGTCGCTGCTGATGGCCCGCCTGACCGGCCTGGCCCTGAGCCAGTGCGTCGGCCGCGGCACCGGGCTGGACAACGCTGGGCTGGCGCACAAGCAGGCCGTGCTGCAGGCAGCGCTGGCGGCCAACGCCGGCGCCGTGCAGCCGCTGGAGGTGCTGGCTGCGCTCGGCGGGCTGGAGATTGCCACCATGGCCGGCGCGGTGCTGCAGGCCGCCGCCGAGCGGCGCGTGGTGGTGGTGGACGGCTTCATCACCACCGCCGCCGTGGCGGTGGCGCATGCGCTGGCGCCAGCCGTGCTGCAACGCTGCGTGTTCGCCCATGCATCGGCAGAGAGTGGCCATGCCCAGTGGCTGCGCAAGCTCGGCGTGCAGCCCTTGCTGGACCTGGGCCTGCGCCTGGGTGAGGGGTCAGGTGCGGCGCTGGCCTGGCCGTTGCTGGTGTCGGCCTGCAAACTGCTGGACGAGATGGCCTGCTTCTCGTCTGCCGGGGTTAGCCGCGAAGAACCATCTGCGGGTGCTTGATCCGCCATGGCCGCCCGCCTGCTGCACGAACTTCGCCTGCTGGCCGTGGCGATTCAATTCCTCACCCGCTGGACGGTGCGGCTGCCAACCAGCCCCACTGGCGCCTGGGACGACCGCTGGCTGACCGACTGCGTGCGCCACTTCCCCGCCGTGGGGACCTTGCTGGGCGCCGCCGTCGGGCTGGTGTTGTGGATGGCTTCGCTGCTGTGGCCGCCCACCATCGCCGCCGTGCTGGCCGTGGCGCTGGGCACCTGGTGGACCGGCGCCTTCCATGAAGACGGCCTGGCCGACACCTTTGACGCGCTGGGCGGCAGCACCGGCCGTGAACGAGCCCTGGCAATCATGAAGGACTCGCGCATCGGCAGTTATGGCGGCGTGGCGCTCGTGCTGGTCACGGGCGCCCGCGTGGCGGCGCTGGCCGCTGTAGTGGCCGTGCCGCAGGCTTCGCCGCTGCAGGCGCTGGTGATCGCGGTCGCGGCCTGCGCATGGATGCACGCGCTGGCGCGCTGGGTGAGCGTGGCGGTGATGGCCGGCTTACCTTACGCTGGCGACGAAGACCACGCAAAGGCCAAGCCGCTGGCGCGCGGCGTCCCGCATCGGCAGGCCGTGGTTGCAGGCCTGTGGCTGCTGCCCCTTCTCTTCACGATCATGGCCACCGTCACGGGCGGCATTGCGCTTCTGGCCGCCACGCTGCTGGCCGCGAGCCTTGTGGCGCTCGGCATGCGCCGGTGGCTGCGGCGGCGGCTGGGTGGCTACACCGGAGACACACTCGGGGCCGCCGAGCAACTGGCCGAGGCCGTCATTCTGCTGGCCTGGGTGGCAGTGATGGGGGTGTCGTGATGAACCCGGGCTCGAAGTCCGCGGTCGGCAGGGCCGCAGACATCGTCACGGTCCACATCTGGCGCCACCCGCGGGTACGCGGGGCCGATGGCCGCTGCGTCGGCCACACCGATCTGGCGCTGGACCGTCGCAAGGCCAAGCGGCTGGCGCACCGCATTCGCGCCTTTGCACGCCAGCACGGCCTGCCGCGCGAGATCGTGACCTCGCCGCTGCAGCGCTGCGCGAACGTCGGCCGCGTGCTGGCCTCCTGGAGCTGGATACACCGCATCGACCCCTTGCTGATCGAGGTGAACTTCGGGCTTTGGGATGGCCGGGCCTGGAGCGACATCTCTCGGGCCGAGGTTGACCAGTGGTGCGCCGATCTCCTCAACAACCGGCCGGGCGGAGGCGAAGCCGTCGCCGAGTTGCTCCGCAGGGTGAGTTCCTGGCGGTCGGGCACCGCGCGCCTGGCCGTGGGTCATGGCGGCTGGCTGTCAGCTGCGCTTTGGCTTGGCCAGCACGGCCCTGTGGCCGCGGCTTCAGCAGTGGCGCCCCGTGACTGGCCAGCAGCGCCTGCGCAGGGCAGCCGGCTCATGTTTCGACTCACCGCAGGCCGTATCGCGGCAGGCAGGGACTGTTCGGCAGGGTGAGACAGTACAAAGCAGCGGCGATGCCCAGGTACCCAATCCTCGCGTGCGTACCACTCCCGCTGCAACAGTCGATGCGTTGATGGTTGGACCATTGCGCCCCGCATGAGTTATC
>LNFM01002601.1_pt1 | contig 37521 bp, 34 predicted proteins | sample 596031 | NCBI WGS metagenome assembly LNFM01 (sample SAMN04254537, study PRJNA301005) | activated carbon metagenome | isolation source: dual media filters at the Ann Arbor, Michigan drinking water treatment plant | place: USA: Ann Arbor | reverse complement strand
CCAACCTGCACCAGGGCGCCATCGGCGTCGGCATCGACATCCCGACCGGCAAGACCAAGCGCGGCGTCTGGGGCACCGAGATCATCCGCGAGCACCCCGACACCGAGCACAGCATCGTCGGCCTGGCCATCCCGCACTGGCGCGACCTGCTGCAGATGGCCTCGCGCTGCTACGAGCTGTCCGGCCTGGGCTACGTCGGCGTCGACTTCGTGCTCGACCGCGACAAGGGACCCTTGATCCTCGAACTCAACGCCCGCCCCGGCCTCGCCATCCAGATGGCCAACGGCAATGGCCTCGAGCACCGCCTGCGCAAGATCGAGGCGCTGCGTGACCGCGGCGAACTGGCCAAGGACCCGGCCGAGCGCGTGCAGTTCGCGATCGACAACTTCCCGACCACTGGCTGAACGCCGCCGGGGCCTTCACGCCGATTTAAACCTACGGCCCGCGACAACGGTCAAGCTGCGGCCAAGAGAAATGGATACGGGGGCGAACGGTCCGACAGGACATCCGGGTTGAGCCGGGCACGCGTTCCCCGTTACCCTTGCTGGCCCACACCGCGCACGGCGCGGCGCCAAGGAGTCATGTAATGAAGGCCCTACACACGCTCAAGATCGTCGTGCTCGCCGTGTTCCTGACGGCTTCGTTCGCGGCGCCCGACGCCGACGCCCAGCGCAAGCGCGGCGAACCGACCGAGCTCTATCCCGACGCCGCCCGCAAGTCGCCCGCCGGTACCTACGCGCCGCGCCTGGCCAAGCAGCACAAGACGCTGCAGGAGATCTACACCGAGGAAGGCCGCGAGCAGGAAGCGCTGGCGCTGGCCGAGGAAATCATCAACCACGAGAGGGCCAAGCCCTTCGACAAGGCCATCGCGATGATGACCGCCGGCACCGTGGCCGTGTCCATGGACGACGAGGCCCGCGGCATCGACTACTTCGAGCGCGCGATCGCCGAGGATGCCCTGGTCAACGACAACCACTACAACCTGATGGTCAACCTGGCGGCGCTTTACATCAACGCCGAGCAGTTCGACAAGGCCGACCCGCTGCTGGCGCGGCTGATCAGCGAGACCTCGACCAAGAACCCCGACGTCTACGCGATGCAGGCCTCGAGCTTCTACAACAACGACAAGTTCGCCGAGGCGATCGAGTCCCTGAAGAAGGCCTCCGAGCTCAAGGGCGAGTCGCAGCCGCAGTGGAACCAGATGATGCTGGCCGCCTACGCCGAGCTGGGCCAGGACGACCAGGCCATCGCCCTGGGCGAATCCATCCTCGCCAAGAACCCGGACGACAAGCGCGCCATCTCCAACCTGGCGCTGCTCTACAGCAACAACGAGCAGCCCGAGAAGGCCGTGGCCCTGCTCGACGGCGCCCGCAAGCGCGGCCTGCTGAACGAAGCCGTCGACTACGAGCGCATCTTCTCCACCTACTACAACATGGAGCAGGAGGCGCAGGCCGCCGGCGTGCTCGAGGAAGGCCTGGCCAAGGGCATCCTGCCCCAGGAGGCCAAGTACTACACGATGCTGGCCCAGGCCCACTACTTCAGCGACAGCATCGCCCCGGCCATCAGCGCCGCCCAGAAGGCCGCCGACCTGTCCAAGGACGGCGAGCCCGGCCTGTTCCTGGCCCAGGTGCTGGGCCAGGAGGACCGCAACGCCGAGGCCATTGCCGCCGCCCGGGCCGCCATCGCCAAGGGCGTGAAGAGCCCCGGCACGGCATGGATGGTGATCGCCCGGGCCGAGTACTATTCGGACAACCTGGCGGCCGCCAAGACCGCTTACCGGGAAGCTGCCAAGGACCCGACCACCCGCGACCAGGCCCAAAAGGCCCTGGCCCAGATTTCCCGTTGATCGGTTGGTAAACCGGTAACCTTGGTATAAGCTAACAAGTTCCCGCCGCTCCCCGGCGGGTCACGGCTTAACGCCGGCAGACCAGAGAGCTCGAGCCGCCACCCGCATGACGGACAAGAATTACAACTACGAAGACAAGCCCCAGGGCATCAGCTGGGCTCGCATCGGCGGCAATGCCTTCGCCATCGCGCTGCATGCGATCGCGTTCATGCTGATGCTGATCCCCGTGGCTACCCCGGAGAAGGCCGAGAAGCCCGACGAAGTGACCCAGGTCAGCTTCATCGAGCCGCCGCCGCCGCCCCCGCCGCCGCCGCCGCCGCCGCCGGAGCCGCCGAAGGTGGTCCAGCGCATCATCGAGCAGCCCAAGCCGACGCCGGCCCCGCCGCCGCCGGAAGAGCCGCCGGTCGTGTTCGACGATCCGAGCCCGATCGACATCGAGGCGCCGCCGCCGGCCCCGCCCGCGCCGCCGGCCCCGCCCGCCGACTTCAGCCCGTCCGAGGACATCAGCGGCCGTGCGATGAACCCGCCGCGCTATCCCCAGAAGGAGCTGCGCGATGGTATCGGTGGCGTGGTGATGCTGCGCGTCACCATCGACGCTTCCGGTAACGTGCTCGACGTGCAGATCCAGCGGTCGAGCCGCAACCGCAATCTTGATCGCGCGGCCATGGATGCCGCTCGCAAGTGGAGGTTCAACCCGGGTATGCGCGGCGGCCAGAAGGTCGGTGGCGACGTCCTGGTGCCCGTGAACTTCAATCCCGGCTAAGCAATAAAAGCGTTCATCCCGTAACGGTCAATCACACAAGAAAGGCACCCTTATGCTGCAGGACATCCTCCTCACCGCCGCCGCCGCCGTCCCGGCTGCCGTTGGCGGCGCTGCCAACAACGCCGAAGCCCTCAACCAGATGGGCTTCGCCCACCTCTGGAAGGAAATGACCTCCGCCCCGGGCGAGTTCCTCGTCTCCTGGGTGGTCTTCCTGATGCTGGTCGTGATGTCGTTCGGCTCGTGGTGGTACACGATCGTGAACTTCATCAAGAACACCGTCGTCTCCGGCCGCGCCGACACCGTCGTCCGCACGTTCTGGGAAACCCCGAACGCCCAGGACGCGATCCGCTTCATGGAAGAGCAGCCGGCCAACGAGCCGTTCTCGAAGATCGCGCTCGACTGCGCCCAGGCCGCTGCGCACCACCAGCGCCATGAGGGCAGCCGCCTGGTCGACGCCCTGAACCGCTCGGAGTTCATCGACCGCGCCCTGCGCCAGGCCGTCACCCGCGAGAGCGCCAAGCTCGAGAACGGCATGACCTGGCTGGCCACCGTCGGCGCGACCGCCCCGTTCGTGGGTCTGCTCGGCACCGTGTGGGGCATCTACGGCGCCCTGATCCGCATCGGCGCCACCGGCTCGGCTTCCATCGACGCCGTGGCCGGCCCGGTGGGCGAGGCGCTGATCATGACCGCCTTCGGCCTGTTCGTCGCGATTCCGGCCGTGCTTGCGTACAACGCGTTCAACCGCGCCAACCGCAACACCTACGCCAAGTTCGACACCTTCGCGCACGATCTGCACGACTTCTTCGCCACCGGCTCGCGCGTCGGCGACGTGCCGGCCAAGCGCTGAGTCAACAGTCCAACCAGGAGCGGCAGGCATGGCCTTTTCTACAAACTCCGGTGGCGGCGGCCCGATGGCGGACATCAACGTCACGCCCCTCGTGGACGTGATGCTGGTGCTGCTGATCATCTTCATGATCACGGCGCCGCTGATGTCGCATAAGGTGAAGGTCGACCTGCCCCAGGCCACCCTGGAGCAGAAGCCCGAGATCGACCAGCCTCCGATCACGCTGGCGATCGAAGCCAGCGGCCAGGTCTACTGGAACGACGAGAAGATCTCCACCGAAATGCTCGAGGCGCGCCTGGCCGTCCTGGCCCAGCGCTCCCCGCAGCCCCAGGTGGACGTGCGCGCCGACAACGTCACGCGCTACGCGATCATCCAGGACGTCGTGAAGAAGGTGCGCCTGGCGGGTATCCGCAAGGTCGGCTTCGTGTCCTCCCCCGAGCGCTGAGGAAAGACTCCCATGGCATTCTCCTCCAACGCTGGCAGCGGCCCGATGGCCGACATCAACGTCACGCCCCTCGTGGACGTGATGCTGGTGCTGCTGATCATCTTCATGGTCACCGCCCCGGCCCTGTCCTACCAGATCCAGGTCGACCTGCCCCAGCGGACCACCAATCCGCCGCCGCAGCCGAAGGATCCGCCCGAGCCGATCCGCCTGCGGATCGAAGCGGGTGGCACCGTCACCTGGAACAACTCGCCGATGCCGATCTCGGTGCTCCAGTCGTCCCTGGAAGTCGAAGCCGAGCGCTCGATCCAGCCGACCCTGGAAATCGAGACCGACCCCGACGCGCAGTACGAAATGCTGGCCAAGGTCCTGGCTCGCGCCAAGAACGCCGGCATGGAAAAGATCTCTTTCGTGGAACCCGGCTAAGGCCGCGCTTCCCGCACCTGCAGCAACGCCGCCTCCGGGCGGCGTTTTTTTTTGGACCGGTGGGAGGGACTTCAGTCCCGATGCTCCTGACCTCGTCTTGCGACGGTGTCCACCCGGGCGTACAAGGAAGTCGGGACCCCCGGAAGGAGTAGCGCCATGGCCTTCACCGCCGCACGGACCGCTTCCGACACGATGTCGGAGATCAACATCACGCCCCTGGTCGACGTCATGCTGGTGCTGCTGGTGATCTTCATGGTCACCGCCCCACTGATGGACTTCCGGATCCCGATGGGGCTCTCCCAGCCCACCCCCGAGCCGCCGCCGCCGAGTGAACAGGTCTCGCTGTTGGTCGAGCGCGGCGACCTGTTCCGGCTCGCGGGGCAGCCCGTCACGGCCCAGGCCCTGCCGGCCGCGCTGAAGGCGATCGAAAGCCGCCAGCCGGGCTTCCTGCTGCGGATCGAGGTCGATCCCGAAGCCGACTACCAGTCCGCCGCCACCGCATTCGCCGCCGTGGAGCGCTCGGGCATCGGCAAGTACGGATTGGCCGACTAGGCCCCGCCGGACGCCGCGCGGATGAGGTCGCGGTAGGCCCGGACCGTCGGACCGAGGCCCTGGTGCAAGGCCTCGCCGAACAGTGCGTGCCCGATCGACACTTCGAGCACGCCCGGCACGCCGCGCAGGAAGTCGCCGAGGTTGGCCTGGCTCAGGTCGTGGCCGGCGTTGACGCCCAGGCCCAGGGCCTGCGCCTCGCGCGCGGTGCGGGCACACAGGGCGACAGCCGCCCGGGCGTCGCCCGTGGCGTGCGCTTCGGCGAACGGCCCCGTGTAGAGCTCGATCCGGTCCACGCCCATGTCTGCCGCCAGGGCCAGGCCCTCGGCCCCCGGGTCCATGAACAGCGACACCCGCACGCCCCAGGCCTTGAGCTGCGCCACCAGGGGAGCCAGCCGCGCCGCGTCGCGCGCCAGGTCGAACCCGTGGTCGGAGGTGAGCTGGCCGTCGCCGTCGGGAACCAGGGTTGCCTGGGTCGGGCGGACCGCGTCCACCAGCGCCAGGAAGCCCGGGTAGCCGGGGCGAGGCGGTGCAAACGGGTTGCCCTCGAGGTTGTACTCGACCCGGCCCGCCACCACGGCGGCAAGGTCGTGCACGTCCGCGGGCCGGATATGCCGCTGGTCCGGCCGGGGGTGCACGGTGATGCCGCCGGCGCCCGCGGCGATCGCCGCCTCGGCCGCCACCACCACGCTGGGCTCCAGGCCGCCGCGGGAATTGCGGAGCACGGCCACCTTGTTGACGTTGACGCTGAGCAGGGTCATCCCGGCAGCGTACCCTGCCGCCCGGCCGTCGGAAATCCCTTCTTCAGGACCGCGGAACCGGGCCGGCGCCTGGTGGATAATCGCCCGATGCCCTACCTGACCCTGCTGCGCGGGTTTGCCCTGGCCGCCGCCTTGCTGGCGGCGACGATGGCGGCTGCGAATGCGCTGCCCGGCAATCCGCTGGCGCGCCACTTCAGCTCCGAGGAAACCCACGCCTCGCCCAGCCACTTCGATGTCACCACCGGTGCGAACGGCGAGCTGTTCGTCGGCAACTATGACGGCGTGCTGCACTACGACGGCGTCGACTGGCGCCTGGTCCCGCTTCCGGCCAACGTCGCGGCGCGTGCGGTGGCCACTGGCACCGATGGCCTGGTCTACGTCGGCAGCTACGATGGCTTCGGTCGCCTGGTGCGCAAAAGTGATGGCAACTTCGTTTACGAGGAGCTCCTGACGCGTGCCGGCCTGCGCGGCGAAGATCGCCACATCGGCATCGTCTGGGACGTCATGGCGACCCACGCCGGTGTCTGGTTCCATACCGAGGGGGCGCTGCATTTCCTGCCTTATGACGACGGCCAGGCGCGCCGCTGGCCGCTGCCGGCCGAGGTCCGCAGCTTTTACGCCGTCGGGGACGAACTGTGGGTGCGGCTGAACGGCAAGGGCGTGTGCCGCTTCGAGGATGGCGAATTCGTGCTGCTCCCAGGCGGTGAGGCCTTCGCCGATCGCGCCCTGTCCGGCGTGGTGCCGCGCGAGGGATGGAACCTGATGGTGGCCGGCGATGGCCTGTTCATCGCCGACGAAGACGGCATCCGCCGCATGACCGGCGCCGCCGACCAGCGCGTCGCCGGCCGCTCCGCCTACGTCGCGCAGGCCTTGGACGACGGCAGCGTGGTCATCGGCACCCAGGACGGCGAACTGCTGCGCATCGGCGCCGACCTGCAGCCGCGCGAGATCCTCGACCTCGGCGGCTTCGCGATTCGCGCGCTGGGCCTGGATCGCGAGGGCGGGCTCTGGGTCGCGACCGAAGGCGACCTGGTGCGGCTGTCGCTGCCCTCGCCCTGGTCTTTCCTGGGCCAGGACCATGGACTGGTCGGCAGCCCGAATGATTTCGAGTGGTACGACGGGGCGGTCTGGCTGGCGTCGTCGCGCGGCCTGCAGCGCATGACGGTGCGTCCGGATGGCGGCGTCGCCAACGAGCGCCTGCCCTGGACCCAGTTCGAGGCCCAGGCCCTGCATGCCAGCGAAGGCGGCCTGCTGGTCGGCATCCGCGAAGGATTGCTGGTGCTGGACCCGGGCGCCCGCGCGCCGCGCCGGCTTTACGAACACGCCTACCATGGCGTCTACGGACTGATGGAATCGGAGTACGACCCGGGCCTCGTCTACGCGGCCACCGCGTCCGACCTAATGCTGCTGCGCCGTCCGGCGGGCCGCTGGGAAATCGTCGCGACGATCCCGTTCCACGGCATCAGTGCCTACGGCATCGAGGAAGCCGGACCGGGCGAACTCTGGCTCGGCGACAGCCGCGGCCCGGTGCAGCGCTGGCAGCTGGACCTCGACGCCGGCATCTTGGTCGAGCGCGAAGTGTTCGACGATGCCCGCGGGCTGCCGGTGGATGCCGACACCGGGACCAGCATTTTCCGGCTGGACGGGCGCATCCATGCCGTTAGTGGCGGTGTCGGCTTCCGCCTCGACGGCGACCGCTTCGTTCCCGACCAGGCGCCGCCGGTGACCCTGGTCGATCGGCCCGACGAACTGGTGGTCGAACACACGCCGCTGGGCGACTTCGCTTTCACCACCCGCCAGCTGTGGCGCCGCTTGCCCGGCGAGGACACCTGGCAGCAGGTCTACCCGGGCGCCAGCTTCGCCGCCGGTTACTCCAACCTGCGCATGAGCCGCGATGGCGTTCTGCGCGTGGCGACCTGGGACGGCCTGCTGCAGTACAACCCGAATGAAGTCGAAGCGCGTCCGCAGCCGCTGAGGCTGGAGATGGAGCGCGTGATTGCCCGCGGCCCCGCCGGCGACAGCCTTCCGCTGCCCACCCGCACGGTCGGCGAACCGGTGCAGGTGCCGGCCGGCTACGGCCTGAGCCTGCGGTTCGGCATGGTCAGCATGGAAAGCGGCGCCGAGTTCCGCTACCTGCTGCACGGCGTCACGCCTGCCTGGAGCGACTGGACCGACCGCGACCTCACCATCCGCGCCCTGGCTGCCGGCGACTATTCTCTGGAAGTGCAGGCGCGCACCCGCAATGGCCGCCAGGCCGCGGCGATGAACTACCGTTTCCGGGTCGAGCCGCGCTGGTACGAGCAGTGGTGGGTGCTCGTCATCGGACTGGTCGCGCTGGCGGCGCTGGCGGTCGCCATTACCTTGTGGGCGGTACGCCAGCGCACCGAGCGCTACCTGGCCGCCAACCGCCGCCTTGAAGCGCGCATTGCCGAGCGCACGCGCGAGCTCGAGGAGCTCAACCACAAACTCGCCGAGCTGGTGACCGAGGACGCACTGACGGGCGTCGCCAACCGCCGGGCGCTGGAGAACGGCCTGCGCCGCGAATGGTTCCGCTGTCTCGACCAGCGCCGCCCACTGTCGGTGCTGATGATCGACGTGGACCACTTCAAGGCCTACAACGACACCCACGGCCACCTCGAGGGCGACGTGCAGCTGCGCGGCATCGCCCAGCGCCTGAACCAGCAGCACGACCCGCAGCGCGAACTGCTGGCCCGCTACGGCGGAGAGGAATTCGCCCTGCTGCTGCCGGGCGTGCATCCCGACGAAGCGCTGCGCCGCGCCGAGTCGATCCGCGCCGCGATCGCCACCAGCGACGCCGGCATGACGGTCAGCGTGGGCGTCGCCGGCTTCGTGCCGGACGTGCAGGTGGAGCCGGACGCGCTGCTGCGCCGCGCCGACGCGGCCCTTTACGTGGCCAAGCGTGCCGGCCGCAACCGCGTCGCCGCCGATGGCGGCTGAGCGCCGAGCGCCGGGCAGTCCGCGACCGGAAAAGACCTGTCCGGTCTGCCAGCGCCCGTTCCAGTGGCGCAAGAAGTGGGAGCGTGACTGGGACCGCGTGGTCTACTGCTCCGACGCCTGCCGGCGCGGCACGCCGCGCGGCAGGGCCGGCTGAGCGGGCTGCTCAGGCCTTCTTGATCAGGCCGATGATGGCCAGCAGCAGGATCGCGCCGATGAAGGCGGTGATGAACAGCCCCATGTCGCCGCCGAACGACAGCCCCAGCTTGGGCAGCAGCCAGCCGCCGAAGAACGCGCCCAGCACGCCGACGACGATGTTCACCAGCACGCCGAAGCCGCGGCCCTTCATGACCACGCCGGCGAGCCAGCCGGCCAGCGCGCCGATCAACAGGAAAATTAGCAGGTTCATGGTTCTCCCTCCCCGGGAACGAATGGAACGGAATCCCGCGCGGCGCGCGGGGGTGTAGACACGCTCAGGCTAGCACGTGGCTCAGTCCTGGCCTTCCCGGGCGTCCTGGGCGCGCTTGCGCGCCTCGGCCTGCTCGCGCATGGCGCGCAGCTCCTCGGGACCCAGGATGTGGCTGATGTCGCGCGACTGGCTGGAAATGCGCGAGGACAGCCAGCCCAGCACCCACGCCACCATGAAGCCAAGCGCACCGGCCAGGAAAACCAACACGCCCAGCGTGGGCATCGTGCGGACCATCGCCAGGGCCAGGCAGGCGATGGAAGCGAGCAGGTAGAGCCAATGCATGCGTGCAGCCTCCGGATTTTCCGGCGAGTGTAGCCCAAGCCGGGCCGGCCCCGGCCAGTGCCCCGGCGCCGGCTCCGGCGCCGGCTAGAGCAGGGGCGAAAACAGGCGGGCGCAGGACTCGCCCAGCCGCCGGGCAAAACCGCCTGGCGGCCGGTCGGCGCGCACCTCACGGCAGTGGCCCAGGTCTTCGGTCACCTGCCCCTCGAGCCGGCCCGCGATCGCCTCGTCGTGCAGCAGCACGCTGAGCTCGAAGTTGAGCCGGAAGCTGCGGTGGTCGAAATTGGCGCTGCCGACCAGGCAGGTGTCGTCGTCGATCAGCAGCGCCTTGGTGTGCAGCATCCGCGGCTGGTACTCGAACACGCGCACCCCCGCCGCCACCAGCTCGTCGAAGTAGGAGCGCGCCGCGGCGCTGACGATGATCGAGTCGCTGCGCGCCGGCACGATCACCCGCACGTCCAGGCCGCGCAGCGCCGCCGAGGTAAGCGCCATCCTGGCCGCCTCGCCCGGCACGAAGTAGGGCGTCACCAGCCATACCCGCCGGTCGGCTTGGTGGATCGCCTCGACCTGCACCCGGTGGATCGCTTCCCAGGGGGAGTCCGGGCCGGCCGGCAGCACCTGGGCCAGGATTCCGCCGGCCGCGGCCGCCGGCCACAGGCGTTCATCGCGCAGCGCGGTGCCGGTGGCGTAGTTCCAGTCCTCGAGGAAGGCCAGCTGCAGCCAGCGCACCACCTCGCCCTCCAGCCGCAGGTGCAGGTCGTGGAAGGCGTCGGCGCGGACGCGCTCGTTCTCTTCGTCGGTGATGTTGATGCCGCCGGTGAAGCCGATGCGGCCGTCCACCACGACGACCTTGCGGTGGTTGCGCAGGTTCACCCGCGGCCGCCACAGCCAGCGCAGCCGCGCCGGATGGAACCAGGCGATCTCGACCCCGGCCGCGCGCAGCGGTGCCAGGAAGACCTCGCGCAGGCGGCCGGAACCGATCGCATCGAGCAGGAGCCGCACCCGCACGCCCGCCTTCGCCTTCGCCACCAGCGCGTCGCGCAGGGTGGTGCCGGTCTGGTCGGGCTCGAAGATGTAGTACTCCACGTGGACGTGGTGGATCGCGCCGGCAATGGCTTCGAGCAGGGCGTCGAGGGTTGGCCCGCCGCCGCTCATCAGGTCGGCGCGGGTGGCGCTCGAAGGCGCGAAGCCCGTGCTGGACTGCCCGAGCCGCGCCACGGTGGTGCAGTCCTCGCTGGCCTTCAGGCCCGAGGGCAGCGTGTCGTCCAGGCTGGCGCGCGAGCGCGATCGCCGCAGCCGCTGGCGCCGGATCCGCTGCGGCCCGAGGAAGTGGTAGATCAGCAGGCCCAGCACCGGCAGTAGCGCCAGCGACATGATCCAGCTCAGCGTGGCGATCGGCTCGCGCTTCTGCAGCACGATCCACCCGGCCAGCACGACCAGATAGGCCGCCCAGATGGCCAGCAGCCAGGGCTTGAGGTCAGGCCAGAGTTCGCTCAACGGCATCGGGGCGCCCGGGAACGCAGGTTTGGGCGCCATGATGGCACGCCGGGTGCACGCGCCGCTCAACGCGCGCCGAACAGCTGCTCCGCGCGTTGGAACAGGATCCAGCTGGTGGCGATGTACTTGTCGCCCCCCAGCGGGCGGTTGCCGCGGTGGGTGTGGGTGAACGCGGCGGGCGCGATCAGCAGGCTGCCGGTGCGCGGCGCAATCTTGCGGCCCTGGTAGAGGAACTCGGTTTCGCCCTCGCGGAACCCGTCGTTGAGGTAGATCGTCCACAGCACGTGCCGGTGCAGGGTTTCGGCGCTCGCGTCGCGCGGGTACAGCTCGCAGTGCCAGTACGGATAGCCCCCCTGCCCGGCGGTGTAACGCTGCAGGTTGATGGCGCCCGGCCGCAGCACGCTGCGCACCAGGTTGGCCAGCGCCGCGTCGTCCATGGCCGGGAAATCCTCGGCGGCGATACGGCGCAGCTTCCCGTCCGCCCCCGGGACCTGCAGCATCAGCGGCGCGATCAGCGCGTGGCTGTACTTGCGCAGGTAGGCCAGCAGGCCGGCGAACACGGCGTTGTTGAGCGCCGCCTCCACTTCCTGCCACTCCGGCTTGCCGGTGATCTGGATGTCGCGGCTGTCCTTGAGTTCGGGCATCACGCCGCCCCCGACCCGGCCCGGCACCGCCGCGCCGCTTTCCTCGAACGCGGCCAGGATCTGCGCGCAGGCCTCGGCGTTCAGCGCGCCTTCGTAGACTTCGATGAAGTCGCCGTGGCTCACGCGTCGTGTTCCGCGTGGTAGCGGACCGCGGCTTCCACTTCCTTGCGCGAGCCCAGCATCACCGGCACCCGCTGGTGCAGGCCGGTGGGCGTGACCTCGAGCATGCGCTGGCGGCCGGTGCTGGCGGCGCCGCCGGCCTGCTCGACGATGAAGCTCATCGGGTTGGCCTCGTACATCAGGCGCAGCTTGCCGCCCTTGTCGCGGCACTTGGCGTCGATCGGGTAGAAGAAAACGCCGCCGCGGGTCAGGATGCGGTGCACGTCGGCCACCATGCTGGCCACCCAGCGCATGTTGAAGTCCTTGCCGCGCGGGCCTTCCTTGCCGGCCAGCAGGTCGCCGACGTAGCGCTGCATCGGCGGCTCCCAATGGCGCTGGTTCGACATGTTGATGGCGAACTCCTTGGTTTCCTCGGGGATGCGGATGTCGCGCGAGGTCATCACGAAGCTGCCGATCTCGCGATCGAGCGTGAACGCATGGGTGCCGTGGCCGACGGTGAGCACCAGCATCGTGCTCGGCCCGTAGGTGGTGTAGCCAGCCGCCACCTGCGCGGTGCCGGGCTGCAGGAAGTGTTCGTCGCCGGGCTGGACCACGTCGTCCGGGCAGCGCAGCACCGAGAAGATGGTGCCTACCGAGATGTTGACGTCGATGTTGGAGCTGCCGTCCAGCGGATCGAACAGCAGCAGGTAGTTGCCGCGCTGGAAGGCGTCGGGAATCGGCTGGCTGTGGTCCATTTCCTCGGAGGCCAGGCCGGCCAGGTGGCCGCCCCAGGCGTTGGCCTCGAGCAGGATGTCGTTGCTGAGCACGTCCAGTTTCTTCTGCGCCTCGCCCTGGATGTTCATGCTCTGCGCGCCCGGGGTGCCGGCGTCGCCGAGCACGCCGCCGAGGGCGCCCTTGCCCACCGCGATCGAGATGGACTTGCAGGCGCGTGCGACGACCTCGATCAGCAGGCGCAGGTCGGCGTTGATGCGGCCGGCGTGCTGTTCCTCGATGAGGTAACGGGTCAGCGAGATCGGCTTCATGGCGCTCCGGCGGGCAGGGGGACCCGTGCATTGTCCGGGCTGGGGCGGGGCTTGCAAGCCGCGGCCCGCGGGGTGCGAGAATCAGGCATGTCCGCCGTGCCCGTGTTCGACAACGCGTTCCTGCTGTCCCTGGGCACCGCCCTGGGCCTGGGCCTGCTGGTGGGCGCGGTGCGCGAGCGCCGCCGGCCCGAGCCGGCCGTGGTCGCGGGCCTGCGCACGCATGCGCTGGCGGCGCTGTCCGGCGCGGTGTCGCTGTGGCTGGGGCCGGCGGTGTTCGCGGTGGTGGTGGCACTGTCGGGCCTGCTGGCGGCGATGAGCTACCGCCAAAGCCAGGCCCAGGACCCCGGCCTGACCGGCGAAGTGGCCCTGGTGCTGACCACCCTGCTCGGCGGCCTGGCCGTGCCGCTGCCGGCCCTGGCCGGCGCGCTCGGCGTGGTGGTGGCCGCCCTGCTCTACGCCAAGGCGCCGCTGCACCGGCTCACCCGTGACCTGCTCAGCGAACGCGAGCTGCAGGACGGGTTGGTGCTGCTGGCCTCGGCCCTGGTGGTCCTGCCGCTGGTGCCCGACCGCACCCTGGGTCCGTACGACGTCTTCAACCCGGCCACGCTGTGGAAGCTGGTGGTGCTGGTAATGGCGATCAGCGCGCTGGGCCACGTCGCGCTGCGCGCCACCGGCAACCGCTGGGGCCTGGCGGTGGCGGGTTTCTTCGCGGGCTACGTGTCGTCCACCGCGGCGGTGGCCGGCTTCGGCCAGCGCGTGCGCGAGACGCCGGCGTTGCTGTCCTCGGCGGTGGGCGCGGCGATGCTGGCGAACTTCGCCTCGCTGACGCTGTTCGTGCCCATCTTGCTGGCGGTGTCGCCGGGCCTGCTGGGCGAGGTCTGGCCTGAGCTCGCGGCGGCGGGCGCGGTGATGGCATGCGGGGGGCTGCTGGGCCTGCATCGCGGCGAAGACGGGGCCATTCCCTCGCCGACCGCGAAGACCCGGATGTTCCGGTTCTCGCATGCACTCACCTTCGCGGCGGTGATCACGGCCGTGCTGTTCGCCTCCGCCGCACTCAACGACTGGCTGGGCCCGCGCGGCGCCATGGTCGCGGCGACGCTGGCGGCGCTGGCCGAGGTGCATGCGGCGGTGGCCACGGTCGGCAACCTGTTCCGCAGCGGCGTGTTTGATGCCGAACAGGCGCGCTGGGGCCTGGTCGGCCTGCTCGCGGCGAGCTGGGTGGCGAAGTCGGTGGTGGCCTGGACCAGCGGCGGTCGCGCCTATGGCCTGCGCGTGATGCTGGGTCTCAGCGCGGCGGTGTTGGCCGCGGCGGTGTTGCCGTGGCTCACCTGAGCACCGGGGTCAGATCACCCGCAGCGTGATGGCCTTGAGCACCGCGCGGGTGCGGTCGCGGGTGCCGAGCTTGTCGAGGATGTCGGAGACGTAGTTCTTCACCGTGCCTTCGGAAAGGAACACCGCGCGCGCGATCTCCTTGTTCGAGTAGCCGCCGGCCAGCAAGCGCAGGATCGCCACCTCGCGCTCGCTGAAGGTGTCGGTGGGGGCGGCCTGGTCGCGGTAGGCATAGCGGGCGCGCACCGGGTCGGTGGGCACCGGCGCGAGCAGGGTCTCGCCGCCGGCGACGCGGGTGATCGCCTCGAGCAGGTCTTCCGGCGACGCATCCTTGAGCAGGAAGCCCTGCGCGCCGGCCGCGGCGGCGCGCAGCGGCAGCGCCTCGTCGTCGAAGGTGGTCAGCAGCACCACCGGCGTGGCGTCGCCGCGTTCGCGCAGGGCCTGCACCAGGCCGAAGCCATCGAGGCCGGGCATGCGGATGTCGGACAGCACCACGTCCACCGGGATCGACGACAGCGCGTCCAGCAGCGCCTCGCCGTCGCCGGCCTCCAGCACCACGGCCACGGTGTCGAAGCCGGCCAGCAGCGCCTTCAGGCCGCTGCGCACCAGGGCCTGGTCGTCGGCCAGGGCGATGCGGATCGGCGCGCTCACGCCGCCACCGGCAGCCAGGCCTGCAGGTGCACGCCGCCGGTGCCGGTGCGGCCGACGCTCAGTCCGCCGCCCAGTGCCTCGAGTCGCTCGCGCATGCCGCAAAGCCCGTTGCCGGCGCGGACCTCGCCGCTGCCACGGCCGTCGTCGCGGATGTCCAGCCGCAGCGCTTCGTCCTCGCGGCGCAGCACCACCCACAGGTTCTGTGCCTGCGAATGCTTCACGGCATTGGTCAGCCCTTCCTGCACCGCGCGCAGCACCGCCTCGGCCTGCGCCACCGAGCCCACGCGGGCATCGGGGCCGACCTGGAGCTGCAGGCGCGGGCGCGGGAAGGGACGGGCCAGCGCGGTCAGTGCTTCCTCGAGGTCCAGGCCGTCGCCCTGGCGCATCTGCTGCACCACGCCGCGGATGTCGGCCAGTAGTTCGTCGGCCAGGCGCGCGCACAGCTGCACCTGCGCATCGGCCAGGAAGCGCGGGTCGCGGGCCAGGGCGGCAAGGTTGAGCTTGAGCGCGGTGAGCTTGTGGCCGGCCACGTCGTGCAGCTCGCGCGACAGGCGCAGGCGCTCCGAGTCGCGCGCCGTCTCGGCCAGCAACGAGCGCGTGGCCAGCAGGTCGGCGTTGGCGGCGGCCAGTTCGTCGCGGGTGCGCTCGGCGCTGAAGGCGAACCACGCGGTCAGCGCCGCGAAGCACTGGAAGCTGCCGTGCATCACGGTCGAGATCAGCGGCGACTGCAGCTGCCAGCCGTCGCGGTAGATCAGGTAAATCGCGACGTTGATCGCCAGGATGATCGCCACCGCCGGACGCGGCGACCACAGGTGCACGATCTGGATCACGCACAGGATCAGCAGGATCGGCAGCGAGGAATTGCGCGCCAGCAGCATCAGTGCGAACGCCAGCGCCACCTGGCCCAGCAGCATCAGCCGCGGCAGCATCCGCACCTCGGCCTCGCGCGGGCCGCCGGTGACGGCCAGGAACAGGCCCAGGAACGCCAGGTGCATCATCGCCAGCAGCGTCACCGAGGGCGGTCCGGGCAGCCAGGGCGGCGGCGACCAGCGCGCGAACAGCAGCTCCCAGCCGATCGCCGCCCAGGCGATGTAGGCGGCGAAGTTCAGCGGCGACAGCAGCACCTTCAGGCGTTCGTTCATGGCGCCAGCTTGGGCCGCGGGCAGGCCGCGCTCAAGTCCCGCGGGCAAGAAAGTGACTTCCGGCACCGCGACCCGATGACCGCCGGCACCTGAACCCCGCCGCCCCCGCCGCGAGACTGGCGCCACCTCGGGAGGAACCGCGATGAACCTGCATACCCTCAGTTTCTACACCCACGCCGGCCTCGGCATGCTCGCCCTGGCCACGTTCTGGATCGCCGGTCTCAGCCGCAAGGGCAGCCCCGTGCACCGCGCGGCCGGCAAGGTCTACCTGCCGGCGATGGCCGGGTTGCTGCTGGCGGCGGTGCCGCTCGCGCTGGCCGCGTTCCCGCACCGGCCGGTGATCGGCAGCTTCCTGTGCTACCTGCTGGTGATCACCGTGACCTCGGTCTGGTGCAGCTGGCGCGCCGTGAAGGACAAGAAGGATTGGGCGCGTTACACCGGACCGGTCTTCCGCGGCCTGATGTGGCTGAACCTGGCCAGCGCGCTCGCGATCGCCGGCGTCGGGCTGCTGATGGCGAAGCAGATGCAGCTGGTGATCGTTTCGTTCTCGGGCATCGGGCTGCTCGCCTTCGTGCAGATGTGGCGCTTCTCGCGCCAGCCGCCCGAGGATCCGCGCTGGTGGCTGCGCGAACACCTCACCGCGATGCTGGGCAACGGCGTCGCGACCCATATCGCCTTCCTGAGCATCGGCCTGCCCAAGGTGCTGCCGATGCTGGCGGGCTCGACGCTGATGAACCTGGCCTGGCTGGGCCCGCTGGTCGTGGCCTTCGTCGCCGGCACCTACCTGACCCGCAAGTTCCTGCCCAAGCGCGCGTCGCCGCCGGAGGGCGCGCGCGTCGGCGGCTAGACGTCGCCGTCGTCGAGCCAGCCCTCGCCGGTGCCGCGGTTGAACACCGCGTCGCCGGGCTGCACCGCGCCGGCCGGGAAGCTGTCGAGCTGCGCCAGCCTGGCGTAGATCGGGGTGAAGTCGGGGCGCGTGGCTTCCATCAGCTGCTCATAGCTGTCGATCACGAAGTAGGTCTTCTGGAAGGTGTCGATGCGGTAGCGGGTGCGCATGATGCGCTCGAGGTCGAAGCCGATGCGGTTGGGCGCGGCGCTGTCGAGGCAGTGGATCGACTCGCCCTTCGAGGACACGATGCCGCTGCCGTAGATGCGCAGGCCGTCGTCCTGCCTGATCAGGCCGAACTCAACCGTGTACCAGTAAAGCCGCGTCAGGTTCACCAGCGCCTCGGGGCCGATGGCGTGCGCCTTGACGCCGCCGCGGCCGTAGGCGGCCATGTAGTCGGCAAACACCGGGTTCATCAGCAGCGGCACGTGGCCGAACAGGTCGTGGAAGAGGTCGGGTTCGCTGAGGTAGTCGAGCTGCTCGGGCTTGCGGATCCACCACGTCACCGGGAAGCGGCGGTTGGCGAGATGCTCGAAGAACGTGAGCTCGGGCAGCAGGCCCTCGACGCCGATGAGCTCCCAGCCGGTGGCCTTGCGCAGCACCGGGTTGAGCTCGTCGAACTTCGGGATGTGGTCGGGCGACATGCCCATCAGCCGCTGCTGGCGCAGGAACTCGTCGCTGGCGCGGCCGACCAGCAGCGTCTGCTGGCGCTCGAACAGCGTCGCCCAGACCTCGTGGTCGGTCGCGGTGTAGCTGGCCCAGGGCTGCTCGACCACGGCCGTGGTGTAGACCGGGACGTAGCCCTTGTCGGTGAGCTGGTGTTCGACGCGGTTGGGCTGGGACATGGTCGGCTCCGGGAACAGGCCTCCAGTCTAGCGGCGAGCCGACGCAAGAGGATTGCGTTGTTGCGCGGATTGGCCTGCCTGGCGCAATATAATTGCGTCAATACGCCAAGGTACGCCACGAATGGACAGCCCCGGCCTCGATCGCACCGACCTCGCCCTGCTTGCCATCCTCCAGCGCGAGGGCCGGATCAGCAACGCCGAGTTGGCCGAGCGGGTCAGCCTGTCGGCCTCGGCCTGCCTGCGCCGGGTGCAGCGGCTGGAGCAGGCGGGCGTGCTGGCGGGTTACTCGGCCGTGCTGGATCCGGCGCGCGTCGGCCTGGGCCTGCAGGCCTTCGTGCGCGTGCAGCTCTCGCGCCACGACGCCGAGGCCATCGCCGGCTTCACCCGGCGCGTCAACGACTGGGACGAGGTGATCGCCTGCCACGCCCTCACCGGGGACATGGACTACCTGCTGCACGTGGCGGTGCAGGACCTCGAGCACTTCTCCCGCTTCCTGCTCGACCACCTGCTCAACGCCACCGGCGTCGCCGACGTCAACTCCAGCTTCGTCCTGCGCACCGTGAAGAAGGCGCGCGCCCTCCCCCTCGCGCACCTCGCCTGACCCCGTTCCTGATGCCTTACTGGCCGCCGAAGGTCTTGCCGAAGAAGTCGCCTTCCTTCCAGGCGGGGCGGGCATCGGCGTTGCCGACGCGGCGGCCGATCTCGGCATTCAGGCGCGCCAGCATCGCCGCGCTGGGGTAGTGGATCGACAGGTCGGTTTCGTCGCTGGGCTGGTGGTAGTGGCCGGTGAGGAAATCCTCGTAAAGCGCCAGCGCGTCCACGTCCGGGTTGCGCGCCTTGATGCCCGCGTCCAGGTACACCGCCGGGATGCCCTGGCGCACGAACGCATACTGGTCCGAGCGCACGAACACCACCTCCTCCGGCTTCGGGTCCGGCGTCAGGCCCACGCCCAGCTGTGCCGCGGCGGCCTGCACGTCGGCTTCGAGCGTGGAATGCTCGATGCCGATCGGCACCACGTCGGTCACGTCGGTCAGGAACACCGGCATGTCCATGTTGATGTTGGCCACCAGCGACTCGCGCGGCACGGTCGGGAACTTCGCGAAGTAGTCGGCGCCCAGCAGGCCCCGCTCCTCCGCCGTCACCGCCACGAACAGCGCCGAGCGCCGCGGCTTGGTCGCATCGGCCTGCAGCTCGGTCGCCGCCTGCAGCATCACCGCGATGCCCAGCGCGTTGTCGAACGCGCCGTTGTAGATGCCGTCGCCGTCCACCTCGGCGCCGATGCCGATGTGGTCCAGGTGCGCGCTGTAGGCGATGTGTTCGCCGGCCAGCACCGGGTCGGAGCCGGCGAGCCTGGCGACCACGTTCACGCTGTCCACGCGCTTTAGCTCGGTGGCACCCGCCAGCGTCACCCGGCCCGGCAGGTCGAAGGACTCCAGCTCGCCTTTCTCCCGGCGTTCGAAAATCTCGTCCACCGGCATCGGCGCGCCGGCCAGCAGCTTGCGGGCGCCATCGACGCCCAGGCTGGCCGTGGCCTTCAGTTCGGGCCAGGCATCGACCGGCCTGCCCTCGGCGTCCACCAGGCGCATGCCCGGCATCTGCCAGTTGCGGGCGCCGCGCGCCCAGGGGTACTTGGCCTCGTCCACCGGGTTGCCCAGGCCGATGGCGCCGACGGCGCCGCGAGACGCCAACTGCCCCATCTTCTGCAGGCCGGAGGAATGGAACGCGCGCTGGGTGTTGCCGAAGGTGGCCGGGGCGCCGGAGAAGTAAACGGCCACCTTGCCGCGCAGGTCCACGCCTTCGAAATCGTCGTGGCCCAGCTCCGGCGCATGCACTGCCTGGCCGACGAAGACCAGCGGCGCATTCACCACATGGCTGCCCGCGTTGAAGTTCAGGCCGGGCAGGAATTCGTCCTGGAACACGAAGCTGAGGTCGCCGTCCTCGCGCTGCACCGTGAACGCCGCGCCCTCGCGCACCCGTCGCGCCTCGAGCAGCGGCACCTTCTGGAAGTAGCTGCCGTCGTCGCCCGCCGGCGCCAGGCCGATGGCGCGGTAGCGGCTGGCCACGTAGCGCGCGGCGAGGTCGTAGCCGCGGGTGCCGGCGGCGCGGCCCTCCAGCAAGTCGTCGGCCAGGAAGGCGACGTCGGCTTCGATGCGGCGCGCGCCGTCGTCCGTCGGCGGTGCCGGCGCGACCGCGGCGGGTGGCGCTTCGGGCGCACCGCTGCAGGCGACGAGCAGGCAAAGGGCGAGCGGGGCGAGCTTCAGGCGCATGGTTGGGGCTCCAGGGAGGACGGCCGACGCTAACACCGTCGCCGCCGCCGTGGAATGATGGCGAAGTCGACAACGGGAGCAGGCACATGGCGGGAACCGGAACCCTCACTTCCCCCGGAAGGGGCGAAGGCTGGCTGATCGTCACCCTCGTGCTGGTGGCGCTGGCGTGGTCGGGCCTTGCGCCGCACGACCGCCTCACCTGGGCGCTGGAAGTGATCTGGGTGGTCGTCGGCCTGCCGCTGGTCGCGCTGGCCTGGGGCCGCTTCCCGCTGACGCGGCTGTTGGCCTGGCTGCTGGCGGCGCACGCCCTGGTGCTGATCTACGGCGGCGCCCACACCTATGCCGAGACGCCGCTGGGACTGTGGGCGAAGGACGCCTTCGACCTGTCGCGCAACCACTACGACCGCGTCGGCCACTTCTTCCAGGGCTTCGTCCCGGCGATCCTGGCGCGCGAACTGCTGCTGCGGCGCACGCCCCTGTTGCGCGGGCCTTGGCTGAACTACCTGGTGGTCGCGGCGGCGCTGTCGTTCAGTGCCTTCTTCGAGCTGATCGAGTGGTGGGCGGCGCTGGTGTGGGGCGGCGAGGCCGATGCCTTCCTGGCCACCCAGGGCGATGTCTGGGACACGCAGTGGGACATGTTCCTGGCGTTGTGCGGCGCCATCCTGGCGCTGCTGCTGCTCGGCCGCCGGCACGACCGCCAGCTTGGCATCGGCTAGCGCGACGGACCGGGCTCCCAGCCGCTCATCGCGTCGGCCATCACCAGGTTGCGGCCGGCGTTCTTGGCCGCGTACATCGCGCGGTCGGCGCGCTGCAGCAGCTGCGAGAAGTGCCGGTCCATCGGCGCCAGCATCGCCACGCCGATCGACAGCGTGGCCGAGCGCCGGCCCTCGGCCAGCACCAGCGGCCGCGCCGCGAAGCCCAGCCGGATGCGTTCGCCGGCGCTGACCGCGCTGGCGCTGTCGGTGTTGGGCATCAGCACGATGAACTCCTCGCCGCCCAGCCGGCCCAGCACGTCCTCAGCCCGCATCTCGGCGCGGATGCGCGCCACCGACTGCACCAGCGCCTGGTCGCCGGCGGCGTGCCCGAGCTCGTCGTTGATCCGCTTGAAGTGGTCGATGTCGATCACCAGCACCGCCAGCGGCATCCCGTGCCGGCGCGCCGCCGCCATCGCGCGCGCGCCCTGCTCCTCGATCGCGCGCCGGTTGTAGCAGTCGGTGAGGTAGTCCACCCGCGCCGCGCGCTCGAGCTCCCGCTGGCTGCGCTCGGTGCACATCAGCAGGAAACCGACCGTGGCAATGACGGGCAGCACGCTGCCCACCGCGTAGGTCAGCAGCTGCACGTGGGTGATCTGGAACACGCCGGTGACCAGGCCCGGATCGACCACCAGCGCGCCGGCGCGATAGAACATGATGCCGGCCGACCCGGCGAACACGCCGCCGGTGACCAGGCGGATCGGGCCGCGCCGTTCGGCGTGCCGGAACACGGTCCAGGCGCTGTAAGCCAGCAGGCCGCCCAGCGCCAGCGAGATCGCGATCAGCCGCAGCGTCAGGTCCGGCGCCACCACGCCCCAGTACACCGAGATCAGCACCGACAGCAGCACCAGCGCCGACAGCCGCCACGGCGGCGATGGCGTCCGGTAGAACAGCCGCAGTGAGCGCGCATAGGCCGCGAAGGCGAGCGCGATGCAGGTGTTGGCCAGCACCGTGCTGACCCAGGGGTCTAGCTGGTCGCGCAGGCTCAGCATCACGAACCCGGCCGGCTGCAGCAGCGTCGCCGCGATCCAGTGGAACAGGCTCGGCCGGTAGTCGGCCGCCAGCGACCGACCGACCAGCAGCAGCACCATGCCGATCATCAGCGTCAGCAGCGCGCCGACCAGCAGCGCCGAGCGGATGTCGAAGAGCCAGGCGGTGGCCGTAGCGGTCATGGCCGCGAGTCTGCGCCGCGTCGCGACCCCGGTCTAGCGGTCGTCGGGCGCCTGGGACGGGTCGCGCGGCCGGAACGGCAGCACCACGCCGGTGGGCTCGTCCTGGCGCTGCCACAGCACCGGCACCTCGCCGGGCGAGGGCAGCTCGAGCTCGGGATCCGGCGCCGCCTCGTCCGCTTCGTCTTCCCAGCTGTAGCGTGGCCGCGGTGGCTGCGGGTCGGCGTGGCGCCAGACGAAGGCCGCCAGCACGCCGGCGATGGCGCCGCACAGGTGGTACTCCCAGGAGATGCCGGCCTCGCGCGGCAGCACCGTCAGCAGCATGCCGCCGAAGAAGAAGAACGCAATGAAACCGGCCGCGATCGCCGCCTTGTCCCGGCGCAGCACGCCGAGCGTGAACAGCAGGAAGCCCAGCCCGTGCGTGAGCCCGCTGGCGCCAAGGTGGAAGGACGGCGACTGCCCGATCACCCAGGTGCCCAGGCCCGACAGCAGCCAGATCACCGGCAGCGCCCGCAGGCCGGCGCGCGGGTACACGGTGCCGACCAGGGTGCCGAGGATCAGCAGCGCCGAGCTGTTGGCCAGCCAGTGGCCGGCCGAGCCGTGCAGCAGCGGCGCGGTCAGCACGCCGAGCAGGCCCGCCGGCGACTGCGGCGACAGCGTGAAGGGGCGCAGGTCGCCGAGCCAGGGGCCGGCGAAGAAGATCGCCCCCAGCGCCGCCACGAAGGCCATGCTGGCCAGCAGCGCGCGGCGGAAGCGGTCGCGGACCGCGGCGGCGTGTTCCCGGGCTTGTTCGTCCATCGCCACTAGGTGGGGGCCGGCGCCGGCGGGGGCAAGGCCGGCCTCAGGCGGGGCCGGCCGCGTCCTTGGGCTTGATCATCAGGCTCAGCACCATCGCCGTCACCAGCGTCGCGCCCACCACGCCCAGCGACACCGCGACCGGGATCTTGAAGATGTCGATGATCAGCATCTTGGTGCCGATGAACACCAGCACCAGCGCCAGGCCATAGGCCAGCAGGTGGAAACGGTCGGCCATGTCGGCCAGCAGGAAGTACAGCGCGCGCAAGCCCAGCACCGCGAACACGTTCGAGGTCAGCACGATGAAGGGGTCGAGCGTGATCGCGAAGATGGCCGGGATCGAATCGACCGCGAAGATCACGTCGGTGATGGCGATCATGACCAGCACCACGAACAGCGGCGTGTACTTGCGGCGCTTGCCCTCGCCGATCCACAGCGCCTCGCCGTGGTAGCGGCGGATCAGCGGCAGGTGGCCGGTGATCCAGCGCAGGATAGGGTTCTTGTCCATGTCCGGCTCCTGGCCCACGGCCCAGAACATCTTGATGCCGGTGAACAGCAGGAAGGCGCCGAAGAGGTACAGCACCCAGTGGAACTTCGCGATCAGCGCCGCGCCCACGAAAATCAGGATGCCGCGCAGGATGATCGCGCCCAGCACGCCCAGGATCAGCACCCGCTGCTGCGACTGCGCCGGCACGCCGAAGTAGGTGAACAGCATCAGGAAGACGAAGATGTTGTCGACCGCCAGCGCTTTCTCGACCAGGTAGCCGGTCAGGAACTCCAGCGCGATCCGGTTGGCCTCGGGTTCCGGCAGGCGGCCCTGCAGGTAGAACCATAGGCCGGCGTTGAAGACCAGGGCCAGCGCGATCCAGGCCGCCGACCACAGCAGCGCCTCGCGGGTGGACACCTTGTGCGGGCCGTTCTGGCGCAGCACCAGCAGGTCGACCGCGAGCGCAGCGAGTACGAAGGCCGTGAAGACGACCCACATCAGGGGGGTGGCGATGGTTTCCAAACATTTCTCCGGTGGCGAGCTGCCTCGACCGCCGGCGGGCGCGACGTCCCGGGACGGGACGGCGTTCGTCGCTGGCGGGCGAAGGTCTCGCTCGCAGGTCCGTGGGACCTGCCTGCCGTACCGGGGCCGTGGACAAAGGTCCGGGTCCGTGATGACGATATCGGCAGCGGGAGCTACTCCCCTTCTACGGGCCAGAGTCTGGCACGAACGGTGAACCGGGTGTCAATCACGGTTTGGCCGGGGCGTTCTGGGGTAGGTTAAGGGGGCGACCTCAGCGGCGCGGGAGGCGGGGATGGGTCTGGATGTGCGCTCGGTGATGCTGGTGGGGGTGCTGCTCAGCGCCCTGACTGTGCTGTTGCTGACCCAGGCCGGCCGGGGCTTCCCGGCGGAACGCCGGCGCCACCTGCGGATTTGGACCGTCGGCCTGTTGCTGCACCCCGCCGCCTGGGCACTGCTGGCCGGCCGCGGCGTCCTGCCCGACGCGGCCTCGATCACCCTGGGAAATGGCCTGCTGCTGCTCGGCTTTGCCGAGATGTGCCGGGCGGTGCGCGGCTTCCAGGGGCTGCCCGAGCGACGCTTCCTTTGGTGGGGCGCGGTGCTGGGGGCGATGGCCTTGCTGGTGGTGTTCAGCGAATACCGGCCGCACTACAGCGCCCGCGTGCTGGTGAATTCGGCCTGCGCCATGACCCTGATGGGCGCCATCGCCTGGGCCCTGCGGCCGGCGATCGTGCAGGGCGGCTTCACGGCCGCCCGGCTCACCGGTGCCTTCGCGGCCTTCGGCGTGCTGGTGGCCGCCTGGCGGTTCGGCGAGCACGCCTGGGCGCCGCGGGCCACCGGCAGCCTGCTCGATGCCTCCGCCAGCGACATGGTGGTGTTCGTCTACGCCTGCGTGGGCGTGATGTTCCTGAGCCTGGGCTTCATCCTGATGCACACCGAGCGCGCCTACGCCGACCTGCGCAAGCTGGCCACCGTGGACGCGCTGACCGGCGTGCTGGCCCGCAACGGCCTGGCCGAGCAGGGCGCGCGCCTGATCGCCGAGTCGCGCCGCCACGGCCGGCCGCTTTCGCTGCTGCTGATGGACATGGACCAGTTCAAGTCGGTCAACGACAGCCTGGGGCACTACGCCGGCGACAGCCTGCTGCGGCACCTGGCCGAGCGGGCGCGCCTGGTGCTGCGTGGCGAGGACGTGCTGGCGCGCCTGGGCGGGGACGAGTTCGTGGCCCTGCTGCCCAGCACCGACCTCAACGGGGCCCGGGTGGTGGCGGAGCGGCTGCGGGACGGCATCAACCATGCCCACATGCGTTTCCAGGGCCAGGAGGTGCCGGCGCCGCTGTCGATCGGCGTGGCCCAGCTGCAGGCGGACGACGACGTGCTCGACAGCCTGCTCAAGCGCGCCGACCAGGCCATGTACCGGGCCAAGCGCGCCGGCGGCGACCGGGTGGAGATGGCCTTGGCGAACCCGCGGTAAGCGCCCCCGGGCCGGCCCCGGTATCATTCGCGCATGAACAACGCCGCCCTGCCCGTCATCCAGCTCAAGATCGAACGCCGCTCCAACCACCCCTGGATCTTCCAGAAAATGGTCGAGAAGCCCGTGGCCAAGCCCAAGCCGGGCAGCCTGGTGGACATCGTCGACAACAGCGGCAAGTGGGTGGGGCGCGGGTTCTACAACGGCCATTCCCGCATCGCGCTGCGGGTGCTGACCGAAGACCGGAACGAGGCCATCGACGAAGCCTGGTTCGCGGCGAAGATCCGCGCCGCGGTGGCGCTGCGCCGGGACCTGCTCAGGCTCGACGAAACCACCGACGCCTGGCGCGTCGTGCACTCCGAAGGCGACGGCATCTCCGGCCTGGTCATCGACCGCTACGGCGACCTGCTGGTGGTCGAGTTCTTCTCGGCCGGCCCGTTCCGCTACCGGGAATGGATCTACAGCGCGCTGCGCACCGAGTTCCCGGGCTGCCGCGTCTACAGCTTCTCGGAAGAGCACGTCCAGAAGCAGGAAAGCTTTGATTTCCGCTCGCCGCCGGCGCCCGAGCCCAGCGTCATCACCGAGCACGGCCTGAAGTTCCGCGCCAGCCCGGGCAGCGGCCACAAGACCGGTTTCTTCGCCGACCAGCGCGACAACCGCGAATTCCTCACCCGCTTCACCGCCGGCAAGCGCGTGCTCGACATCTGCTGCAATTCCGGCGGCTTCGCGATTTACGCCAAGGCGCGCGGCGGCGCGGATGAAGTGATCGGCATCGACCTGGACGAGGAAATCCTGGAGGTCGCCGAGAAGAACGCGCGCCTGAACGACGCCAAGGTGAAGTTCGTGCAGGCCGACCTGTTCCACTACCTGCGCGATGCGCAGCAGCGCGGCGAGCTGTTCGACGTGGTCATCCTCGACCCGGCCAAGCTCACCCGCGACCGCGACCAGGTGATCGCGGCGCTGAAGAAATACAACGACATGAACAAGCTCGCCATGCAGGTGATCAAGCCCGGCGGCGTGCTCCTGACCTGTTCCTGCACGGGCCTGGTGAGCGAAGAGGAATTTCTGGACATGATCCGCCGCGCGGCCTTCTACGCCGGGCGCACGGTGCAGGTGCTGAAGGTGGCTGGCGCCGGCGCCGACCATCCGTTCATGGCGCACGTGAAGGAAAGCCGCTACCTCAAGGCCGTGTTCTGCCGGGTCGAATGACCGCCGTTCGCGCCCCCGACACGGCGGCGCTGCGTTAATCGCCGCATGTTCGATTCCCTCGACGCCGTCTGGACCCACGCCTGGGCGCGCCTGCTGGCCGGCGCCCGCAGCGGTGGCGATCCCTTCCACCAGGGCGTGCTGGCCACGGTGTCTTCCGATGGCCCGCAGGCGCGCTATGCGGTGCTGCGCGCCGTTGACCCGACAGGTGGCACCGTGGCCTTCCACACCGATCGCCGCAGCCCCAAGGTCGCGCAGCTGGCGGTCGATCCGCGCGTGGCCTGGTGCTTCTTCGGGCACGGCGAGCAGGTGCGGCTGTCGGGCACGGTGGTGCTGCACCACGACGATGCCGAGGCCGAGGCGGCCTGGTCGGCCAGCCGGCGTTCGTCGCGGCAGAACTACGCCGGGCTGAATGCACCCGGCACCTTCGTCGGCCAGCCGGGCGAGGGCGGGCCGCCCGGACTGGGCGCGCCGCCGCTGGATGCCGCTGCGCTGGTCGCTGCGCGCGGCCACTTCGCGCTGGCCCGCGTTCAGGTGCACGCGCTGGACTGGCTGTCGCTGTCGGCGCAGGGCCACGTCCGCGCCCGGTTCGAGCGCGAGCCCGGGGGCTGGCAGTCGAGCTGGACCACGCCGTAGCCGGCGCGGCCTTCGGCTAGACTGCGCCCCTCCCGCCCGGACCCTTCCGCTTGGACGCACCCGCCCCCGTCGTCGCGCCGCCCGGCCGTCGTGCCGCGCTCGCCTTCATCTTCATCACCGTGCTGGTGGACGTGCTGGCCTTCGGCGTCGTCATCCCGGTGCTGCCGGCGCTGCTAAAGCAGGTCACCGGCGGCGAGATCGCCGCCGGCACCGTCTGGCACGGGCTGTTCGCGACCGGCTTCATGCTGATGCAGTTCTTCGCCTCGCCGGTGCAGGGCGCGCTGTCGGACCGCTTCGGTCGGCGGCCGGTCATCCTGATCTCGAACGCGGGCCTGGCGATCGATTTCCTGATCATGGCGCTGGCCGACACGCTGCCGATCCTGTTCATCGCGCGCCTGCTGGGCGGCATCACCTCGGCCAGCTTCAGCACGGCCAATGCCTACATCGCCGACGTCACCGCGCCCGCGAACCGTGCCGCGGCCTTCGGGCGGCTGGGCATGGCCTTCGGCCTCGGCTTCACGCTGGCGCCGGTGTTCGGCGCCTGGCTGGGCGCGATCGACCTGCACTTGCCGTTCTACGTGGCGGCGGCGCTGTGCGGCGCCAACTTCTGCTACGGCTACTTCGTGCTGCCCGAGTCGCTGCCGCCGGAGCGGCGCTCGGCCTTCGACTGGCGCCGCGCCAACCCGCTGGGTTCGCTGGTGCTGCTGCGCCGCCATCCCGAGCTGTTCGGCCTGGCGGGCGTCAGCTTCCTGATGGCGCTGGCGCACCTGGTCTATCCGATGACCTTCGTGCTTTATGCCGACTACCGCTTCGGCTGGAACGGCCCCGAGGGCTTGCGCATGATCGGCTGGACGCTGCTGCTGGTGGGCGTGCTGAGCGTGATCGTGCAGGGCGGGCTGATCGGTCCGATCACGCGCCGCTTCGGCGACCGCCGCACGGTGCTGCTGGGCGCGGCGATGGGTGGCATCGGCTTCGTGCTGTACGCGCTGGCGCCCAATGGCTACTGGTTCTGGGCAGCGATGCCGGTGGCGGCGCTGTGGGCCATCGCCGGCCCGGCCGCGCAGTCGTTGATGACTGCGCGCGTGGGTCCGGAAGAGCAGGGCCGCCTGCAGGGCGCGCTCGGCAGCCTCAATTCGATCGCCGGCATCCTCGGCCCCACGCTTTTCACGCAGACCCTGGCGTTCGTGGCGGCCAACAACGTGCAGGGCCCGCTTGCCGGCGCCACCTTCCTCCTGGCCGCCGCGATGGTCTCGACCGCTGGCGTGCTTGCCTGGCACGTCACCAAGGAACGCGCCCAAGAACGCGGTTATGGGCCCCGCGCTTAGACCCCGTCGTCATGGGGGGCGGGCGTAGGATGGGGGCCTGACCGGAGGATTTACGTGGACAAGCCCAGCAAGGAAGAAGCCGAAGCCGCCGTGCGCACCCTGCTGCGCTGGGCCGGGGACGACCCGACCCGCGAGGGCCTGCTCGATACCCCGCGCCGCGTGGTGGATGCCTACGGCGACTGGTTCAGCGGCTATGGCGAAGACCCGCGCGCGTACCTCGAGCGCACCTTCGAGGAAGTGGCCGGCTACGACGAGATGATCGTGCTGCGCGACATCGAGTTCGAATCGCACTGCGAACACCACATGGCGCCGATCATCGGCAAGGCCCACATCGGCTACCTGCCGAGCGGCAAGGTGGTGGGCATCAGCAAGCTGGCGCGCGTGGTCGAGGCCTACGCGCGCCGCTTCCAGGTGCAGGAGAAGATGACCGCGCAGATCGCCCGCTGCATCGAGGAAGTGCTGCAGCCGCGCGGCGTCGGCGTGGTGGTGGTCGGCACGCACGAATGCATGACCACGCGCGGCATCCACAAGCGCGGCGTGAGCATGGTGACCTCGAAGATGCTGGGTGATTTCCGCGAGGACGCCCGCACCCGGGCCGAGTTCCTGCGCTTCATCGAGGTCGGCCCGGGTCGCTGAGGGCGGCAAGGTGGCGGTAACACGCCCGATGCCTATAATCGCCGCATGAGCGACCCCCGCGCCCAGCTGCAAGACCTCCGCGCCCGCATCGAGGCCGCCCCGGCCCTGCCCGAGCGCGCCGACTGGCTCGCGCGCCTCGATGCCGCCCTCCAGGCCCTGGCGGCAAACGCGCCGCCGGCCGCGCAGCTCGAGCGCCTGCGCCAGGACGTCGAGGACGCCGAACACGCCCGCGACGCCGCCAACCTCCAGCGCATGAAGGTCGCCGGCCAGCTCAACACCCTGCAGAAGGCGCTCGCGGCCGCGGCGCCCCAGGTCGACGCCAGCAAGGATGCCCAGAGCGACGCCCTGCGCCGCATCGAATGGCTGGCCAACCACGGCGGCGCCGATCCCGGTGCGGCGGCGGCGGCCAAGAGCGCCGAGATGGAGGCGCCGATGCCGGGCCGCGCGGTGCTTGAGGCGGTCATCGCCGGCGAACGCAAGTTCACCAAGCAGCAGCTCGAGTTCTCGATCGCCGAAGCCATGGTGCTCACCGGCTGGCAGCAGACGCCGCTGGAACTGATGGAACAGGGCGAGGCCTGGCTGGCCGAACTCATCCTCAAGAACCAGGCCGCTTCGGCCTGAAGCGATTGGCTCAGCGGCCGTTCCGGTAGCTGAACGGCGACAATGCCCGGGTTCGCAATCGGGCCCGCATGGGTGTATCTCTGGGGATGCAATTCCGCACGTCCCCCCCCAGAGGTTGACCATGAAAACCCAATTCAAGACCGTGCTGTCCGCTACCGTCCTCGCCGCGCTGATCGCCGGCTGCCAGAGTACCGGCGGGTATTCGTCCGCCCCGCCCCCGCAGGGCGAGGAAGAAGGCATGAGCCGCACCCAGAAGGGCGCGATCATCGGCGCCGTCGCCGGTGCCGTGGCCGGCCTGCTCAGCGGCGACGACGCCACCGAACGCCGCCAGCGCGCCCTGGTCGGCGCGGGTGTCGGCGGCCTGGCCGGCGGCGCCATCGGCCGCTACCAGGACAACCAGGAACGTGCCCTGCGCGAGCGCATGGCCGGCACCGGCGTCGAGGTCGTGCGCGACGGCGACAACATCACGCTCGACATGCCCGAGGCCATCACCTTCGGCTTCGACAGCTACGCCCTGCGCCCGGGTTCGTACACCGTGCTCAACCGCGTCGCCGACACGCTGAAGGAATTCGATCAGACCATCGTCGAAGTGGCCGGCCATACCGACAGCGTCGGTTCCGCCGCCTACAACCAGAAGCTGTCCGAGCAGCGCGCCCAGGCCGTCGGCAATTACCTGACCAGCCGCGGCATCAACGGCGAGCGCCTGATCATCACCGGCGCCGGCGCCAACCATCCGGTCGCCAGCAACAGCACCGAAGCCGGCCGCGCCGAAAACCGCCGCGTCGAAATCACCCTCGTCCCCATCCGCTCCTGACAAATATGACAAACAAACCTGGTTCATTTGAATCAAATGAACCAGGTTGATTTGCCCCACATCCGCTCCCGAGCCCAAAGCCTTACCGGGTTCGCACGGCGTTTGCATCGTGGGGCGGGCCGGCTGGTCTAGAATCCGGGCATCACGCAGCCCGGGTGTGGCGGCGGGGGAGCCGGATGTACCTCAAGCAATTCTTCGGCGACGTCAGCAGCCCGCACCCGTGCGTGAACTGCCGGGGTGACGAGACGCTCGACTTCAACGTGCGCGTGGCCTTCCAGCCGATCGTCGACATCGACACGCGCAGCATCTGGGCCTACGAAGCGCTGGTGCGCGGCGAGCAGGGCGAGGAGGCCGCCGACGTGATCGCCCGGGTGACGCCCGACAAGCTCTACCGCTTCGACCAGACCTGCCGCGTGCTGGCCATCGACACCGCCGCCCGGCTGGGCATGGCCACGCGACTGTCGATCAACTTCGCCCCCAACGCGGTGTACGAACCCGCCACCTGCATCCGCCTGACCCTCGCGGCCGCCGAGCGCTGCGGCTTCGACCCGCGCCAGCTGATCTTCGAGGTCACCGAGTCCGAGAAGATCCGCGACGTGCCGCACGTGGTGCGCATCATCAAGGACTACCAGGGCCGCAGTTTCCTCACCGCCATCGACGACTTCGGCGCGGGCTATGCGGGCTTGAACCTGCTGGCCGAATTCCAGCCCGACCTGGTCAAGCTCGACATGGCCCTCATCCGCGGCCTGGACCAGGACCGCGTGCGCCGCTCGATCACCAGCGGCATCGTCGCCACCTGCCGCTCGCTGGGCTGCGAAGTGCTGGCCGAGGGCGTGGAGACCGAGGCCGAATACCGCGTGCTCCGCGACATGGGCATCACTCGTTTCCAGGGCTTCCTGTTCGCGCGGCCCGCGCTCGAGGCGCTGCCGCAGATAGACCCCGCCCTCTGGGACGCCCTCGCCTGACGGGCGGGTGGGGGGACGGCTTGCCATGACTTCCGGCCCCTTGCGCGGGGCCGGGCAATCTTCTACAACTGTAGTACGACACTTGTAGAAGAACGCCGATGGCCCCCGAACTCCCCGACGGCGAAGACATCGCCCTGAGCGAACTGCAGCTCGACGTCATGCGCGTGCTGTGGCGCGGCGAGGCCAGCGTGGCCGACGTCGCCGCCGCCCTCGCCGCCGAGCGTGGCCTCGCCCACACCACCGTCGCCACCCTGCTGACCCGGCTCGCCAGGCGCGGCGCCGTGGCCCCGCGCCGCGACGGCCGGCAGCTTTATTACCGCGCCCTCGTCAGCGAGTCGCAGGTGCGCCGGACGATGGTGGGCGACCTGATCCAGAGCCTGTTCCAGGGCGACCCGAAGGCGCTGCTTGCCCACCTGGTCAGCGAACGCGAGGTGGCCCCGGGCGACCTTGCCAAGGTGCAGGCGCTGCTCGCGGCCGCTGACGAAAAGAAGGGCCCACGCCGATGAGCGGGCTCGACCTGCTGGTGTCCTTCCAGCTGACGCTGCTGCTGCACGCCACGGTGCTGCTGTCGCTGGCGTGGCTGCTTGAGCGCACGGGTGCCCTCGGGAACCCGGCCTGGGCCGAGCTGGCCTGGCGGGCTGCCCTGTTCGGCGCCCTGTTGTCGGCGTCGGTCTCCGTGCTCGGGCCGGTGCTTCGCGAGGCTCCGCCGCTGGCGAACGTTGCGACGGACGCCCCGCTCACCCCGGAGGTTCGCGCCGCCCGCGACCGGGTAGCGGACGCATCGGCCGCTGCGGCACCCGCGCCGCTCGCCGTAACCGGCGACCTCGGGCAGGCGCGCCGCGAGGCCGCGCCCGACCCTGCCGCCTATCCGGACGCTGCACGGCACGCCGATGCCGCGCGGGCGTCGGCATCTGGCAACGCGCTGGCGCCGATCCCGGCGCCCGTCGGGACGACGGTGCTGACCTTGCCGGTGCTTGCCACCGTGCTGCTGTGGTTGCCCTGGGCGATCGGCCTGGCCTTCGCCGGCACCCGTTTCGCGCTGCAGTGGCGGCACCTGCGCCTCTGGTCGCGCGCGCTGGCCATCCACGACGCGCCGCCGGCGCACGCGGTGTCCGAACAGGCCCGCGCGCTGGGCGACCAGCTCGGCCTGGCGCAGCTGCCATCACTGCACCTGGTGCCCGGCCTCGCCAGCCCGATGCTCCTGCCCGGCGCACGCCTGCTGTTGCCCGAGTGGGTGGACACGTTGGACGCCCCGCGCCAGCGTGCCCTGCTTGCGCACGAACTGGCGCACCTGCAACGCCACGATCCGGCCTGGCGCATCGCGCATCGGCTGGCGCGGGTGCCGCTGTCGGTGCATCCGCTGGCCTGGCTGGCCGTGCGCCGCCTCGATGCGCTGGCCGAAGACGCCTGCGACGCGCGCGCCGCCGAACTCTGCGGCAGCGGTCGACCGCTGGCCGAGTGCCTGGCCGTCTGCCTTACCCACGCCGGTCGCCGCGCCGGACACCCACCGCTCGCGGTAGCCATGGCCGATGACGACGGCCAGGTGGTGCGCCGCGTCCGCAACCTGCTCGAGGAAACCCCCATGACGCGTCCGATCCCCACCGCCCTGCGCCGCACCGCGCTGGTCGCCGCCCTCGCCGCCGCCATCGCGCTGCCGGGGCTGGCGGTCAGCAGCATCGCCAATGACGCCTTCGCCGACGGCCTGTTCAACTGGGGCGAGGGCAGCACCCATATCCAGACCAATGGCAAGGACAGCTACCGCTATCGCCACACCGGCAAGGGCGAGCGCATCGCGCTGACGATGCGCGGCCGCGTCGAGTTCACAGCCGATGAATCGGACATCGCGGGAATGGATCCCGAAGCAAGCTTCGACTTCGCCGACACGCGCGAAGGCGTCAAGCAGCAGCTGGTGGTAACGGTGGTCGACGGCAAGCTGGTGCGCGACTACCGCGTGGACGGCGAGGCCCGGCCGCTCGACGATGAAGGTCGCGCCTGGCTGGCCGAGCGCCTGCCGCACCTGGTGCGCGAGTCCGGCATGAACGCCGAGGCCCGCGGCAAGCGCCTGCTGGCCACGGGCGGCACGCCCGCCTTGCTGGATGAGATCGACAGGATCGACGCCGACCATGCCCGCCGCAACTACCTGCAGGTGCTGTTCGCGAACGCCACGCTGGATGACGTACAGATGCAGCGCGCGCTGGAGGCCGTGCGCGGCCTGGGCTCCGACCACGAGCGGCGCCTGGCCTTGTCCTTCGCGCTGTCCAGCCACGACATGTCGCCCGCGCGGCAGGCGCAGCTGCTCGAAGTCGTCGCCGACATCGGCTCCGATTACGAGCAGGCCCTGCTGCTGATGGACCTGGCCAAGCGCCAGCCACTCACTGGCCCGGTGCTGGCAGCGTGGCGCGCGGCCCTCGAGAGCGTTGGCAGCGACTACGAACAGCGGCGCGTGCTGGATGCCCTGCTGGCCCGCGACGAACCGGCCGCGGCGCGACTCGCGCTGGAAAGCGCGCGCGGCATCGGCAGCGATTACGAGGCGCGCCAGGTGCTGGAGGCTGCGATCCCGCTGGCGCGCGGTGACGACGGCGTGCGCCGGGAATGGTTCGCGGTCCTGGCCGATATCGGCTCGGATTACGAACAGCGCCAGGCGCTGGAAGCCCTGGTCGGCGCTGGCCCCGTGGACGTGGCGCTGGCCACCGCGGTACTCGACTCGATCGCGGACATCGGCTCAGGCCACGAAGCCGCCGCCACCCTGCGCGGCCTGGCGGCCGTCATGCCCGCCGACCCCATCCTGATCGAACGCTACCGCGCCGCCACCCGCCGCCTCTCCGACCACGAACGCGGCCAGGCCGAAAAAGCCCTGGACCGCTTCGCCAGCCTCTGAAAAAAGACTGTGGGAGGGACGTCAGTCCCGATGCCTTCCGACGAAAGGCATCGTGACTGACGTCCCTCCCACATCACGCGTTGGTCAGGCGCGCCAGCTCGCCAGCAGCTCCGCCTCGCGGGCCTTGGCCTTGGCGAAGTGGGCTTCCTTGACGTGGCCGAAGCCGCGGATGTGCTCGGGCACCGAGGCGATCTCGGTGGCCAGCGCCACGTTGCCGGCGTCGAGCTTGCCCAGCAGTTCCTCGACCGTGTTGGCGTAGTCGGTGATCAGCTGGCGCTCCATGCGGCGCTCCTCGGTCTTGCCGAACACGTCGAACGCGCCGCCGCGCAGGAACTTCAGCTTCTTGATCAGCTTGAACGCCGTGAAGATCCACGGGCCGTATTCCTGCTTCACCAGGTGGCCATCGGCATCGCGCTTGGAGAACAGCGGCGGCGCCAGGTTGAAGTGCAGCTTGTAGTCACCGTCGAACTGCTGCGCGATGCGCTTCTGGAAATCACCCGAGGTGTAAAGGCGCGCCACTTCGTACTCGTCCTTGTAGGCCATGAGCTTGAAGTAGTAGCGGGCCACGGCCGCGGTGAGCGCGGTCGAGCCGTCGGCCTTGCGGGCCTCGGCCTGGCGCACCTTGTCCACCAGCGCGACGTAGCGGCCGGCGTAAGCCTTGTCCTGGTAGTCGGTGAGGAACTTCACGCGGCGTTCGATCAGTTCGTCGAGCGACTGGCTGATGGCCTCGTCGTCGAGCGAGTCGGCGAGCGTGCTGGCTTCCGCCGGCGCCTCGACCAGGCCCGCCGCCTCGAGCACCGCCTCGGGGTTGATGGCCGACAGGCGGCCCCAGGCGAAGGCGGTCTTGTTCATCTCGACCGCGGCGCCGTTGAGCTCGATGGCGCGCTCGATGGCTTCGAAGCTGATCGGCACCAGCCCGCGCTGCCAGGCCACGCCCAGCATGAACAGGTTGGTGGCGATGGCGTCGCCCATCAGTGCGGTGGCGATCTCGGTGGCGGCGACCTGCAGCGGCTCGCGGCCGCCCAGCGCCGTGCGGATCGCCTCGACGATGCCCGCGGCCGGGAACTGCATGTCCGGCTGGCGCGTGAACGGACCCGGCATCGCCTGGTAGTCGTTGATCACGACCTCGGTGCGGTCGGCGCGGATCTTGGACAGCGCCCAGTAGTCGTTCACGACGACCATGTCGCAGCCCAGCACCAGGTCGGCCTCACCGGCCGCGATGCGCACGGCGTGGATGTCGGCCGGCGTGCGCGCGATGCGCACGTGGGTGGTGACCGCGCCGCCCTTCTGCGCCAGGCCGGTCTGGTCGAGCACCGACGCGCCCTTGTTCTCCAGGTGCGCGGCCATGCCCAGCAGCGCGCCGATGGTCACCACGCCGGTGCCGCCGACGCCGGTGATCAGGATGTTCCAGGGCTGTTCCAGGTCGCCGCGGATCACGGGCGCCGGCAGGTTCGCCAGCAGCTCCTTGTTGCCCGTGCCCTTGCGCTTGCGCAGCCCGCCGCCCTTCACGGTGACGAAGCTCGGGCAGAAGCCCTTCACGCAGCTGAAGTCCTTGTTGCAGTTGCTCTGGTCGATCTCGCGCTTGCGGCCGTACTCGGTTTCCTTCGGCAGCACGCTCACGCAGTTCGACTTCACGCCGCAGTCGCCGCAGCCCTCGCAGACCAGCGAGTTGATGGCGATGCGCTTGGCCGGGTCCACCATCTTGCCGCGCTTGCGGCGGCGGCGCTTCTCGGCCGCGCAGGTCTGGTCGAAGATCAGCACGGTGGTGCCGGGGACCTCGCGCAGGCGCTTCTGCTGCGCGTCAAGCTCGCTGCGGTCGAAGAACTCCACGCCGCTCGGGAAGATCGAACGATCCGACCACTTCTCGATGTCATCGGAGAGCACGACGATGGTCTTGACGCCCTCGCTGCGCACCTGGTGCGCGATGTCGGGCACGGTGAGCGTGCCGTCCACCGGCTGGCCACCGGTCATCGCTACCGCGTCGTTGTAGAGGATCTTGTAAGTGATGTTCACCTTCGCGGCAATCGACTGGCGGATGGCCAGCGAACCGGAGTGGAAGTAGGTGCCGTCGCCCAGGTTCTGGAAGACGTGCTTTTCCTCGGTGAACGGCGCCTGGCCGGACCACGTGACGCCTTCGCCGCCCATGTGCGTGAAGGTGTCGGTCTTCCGGTCCATCCACGTGACCATGTAATGGCAGCCGATGCCGCCCAGCGCGCGCGAGCCTTCCGGCACCACGGTGGACGAGTTGTGCGGGCAGCCCGAGCAGTAGTGCGGCACGCGCGGGAAGTTGGCGCGCGGGGCGGCCAGCTCCTTCTCCTTGGCGGCGATCCACTGCAGGCGGCTGTCCATCTGCTCGCTGCGGAAGAAGCGCTGCACGCGGCCGGCGATGACGCGGGCGATGCGCGCCGGGGTCAGCTCGTTCGTGCTCGGCAGCACCCAGTTCTCCAGCTCGTCGTACTTGCCGACGATGGAGGGGCGATGCTCCCAGTTGTACATGTATTCCTTCATCTGCCGCTCGACGAAGCTGCGCTTCTCCTCGACGACGATGATGTCCTCCAGCCCGCGCGCGAACTCGCGGATGCCCAGCGGCTCCAGCGGCCAGGTCATGCCGACCTTGTAGACGCGGATGCCGATGTCCTCGGCCACCTTGCGGTCGATGCCCAGGTATTCCAGCGCCTGAAGCACGTCCAGGTAGCTCTTGCCGGTGGTGACGATGCCCAGCCGCGCCTTGGGAGAATCCACGACGACCTTGTCGATGTGGTTGGCGCGCGCGAACGCCTGCGCGGCCTTCACCGCGTACTGGTGCAGGCGCATTTCCTGGTCCAGCGGCGGGTCCGGCCAGCGGATGTTGAGGCCGCCCTGGGGCAGCTCGAAGTCGCCCGGCAGGATGATGTCGAGCTGGTGCGGGTTCACGTTCACCGAGGCCGACGACTCCACCGTTTCCGCGATCGTCTTGAAGCCGATCCAGCGGCCGGTGTAGCGGCTCATCGCCCAGCCCAGCAGGCCCATGTCCAGGATGTCCTGCACGCCGGCCGGGTTGAGCACCGGCATCATCGCGCTCTCGAACTCGCCCTCGGAACCGTGCGGCAGCGTGGACGAGCGGCAGGCGTGGTCGTCGGCCGCCAGCGCCAGCACGCCACCCAGCTTCGAGGTGCCGGCGGCGTTGCCGTGCTTGAACACGTCACCGCAGCGGTCCACGCCCGGGCCCTTGCCGTACCACATCGAGAACACGCCGTCGTACTTCGCGCCCTGGAACAGGTTGGTCTGCTGCGAGCCCCAGACCATCGTCGCGCCAAGGTCTTCGTTCAGGCCCGGCGTGAACTCGATGCCGCTGGCCTTGAGGTGCTTGCGCGCCTTCCACAGCTCCAGGTCGAAGCCGCCCAGCGGCGAGCCGCGGTAGCCCGAGATGAAGCCGGCGGTGTTGATGCCGGCGGCGCGGTCGCGCATCTGCTGCATCAGCGGCAGCCGCACCAGCGCCTGCACGCCGGACAGGTAGATCCGGCCCTCTTCGCG
>LNFM01002600.1_pt1 | contig 37523 bp, 25 predicted proteins | sample 596031 | NCBI WGS metagenome assembly LNFM01 (sample SAMN04254537, study PRJNA301005) | activated carbon metagenome | isolation source: dual media filters at the Ann Arbor, Michigan drinking water treatment plant | place: USA: Ann Arbor | reverse complement strand
GCGAAGCCGCCGCCCCTGCCGTTCCAGGCGGGGGCGGGGCGCGCGGCAGCGCGGGTGGGGGCTTCAGCACTGCGCCCACTGTCGTTGCACTCGCGCGCGCGCGGCAGCGCGGGTGGGGGCCGCGTAGCAGCTCTGCACCGATCGCGTTCCACGAGGATTTTCCCAAGCACAATTTGGGTAACGATGATCTCCTGCGGCGATGCGGGACGCTGACGCCGCGCTCGTGCGTTCTCTCCCGTGGCCGCGCCCGACACCGTACCCTTCGACCATCGAGTGCTGCTCCCAGACGAGCGCGTTCGTCAGTGGCTCGCCTCCGAGGGACTTCTCCGAGAAGAGGCTCGCGCGCCAGCGCGCCCGGAGCACAGCCATCTGCTCGAGTGGGAGCAGCTCATGGGGCGCTGCTGCGATGCCATCTATTTCAAGCTGCATTCGGTGCACACGCAGTGGGCGAGGCCGATCGGGCAAGCGTTCGACCCGTGCTTCGGCGCTGCAGCGGCGCACGACGTCCTCGTGAAGCAGCGGCTCGCCGAGGACTGGTACGCTGGTTGGATCGACGAGGTTGCAGAACAACTCTCTCTGTCCGCGGCGCATCCACGGTTTGCGCCCGCGCTCTGCTCGGATCGCGACGCGCTGCGAAAGGTCGTTCGAGATCAGCTCCTCTCGACAGCATCCGTCGCAGCGCTGCTGCATGACGACGAACGACAGCGCCACGATTCGTCGACGCTTGCGCGCGTGGACGAGCTCGTCCCTCGCGGGGGCGCATCGGACGAGCTCGAGCTCGCGTTCGCTCGCGTCCTGGCTGAGATGTTCCAACACAAACGGCGGTTTCGCGCCGCGGCGCTCGAGGGCGCGCTCGAGCCGTGGACGCAAACGCTACGCGTGTACTCGATCGCTGCGGTCGCGCTCGTCTCGTTCGGCGCGCGGGGCAACGGAACGACGGTCTGCACCGACGACATGGTTGCAGGCTGCGCGCGCCCCCGCCTCGACGACGAGTCGCTCGTCGCGTCGCTCGAGCGCTGCGAGTCAGCGGTCGGCAAGCAGCATTCGAGCGTCGCGCGCAGGAGCTTCGAAGCGCTTCGCGGGCTCACGATGGCAGCGCTCGAAGAGCACATCGCGTCGCTGCATGCGACGTTCGCCGATCGAGCGGTCGACTTCGATGCGACCGTCGATTGGAGCATCGAGCACTGCGCAGCCTTGCTCTCGTACGAACGACTCTTCTGGGACGGCGGATCGTCGCAAGGATGGTCACGATTCGTCGCTGTTCGACCGAGGGGATGCATCGAAGGCCGCCCGCTCGACGCGCTCGAGGACTCCGTCGAACACGCGACTCGCAACGCGTTCGTGAGCGCGCTGCTCGCGTGTGGCTGGAGAAGACACCGAGCCTCCGACACCTGCTACGGGCCGTTCGGATGGGGTCGCGTGCGAGAAGACGCTGCGTCCTCCGTGATTCGAGGCGTCGAGCTCGAAATCACTTCTCAGTTTTTGCAGGCGATCTCCTCGGACTTGGGCGATGTCCTCGTCTGGCGAGGAGCTCTGCAGTGGACGAGGTGGTGGCTGCATCGATGGTCGATCGTGTTCGCGCACGCGAGGGCGCATGGCTGGACTGCAGCCGAAACGCGTTGGTGGTGCGCCGGCTGCGCGCGGTTCGCGGGCTGCTCATGGCCTGCGATGCGCTGAGCGTCGCTTGCGAAGGCGTCCCCGCGGCGCAGCGGCGATCGAGCAACGACGGCATTCGGTTCGCGACACGCGAAGACCGTTCGACCACGGTGCGCGGCCGATCGAACAGGCATTCGACTGGTACTGCTGGGCGACAGCGACGCAACGAGGCGTCGAGGACTGGTACGCAGGCTTGCGCGACGAGGTTGTCGAGCGACTCTCGCAGTCGCCAGCGCAACCACAGTTCGGTCACGCGCTGTGCGCGGCTCGCGAAGCGCTGCGAGACATCGGTCGGGCGGCGCTCCACATCATCCGTCCCCGAACTGCAGACCGCTATCGATCATCCGCGATCTCCCTGACAGCGTCAGGGAACCTGCGCGCCCCGCAGAGCCTGCAACGTCGTTCGAGCAGCGAACACGAGCGCGGCGACCGCGACGAGGCCGTAGAGCAGCTTGCTCTGCTTCGAGTCTGCGTCTGCGCTCAGAAAAAACGCGACGATCGATACGATGAAGAGCACGACTGGAAGAGGCAGTTGGACGCGGGGTCGCTCTCGAAAATCGAACTCCATCGTCAGATCGTAGCAAGATCGATGCGCTCCGTCGTGTCGACCTTCGATTCGGCCCCTTGAACCACGGCGCGACAGAACGTCGCAGAATGAGCCGAGCGTCGGCGCGGTTGAAATCAAGTCAACCCGCCACGAACTCCTCGAATCGATGCACACAGCCTTCGATGCGGCGAGCGACGGTGGTGGACCGGGTCGCGGGTTCTCGTGCTCGGTGGGCGGCGCTCGAGGGGCGTCATCGCGACCGTATGCGCTGCTCGTCGTAGCGGCGGCGATCTGCGTCCCTCGCACGCGCGCGCTCGGCCGACGGTGAATCGCGCACGCCCGATGTTGGGATCGAGGCTCGCCGACACGCGCGCAGGGTGATCCTCACGCGACACGCGAAGACCGTTCGACAACGGCGCGCGGACTGGCGCTCGACGCACCATCCGCAACGCTCACCCACCCACGTTCACCCTGGAAATTCAGCGGAGGCGATAGGATTCGAACCTATGGTACGGTTACCCGTACGACAGCTTAGCAAGCTGCTGCCTTCGACCACTCGGCCACGCCTCCGAAAGCGTGGGCGTGTTGATAGCCGCTAAGCGCGCGCTGCGCAAGGGGCTCTTTTCTGGCAGTGTCTCGGCGAAGCATGAAACTCGAAATCGAGCGGAAGTTCCTGGTGAAGGCGGCGAAGGTCCCCAGCACCGCGAGGACCAACGGGCAGCGGTTTACGCAGGGCTATCTGTCAGCCAGGCCGAGCGTGCGCGTGCGGCTCGAGCACGGCGGCCACGCGTGGCTCACGATCAAGAGCGAGGCCATCGAGAAGGATCGCGATCGGCAAGCGGACGCTCCTGCGCGACAAGAGTACGAGTACGAGATCCCCGCGGCGGACGCCAAGCACCTGCTCGGGCTCTGTCGCTATGCCCTCGACAAGATCCGCTATCGCGTGAAGGTCGGCGCGCACACCTGGGAGCTCGACGAGTTTCTCGGCCCCCACAAGGGGCTGTGGCTCGCAGAGATCGAGCTGTCGCGCGCGGACGAAGCGCACGACGTGCCCGAGTGGGTCGGCGACGAGGTCTCCGACGACGACCGCTACTCCAACGGCGCGCTCGCCAAGGCCGGAAAGGCGCCAGGCGCATCGAAGCTCGCCGTGCAAAGAGCGCTCGAGCTGCTCGGAGATCGGCTCGCCAACTTCGAGGCGGGCAAGCGGCTCGGCACCATCGGTCCGCTCATGGAGGCCGCCAGCCTCATGGCCGTGGCGGACGGCGAGGTCGACGACGACGAGCGCGAGGTGATCCAGCGCGTGCTGCAGAAGCTCTCGATCGACTCGCTGAGCTCGGTCGTCGCCGACGCCATGCTCACGCGCTCGATCGAGCAGACCGCGGAGGTGGGCGTCGAGCGACGCTGCGACGAGCTCGCGCGAGCGCTGGTCAAACACGACGTCGTTCGAGAGGGGCTCTTCATCGCCGCGCTCGTCGCCGAGATCTCTGGGGGGATCGTCGCGAAGGAGCGCGCAGTGCTCGATCGGCTCGCCGACCGAACGGCGACCGACGAATCCTCGATGGCGAAGATCGTTTCTTCCGTGCACGATGCGCTCGGAAACTGAGCGCTGATTCGGCCCTCGCGCCGCCGAGCGCAGCTGCGATAGTCTCCGCCTCCGTGCAGACTCTCGAAAGACGTTCGACGATGAAGGCCGCGGCGCGTATCGGTCTCTCGTTGTCCACATCCCTGGCGTGCCTCACCGCGAGCCAGATCGTGCATGCGCAGAGCGCGCCCCTGCCCGGCGGCACGACGTCGCGGTCGGTGATCGAGCCCACGCAGGCCCCGCCCGTCCCGCCAGGCACGACGGGCACAGCCACCACGACGACCTCGCTCGCCAACCAGGATCCGGGCGGCGAGTCCGGCGCGCCAGCGACGGCGACGACATCGAGCAGCGCACCCTCGTCGGGCACGTCCGCCGCGAGCACGACGCAGCCGACAGCCAACGCAGGGTCGAGCGCCGGATCGAACGGAGCCAGCACCCAGCGGCCGCCGAGCGGACAACCAGCGACTCCCCCAGCGACGGGGCTGGCCAGCGTGCTGCCCGAGCCCGTGCGCCGCGTGTTGGATGGCTTCTCCTTCGGGTCGTACGGGCGCGTCATCATCAGCTCGGACCTCCGCGGTCACAGCGGACGCGAGGCCAACATCGTCGCGTGGGGCACCCGCATCGATGACCAGACATACAGCGAACTCGAAGTGAAGCGCGACGACGACTTCGCAAGCGGCGTGCACACCCGCGTCGTCGCGACGCTCGCGTTCACCGGACCGCTGTTTCATCAGTCAGGGACCTTCGACGCGACGGTCGCCGTCCGCAACCTCTACATCGAAGCGCGAGACATCCTGACGCGCGGGCTCGCGCTGTGGGTGGGCTCGAGGATGTACCGCGGCGACGACATCTACCTCTTGAATTGGTGGCCGCTCGACAACCTCAACACCGTCGGCGGCGGAGCCCGCTACGACATCGCGGATCGGGTCACGCTCGCGGCGCACGTCGGGACGAATCGACTCGACACCAATTATCAATTTCAGCGCATTCGCGTCGTCCCGCGTGACGGCATCGGAGCGGCGAGCGTGGTGCTGCTCGACAGGCCGCGCCTCATCGCGTCGCTCAAGGGAACGCTGTTCTTCATGGGCCGCACCGCGCGCGCGGGCATCAAGGCGTCGCTCTACGGCGAGGTGCACTCGCTGCCCGACGGCGTGCGGCAAAACAGCGAGACGGGCGACAGAGAGCTGTTGCGCTCGGACGGCGGCTACGTCCTCGGCGCGCAGGTCGGCGCGTACACGGGCCATCGCGACACGTTCGTCAATTTGTTCTTTCGCTACGCCCAGGGGCTCGCCGCGTACGGCGACCTCGCGGTGCCGTACACGCTCAGCGCTGCCCAGACCGCACAACGAGCGCAGGACGCGAGGCTCGCGATCTCGGCCAACTACGAGCACTCGTTCTTCGGAGTCATGGCGGGCGGATACATCCGGTACTTCCGCGACGCGGATCCTTCGCTCTTCGGTCGCAACGACCTGTGGGAAGGCACCATGGTCGTGCGCCCGACGATCTGGATCGGACAGCACGTGGGCGTGAGCGCCGAGGGCAGCTTCCAGATGCAGGCGTTCAACATGCTCGACAGCGGCACGGGTCGAGCGCGAACCGCGAGCGCCTGGCGCTTCGGCGTGATTCCCTTCGTGACGCCTGCGGGTCGCGGAAACTTCACGCGCCCACATCTCCGCGGAATCTACGCGGCGACGCTCCGCGACGACGGCGCCCTTCGACTGTACGCGCCCGATGACCCCTTCGCGCGCTTCAACGTCGAGCACTACCTGGCGCTGTCCTGTGAGTGGTGGTTCAACTCGAGCTATCTGTGACATCGGCGGCACACCGCGACGCGCCGACCGAAACGCACACAGCGAGAACCAGCGTCGAAGCGCGCGCTCGACACCGGCACGGAAGTTGGATTCCCTTGCGCATGATGGTGCGTTCACCAGTTGGTCTTCGCGTCGCGCTCGCGGTGTCGGGCGCGCTCTGGTCTTCGGCGAGCTTCGCCCAGAGCGCGCAGACCGAGCCTCCGCCCATCGAGCCGAGCGCCCCGCCCGCGCAACAGCCCGGCGCGTGTCCCTCCGCCGCGGACACGCTGTTCAGCGCTGGAATCGCTCGAATGTCTGCGGGCGACGACGCAGCGGCAGCGGTGCTCTTCGGTCGCGTGCTCGAGCTCTGCCCGACTCACCCGAGCGCGGCGGTGATGCGCGCCAACGCCGAACAGCACGCGCGAAGCACGCACGTCGGCGCGGTTCAGGTCGTCGGGACGAGCGCCGCGCAGAGCTCGGCGACGGCAGGTGCGACAATCGGGCCCCAGCCGCTGTCCAACGGCTGGCCCAACAGCACCTCCGGAGGGTGGACCGGATGGAACGCCCCTCCCGCCTACAATCTCGTATATGGGCCGGACCCGGTGACGGTCGGCGCGCGGGTCAACCTGGTCATCGGCCAGACCATCGTGGGCATGGCAGTGGGCGCGTGGGTTCCGCTGATCGTGTCGAACAGACCGCGCGGCGAGCACATCGCAGGCGGCACGTTGCTCGGCGGCGCCCTCGGCGTCACTGGATCGTTGGTCGCGAGCTTGAATGGCATCACCAACGGGCAGGCCGTCATCGTCAACATGAGCTCGCTCTTGGGGTTGGGGCTCGGCGGAAGCCTCGCGATGCTCGCGTCACCTTCGACGGAGACCACGTTTGGGCTCCTCGCTGGAGGGATGGCGGTCGGCACTGCGACGGGCGCGATCGTCGCGATGACCCGTCCGACCAGCGGCCGAATGCTCTATTTCTCGTCGATGGCGCTCTGGGGCGCGATGCTCTCGACGCACGCGTACTTCGGCGTCGCCCCGACGTCGATCCGCATCCAAGGCGTCGGAGGGTTCTTGCTCGGCGGCTTGCTCGTGGCAGGAGGCGTGGGCGCGATCAGCGCTCCCTTTGTCCGCGTGAGCGCCGATCGCATGGCGTGGATCAACCTCTCGATGTTTGCTGGATGGTCGGTGGTCGGCCTGTCTTCGATGCTCTTCGCGTCCGGCGGAAGCTCGACGCTCCTGGCCTACGGCTGGGGATCGATCGCCGGTGCGGCGCTCGGCGCGCTCCTCGGCGTGCTCGTCACGCGAGACACCGACCGCTACTGGCACGAAGTCCGTGCGCAACAGCAACCGCAAGCAGGCGGAGGGAGCTCTGGCGCGCCGCGCGTTTCGCGGACTCGACCGACTCAGCGCCCGCAGTTTGTGTTCGCGCCGACGGCGAGCGCAGAGAGTCCCCTGGGGCTCACCGTCGCTGGAACGTTCTGAACGCTGGGTGTTCTCGCGGGCAAACGCCCGCATCACGCGCGCGCCCACTCCTCGTTCGGGCCGCCGCGCTGTAGGCTCTGCGGTCTCCACGCTGAGCCAAAGATGCGCGCAATCGACCCGACCCTCGCCACCCAAGTCGCAACCACCGGCGAACGCTCGACCTCACAAATCGAGCATTCGAGCGAAATTTTGCAGAGCGGCACGCTCGTCGCCCACCGATATCGGATCGACGCCTTGCTCGGCGAGGGAGGGATGGGCGCTGTGTATCGAGCGCACGACGTCGAGCTCGACGAAGAGATCGCGCTCAAGACGCTGCGCTCGGACATCTCGACGGACGCGAGCGCGATCGAGCGCTTTCGACGCGAGGTCAAGCTCGCGCGAAAGGTGACGCACCCAAACGTCGCCAGGACCTTCGATCTGTGCGCGTGCGAGAACTTCAAGTTCATCACGATGGAGCTCATCGAGGGCGCGTCGCTCTCGGACCGCATCAGCGCGGGGCCGATGACCCTCGCGGATGCCCTGCGAGTGTGCGGGGACGTCGCGCGAGGGCTGGTGGCCGCGCACTCGGCGGGGGTTGTTCATCGCGACCTCAAGCCCGACAACGTGATGCTCGCGGGCTCGAAGCACGGCAAGGCGCTCACCGGACAAGAGCGCGTCGTGATCACGGATTTCGGCATCGCTCGCGCGGCGGATCCCAACGAACGCGAAGGCGCCGAAGAGCGCAGCGAGAGCCAGCGAGGCAAGGCGCTCACCGTCGGCGGGATCGTGGGGACGCCTGCGTACATGGCCCCCGAGCAGATCGTCGGCGAGACGCCCGACGGACGCTCGGACGTCTACGCGCTCGGCGCGCTGCTGTTCGAGCTGCTCACCGCGCGACTGCCGTTCGAGGGAGAGAGCGCCGTGGCGATCGCGATGGCGCGGCTGTCGCAACCGCCGCCAGACGTGCGGCAGCTCAACGCAGACGTTCCCGACGCGGTCGCGCAGCTGCTCTTGTCGATGCTCGCGCGAGACCGAAAAGAGCGCCCCGACGCAGCGAGCGTGCTCGATGAAATCGAGAGCCTGCGCGGCGTCGGTCGAAGTTCCACGAACAATCCCGTGGCGGGGCTCGCCAAGGTTCCCGGGACGACGACGATGATGCTCGAGTCCTCGAGCGTGCCTCGGTTTCGCAGCGTCGCCGTGCTGCCGCTGACGAGCGCAGAGCCGTCGATGGCGCCGTTTGCGCGAGAGCTCGGCGCGACGATCGCCGACGCGCTGTCGCGGATGAAGACGATCAAGATCGTTCCGCCGTTGATCGCGACGGCGGGGGGCGACGACGTGTCGGAGCTGTTGAAGGGCGCGCGCGCAGACGTCGCGCTCTCGGGCAGCGTCCGCGCCGAGGGCGAACGGCTCCGCGTCAACCTTCGATACATCGACCTCGCCCAGGGAACGCAGCGGTGGGCCGAGCGCTTCGAAGGGACGATCGCCGCCCCCTTCGCGATGGAAGACACCCTCTCGCGCGCAGCGGAGGCGGCGCTGCGAGCGCTGTCGGGCAGCGCGGACGCGACGGTGACCGCGGGACCGAGCGACCCCGCGGCGCGCGCGATCTACGACCGCGCGCTCGAGTGCTCGCACAAGAGCAACGACCTCGCGGCGCTCGAGCAGGGACTCGATCTCGCCCGGCGCGCCAACGAGCTCGCGCCGTCGGACGCTTCGGTGATGAGCCTCCTCGGGCTCTTGCTCGTCCGCGTCGCCCTCTCGAAGCGCGCAGAAGACAACCAGCACTTGATCGCCGAGGCAGAAGACTGGGCGCTTCGCGCGCTCAACGCCGACGCGGGCCTGGCCTCGACCTTCGTGACCTTGGGGTTGGTTCGACTGCACCAAGGCGATGTTCGCTCGAGCGTCCGGGCGTTTCGCGACGCGATCGCTCGCGACGCGCGATGCGCGGAGGCCAGCGCGTACCTCGGGCGGTTTCTCATCGAGAGCGGCTACATGGACGAGGGGATCAAGCGCCTGGAGTTCGCGCTCAAGCTCGAGCCGAGCATCCAGCACGCGTGGTGGAACCTCGCGCGATCCCACGCGCTCTTGTCCAACTGGGCCAAGAGCGAAGAGATCATGCAGCAGGCCCTCGCGGCGACGGGCAGCGAGGTCACCCTCAACCTCGTCCGCGCGCGCGTGGCGTTCTGGCGCGGCGATCGCGAGTACGCCGCGAGGACGGCGGAGCGCATCGAGGAGCTCGCCCCGGAGGGACACTTCTCTCGCGGGCTCATCGACTCGCTGCAGGCGTTTGCGCGCGGGCAAAAGCCTGCGCACGGCATCGAGGAGTTTCAGCGCGGCGCCGGCGTCGCCCCGTCGCCGGCCCTGAAGGCGTTTTGGTATCAGGTCGGCGCAGAGATCTTCTCTGTCACGGGTCGCTACGACGCGGCGCTCGACGCGATCGAGGGCGCGGTGTCGCAGCCGTTCATCGACGTCGGTTGGATGGATCACTGCCCCGCCCTCGCCAGCATCCGTGGCGCCGGGCGCTTCGGACAAGCGCGGGCCATCATCGCTTCGCGCGCGGCCAGCCTCTGGAAGTGATCGACTGACCATGAATTCAAGTGACGACGCGGCGCACCGCGTGAGCCTCGTCTCCTCGGGGGTGGCCGCCGGGATCGCTCTGGCGATCATCGGGCTCGCGGGGATGACGCTCGCGCCGCTCTGGCTTCCGCTCGCGTTTGCGCTGTGGACCGCGTCGCTGCTCGACCCGCTCGCCAGGTGGTTCAGTCGCAAGCTGGGAGATCGCCCTGGGCTCGGCGCGGGCATCGCGACGTCCCTCGTGGCCGCGCTGATCGTGCCTGTGTGGCTCGCGTTGACCTCGATCGGCGCGAGCGTCGTTGCGTTCGTGCGGCAAGTGCTCGCGTCGCCCGCGGCGCGCTCGGCGCTCGAGTCGATCGTGTCCGCCGAGGGAGGCCAAGGCGCGAGCGTGACCCCGACGAGCGTCGCGGCGCTGCTCCGCGCGAGCGTGGCGCGCATCCCCGAGCTCGCGCGAACCCACGGAGAAACCGCGTGGCGCGCGGCCAGCAGCTTCGCGGGCGCCGGCGCCGTGGTGATCCTCACGCTGTTCATCTTCTTTGTGTCGCTGTACTCGTTTCTCGCGGACGGGCGCGCGATGTGGGCGTGGGCAAAGCGGCACGCTCCTGCTTCCGACGCGATCTGCGAGCGCCTCGCGAAGGCGTTTCTCGAGACTGGCCGCGGGCTCATCGTCGGGGCGGGGCTCACGGCGCTGACGCAGGCTCTGCTGGCGACGCTCATCTACGCGGTGATGGGCGTGCCGCGGTTCGCGGTCCTGGGCGCGCTCACGTTTGTGTGCGCCTTCGTTCCCGCGATCGGAACAGCGGTCGTCTGGGGCCCGGTCGCGATCGGGCTCGTGCTCAAGGGGCAGGTCGTCAAGGGCATCGTGCTCGCGCTGCTCGGCGGCCTCGGGATCAGCTCGATCGACAACGTGGTTCGCCCGTTGATGCAGCGGTGGGGCGGAAACCTCCAGCTCCCGGCCTATCTGCTGTTGTTCGCGGCGTTTGGCGGGCTCGCCGCGTTCGGCGCCAAGGGGCTCGTCCTGGGCCCCCTCTCGCTTCGGCTCGCGAGCGAGATCCTCACGATCGCCCGTGACTACCGAGAGTCTACCGAAGCAGCGGGCGAACCGATCGCAGCGGGCGACGAGCCACGAAACTCCCCATGACGAACCACCAACCACCAAGAGTCCTGTACGTGCACGGACTCGAGTCGGGCCCCGATGGAAAGAAGCCGCGCGCCCTCGCCGAAGCGGGTTGCACCGTAATCGCAAAGGAGATGCCCTGCGGCCCAAAGCGGGCGCTCAGCGACCCCGCGGTGCTCGCCGCGGCTGCAGCAGGATCGATGGCGGTCGTGATCGCCGCGACGCGATGGGGATGGAAGAGCGTCGCGGCCTCGGCGCTCGCCTGGAGACAGGGCCGGCCTCATTTCGAGCGGTGGATCGCAGGCAGAATGCTCGAGCGCAGCGTCGCTGTGCAAGAGCACGCCCTCGCGACGCACGAGGTCGACGTCGTGGTGGGCTCGTCCTTTGGCGGCGCGGTCGTGCTCGAGCTGCTTCGTCGCGGCGCGTGGAAGGGGCCCGCTGTGCTGCTCTGTCCCGCGCACCTGCGCGTCGCCGAGCGGGCCGGAGTGCCGTGGACTCCGCTCGAGCGCCGCCCGGGGTTCGAGCGAACGCTCATCGTGCACGGTCGCGAGGACGAGGTGGTTCCGTACGAGCACTCGGTGCAGCTCGCCGACGAGCTGGGCGCGGAGCTACGAACGGTGTCCGACGACCATCGGTTGACGCGCTCGGCGACGGCCCACGGGCTTCGATCGTGGATCGATCACGTGCTGCCCGCGCCCGTGTAACTCATCGCCAAGAGCGCGGCCGCAGGCGCAGGAGGGTGGAAACGTTCGTTCCGTCCTCCCGTTGCGCGTCGGTCGAGCGCGCGATGCGGACGTAGATCGCCCGGAACGTGCTGCATTCCAAGCGGCCGTTGAGCTATCGTCTCGACCGTGATCGGCTCGAAGACCCCCACGGCTATCCTCGCGGCTGCGCTCGCGCTCTCAGCGGGCGGATGCTTCAACCTGTCGGACGTCGAGACGCCCCTCGAACCAGCACAGGCGAGGCTCACCTCGCAGGTCGAAGACTGGCGCGACGAGGTGATCTACCAGGTCCTCGTCGATCGCTTCGCCAACGGGTCGCCCGCCAATGACTGGCGCGTCAATCGCAGGTCGCTCGCGCGCTATCAGGGCGGCGACTGGCAGGGGCTCATCGAGCACCTGGACTACTTCAAGTCCCTGGGCGTCACGACGCTCTGGATTTCACCGATCGTGCGCAACGTCGACACCGACGCGGGAATCGACGGCTACCACGGGTACTGGGCCAGCGACCTCGCCGAGCTCAACCCGCACTTCGGCGATCTCGCGACGCTGCGCAGGTTCGTGCGCGAGGCTCACAACAGGCGTCTGCGCGTCGTGGTCGACATCGTGACCAACCACATGGGTCAGATGTTCTATTACGACATCAACCAGAACGGCCGACCCGACGACAACCTGTACGGCGGCGGGCTCAACTCGGGCTTCCAAAACCCTGGTGGATCGTCGAGTCCCCTCACCCGCGTGAGCGAGTACGACCCGGACTACAACACGCGCGACGTGATCCAGTCGTTCACGTCGCTCGGGCCCGCCGGCCCTGCGCCCGTGACGTTCTTGAACATGCCCGACATCTTTCGCACGCCGCCGCGCTGCGACGGGCCGCGCGCGTGGCAGTGCATCCTCGCGTCGCCCGAGGGCTACCACCGCCGCGGGCGAATCGTGTCGTACGACAACGTCAATAACCAGCCGGGCGATCAGGTGATGCTCGGTGATTTTCCTGGTGGATTGAAGGACGTGGCGACCGAGCGCCAGGACGTGCGCGACGCGATGGTCGAGGCGTACGCGCGCTGGGTCGAGCTCACGGACATCGACGGCTTTCGCATCGACACGCTCAAGCACGTCGAGCACGGGTTCTGGGCGGACTTCTCGCCTCGCGTCCGCGCGCGGCTCGCGCTGCGAGGCAAGCAACGCTTCCTGATGTTCGGCGAGGCCTTCGACGGAGACGACGCGCTCATCGCGAGCTACACGCGCCCCGGCGAGATGGACTCGGTCTTCTATTTCTCGCAGAAATTTCGGGTCTATCGCGACATTTTTCAGTGCGAGGGTCCGACGACGCAGCTCGAGGGCGTGCTGATGGACCGGATGCGCAACTACCCGCATCCGGCGCAAGAGAACGGCGCCGGCGCGCCTCCATCACAGCTTCTCGTCAACTTCTTCGACAACCACGACGTCCCGCGCTTTCTCGCGGGCGTGCTCGACGAGGACCCCAACAGCTGCCCGCCGGGTCGCGTTCGAAGCGAAGACGACCGCGCGAGGCTGCTCAAGAAGATGCACATCGCGCTGGCGTTCATGTTCGCGCAGGACGGACTGCCGTGCATCTACTACGGCACCGAGCTCGACATGCGCGGCGCCAACGACCCGTCCAACCGCGAAGTGCTCTGGGAGTTCGCGCGAGACTACCGAACGGCGCTCGACGGCACGCCGTCGCCGACCGGTCCGCTCACCAACGATTTCGCCCGTGACTTTCCGACGAACGGCGCGACCTTCCAGTGGATCTCGCGGCTCGCGAAGATCCGCAGCGCCTACTCGCCGCTGCGCCGCGGGTCGATGAACGTCAAGTGGACCACCAACAGGCCCACCAACGCGGACGACGGCGGAATGCTCGCGTTCGAGCGGACCGATGATTCGGGCTCTGTCCTGGTCGTCATCAACACCAGCGGCGATGGGCGCGAGCACTCGACGGCGTTTGGCGGCAACGGAATGCAGGTCACCTTCCCCAACGGCACCGAGCTCGTCGATGTGCTCGGCGCCGACGCGAGCCGCTCGTACACCGTCGCCAACGGCCGGGTGACCGTGAGCCTGCCCGCTTACACCGCGGGGATCTTCGTGCCGCGCGATCGCGTGGTGCCGCTTCGGTAGGGAGAATTCTCCCCTTCGCTCGCTCAGCGCATCGGCGTCGGGCTCGCGTTGCGAAACACGAGCACCGACGAGTTGAGGCCCTGCGGGACGATCAGCTCGGGCTTTCCGTCGCGATCGACGTCGCCGAGCGCGAGGCTCGAAGGCGTTCCGGGCGCGGTGACGAGCAAGGGGGGTTCGGTGAAGGTCGCGTTGCCTTCGTTAGCAAACACCGCGACGCGGGGGCCGGGGCCGGCGACGATCACGTCGAGCACGTTGTCGCCGTTGAGGTCCTGGGCGGCGAGCCCCACGGAGTTGCCAACAATGGACGGAGCCAAGAACGTCGGCGCTTCGAAGGTGCCGTCTGCGCGGGCGCGCGCCACGAAGGCGCTCCCGCGGGTGCTCGTACACAACAAATCAAGTGGCGGACGCCCGTCGAGGTCCGCCACGATCGCGAAGGGCAGCGCAGCCCCCTCGATCGCGTACGTCGTCACTTCTCGACCCGCCGTGACGAGCCCGCGCGCGACCTGAATCCCGCGCTGTCCGCCCATCGCGCCGAACACGGCGACGCGAGGGTCGATGCCCACGATACCGATGGACGGATACGGCATCCCGACGCTGAGCATGACGTCGCTCTGCGTGAAGGTTCCGTCGCCCCCGCCAGAGAGCAGGGTCGAGGGGCTGTCGAGGCTGCCGACGATGATGTCCTGCGCCCCGTCGCCCGTGAGCTCGCTGATCGCGAGCCCCACGGGCAGCGACGTAACGGTCTGAGCGCTGGCGGTGAAGCCCGCGCCGGTGTTGCGCAAGACGAACACCTGCCGACGATCGCGCGCGGTCACCGCGATGTCCGGACGACTATCGCCAGTCAGCTCGCCGACCGCAGGAAAGAACGGCGCCCCCAGGACCGAGATCGTCGCGGCGACCTCGTAGCGCAGCATCGGCGCCGCGCGCAGGATCGAGATCGCCATCCCGTCGGGCCGGGGCGCGACGAGATCCGCGAGCCCGTCGCCGTCGAAGTCGCGCACAGCCACGTGAAACACCGGCGACGTCGTCGACGTCGACACCGGCGCATCGAATCGCGTCTGTACGTTGATCACCCGCAAGATCGAGCGAGAGACGGCGCCGAGCCCGTCGCTGTTGACGACCTCGACCTCGACGTCGCGGCCCATGAGCCCGAGCGGCGGCGCGCGAAAGGTGATTCGAGTCGGCGAGACGAACTGAACCGACTCCGCCTCGCGACCCGCGACGCGCACGCGAACGCCGTCGCGAAAGCGCGTGCCAGTGAGCGTGATCATCTCGCGGCGCGCCCCGAACACCGCCGAGGGCTCGGCGGACACGAGCGTCGGCGGCCCGGCGCACACGCCCATCTCGCACGCGAGCGCGCCGCACGAGGTGCCGCACGCTCCGCAGTTCGCGCTGTCGGTCATCGGGTTCACGCAGCGCGCGCCGCAGGCCATCGTGCCCATCGGGCAGGCCGAGCACGAGCCCGCGACGCACATCGCGCTCGCGCCCATCGGCGCGGCGCAGCTCCGGCCGCACCCGCCGCAGTGATCGACGGAGCTGCGCGTGTCCGCCTCGCACCCGTTGGCCTCGACGCCGTCACAGTCCGCAAAGCCCTCGGCGCACACCTTCGCGCATCGCCCCGCGGCGCAGACGGCGACGGCGTTGGCCCCCGCCGCGCAGCTGTTCGAGCACGCGCCGCAGTGGGTCGGGCTGCTCGTCGTGTCCACGCAACGGCCCAGACATCGCGTCTGCTCCGGCGCGCACTCGCCCGCGTCGAACGGCGCGAGCGCGTCGGGGAGCGAGCCGCCTTCGGTCACTCCGGTGTCGGTCGGGGCGATCGGCGTCTGCGAACAGCCGATCACGAGCGGACATGCGAGCGCGAGAAGCGCCGCGCGCAAAGAGATGGGCGAAGCGGTCATGGTCACGATGGTGACACACGATATCGCAGAGGGCCGATCAAACAGAGAATTTCCCGGGGATTACCGCGTCGCTTTCGACGGCGAAGCCGCGCGGATCCCGACTGTCCTCCCTCGCGCGAAGACCGCTTCGTGGGCCCACTCCGCCAGCGGCTCGGCGATCTCCCAGCACGCCTCGTGGCGAAACCCGAGCGCCTGCGATGGCTCGCCGGCGATGATCGTCGCGTGCACGTGCGCCGTGAGCATCGCGCCCGCGAGGTTGGCGTGGTTGCCACCGCGATTGTAGAGCCGTTGGGGCGGGAGCTTCGCGCGCATCCACGCGTCACCGACCGGCGCGAGCTCGACGTCGAGCGCTTCGCGGACACGCGCCGTGACCGCGCAGAGCCGCGCGAACATCTCCGCGGGGTCCGCGCCCACGAGCGCGCTCGACTCGACGTAGTCGCGATGCCACGGCGCCCTCGGCCAGTGCCGCTGGAGCACGACGCGCACGCCGGGCCAGGCGCGTCGCGCTCGCTCGCTCGCGCGCTCGACCGACGAGAGGTACTCTTCGAATCGCTCGAGCGGCAGCGTGGTCTTCTCTTGCAAGACGAGCACGTCCAGCGGTCCTCTCTCGAGCGCCGGCGCGAGCTCGTCGCTCGCGAGATGATCAGCGAGCGAGCGAAGCGGGTGAGCGAGCACGCGGGCGACGAGCGGCCGCGCGCAGTAGCGCTCGGCGAGCTGCGGCATCGAGTGGTAGTAGGTGTGGCTCGTGCCGACGAAGAGCGCGCGCAGCGCCCCCTCGGGCGCGCGGTCGTACCGTGGCTCGAGCTCGAAGTAGGGCTTCGGGTCGGGCGCCGACATCGCCGAGCGCGATGATAGTCCGCCGACGCCCATCGAGCGCGCGCTACGGCCACGAAAAGCTGCGCTATGGTTCGAGGCATATGGAGGACGCACCCCGCGAGTCCGCTGCGCGCGCAAAGGAGCCTGAAGCACCCATCGAGCTCCTGCGCGACGGCGTCGAGGTGTACCCGCGTTGGCTCGAGGCGATCGACCGCGCCCGAAGCGAAGTGCTCCTCGAGATGTACTGGTTCGATTCGGACAAGATCGGCACGCGCTTCGCGGATGCGCTCGAGCGCTGCGCGAAGCGGGGCGTCACGGTGTTCGTCCTGTATGACGGTTTTGGATCCTTCGGGGTCGAGCCCTCGCAGTGGGAGCGGCTGCGACGCGCAGGAGCCGTAGTCATCGAGTTTCACCCCGTCACGCCGTGGGCCGAGCGCTTCGCGTTGGCCAAGGTCCAGCAGCGAGACCACCGCAAGATCCTGGTGATCGACGCGGAGCGCGGATTCACCGGCGGAATCAACATCAGCGATCACAACCTCCCTTTGGACCAGGGCGGGGAGGCGTGGCGCGACGACGCGGTCGCGCTTCGAGGCGAGGCGGTGTTCGAGCTGCGAGCGCTGTTCTTCGACACGTGGCTGCGCGTCGGCGGGCCGCAGCCGAAGGCAGGCGCGGCGATCGGCTGGCGCGTCAAGCGCGCGCTCACGCAGGCGGCGAAGGTCGAGTGCGACGAGACCTCGAGAGAACCCGTCTTCGAAGCGACCCTCGACGCGACGGTCGACGTCGTGCGCGCTGCGGTCTCGCGCCGCAATCGGCGTACGCGCCGACGCGCTACGACCGTGCCGCCGACGAGCGGGCCCGCCGCGCGCGATCGCGCGAGGATCATCGGTCACGACTCATGGGGCGCGACGCGGACGATCCGCAATCTATACGTCAAGAAGATCAGCGAGGCGCGGCGGCTCATCCTCGTCGCCAACAGCTATTTCGCCCCGGATTTGCCGGTCCGTCGCGCGCTGATCGCCGCGGCGCAGCGCGGCGTCGAGGTGCGCGTGCTCGTCCCGAGAAAGAGCGACGTACCGCCGGTCGCGTGGGCCGGCCGGGCGCTGTACGCGGGGCTGCTCGCGGGCGGCGTTCACATTCACGAGTGGACGAAGTCGATGCTCCACTCGAAGACCGCGGTGATCGACGATTGGGCCACGGTCGGCTCGTACAATTTCGACTATCGCTCGCTGCGGTACAACCTCGAGGTCACAGCGGCGTCCGAGCACCCCGATTTCGTCCGCGACGTCGAGCGGTCGATCCGCACCGACATCGAGGCGAGCGAACAGATCCGCCGCGAGTCGTGGAGCGCGCGCCCGTTGTATCAACGGCTGATCGAGTGGTTTTTCTACGTGTTTCGAAAGATCTTGTGAGCCCGTCGACTGGAGTAACTCTCATGCAAGCCACGAGTCACCGTTCTTTGCTTTCGACGCGCTGCGGCGCGCGCGCTGCGACGGCATGACCTTCCGAGGGTGTCCAGGACGACCCTCGATGCCTGCGTCTTCGATGACCCCGTGCACAGTCGGAGTCGACGGTGGGGCTCGAGCCAACTGCGATCTGCTCGGGGCGCCAACGCTCTGCGAGATTGCTCCCGCGCCGTGCCCCGCAGGCCTCGTGCGAACGGTCGTGGGAACCTGCTACGGCGAGTGCGTCCCTCCGACGCAGTGCGCGCCGTTTGCGTGCACGCGCGGGGCCTGCCCAGAGCGCTTTCGCTGCGACGCGTCGACCAATCGGTGCATCGCAAACTGATCGCGCGACTCGCGGTATCGTAGCCGCATGAACCGCGCCAGCTTCGTTGCGATCACCTCGCTGTCTCTCTTGGCCGCGTGCAGTCAACCCATGGGCCTCTGCGCGCGAGGCACGAACTGCATCACCGACGGCGCAACCGACGGCAGCGACCTCGATGCGACCATAGACAGCGGGAGCTCCAATGACGTGACGTCCGGAGCAGACGGCGCAAACGACGGAGCAAACGACGTCGCGGGCGACGCGCCGATCGTGGGCCTCGGGTGCAGCGCGGACTTGCGAACGGTGCTCGACGCGAACGGACTTCCGATCGGGCGCTGCCCCGACGATCAGGGATGCTCGATGGGGCGATGCGTCCCAGCGTGCGCCGCGGCGGCCGCGAGCAAAGGAACGATCGCGTGCGAGTTCTACGCGCCCACGCCGCCCGCGTATCCGCCGGCGCTCCCGCCGTGTCACGCGATGTTCGTCACCAACACCTGGTCGCGTCCGGCGCGGCTCACGATCACCCGCGGAGCGATGACCTACGACCCATCGCGCTTCGGTCGCATCGTCGAGAACGGTCGTCCCGCGACGAGCTGGAGTCCCATCCCTGCCGAGGGCATCCCCGTCGACGCGGTGGCGGTGCTGTTTTTGTCCAGCGACCCCAACAGCGTGATGCCCGAGACGGATGTCCCGCTTCGGTGCCCGGTCGTTCCTGCGATCAACAACGCAACCGTGATCGCGGGGACAGGCCGCGGCCCCGCGTGGCGCGTGCAGAGCGACGTGCCCGTGGGCGCGTACGACATGCTCCCGTACGGCGGCGCGCCGAGCTTCTTTCCGAGCGCGCAGCTCGTCCTGCCGACGAGCGTCTACGGCGAGACCTACGTCGTGATGAACGCGCCCGTCGGCACCGCGAGCTCGCCGGGCCCGAACTGGATTCAGATCGTCGCGCTCGAGGACGACACCACCGTGCGGGTGCGACCGACGCAAGACTTCACGGGGCGCGATGGGCTGCCGTCGATCTCGCGAGGCGCCACCGGAGAGTTTCCGCTCACGACCGGGCAGGTCGCGCAGTTCGAAGTGCGCGGCTCCGCGGACCTGAGCGGGACGATCGTCGTCGCCAATCGTCGCGTGGCTGTGTTCGCGGGCAATCGGTTCTTGCGGCTGCAGACCATGGAGACCGCGGGCGGCGACTCGACGCACCAGCAGCTCGTGCCGGTCTCTGCCATGTCGAATGAATACGTGGGCGCCCCCTTCGAGACCCGTCGGCGCGACCTCATGCCCGAGGTGATCCCGTACCGCATCGTCGGCACGGTCGACGGAACGACGCTCGCCTTCGACCCGCCCGTCTCCGGCGCGCCAGCGACGATCGGGCGCGGTCAGGTCATTGATTTCAGCGCCACCGGAGCGTTCGTGGTCCGAAGCCAGAACGCGATGCATCCCTTCGGCTTCGCGCAGATGATGACGAGCTCGACCGTGCCGAGCGGCAGCCGCGAGGGGGCGCTCGAGCCGTACATGGGTCGACTGCTCGGCGACGAAGAGTTCGTGCTCGCGTTTCCTCCGGCGCAGTTTCTCGAGCGCTACGTGTTCTTCACGGACCCTTCGTACCCGACGACGTCGCTCACGATCGTGCGCAAGCGACGGGCGAACGGGATGTTCGCGCCCGTCAACATCGGGTGCGTCGGCGACGTCTCTGGGTTTCGCGCGGTCGGCAGCGCATCCCCGCACGCGTACGAGTACGCGACGGTGGACCTCTTGCGCGCGGGACGGTCGGCGACCGGATGCACCAACGGAAGGCACACCGCGGTCAGCGACGGCCCCTTCGGCGTCACCGTCTGGGGGCTCGATTCGTATGCGTCCTACGCGTACCCAGCGGGCGGCAACGCCTCGGTGCTCACTGCGATCCCGATCCCGCTGTGACCCCGAGCTACACGCCGCCGTGCTGCGCGAGCCACCAGTGCATCGCGATGCCCGACGCGACGCCCGCGTTGATCGACCGCGTCGAGCCAAACTGCGCGATCGAGCACAAGAGCGAGCACCGCGCGCGCATCGCCTCGGAGATCCCCTCGCCCTCTTGACCGAACACCAGCACGCACGCTCGGGGCAGCTTCGCGCGCTCGATCGGGACGGAGCCGGGCAAGAGATCTACACCCACGATTTCAAGTGACTCGAGGGCGATGCTGCGCGCGAAGGCTTCGACGGACTCGTGGTGCTCGATGTGCACGTAGCGATCGGTGCACATCGCGCCGCGGCGGTTCCACCGGCGCGCGCCGACGATGTGGACGCGCTTGGCGAGAAACGCGTTGGCGTTGCGCACGACGGTGCCGATGTTGAGGTCGTGTTTGAAGTTCTCGACAGCGACGTGATAGTCGAACCTTCGCGCGTCGAGGTCTGAGGTGATGGCTTCGACAGACCAGTAGCGATAGCGATCGATGACGTTGCGCCGGTCGCCCTCCTCGAGCAGCGCGGGGTCGAGCCGCGGGTCGTCCGGCCAGGGCTCGGGGTGCGGCCCAACACCGACCGACGCGACGCGGTCTTCTTCGAACTCAGCTCCCTTCGATCGCGGGGCGCGCGGGTCGGTCACGGTCGAGCGCTCAGCCAGCGCCGCCGCAGCGCCAGGTAAACGAGAGCGACTTGAGAACAGGCGTCGCCACCATCGGGAGGCTCACGGGATTGAACGTCACCGTGATGCGCGCGAACCGACCGACGTTGGTCACACCAGCCATGCGGAGCTTGTCCGCGATGTTGATCGGAGAGCGATCGCGCGGCGCGATGCCGAGCACGAGCGAGGGAGCCATGGCCAACCCCGTCGCGCTGTTGGCGATTTGAATCGAGAAGGCGAGCGTGGTGCCCATGGGAGTCTCTGCGTTCCAGTAGAGCTCGCCGTAGGTGCCTCCGTCGCACGTCTCGTAGTCCTCGGTGTAGCGGCCGCTACCGATCACGAGCCGGCGGATTCCGCCGGTGAAGTCCGTGTAGGTGTAGACCTGGTTGGGGCCGGTGAACGTCTGCCAACGATTCATCGCGGGCTCGAATCGAAGCAGCTCCGTGGGGCTCGCCGCAGAGGCCACCCAGATATTTCCCGCGAGGTCTGCGCCGACCGCCGTCGGCTGTCGGTGCGGCGTCGTCGGCGTGTGCAACGTCGCGCGCGACGCTGGCACCGACGCGCCGCCCATGAACGCATCCGCAGGAACCGACGCCACCAAAGTCGAGCCGACCCAGTCGCCGCTCGTCGAGATCGGGACCCACAGTCGATTCATCGGGTCTACGGTGATCCCGAGCCCGGCGCTTCCGCCGGCCGGAACGTAGGTCGACAAGTCGACCCGCGACCACTGCCTCGTCGCGGGATCGTAGCCGATGATGTCTCGACAGCCGCGACCCGAGAGCCACAAGCGATTGCGCGCGTCCGCGGTGATGCCATAGGACTGTCCGCAACCGCCGCGGAGTGCGGCCGGGAGCACGACGGGATCTCCGGCCGTCCCTGCGGTCACGTTGACGGGGATGATTCCGCCGTTGACCGAGTGCTCCCAGAGCGTCCCATCCGACGTGACCACCGCGCCGTACGCGCAGTGAGTCATCGGCACCGAGCGCATGGTCATGCCGTTGCGCGGGTTGAGCTGAAAGAGCCCTGCATTTCCAGCGGCGCCGATGGACGCGCATCCGCCGACCCACACGGTCCCGTCTGGAAACATCTCGTTGCCCCGGTCGATCGCGAGCGAGCGCAGCACCGCGTTGACCGGGCCTACGTTGGCCGTCCACAGCACGCACTCGTCCTCGTTGAACGCCCGCACGTCCATCGGTCCCGCGCTCGTGTCGATCATGCCGTTGCCGTTGCGATCGACGCAATCTCTTCGATCCGCGGCGATCTTCGACACCGATCCCTGCATGCCGAATCCGCGGTTGGCGATGTACGCGTCGCCGGCAGAGTCGACGACGACGCGCGATGGCATGTTGCAGCCGTTGACGTGACAGCAACGCCCGACGCACTCGCCGGCAGCGAGGCCGATGCGGTAGCGCGCCACCTCGGTCGCCGTCCGCGCGTCCCACTTCGAGAGCGTGCTCTCGGCGACGTTGGGGATCCACAAGTAGTCCGTTCGACGCGAGTCCGCGCGCACGATCAAGCCCATCGACGGCTCGTCGTACGCAACCCCTTGCTGCCCCTCTGGTCGAAACGGCCGTCCCCCCATCCCTCCGCCCGAGCGCAGCGAATTGCAGGACGTGTCGCGGGTGTTGACGCAGACCGCCCGCGCCGTGTCGCAGCGATCGAGGGTGCAGCCCTCTTCGTCGTCGCAGTCTGTGTCCATTCGACACGGGCGTCCCACGGGGCCGACTCCAGTGTCGCCTCGGGAGCCGTCCGTCGCGCCGTCGCGCGTCACCCGTCCGCTGTCTCGCGACGCGTCGCCGTTGTTGGTGAACGCCGACTCGTCCGAACACGCAAAGAGCGCCGCCAACACAGGCACGAGCGCCGCGATCCGTCTTTGTGTCGCCATAGGAGTATCGCTACCGACCACACGCCCAACGCGCAACTGGGCGATCGATCTCCCCCTGCGAGCGCGCACGCGGGCGGCTTCGAGCCCATCGTCACTTCGTCAGTAATTTGCCGTTCATTCGAGCGAGCGCCTACGCTCGGATGAACACCCCCATGACGATGGCGCCGCACGATCCCCCCGCTCCTCGGCCCTCAGCTTCGTCGCGCACCAACGCGCTCGCAGACTCGACGCGCCCAGGAATTCAACCTTCCCAGTGGATCGAAGCCGCCATCCGCGCAGGGATCGTCCGCTCGGAGACCGACATCGGCCCGCTGCAGATCCAGCCCAACTCGCTGGACCTGCGGCTGTCTGCCCGAGGGTGGCGCCTTCAGTGCTCGATGCTCCCAGGCGAAGAGGGCATCGAGCGCAAGCTCGAGCGCTTCGGCTGGCACTCGTTCGAAGTCCCCGCGGACGGAACGGTGCTCGAGCGCAACGCCGTCTACCTCTTTCGCTGCGACGAGTCCCTCGCGTTGCCCGAGGGGCTCTGCGCGCGGGCGAACCCCAAGAGCTCGACCGGGAGGCTCGACGTCTTCACGCGGCTCGTCACCGAGAACGGCGTCGCATTCGACGACGTGCCCGACGGCTACCGCGGAGCGCTCTACATCGAGGTCGTCGCGCGGTCTTTTCCCATCGTCGTGCGGCAGGGCGACACGCTGTCGCAGCTGCGCTTCCAGTGCGGCCCGTCGCAGCTCGACGACACCGACCTCCGCGCCGAGCTCGAGCAAGAGCCCATGGTGATCGACCGCGCAGGACGCCCGCTCGACGCCCGCACGCTGCGCTTCGGGCAGGGTCTCTTTCTCTCGGTGCACCTGCGCGGCGCCCAGGGCGACATCGTCGGCTACCGCGCGCGCAAGACCGCGCGTCCCATCGATCTCGCGGCGCGCGACCTGCCGCGCGAGCGCTTCTGGGAGCGCGTCGCGTGGGCCAAAGACGAGCCGGTGATCCTCGAGCCCGACGAGTTCTACATCTTCGCCTCTCGCGAGCTCGTTCGACTGCCGCCGCACCTGTGCGCAGAGATGGTCCCGTTCGACGCCGGCTCCGGTGAAGTGCGCACCCACTACGCGGGCTTCTTCGACTCGGGCTTCGGGTGGGCGCCGAGCAAGCCTCCCTCGGAGACCGCCGCGGCCGTGGTCCTCGAGATCCGCAACCACGACGTGCCGTTCTTGATCGAAGACGGCCACCCGCTCTTTCGTCTGGTGTTCTTTCGCAACAGCGAGCGCCCCTCCAAGCTCTACGGACAAGGGATGGGCAGCAACTACCAGACGCAGCGGCTCAAGCTCGCCAAGCAGTTCAAGTAGACACGCGAGCGCTGCCCCTTCGCGCAGGTCTAGCCGCGCGCCGCCGCGAGCGCCTGCTTGAGTCGATTGACCATCCGCGCCTCGAAGCGCTCTTGGTTCACGCCGAGCGCCTCGCGCACCAACCCGCCGCTCACGGCTCGACGCTGTTTGGCAGGGAGCTCCTTGGCGAGATCATCGATCCCTCCGCGGGTCGCGCCGTGGATGCCCGCCATCGCGCGGAGGTAGCCCTGCTGAGACGGGTCTGCCTCGTGCGCGTCGATGAGCGTCGAGAGCACCTCCGCGCGCCCCGAACGGTCGATGCTCGCGTCGGTCGCGACCGCCCTGCCCCACGCGTCGAAGAACGGCCCCATGGGCAAGAGCAGGGCGCGACTCTTGCGCAGCGCGCGCGGCTTGCGCATCGGCAAGAACCGGTGGTTCTCCAGCGCCATGACCGCTTTGTTGACCGAGCCCGCGACGCGAAACGAGCGGACGGTGTTGCTCGCGTCGTCGTGCCCCAGCCTCGCGTACCGGCTGACGAAGCGCTCGACCGCCGGTCCCTTGGCGGCCCAGTCCACGACCACCCGTGACAGGTCACCGAGGTTGTGCGCGATCACGCAGGCGCAGCGAAGCGCGTCGAGCTCTCGCCCCTTGGTGGAGAGAGCGCGCTCGAAGCTCTGTCGCTCGCGGTCGAGCTCTTCGTCGATCTTCGTCGAGAGGTGCTCGATCATGTCCTCGAATTTCAGCTGAATCGCGCGACCGAGCGCCCCAGCGCGCACCGAGAACCACTCTCCGTCGTGCCCGCTCAAGGGCCCGAGGCCCGTGTCCACAGTGCGGGCGCTCACGGCGGGCGCGCTCCAGTGGGCGGCAGCGTGGTCGACCCGCGCGACCATCGCCTCGAACTGCGCGCGGTCGCGCACCTCCTGCCACGCGTGAAATCGAATTCGTGTGTCGACGTCGGTCGGAACAAAGGTCGCCACAGTCGTGTAGTGAGCCGCGAGCATCAGCTCGAAATAGCGCACCCTCTGGTCCGGCTCGGTCCACACCGACTCGAGCGCGCGCCCCTCGCGAAGCGCCCTTCGCCACGAGAGCGCCTCGCCCTCGACGGGGCCGTCGAGCGCCCACGACGCCGTGTTCTCGACCTGTTCGCAGAGCAATTTGGGAGCGATTCCGCCAGCCATTCGAAGGAGCGCCGCCCCTACCACGGACGCGCACAATCTGCACCCACGCGAACGCGTGGCGCCAGCGCGTCGAGCGCAGATTCATCAACAACCACGCAAGTTTGTGCTCGTGGCGACGGCTCGAACCGCTGCGCCGATCGAGCCCCATGTGTTCGGCACGAATTCCGCTAGAACCGTCGCAGCCACGATGACCCATCGCCTTTCGTCGCACCACCCTCGCGCGCTCGCAGCAACGACCGCGCTCGCGGCGACCGTCGCGTTCGTCGCGCTCTCATCGGCCGCTCCACGGGCCGAGGTCGCGCGGTCCGCCATCCGCCCCGCGCCGAGGGTGCAGCCCACGGAGACAGACATCCTCGCCGTGAGCGCCGATCGACGCACGGCGATCGTTCGCGTCCGCAATCCGCGAGAGCGAGGCGTCCTTCCGCGATACCGCTCGATCGAAATCGCCTCGCAGCGCGTCATCACCGAGTGGACGCTCGGCGCGCGAGACGGCCTCGAGGCCAACGTGTTCTTCGGGCGCACTCGGCGCGACGCCGTCGCAGCCCTGGCCGAAGCGCCCGCGCACCGCGCGGACATCGAGCGACAGAGCACAGCCCTCGCCAACGCGTCGACCAACAACGACAGCCGCTTCGCCGTCGGCGCCGCGCAGACCGCGTTCAACATCGGCGACGACCTCTGGGTGAGCCAGCGCAACGGAAGCGGCGCGCGCCGCGTCTCGAACAACCCGGCCGCGTATGGTCCCGCGATCTCGCCAGACGGCCAGCGCGTGGCCTTCACGGCGATGGTCGGTCGCCTCGACAACGTCGTGGGCAACTACGTCCTGCACCTTCTCGACCTGCGCGGCAACGCGTTGCCCGTCGCCGCCTCGGGCACGCGCGACGTCAACCACGAAGACATCGCGTGGAGCGCCACGGGCGAGCACGTCTTCGCGAGAACAGGCTCGGAGCACCCAGAGGGCGGCTGCCTCGTTCGCGTCGGCGCGCGGCGCCCGTATCACGTCGAGCGCATCGCCTGCGTCGATCGCAGCGAGCGCATCGACTTGGTCGCGTACTCACCGGGTCGACGATGGGCCGTAGTGCGCGGCGTCCGAGTGCTGCCGAGCGGAGGCGCGCAGCAGTCTCTGCAGTGGGTCAACATGCGAACCGGCCGAGTGACCCACACCGCGCGCTACCAGGGAAACGGCTCATCGGGCGCGGTCAATGACGCAGGCGTCTACCTCGTTCAATCCAACGGTCAGCGCGCGACGAGGCTCGAGCCCAACTCGCAAAGCGCTTCGGTCAGCGCCGAGGACATCCCGGTGCCGATCGCGTTCTTCAACGCGGCCTGGCTCGATGACAACCGCTACGTCGTCGGCAACGACGGCAACGTTCGCGTGATCGATTTGCAGCAAGTGCGCTGGACGCCCGCGCCCTGGCCGCGACTCTGACGGCCCGACGCTCGGCAGCGGTCACGGCGCGCTCCGTCATTCAGCGCAGGTTTCTTGAAAGCTCAACGAGACGCGCTCGCGCGTCGGGCGCGATCGAATCGACAAGAGCCCGCGCGCTGAAAGCGCGTCCTCCGAGAAATTCTCGGACGCCTCGCACCGCTCCGTCGTCCCCTCGACCACGCAAGACCGACCCGTCATCCGAGCCTCGCGCGGGGCGCGACCGAGCACGGACGACAATCGCATGGTGGGACTCGTCAGCGGCGCCGCGAAGCGCAGCTCGTGGGTCGCAGCGCTCGTCGGGCTCGGCCAACGATCGGGGGTCGTCTCGATCGTGAAGTTCGTTCCGCTGCAGTGGCGAAGTCGCAGCCACGGCGCGGGACCTTCGATCGCAGGCATTCCGTAGGACACCTCGCCGCCCACTGGCAAATTGGCGAACGGCGATATCCCCCAGGAGAGGCGCGCCTCGCTGGCCGACCGCGGACGAATTTCGACAGGCCCCCACCACACTTTCTGTCGCGGCGCGGCGCCGCGCAGGACCATCGCGTACCGCCCCGCGTCGAGCCTCACGGGGAGCATGCCCGCCTCGAGCTCGCCGCCAGACTCGTGTCGACGACGGTCGCAAGACACTACGGCCCAGCTCGCGTGAAGCGATTCGAACGAAGCGATGCCGACGAAATTCGAGGCTCGAAGCTGAACGTACGCGAGCCGCAGGGTCTGCGGCGCGCGAAGGGAGAAGCGCTCGACCATCAGACGAGTCCCGCGGTCCGACTCACACAGCGCTGCCGGCTCGGCCGTGTGAAGCTCTGCTGGCGCCTCGGGATCGCGCGGTCTGCCCGTCTCGACGTCGTAGCGATGCTCGTTCACCCACTGGCCGACCTGAATGCTGTCTCCGCCGGCGCAGAGCGCCTCGATCAGCCAGGGACCGATCGTCTCGAGCGTCGAGGCGTTCGCTCGAAATCGCGTGAGCTCCTCGCGCAGCGCGCGCGCGAACGCGCGGTCGAACCGCGACTCGACGATCGCGCTGCTCTCGCCGGGCTGAGTGCTGCGATACCACGCGAGGACCTTGTCGACCCCGTGCTCGCGGAGGAGCCACGACGCGAAGGACAGGAGCTCTCCGCCGCGAGTGATCTGCGCGTCTTGGTCCCATGCTCCGTCCCACAATCCGGCGTTCGGCGTGCCGTCGCCGAGCGCGCTGGCGATCGCAGAGGCGAGCACTTCGGAGCCGCGATGCCAGCGCCAGAGCATCCCTCGCACCAGCGAGTTGAACGCGGTCTCGCGGGCTCCGACCGACGCCTTGGGCGGAGCCACGCAGCGCTGTCGATAGTCCCGCGGCGCCGAGCAGCCGTCGCGCTCGCTCTCGGGAAGCAGCAGAAATCGGTGCTTGGCCGCGCCGAACCCGAGCTGGCGCGAGCCGACCGCCACGAGCGCGTCGTCGAGCGCAAGCGCGGCCGAGCAGACCCGAACGCCCCTCGGGGCGACGATGGTCACGTGCGCGCCGCGGTGTTCGACGGCGTTCGGGACCTTCGGCTCCCATGCACACGAAATCAAAACAGCGGAAAGCGTGACGAGCGAGCGGCGCACGGGGGCTTCGACAACAGACGGCATGAAAAGTTCCCGCGGGGCGTCGTCAGGGACAGCGCCCGTAGATCGAGTTGGCGATCAGCCCGCAGCCACCGGTCGTGCAAAACCGCCCCATGCAGCACATCTCGCCGCTGTTGCCGCAGCTGGGAACGCAGAAGTCGTCTCCGAAATTGCGGCACTGCAGCGAACCGGTGCACCGCGGAGCGGACATCCGACAGGCGTTTTGCTCGCTTCCGAAGCCGATCCCTCGGCACATCACTGGCCCCGTGGCGAACGCCCTCTGCTCCATGCCCATATCGCATGTGTTGCCGGGACACGCGATCTGTCCTGCGCCGCCGCACTCGCACGTCCGGGTGAGCGGCCAACAAGAGAGCCCAGCGGCGCACCCGGTGTTCGCCGAGGTCGCGCAGCACGGTTGACCATTGCCTCCGCAGACGCCCGTATCCGGTCGCACGCCCGTATCCACGCGAACACCGGTGTCGACGAGCACGCCCGTGTCGACGAGCACGCCCGTATCGACGAGCACACCCGTATCGATGAGCACGCCCGTATCGACTACCACGCCCGTGTCCACGCGAACGCCCGTGTCGACCACCACGCCCGTGTCCACGCGAACGCCCGTATCGATGAGCACGCCCGTGTCCGTGATCACTCCGGCATCGCCAACCACATCGACGCCCGTGTCCACGCCGGTGTCGACCCCTGCATCGACCTCGCTGTCGACCTCCACGGCGGAGTCGATCGACGCGATGTCCTCGGGCGGTGTGCCGTCCGACGGCGGTTCGAGCCGATCGATGACGGCTCCGTCCGCCGCGCGAAGGGAGGCGTGCGGCAACGCGCACCCCCACAGCGACGCGGCCAAGACGAGCGCGAGCGAGCGGCCTCGATGCAACGACACGACACCGTGAAACATCGGTCACAGTATCGCGCGTCTACCGCAGTTCGGCGAAGCGATTCTCCCCTCGCGCGGCGCGCGGCGAAGGACGCCTACAGCCGCTTGGAGCCCGCGACCGCGCCCTCGATGAGCGGGCCGAATCCCTGAAGCGCGGTGCGCTGCATGTACAGCAGCATCCCCCGATGGCCGCCGAGCTCCTCGCCGCCGCCCGCGCGGCCGGGGCCGCCGTGCAACAGCTGCGGAAGCACGGTTCCGGGCCCGAGCCACCCCGAGCCCATGCGGCTGTTGGCGACGCACACGCGCCCATGATACGCGGCGATCCCAAGCGCGACCTCGGCGCTCACCGCGCGGTCGTCTGTGTACACCGTGCTGACGAGACCGCCGCCCGCGCGCGCCACGAGCTGCACGCACTCGTCGTTGCTCTCGTAGGGAAGCACGGTCGTCGCGGGCCCGAAGACCTCGTGTTCGTGCACGATGTTGATTCGATGTGCGTCCTCGGCCAACAAGACGGTCGGCGCGACGAAGTACCCCTTGCCCTCCGGAGCTCCCTTGCCCTGCACCGCGGCGCTGCCGCCGGTGAGCACCTTCGCGCCCGCTTGAACGAAGCGGTCGAGCCCGGCGCGAACGTCCCTCAGCTGCGCGGCGGTCGCGAGCGGCCCCACCGTCACGCCTTCGGCGAAGGGCGAGCCGACGACGCATCCGTACAAGCGCTCGACGAGGTCTTCGCACGCCGCCTCGAGCATCGCCTTGGGGACGAACACCCTGCGAATCGCCGTGCATTTCTGCCCAGCCTTCTGCGTGATGTCCCGGGCGACGTCCGTGATGAAGAGCAGCCAGGTGTCGCTGCCGCGCTCGACGTCGCTCCCCAGGATCGCAGCGTTGAGGCTGTCGGCCTCGACGTTGACGCGCACGGCGTGGTCGATGACGTTCTTCTTCGAGCGCAGCATCGCGCCGGTGGAGCCCGCGCCGGTGAACGCGAGGACGTCTTGCGGTCCCAGTCGATCGATGAGGTCTCCGCTGGGGCCTGCGATCATTTGCAGCGCGCCCTCGGGAAGCGCGCCCGACGCCACGAGCGCCTCGGTCATTCGCACGGTCAGCATCGCCGTCGCCGTCGCGGGCTTGGAGATCACGGGCATGCCCGCGAGCCACGCGCACGCGGCTTTCTCGGCGAGACCCCAGGCGGGAAAATTGAACGCGTTGACGTGCACCGCCACCCCGCGCCGCGGGACGAGCACGTGCTGTCCGCTCACGCGCGAGGAGCGCCCGAGGCTGATCGGCTCGCCGTCGCTGAAGAACGTCGCGTCTCCGAGCGACTTGCCCAGCTCGCCGTACGCAGCGAGCGTGCCGGAGGCGCCGTCGACGTCGAACTTCGCGTCCGAGCGGGTATTTCCCGCGTTTTTCATGCCGCTCTCGATGAGCTCGTCGCGCTTGCTGTGAATCGCGCGCGACAGGGCGAGCAGCATCTCTCCGCGCTGCGCGAAGGTCATCGCGCGCAGCGCAGCTCCGCCCTTGCTCGCGCCGTACGCGCGCGCGCCGCCGAAGTCCAAGCCCTCGGTCGAGGTCGTCGCGAGCGCTTCTTCGGTGCTCGGGTCGTAGAGCGTCTGGCCCTTTCCTTCACCGGACACCCACTGGCCGGCGAGATAGCTCTTCAGCGCTTCCATCTTCGATCCCTCTTTCATTTCCTCTTGCAGACGCTTTGCTCTTAGAGACACTCGTCGAGCGCGCGCACGAGGGCGCCGACGTCTCGCTCGGCCACGCTGCACAGCGCGACGCGCAACGATCCCGGCCCGGGAACGACGAACACCCCGCGCTCGATCAGCTTCTCCATCGCCCCTTTGGGGTCCTTCGCGAACACCGTCACGAAGAACCCTCCGTCGTACCGGGGGTACACGAGCTTCGTTGCGCTCGCAGCGGCGTTGAACGCGCGCACCCGACCGTCGAGCAGCGCGATCAACCGCGCCCGCTCGGCGCGCACCTTCGCGTCGAGCGTCGCGTCCGTCAGGCAGCGCTTGACCGCGTCCATCCCCGACGCGTTGCAGTTGCTCCACGTCCCGCGACACGCGTAGCTGAGCGCGCGCTGCGCGGCGCTGCGCTGCGACTCGTCGCGGGTGCACGCGATGAGGGCGCCGACGCGCTGCCCGTAGAGCCCGAAGCCCTTCGAGCCGGACCACGCGAAGCACACGAGCCCCTTGTCCGCGACGGGCTCGAGGTACTTCAAGAACCCGGTCGTATCCTTGGCGAACGCCAGGTACGCCACGTCCGCCATCACGGTCGTCGGAACCTTCGCGCTCGTTCGCACGAGCGCATCCCGAACCGCCTCCCACTCGCCGCTCGTCATCGAGTAGCCCGTCGGGTTGTGGCAGGGGTCGTTGAGAAACACCAGCACGCGGCCCTGCGTCCTGGCGTTGTCGTCGAGCGCGGCCTCGAACGCCGCGACGTCGAAGCCGCGCGACTCGGTGAACATGTTGAACGTGCTCACCTTGCGCTCGTGCTCGTCGGCGATCGTCGCGTAAGGGCCCCAGTAGAACGAAGAAGTCAGGATGGACTGCCCGCGCTCGGAGAACGTGCTGATGCCGTGGCGCAGCGCGCCGGTGCCTCCGGGCGTAGCGGCGCTGACGGCGATGTCGCCGAGCGACGAAGAGCCCAACAGGTCCGCGCGAACCGCCTGCAAAAAAGCAGGGTCTCCCGCGATCGGCGCGTAGCCGGCGGCCTTGGTCGCAGGCACCGAGCGCAGCGCCTCGATCACCGTCGGCAAGATCGCGAGCGTCCCGTCGTCCTCGAGCAAGGCGCCGACGGTCGCGTTGATCACCGCGTCGCCTTTCGCTCTGCGCTCTTGCGCCTGCGCGTTGAGCGCGAAGATGGGGTCGTTTCCGGGGCGGTCGGCGTTGCGGTCGGGGAGGAGCTGCACGGCGCCGAGCGTTCTGCCATCGAGCGCGCTCCGTTGTCATCAGCCGTCGCTACGATCCGAGCACTTCCAACGGCTCCGCCTACGGCTGGCTCCACGCAAAGCGGAGGCACCCGTCGGGGATTCCAGGAGAATGCTCGCGGCGCGGAGTCCTTTCCGGCGGGCGTCGCGAGAAGGCCGCGCGTGCCTCGTTGTCGTACGGTTGTTCGGTCGCGCGCTCGGATGGGCTCCGAAGCTGGTATAAACCCCGACATGCGGCGATATTCTCCGTTGGTTTCGCTCACGTTGGCCTCGACGCTCGCGCTCGGCGGCTGCCCTGGAGCGATCGACGAGGCCATGTTTCTCGCGTCCCGAGACGGCGGAGGGCGGCCCGACATCGTCGAGGCAGACGGCGGCGGCCCCATGTGCCCGCCCGACGTCCGACGCGATTTGGTCATCGCCCGCTGCGCGACGGCGGGGTGTCACACCACGATGGACCGCGTCGCCGCCCTCGACCTCGAGTCCGACAACCTCGGCTCGCGGCTGATCAACGTGCGAGCTTCGACGACGGGCTCGTGCGCCAATCGCATGCTCGTCACGATCAACGGCGCGACGGTCGACGGAGTGTTCTTCAACAAGCTCACCGAGACGCCGAGCTGCGGCTTGCGCATGCCCCTCGGCGCCCGCGTGATGCCGCTCACCGAGCAAGAGATCGAGTGCCTCCGCGGGTACATGCGCACCCTGATGGCCGGGACCGCCGACGGAGGAACAGGGATGGACGCCAGCGTCCCTGCCGACAGCGGCCGCGCCGACGCGCGATCGTCCGGCGGCTGAGGGCCTGTCCGGCTCTGAGCGCGCTCAGCGGCAGCGCACGCGAGCGACCGCGAGCCTTCGCGGACCGTCGGGTTGCGCACGATGCACGGCTTCGAGCCACGCGAGCACCGCGCCGTCCTCGGTCGGGGTCATCGCGACGTCGATCGCGTCGTCGAGCCGCGTGTGCGACCCCGCCGGAGCCTGCAAAACCCGCGGTCGATCGTGCCCCGCGCCCTCGGTGAAGAGCGCCGTCGTTCGTCGACCGTCCTCGAGCCCGACCAGAGCTCCGGCCACCAGGACGCGACCGCGATGCACCGACGCGAGCGGCTCCCAGCCCTGGCCGACGTCGAAGGGGTTCGCCCCGTCCCATCGAGCGACGCGCAGGCGGACGGGGCGTCCGTCGGTCCCTCCTTCGCGAAAGATCAAAGACGCCCCGTCGTGCGAGACCTCTGGCGCCCACGCGCGTCCTTCGTACACGCGCTGCGGTCCCTCGACGGGCGACGGTCCCACGAAGCGTCGCACCGAGAGCGAGCGCCCGTCGGAGAAGACCGCCGCGAGCGCGTCGCCACCGGCGATGCGACCGAGCCCCACGCGAAAGCGCCCGACCGCGTCAGGCGACTGCGCCTCGGTGAGCACCCAGGGAGCAGCGCGCAGCGCCCCCTCGTTGTCGAACGAGTACACGCGCTCGCGAATCGGACCAAACGCCCGCTCTTCACCGACGATCGTGGGCTCGCCGAGCACCACGGCGACGCCGCCGCGCCAGGCGACGGGGGCCGAATCGACGGTGTATCCGCGCGTTCCCTCGATCGAGCGCGTGGCGACGCGGACTTCTCCGCGCGAGTCGAGCACGGTGATCTTGAGGTCCTCGGACGGGCGATGATTTCGTGTGTCCATCCGTGGGCTCGAGAGCACGTACAGCGCGCCGTCCGGACCGAGCGCGACGACCGCCCCGGGCTCGAAGCCTGGAGCTCGCGCGACCGTGACCGGTCGATCAGGCGACAGCGTTACGACTCGAGACTGCGCAAAGACGAGCCCCTCGCGGCCCGTCCCGGCGCGCGCCATCGTGACGAGCGCCACCGCGTCGCGCCCATGCGATGACAGCGTGATCTCGTGCGCGCGCAACGTCGCGTCGCGACCGCTCGCGGCCTCTTCGATCGAGATCTCTTCCACGGCGTGGACCAGCGAACACTCGGTCGCGCCGCTCGAGGGCGGCTCGGGTCGCGGCGCTTGCTGCGGCGCCTGCGGTTCGGGCTGCGGCAGCGGTTGCAGAAGCGTCGGCGACACCTGTGGCTCTGCTGCGCGCACCGTGATTCGGGGCTCGATCACGGTCGAGTGCGCCGCGCGCTCGACGCGCTCTTCTGTCGCTCGCGCGACCTGCGTCGACGATGGGCTGCGCGCCTCCGATGGCTCGGCGCAGGGCCGCGCGCTGCGCTCTGGCGCCGTTGGCTGCGCGGTCGCTTCGGGCGCGCGCGGTTGGGCGGGCGCGACGGGCTCCTCTGCCCGCGCGGGCGCTGGTCGCCGCGGCCCTGGCGAAAACGTCACGCCTCTGAGCGCAGGAGGGCGCGGACCCGCGCGGTCGAGCTCGGACGTCGGCGTAAACGTGACCTGGGCGTGGCCAACGCGGGCGACGAGGGCCACACAGACCAGAGAAACCGCAGAGACAGCGCGACGCATACAATGAGTGTCCATGAAGGCAAATGTAGGTCGCAAGATTTCTGCACAGATTCACGGCTCGCCGAGCGGCTGAGGGAACATCGCGCTCGATCGGAGCCCTCCCTTGGTCACGACGAAGCGCACCGCAAAGAAAACAAGCACACCAAAACAAGTCACTCCGAAGAAGCCCGCGACCAAGAAGGCGGCGGCGAGACCGCCCGCGAAGCGCGCGGTGAAGAGCCCGGTGAAGCGCCCAGTGGTCGTCGCAAAGGCGCCGCCCCCTGCGACGCAGCCGGACACAACGGTGAAAAGTACGCTCAGCTCGCGAGGCTGTGGCTGGTCGAGACCGGCGTTCAGACCGTCGGCCTCTGGGTCAACGAGCACGTCTGGACGGGCAACGACAACGGCGAGTGCTTCAAGCTCGAGAAGGACACCGGCGCGATCGCGGGAAGCTGGCTGCTCCCGCGCGGCTGCGTCGCGGTCGTGAGCGATGACGCCTGGACCTACGCGGGCTGCGCGAACGGGTGTGTCTACGACCTGACAGGATCGACTGCCCAGGTGGCCTATCAGCTCGGCGGCGCGAACCATGATTGGCTCGAGGTCAACCAGGGCGTCTTGTGCGTCTCGGACGACAAGGGAACCGTGAGCGTCATCGACGTCGACGGCTCCATCCGTTGGCAGAAGAGCGACCGCAAGGCGCGCGAGGGATGGGTGCTGCGCACAGCGGCGGACGGGCTCTACCACGGCAGCCTCGTCGGGCTTCGCAAGTACGACTGGGGCGGCAAGCTCCCCTGTGGGCCGCGGACCCCGGCGATGTGCGCTTCGGCGTGATCGACGGCGACGAGGTGTTCGTGACTGCCGACTTCACTCGAAGCAGCGGCGAGACCAAGCTGGCGTGCATCGATCGCGCGACTGGCGCAGTCCGCTGGCGAGTCGTTCTGCACGCCGGGCAGCCCGACTTCGACTCGGGCGGCGCCGAGGCGTGCGCGGTCGTGAGGGACGCTCGTGGAGAGCGGCTGATTTACGCCGCTGTCGGCGGCTACGTCTTCTGCTTGGACGACCAAGGGGCGTATCGCTGGTACGCCCCGACCGATTGCGACGCGTTGTGCAACATGGTGGTGCGTGGCGATCGCCTCTTCTTCGCTTCGACCGAAGGTACGATCGGCGTGGCCGACGTGAGCGACGCGGCGCTCGCGAAGGTCGACGCCGGTCGATGGCCAGCCGTGAAGCCTCGCAAGCAAGCGCGGCTCACCGCCAAGAGCGCCGAATTGAAGCGCACCAGGCACGCGGGCAAGGGCGTGATCGTCGAGTGCGGCAAAGAGCGCTCGAAGCTGCGGGTGCGCGTCGTTTCGCCCGGATACAACAGCGAGTGGTTCTGCCAGTTTCCCCGGGATCTTCGCGAGGACGGCGCGCGATACGTGGTCGACGAGGTTCGCGAGGCCGCGCAGGGCGGGTTCTATCGCGCGCTCGGCGAGATCAAGCGACTGGATGACTCGTGACTCATGGGCCGTGAAGCGAGCGCGTGGGGCGTGGGTTCGTTCGCAGCGCGTGCCGCGCGATCGGCGCGGCTATCGACGCCTGTACAACCGATAGGATCCCGACACGCCGACGAGCGTCGCGCGCTCATCGAGCGACGCTTGTTGCTCTGCGGTTGGAGACCACTCGAACGTCAGCACTAGATCGTACCGTTCGAACATCCCGAGCCCGGGATCCGGCCAATTGGAGGCGCTCTGGTAGACCCCAGGCGGCGCGGGCATCGGAACGCGATAGCGCAAAGGCGGCGTGTGATAGGGGCGGATGTTGGTGTTGTAGACCGGCGTCTCGACGCCACACAGCGCAGCGAGCGTCTCGTGCGCTTGATGCATGCTCACGCTGTGAAGGTAGCTGCTCTCGGTCGCCATCGGGACGTACGCGAGCACGCTGTACGGCTGCCGCCTCGCGCGCCGACACGGCTCGACGAGCTGAAGCATCGGGCCGATCTCGCGCTGGTTGAGCTTTACGAGCGCGCGCTCGACGGACTCGAGTCGCTTGCTCACGAACATCGCGAGCAACAGCGCCAGCGCCGCTTCGGGCAACCACCACAGCCGCCTCTCTCGCTGGCTCTCTGGGCGGCGATCGAAGGCGGCGGATGGCCACACCACCAACGGAACCATCCAAATGGCAAACTCCATGTGCCGCGTGGAGATCGACTGACCGTTGATCGTCACGGGCAAGACGAAGTAGCTCGCGAGCGAGCAGAGCAAGAACACTTCGAAGTGCCGAGCGCGCGACGGATCGCCGCGCGTGAGCAGCACGAGCGCGACGATGACCACCACGAGCGCCACGACCATCCGCAGATCAGCCGCCTCTCTGATGGGCATGATGAAGTACGGCGCGGCGAGGATCGCGTTGCGCAGGATGAACTCGACGTCCGGGTAGCTCCACTCGTTGCGCGGAGCTCCCGGAGGCAACGGCGGCAGCGGGGGCGCGTGGCCCTCCAGGCGCGCCCTCCATAGCACCAGGAGGATCAGCGCCGGAGCGATCATCACGAGAGAGCGGGCAGCGAGGATGACCGCAGCGCGAACGCGCTCGCGCGCCGTGCGATCGCTGGAGCCGAGCAGCTCGCGACCGACGGCCCCGCAGGTGAAGACGCCGAGCAACATCGTGGTCCAACCAAACGTGTGCGCGTGCGCGAGAAAGAGCAGCGTCGCGGCGATCGTGCCGCGGATCATCGCGCTCTTGGGCTGGGGGTCTTCTTCGCGAAGAAGCGCGTTCCACTCGGCGAGGACGATCACCATGATCGCGCCCGACGACAGAAACGGAACAAACCCGTCCACCGACCACCCGCGCGTGTACACCGTCACAAACGCGATGAGCGACCCCCAAGGCGCGCGCCCCGATCGTCGCAGCCCGTACCAAACCGCCGCAGGAAACCCCAGGTAGAACAACAACGCGACGGCCAGCTGAAACCCCCGCACGGGCCCCAGCCATCGCACGAACGGAAAAGCCACGCGATACGTCAACGAGTTGGCGTCGAAGGGGTGAATCCGATGATACAGCGCGCGCAACGGATCAGAGTCCGGACGCGCGTCCATCGCCGCGCTCATCAAGTGATAGTGATAGTCCTGCCCCGGTCCGATCGGCGCGCGATGCAGCATCCTCACGGTCAACGCCGCCAGGGTGAAGAACAGCAGCGCGTGCACGAGCGTCGGATACTCGATCGATCGTATCCGCGTGACGGCGCGCGACGAGAGGTCACGAATG
>LNFM01010790.1_pt1 | contig 37538 bp, 34 predicted proteins | sample 596031 | NCBI WGS metagenome assembly LNFM01 (sample SAMN04254537, study PRJNA301005) | activated carbon metagenome | isolation source: dual media filters at the Ann Arbor, Michigan drinking water treatment plant | place: USA: Ann Arbor | reverse complement strand
GCGCTCAATCGTCTCGACAACGCGAAGATCGCCGCGCCGGAGCTCGAGGCGACCCTGTACGGCAAGTCGACCGCCGATGCGGTGCTGGGCTTCAAGAAAAAGCGTTCCATCATCAACTTCAGCTATCAGTCGAGTGTCGACAACATCGTCGGCAAGATGACCATGGCGACGCTCGATCGAGAGGTGGCTCTTGCCGAGAAGGTCACGACAAATCCCGTCATCGTAGCGCTCGACCCGCTGCCGCGCCCGATAAGACCCAACCTCTTCGTCGCGGCACGGGGGAGGGGCCTCACAAACCTCGCTTTTGCGCCGGCGGCATCGGGCTTCGCCGCCTTCAGTCTGTTCGACGACGGGCCGAGTTTTCTGACGAGGCAGATCGAGATCGACGAGGGCGACACCGCGACTTTCCAGATCATCGGAGGCAAGGGCGAGCGGGTGTTTGTCGAGAATGTCCGCGTCGGACTTTTCGTCGATCCCGTCGATCCGCTTCGCCTGCGGGCGGTTCTCGACGTCACCCTCGATTCCCAGACGTTCCGCGTCAAAGGAGTGGGAACAGGGGCGACGCGAATCGTCGTGACCAAGCGCGGAGGCATCTTCACCAGTCCCAGCACCGTGTCGATCGGGCTCGTGGTCAATGAGTTGACGGTCGAGAAGCTTTGGCGCCCCAAGCTGGACGCAATTCGCATCCCGCCGCGCAGGCGAACGACAATCATGCGGGACAATGTGCTGAGCGTTGAAATCGGGGCGGAGAAGTTTTCCTTCGATGGTTCGGTCGATCCGAAGCCGCAGATCCAGCCGGGCGATTTCGAGATCGGCTTCGTGCAGACCCTCACGGCGTCGATGATGGAAGCGGTTTACACCGACGACAGCGGCGGTCAGCGGCGGATCCTCGAATCGACTGTTCAGAGGTTGCCGGTGCGCGACAGCCAGGGCGCGACTCCGTGGACCGGGCCCGAGGCGGTGAAGGAACTCTCGAGCACGAAGACAGTGCATTTCGAGGATCGACCCAACAATATCATGCCGTGGCAGAGCCTGGACAAGCGCGTCACATTGAGAAGCTCGACCGGCTCCGACAAGTTCATCACGTTCTTCATCGCCCGGCACAAGCGGACGGGCCAGGTGACGGTGCTGGCCAGGGCGAAGTGGCAGACGTCCTGGGAATACAGCTTCGACTTCTCGAAGGAACAGGCAACGCCGGTCGGCAATGACGGGGCGATGGGCGACGTGAATACCGGCCCCGGACCGGAACAACCCATCCTCGGCGGCGACACGGCGAACGACACGCTGAAAGTCGGGTTCCGCCCGTAGACTGCTCCAGGCCTACGGATCGCCCTCGACCACGCTGGGAGCGCGCCACTCCGATGGCGCTCATGGGGTCCATGGTCGAGAGGATGAGCGCCATCGGAGCGGCGCGCGCCCGGCCATGGACCCCTCCGCCATTTTCACAGCATTCGGGTGCGCGCTGCGCGTGCGGGGTGTCTCCCCGGCAGTGGCTGCACGAACGAGCCATTTCGGTTTGCGCCGGTTCCGCATTCCAACCATTCCGCTATCTCCTCCCTAGCGAAGCTGGGGAGGTGTCCGCGCCTGCCCTGAGCGAAGTCGAAGGGTCTTCGCGGACGGAGGGGTCATGGGCAGCGGGACTGGGGCCCATGACCCCTCCGCCCCCGATTACGGGGGCACCTCCCATAGGCGTTAAACTAAGCAGAATCCTCATCCTGAGGAGGCCGCGCAGCGGCCGTCTCGAAGGATAGGCAGCGCTCTCTCCTTTGCCCACCCTTCGAGACGCGGCCCTGTGGGCCGCTCCTCAGGGTGAGGATTCTTCTTAGTTTAACGCCTATGGGGGCACCTCCCCAGCTTCGCTAGGGAGGAGAAAGATGGCTTGGGGTGGACGGGGTGGAGAGCTCGGGAGTGCAATTGATTGCACGCGATCATGGCCGGGAAAGCGAGCCGGTTCGGTCTCCCTCCCTGCCCGATCGTGCGGCATGGCGCTGGCACATTGCGGCGATGCTCCGTGAAGCGAGGAACACGACAGTGATCGTCGCGAACGCAAACCTGCGTGCCGGTGACGCAGCGCCTTTCCGTTGTGCCACTGCCAAGTCCTTGATTTCAAACGCCGATGACGCAAAGACGCAAATGACGCAAGATTCCGGGCCGCTTCTTCGCGGCCGCTCCGGGAAGCGGGGGCGACATTCGGCGGAGCAGGCATTGGATGACCCCCGACCGCACCAAGCGCTGCCGACCGGTCGCCTGCGGTCGGCCCAACTCCCGATTGTGCACGCGCTGCGCCGCCTACAGATCGCCCTCGACCATCTCGCGGGCGCGGTTGTCGATCAGGACGTCGCGGGTCGACCGGCCGACCTGGGCGCCGATCAGGATGGTGAGCGACGTCCAGTACATCCACACCATGATGGCGGCGATGCCGGCGGCGGCGCCGAACGCCGAGGTGAGCTGGGTGACCTCGAAGTAGTAGACCAGGGCGCGGTTGCCGGCGGCGAACAGCAGGGCGTTCACGGCGCCGCCGATCAGGGCGTAGCGCCACGGCACCTCGACGGTCGGCAGCCACTTGTAGACCAGCGTGAAGAAGGCCGACAGCAGGCCGTAATGCACGAACACCGACGTCGCCGGGCCGATCCACACGCCGAGCACGGGAAAGGCAGCGAGCGCGCCGGCATAGGCGGAGATCAGCACGCTCGCCAGGATGACGGCGATCAGCAGCACGCCCAGCACGATCATCAGGGCGATCGCCAGCAGGCGCGACTTGAGGCTGGCGAGCACCGGATGCAGGTGGCGCGTCTTGCGATCGCGCCAGATCGCGTCGATGCCGTCGTCGAGCTCGACGAACACGCGGGTGCCGGTGTAGATCAGCACGCTGGCGCCGATAACGGCGGCGATACCGCCGCCCTCGAACAGGCTTTCCGACGCGAAGCGGCGGATCATGGCGAGCTGGTCGGGCGCCACGATCGTGCCCAGCGCCTCGAACACCGCCTCCTGCGCCATCAGGCGGCCGACGAACGGCTCGGCGATGGCGATGGCGAAGATCATGATCGGGCCGATGGCGAACATCGTGTAGAACGCCATCGCTGCCGCCGACGTCGCCAGACGGTTGTCGAAATAGCCGTATCCGGCCGAGAGGGCGATGCGCCACAGCTTGCCGATCATCGTCGACGGGAATGGCATGGGTCAGCGCAGATGGGCGATGGCGTTGGCGTAGTAGGCGAGCACCGGACGGTCGGCCGCGACCGCTTCGTAGAGCCCGTCGCTTTCCGACACGAGGTGGCGCAGCGCCAGCATGCGCAGGCCGACATGGAAGGCGTAGTCGCGGTCGCCGCGCGGCACGTAGATCTTGGCGCCGCGCTCCTCGAAGTGGCCCATCAACCGGGCGGCGCGGGCCTTGAGCTCGAGCTCGTCGATCGGCTGCTCGGCCTCGAGCAGCACGGTGGCGATCAGCGACACCGGCAGCACCGGCACCAGGCGGGCGATCTCGGCCATCACGTCGTGCGCCAGCCGGCCGATCACCTCGAAGCGCTGCTCCTTGCCGAGGCCGCGCAGGTCACCGCCGGTCGCCGCGGCGTTGTGGGCGAGCCAGTCGCGCGCCGAGACCAGGCCGCCGAAATTGACGCAGGCATAGCCGAAGCGGAACCAGCGGCCGCGCAGCATCAGGCCGAGCTGCCCGACCCAGAAGCCCGCGGTCGTGGCGAGCACGAACCAGGTGCTGCGCCGCCGCGCCTCGCGGTCGAGCGAGCGCAGCAGGGTGCGGTCCTCGAGCACGCGGTCGTAGTTCAGCGCCACCGGCACGAAAACGATGTCGTTGCCTCCCTTCGGGTCGAAGGACTTCAACATGTAATCGAACAGGCCGAGCTTGGGTTCCCGCAGCTTGCCGTCGCGCGTCAGCCCGCCCTCGGGATACATCGCTTGGGCAACGCCGGCCTCGGTCGCCATGTGGACGTAGCGCTCAAGCACGCGGCGGTAGATCGGGCTGTTGGAGTCGCGGCGCACGAAGTAGGCGCCCATGGCGCGGATCAGCTGCTGCAGCGGCCAGATGCGTGCCCATTCGCCGACCGCGTAGCTCAGCGCCGTGCGCTCGGCCGCCAGGAAGGCGACCAGCACGTAATCCATGTTGCTGCGATGGTTCATGACGAACACCACCGTGGTGCTCGGCGCCACGCCCTGCAGGATGCGCGGATCGGCGAAGCCCAGCCGGACGCGGTAGAGGAAACGGGCGACCGCGCGGGCGATCGAGTAGCCTACCCGGAAGTAGATGTAGGCATTGAAGGTCGGCACGATCTCGCGGGCGTAGCGCCGGACCTCGGCCATCGCCGCCTCGCGCGGCAGGTTGGCGGCGCGGGCGTGCTCGTTGGCGGCGGCGACGACCTGCGGGTCGTAGACCAGCCGGTCGATCAGCACCTGGCGGCGCGTCAGCTGGAATGGCTTGATCTCGACATCGAGCCGCTGGTTCACGCGCTCGATCAGCCGGTTGAGGCGGCGGCGCAGGAACCAGCGCCCGCTCGGGATCAGCAGCCGGTCGAGCAGCGCCCACAGGGCGACGGCGGCCAGCGCCGCCAGCAGCCAAAGCGGAACGGCGACCGGCTCGTCCATCGATCGGCGGCCTGGGCTCAGTACTGCCGCTCGCCCATGCTGGCGACGACGAGTAGGATGGAGGCGACCGTGAGAATGATCGTCGTGCCGACGGCACCCAGCATCCGGCCCATCGGGATGACGCCCAGCATGCCGCCGGCATGCAGCGCGCGGGAGACCAGCAGCACGGCCGACAGCACGGCCGGGATCCAGAAGCCGTAGAAGCCGCCGGCCAGGTAGATCACCAGCAGGCAGATCGGCGCGAACTCGACGAGATTGGCGTGGGCCCGGATCGCCGCCAGCATCTCCGGATCGCCGCCATCGCCGAGGAAGATCTTCTTGCGCCCGCGCAGCCGCCCGACATGCATCGTCAGGGCGACCACCAGCAACCCGATCAAGCCCGCACATACGAAAAACACCGGCATCCAGAGACCTCCCCCAGTCGATTGGGAGGCATTGTATGGCGATATTGGCGACGGACAAAAGCGAGGCTTCTCCCATCCTCCTCCCGAGCGAAGCCGATACGGAGTGGACACGACTCATGCTCCTCCCGCTGACGCGGGCGGAGAAGAGTTGAAGCCTCATGTTCCTCTCCGCCCGCGTCAGCGGCTGTCGAATTCACACGTCATGCTGTCCTCCCTGCGCGAAGCGCGGGGAGGACAAAATGATGTGTGAATTCGACAGCCGCTACGCGGGCGGAGAGGACCCGATGGGCGGGCGTCTTGCCCGCTCGGATTTCATGAGCGGGCGAGACGGCGCGTGCTCCAATCATGACCCCGCCGTCCGCGATTGCGCGGACACCTCGGGCTTTGGAATGCCGCCGGCCCGGCCTCGCCCTCATTGCCCACGGGAGTCTTTCTTCGCCTGAGCCACCGCCGCCGCCTTGCGCAACCGGCCACGCTCACCGGGGCGGATCAGGCTGCGGGCGCGCTGGTTCTCCTTCGGTCGAAGGCCCTGATGGGCATGACGCGTGTTGAACGTCTCGACCTCGCGCTCGGCGCGCTGCTTCTCGGCGAGAGCTCTGTTGGCGCTGGCGACGAGCGCGATGCGCGCATTCATGCGTCGACGGCGCTCGATCTCGGCGTTGAACCGGCGCATCGCCACCGACAGGACGGACAATTTGAGCTTGGAGCCTTCGTCGTCACGCGCCGGCGCTGCGCCGCGGGCTTCCGCCTTGCCACGCAGCTCGCGCCGGCGACGCTCGGCCATCGCCCGCGCCCTGTCACGCCGTTCGCGCATCAGCTTCACGAGCCTCGAGAGCTCCGCATCGGACAGGGACTGGATGGCCGGGTGATGCGACTTGTCGACCACCTCCCGCTCGTCGAGGCTCAGTGCCCGCTCTTCCTGCTTTCGTGAGATCGTCATGGCGTTGTCCTCGGCTCGGGTGATGGAGGGATGGTCGGGAGGGGCGCGCGGGCTTCCCGCCCGCGGTCAGGCGATGGCGCTCCACACGGTCCAGCGGTCGCGCTCGACGATCGGGCCATCGGCCGGCAGCCGGGCCTCGATGAAGCCGATCAGCGTCTCGAGCTGGCGATCGTCGAGCTCGTGCAGGATCGACCGCCCGGTGCGGGCTGACAGGTCCTGGCGCAGGTGCTCGCGTGTGTCATGGGTCTTGCGCACCTCCCACAACGCGCGACCCTCGATGACGCGGAAGCCCGTCGCCGCGAGGGCGCCGCGCACCGCCGCGTCGCTCGGCCGCCGCGCGTTCTCGACATCGAGCAGGCGCGGAAAGCATTCGAAGAAGTAGCCGCGCAGATGGTCGGCGGCCCCCGGCAGCGCGACGTCCTCCGGCGTGCGGTCCTGGATGATCAGGACCCCGCCGGGAACCAGCACGCGCCGGGCCTCGGCGAAGCACGCATCGTAGCCCGGCAGATGGTGAATCAAGGCGCGCTCGAAGACGATGTCGGCGCTGTGGGACGGCAGGCCGGTGGCCGTGGCCTCGCCCTGGTGGAAGGAAAGATCCGACAGCCCGGTCGCCTGCTCGCGCGCCGCCTCGACCATCTGCTCGGAGAAGTCGACGCCGACCACGCTGATGGCGCCGAGCTCGTGCCAGCCGAGCGAATAGATCCCGCCGCCGCAGCCGACGTCGACCACCCGCTTGCCCACCGGATCGACGATGCCGCGCATGGCATCGCCCCAGCCCGGCGAGGCGTGCCGGCCGGCGTAGGCGGTGCGATTGGCCGCAGCATGGAAATCGATCGTCATGCTTCCTCTTACTCCTCCCCAGCTTCGCTGGGGAGGAGAACTAGAGCGTGATCTGCGGTGGTTGAGGCACCAAAGGAATCCTCACCCTGAGGAGCGGCCGCAGGGCGCGTCTCGAAGGGTTGGCCAAACCACTTCTGTTGCCGACCCTTCGAGACGCGGCAAAGCGCGGGGGTTACCCCGCGCGACGCGGCCGCTCCTCAGGGTGAGGGATTCCTTTGGTGCTTCAATCAAACGAGATCGCGCTCTACCCGATCGCCTGTTCCAGAGCCGCCACGAAGTGATCCAGCTCCTCCTCGGTGTTGTAGACGTGCACCGAGGCCCGCATGACGTTCACCAGGCCGCGCCCCTTGAGATCGAGGCGCGAGGAGAACTGGGTCGAGACGCTGACGTTGATCGCCTGGGCGCGCAGCCTGGCGCGCAGGTCGACATGATCGACGCCGGCGACGGCGAAGGTCACGATCGCGCCCTTGACCTCGCCCAGATCGGTGAGGGTGACGCCCTTCACCGTCGCCAGCCGGCCGCGCAGGTCGTCGGCCAGAGCGCGCAGCCGGGCCCAGATCGGCTCCATGCCCAGCTCGTTGGCCTGGTCGGCGGCGACCTTGAGGCCGATCACGCCGGCGAAGTAGCGCTCCCAGTTCTCGAAGCGGCGGGCATCGTCGCGCACCGTGTAGGCGTTGTCGTCGGTCCATTTGGCGGCGTGGTTGTCGAGGAAGATCGGCTCGATATGCGCGGTCGTGGCGCGCCTGGCATAGAGGAAGCCGGTGCCGCGCGGGCCGCGCAGGTACTTGCGGCCGGTCATCGACAGGAAGTCGCAGCCGATCCTGTCGACGTCGACCGGCAGCTGGCCGACCGACTGGCAGGCGTCGAGCAGGTAGAGCACGCCGGCCTGCTTCGTTATCCGGCCAATGGCCTCGGCCGGCTGGACCAGGCCGCCCTGGGTCGGCACGTGCGAGACCGACACCAGCCTGGTGCGCCTGTCGACCATCCGTTCGAGGGCGCCGAGGTCGATCTGGCCGTAATTGTCGTCCGGCACCACGACGATCTCGGCGCCGGTCTTCTTCGCCACCTGAAGGTAGGAAATATAGTTCGAGGAATATTCGCTGACGCAGGTCAGGATGCGGTCGCCCGGCTCGAAGTCGAGCGAGTAGAAGGCGAGGTCCCAGGCGCGGGTGGCGTTCTCGACGAAGGCGATCTCGTCGGGCGCGGCGCCGATCAGCCGGGCGATCGAGGGATAGAATCCCTCCAGATCGTCATGGGCCTTGGCCGCCGCCTCGTAGCCGCCGATCTCCGCCTCGCACCGGAGGTGATCGAGCGTGGCATCGAGCGTGCGCTTGCTGGGCAAGGCCGATCCGGCGGCATTGAGATGCAGCACATGGGCGCAGCCGGGTGTTTCGGCGCGCAGTCGGGCGAGATCGAGGCTCACGTCAGTTGGTCCCTTGCTGTATGATACGGTGCATGTCGCTGTCCGGCGCGGTGCTTCGTTTCGTCCTGCCTAGAGCGGCGCCCGAGCCCGAGCAACTGAGCATTGCTCATGCCGGCGATATCCTGCCCGTCACCTTCGTGCGCAGCCGCCGTGCCCGCCGTGCGTCCCTGCGGGTCGACGCCGCCCGCCGCCGCATCGTGCTGACCGCGCCGCTGCGCATGGCGCGCGGCACGGCGGTCGACTTCGCGCACGCCCAGGCCGGCTGGATCGCGGCACGGCTGAAGCGGCTCCCGGTGGCGCGGCCGTTCGTCGATGGCGCCGAGCTGCCGCTGTTCGGCGCGCCGCATCGCATCCGTCATCGCGGCGACGTGCGCGGCACGGTGTGGCGCGACGGAGCACCTGCCGCGCCGCCTCCGCGACTGGCTGACCGCCGAGCTGCGCGGCCGCCTGGTGCCGCTGGTGCACGAGAAGGCGGCGCGGGTCGATCGACCGGTCAAGCGCATCACGCTGCGCGACAGCCGGTCACGCTGGGGAAGCTGCGGTCCCGACGCCGCCTTGTCATTTTCCTGGCGCCTGGTCTTCGCGCCGCCCGAGGTGCTCGACTACCTCGCCGCCCACGAGGTCGCGCACCTCGTCCATCTCAACCACAGCCCGCGCTTCTGGGCGGTGGCGCGCAGCCTGTGCGACGGCCCGATCGAGGTCCCCCAAGCCTGGCTCAAGCGCAACGGCGAGACGTTACTGCAGTACGGCGCGTAGCTCGTGATCCTCCCCAGCTTCGCTGGGGAGGAGGGATAAGCTACTCCGCCGCGGCCCTTGCCGGCGCGACGTTCAGCACCGCGGCCGCCTCCTTGGCAACCGACGTGCCGTCGAAGAAGTGCGGGTTCTGGGTGCCCCACAGGCGGACGGCATTGGCGAAGGTGAAGTCGCGGAAATCGTCGGCCGAGATCAGCCCGTCCTCCACAAGCTCATGGGCCTCCGGCACCGGGCTCAGCATGTTGGGCACGTCGAAGTGGCCGATGTCGGAGCTGAAGATCGCGTTGATGCGCGCACCGAACGGGTTGGCCTTGCCGAACGCCGTGACGTTCATGCGGTCGTCGGCCTCGCAGCCGAAATAGTACGGCTTGGCGTAGAGGTCGACCCAGTCCTCCTTGCGGCTGATCGCGCAGGCGGCGAAATCGTCGTGCACCGTCACGCCGCCGGTCAGGTTGTCCTCCTCCCATTGCGGCCAGCCGTCGCGCCGGTCGAGCTCGGCCGCCATGTCCTCGTAGCCGTACTTGTCGACCAGGCCGCGCAGCAGCTTGCGGTCGAGCTTCCTGGGATCCATGTAGGCGAGGCCCTTGGCGCCGCGCCGCTCCCAATGCTCGATCAGGTCGGCGAACAGCTGGCAGCCCCAGCCGACGCCGCCCTCGAGGAAGGCGAATCGCAGGTCGGGGAAACGCCGCGTCACGCCGCCCAGGAACAGGCCCTTGGCGATGGCATGGCCGGCGGCGGCGAAATGGCCGATATGGTTGAAGGTGAAGTTGCTGGGCGAGTTGCGCAGGCCAAACCCGCGACCGCCGGAATGGAAGGTCGGCGCGATCGCCAGCTCGCGGCAGCGCTGCCACACGGCGTCGTAGTTGTAGTCGCTGTCGATGCCGAGATTGTCGTAGGTCACCGAGAAGCGCCCCATCGTGGCATCGAGGCCCTCGGCGGCCGGGATGCGGCGCGGGAAGCCGCCGCCGAACATCGCGACCTTGGCGCCGAGCTGCCTGGTGACGAAGTCGAGCTCGGCGATCGCCTCCTCGGGCGTGTGCATCGGGATCACCGCGGCCGGGATCAGCCGGTCGCCGAGCTTGGCGAAGTACTCCGCCGTGACCAGGTTGAAGCCGCGGATCACCGCGCGGCGGGTCTCGCCGTCGGCGATGCGCGGGATGCCGAGGCCGGCCGTCGGATAGATGATGCCGAAATCGATGCCGAGCTCGTCGAGCCGGTCGTACAGCAGGCGCGGCATCATCGCCGTGGCGCGGTCGAGCGTGTTGGTCGACTGGCGGCCCCAGTAGTTCTCCATGGCGATGCCGCGCTGCTTGCGCTCGGCGATCGACATCGACAGCGAGTCGGGAACGCGGCGCTGCGAGGCGAGGTAGCCGTCGGCGGCCTTGTCGCCGGCCAGCTTGCGCATGCGCTCGGCGAACACCGGGTTGTACTCGACCCAGTGACCGTCGGCATCGATGATGGGGTGCTTCAGCCCTGAACGAACGTCTGCGGGGCTGCGATGAGAGCTCATGCTTGCCTCCAAGGTGCGTCTTCGCCAGTCGACGGCGAAGGCTAGTCCTCGCGGCCGGGCCGTGCAACGGCCCTCGAGGGCCCACCACGAGACGAGCGCCCTGGAACCGTTGTCTCCCGAGCATGACGCCTGCTTCTGGAGCGTCGTGGGCGAGGGACTTTTGTCGCTGTCTCGAGGGTCCCGCGCTGCGCTCGGGATGACAGAAGCGTGGTCACGAGTGGGCACTTGCTTCGTGACCAGCCCCAACCCCGAAGCGGCCTGCTACCCGAACCGGCCTGGATCGCAGGGCTGCAGGGCGCCGGGCAGCGCCTCGCCGGCCATCTGGCGGGCGATCAGGCGGCCGGTCGCGGTGGCGAGCGTGAGGCCGACATGCTGATGGCCGTAGCCGCAATAGACGTTGGCCAGCCGCGGCGCGCGGCCGATCGCCGGCCGGAAGTCGGGCAGGCTCGGGCGCTCGCCGATCCAGCGGGAGAGCTCGCCGCCGCCGACGCCGGGGAAGACATCCTTGAGATGACGCACCAGCAGGTCGGCGCGCGACCAGGTGGGCGGTTGGTGCGGCGCCGCCAGCTCGACGGTGCCGGCGAGCCGCAGCCCTTCCTCCATCGGCGTGATGAAGAAGCCGCGTCCGGCCGGGCTGACCGGCAGGTCGAAGCGCACGTTGTCCGGCGCCAGCATGACGTGATAGCCGCGCTCGGCGACCAGCGGCGCGTTGAAGCCGAGCAGCCGGGTCAGCTCGCCGGAGGCGCGCCCGGCGGCGATCACCACCGCCTTGGCGGGCAGCGTCTCGCCGGTGGTCTGCACGGCGGTGACGCGATCGCCGGCGCGCTCGAAGCCGCGCACGCGGCTGCGCAGCACCGTGCCGCCCTCGTCGGCAAATCGTTCGGCGAGGGTGGCCACCACGCGGTACGGATTGATGGTGTGCATGCCGTCGGGATAGTAGACGCCGCGCACGATGTGGTCGGCGAGGCCGGGCGCCATCTCGCGGGCGCGCTTGCCGTCGACGACCTCGAACACGGTGCCCTTGGCGGTCTGCAGCGCCCGTTCCTCCGCGCCGTCGGCGAAGGAGGCCTCGCTTTCGTAGACATAGAGCGCGCCGCGGCTCCGGAAGAGCTCGCCCAGGCCCGACGCCTGGATCTCGGCCTTCCAGGCGATGTTGGCCTCGGCCATCAGATGGCCGAACGAATCGACTCCCTTGCGGACCTCGGCGTTGCTCCAGGCGGCCCGGGCGAAGCGCGCCATCCACGGCACCAGCCAGGGCAGGCTGGGCAGATGAACGGTGAGCGGGCTGGCGCGGTTCACCAGCATCTGCGGCACGCGCCGCAGCACCGCCGGCCGGGCAAGCGGCAGCAGATGGTCGATGGCGACAAATCCGGCGTTGCCGTACGAGGTGGCACGGCCGGGCTCGGCGCTGTCGATCAGGGTGACGGGATGACCGTCCCGCTGCAGGGCGCGGGCGGTCGCGGTTCCGACGATGCCGGCGCCGATGACGATGACGGGATGCTGCTCGCTCATGGCGTGACGTTAGCACGTGATTGATTTACGCCCGTTATCGACTATCTACGGAGGCCATGCTTTCCGCCTCCCCCGACAATTCGCAGTCACCAGGCTGGCACGCCACCACCATCCTGTCCGTCCGCAAGGGCGGCCAGGTGGTGATGGCCGGCGACGGCCAGGTCTCGATGGGCCAGACCATCGTCAAGGGCAACGCCAGGAAGGTCCGTCGCCTCGGCAACGGCCAGATCGTGAGCGGCTTTGCCGGCTCGACGGCCGACGCGTTCACCCTGTTCGAGCGCCTCGAGAGCAAGCTCGAGCGCCATCCCGGCCAGCTGCTGCGCGCCTGCATCGAGCTCGCCAAGGACTGGCGTACCGACCGCTACCTGCGACGGCTCGAGGCGATGATGGCGGTGGCCGACAAGGACGTGTCGCTGCTGCTCAGCGGCTCGGGCGACGTGCTCGAGCCCGAGGGCGGCATCATCGCCATCGGCTCGGGCGGCAACTACGCGCTCGCCGCCGCCCGCGCGCTGATCGACGTGGAAGGGCTCGATGCCGAAGCGATCGCTCGCAAGGCCTTGAACATCGCCGCCGACATCTGCGTCTACACCAACCACAATCTCGTCATCGAGAAGCTCTGAGAGCGCAATGAGCAACGACTTTTCCCCGCGTGAGATCGTCTCCGAGCTGGACAAGCACATCGTCGGCCAGCAGGACGCCAAGCGCGCCGTGGCGATCGCGCTGCGCAACCGCTGGCGCCGCCTGCAGCTGCCCGAGGCGCTGCGCGAGGAGGTGCTGCCCAAGAACATCCTGATGATCGGCCCGACCGGCTGCGGCAAGACCGAGATCGCCCGCCGCCTGGCCAAGCTCGCCAACGCGCCGTTCCTCAAGGTCGAGGCGACCAAGTTCACCGAGGTCGGCTATGTCGGCCGCGACGTCGAGCAGATCGCCCGCGACCTGATGGAGACCGCCATCGACATGGCGCGCGAGCGGCTGCGCAAGGACGTCCGCGCCAAGGCCGAGCTCGCGGCCGAGGATCGCGTGATCGACGCGCTGTGCGGCGCCAATGCCAGCGAGGACACGAGGCTGCGCTTCCGCCACAAGCTGCGCGCCGGCGAGCTCGACGAGCGCGAGATCGAGATCGAGGTCGCCGATTCCGGCGCGCCGATGCAGTTCGAGGTGCCGGGGCAGCCCGGCGCGTCGGTCGGCATGATCAATATCGGCGACATGCTGGGCAAGGCGTTCGGCGGGCGCACCAGGAAGAAGAAGATGACGATCGCCGAATCGCACGTCACGCTGTTGCGCGAGGAGAGCGACAAGCTCCTCGACCAGGAGAAGGTCGTGCGCGACGCCCGCGAATCGGTCGAGCAGAACGGCATCGTGTTCATCGACGAGATCGACAAGATCACGGCACGCAGCGAGTTCCGCGGCGGCGGCGACGTGAGCCGCGAGGGCGTGCAGCGCGACCTGCTGCCGCTGATCGAGGGCACGACGGTGAATACCAAGCACGGGCCGGTGAAGACCGATCACGTGCTGTTCATCTGCTCCGGCGCCTTCCACCTCGCCAAGCCGTCCGACATGCTGCCCGAGCTGCAGGGTCGCCTGCCGATCCGGGTCAGCCTGGCGTCGCTCAACCAGGACGATTTCCGCCGCATCCTGACCGAGCCCGAGGCGAGCCTGGTCAAGCAGTACAAGGCCCTGCTGGCGACCGAGAAGGTCGAGCTCGACTTCAAGCCCGACGCCATCGACGAGGTGGCGAAGTTGTCGGCCGACATCAACGAGACGGTCGAGAACATCGGCGCCCGTCGCCTTCACACGGTGATGGAGAAGCTGCTCGAGGAGATCAGCTTCACCGCCTCCGACAAACCCGGCCTCAAGGTCGAGATCGACGCCGCCTACGTCCGCGAGCGCGTCGGCGAGCTGGCGAAGAACGCCGATCTGAGCAAGTTCGTGCTCTGACCGGCACCGCATTATCGTCGCGATCGGCGCATCGGCCTCGACGACGGCGAGGCGTGAGCTGCCTCGCCGTCGCCTCGTCCCCTACTGCTCCCTGATGTCGCCGGTGGTGTCCAGCACCACGGCGACTTCCTGGTTGTTCTTCACTGCCTTGGCCGACCAGTTGCCTGCGGGGTCGCGCGTCAGGCTCTTCGCGCCGGTGTAGCCCTTGGCCGCGATGGCGCCGTTGGCCGAGCTGGCGGTCGTCGGCGCCGTCCTGGGGACGCCCGGCGAGGTCATGCCGGGCGACGGGCCGGTTCGGCCAGGCATCGTCCGTGTGTCAGGGGTCGTGGGAACGGTCGGGGTTGTCGGCGACGTCTGCGCGTGCGCCATGCCTGCGGCGGCAATCAGGGCGAGGGTAGACCTACAGGCAGTAGGCGGCGATCAGATCGACGAGATAGGCCGGGCCGTTGAGGCCCCACAGCAGGAACGACATGGCGATCAGCGCCGCGAGCAGGCAGGCGCCGCCCCACGCCAGCAGGGAGCGCCAGCTGCCTGCCGCCGTCATGCCGGCTGCGCCGCCAGGGTCGCCGGTCGCGACAGGCGCTGCTCGACGATCGGCCAATGCATCAGCGCGGCGACGAGCCCGAGCGCGATCGAGATCCACCACATCATGTCGTAGTTGCCCTGCAGGTCGAACAGGCGGCCGCCGCCCCAGCCGCCGAAGAAGCTGCCGACCTGATGGCCGAAGAACACGACACCGTTCAGCATGGTGAGATGCACCGGTCCGAAGATGTAACCGACCAGCGCCGTGGTCAATGGCACGGTGCCGAGCCAGAGGAAGCCCAGCGCGGCGGCGAAGACCAGGATGGAGGCAGCCGACAGAGGCACCAGGATGAAAATCAGGAAGACCAGCGAGCGCATCAGGTAGAGCAGGGTGAGCAGGTTCTTGCGCTTGTAGGAGATGCTGAGCGAGCTCCAGATGATGGCGCCCGCCATGTTGAACAAGCCGACCAGGCCGATCGCCCAGCCGCCGAGCTCGGTCGGCGACAGCTCTACGCCGAGCAGCGACAGGCCAATGCCCTTGTCCGAGATGTAGGCCGGCAAATGGCCGCCGAGAAAGGCGACATGGAAACCGCAGACGAAATAGCCGGTGACGAGGAGAACGTAGCTGCGCTGGCCGAACGCCTCGGCGAGCGCTTCGCCAGCGGTCTGCTTGCCGCTCGCCGTCCTGCGTGCGGCGGCGATCTCCTTGCTGTCGTTCAGCCAGATCGGCAGCACCAGCATCGACATGCAGATGAACGTCAACACCCACATGACCGGCCGCCAGTCGCCGAAATAGTTCTGCAGGATGGCGGCCACCGGGACGATGAAGAACTGGCCGAACGAGCTGCCGGCCGAGCAGATGCCGACCGCCAGCGCCTGCTTCTCGGGTGGTGCGACCCGAAGGATCACGCCCAGCACCGGCCCGAACGAGGCCGCCGACAGGCCGATGCCGACCAGGATATTGCCCAGGATCAGCATGAAGCCGTCATGCATCGTCGCCGTGGCGACCAGGCCGAGCAGATAGACCAGGCCGCCGCCCGCTATGGTCACGGCCGATCCGAAGCGGTCGCACAGGCGCCCCGAGAAGGGGGCGATGACCCCCATCAGCAGCATGGAAAGGGCGGTGCCGAACGAGAACAGCTCGCGGCCGACGTGAAGCTCGGCCGAGATCGGCTTGAGGAAGATCCCGAAGCTCTGACGAACGCCGAGACCGATGGTGAGGACGAGAAAACCGCACCACACGGCGGTCCAGTACGAACGGGAACTCATGCCGCCAACTTGCGGTCCCCGGAAGGCCATGACAAGGCATCGCGCCCGAGCCCTTCCATAGAATTACTTCATGCCGCCACAAGCTTCGATGTGGCACAAGACGCCCATGATGGGGCGATGGCTCGGCAGGGCATCCTGGGGCGGTCTGGCGATCGTCGTGCTGACGCTCGCCGGCACGGCGCTGGCCACCCCCCGCCTGGAGCGCGAGCGCTGCCTCTTCAAGCCGCCGCGCGGCGACCGGGTCGAGTGCCTCGTTCTGATCGTTCCCGAGAATCGCGACCAGCCGGAGGGGCGCGAGGTCCGGCTGAAGGTAGCCGTCCTGAAAGCCAAGCGCGCCGCCAGCGCCGAGCCGATGTTCTATCTTTCGGGTGGTCCCGGCGATGCGCCCCTGGTCGCCTCGACGCCGGGCGCCGATGCGCTGTCCGAGGGCGACTGGTGGAACGAGACCGCTGCCATCCGCCGCCGGCGCGACGTCGTCATCCTGAGCCAGCGCGGCGCCGGCGGATCGACGCCCAACCTCGACTGCTTCGATCCGCGCACCTCCGGGCCGGCCAAGGTCCGGCGACGCGAGGTGACCGATCAGCAGGAGCGCGACATCCTGGTGCGCTGCCGCAGCGGGCTCGATCGCAGGAAGATCGACTTGGCAATGTACTCGACGCCGGCGCTCGCCGACGACGTTGCCGACCTCGCCTCCGCGATGTCGCTGGCGAAGATTAACCTCTACGGCGTCTCCTATGGGACGCGGTGGGGTCTCGAGGTGATGCGCCGCCATCCCGACCTGGTGCGCGCGGCCGTCCTCGACGGCGTCTACCCGCCACAGGTCAATGGCGAGCAGAAAGAGGCCGACGTGGTGCGCCGCGCCTTCGAGCAGCTCTACGCCGACTGCAACGCCGATGCGCTATGCCGGGATCGCCACCCTGGCCTGCGTCAGACGGTCGAGGGCGCCATCCTGGGCGCCGCCCAGAAGCCGATCGAGATCGCGCTTCAGCTCGACGACGGGCCGCAGGTCGTCCGTCTCGACAGTGCCAGGCTCCTGATGGTGCTGCTGCACATGATGCGTGAGAGCGAGGCCGCGCTGATCCCCGAGACGGTAGCCGGGGCGCTGCACGGCGACGTGCGGCTCCTGAAGCTGTTCGCCGAGGACCTGGAGAGCAGCGACGGCGGGCTGCTGGAGCAGAACGCCCAGCAGTTCGACGGGCTCTACAACAGCATCGAATGCCGCGAGACGTGGGGGGCGGTCGATCGCGCCGCCCGCCGCCGCATGATCGAGGCGAGCGGCGTCTACGGTCTCAGCGCGCGCGCCAGCAAGTCGCCGGCCTTCTGCCCGATCTGGCGGGTGGCCCCGGCGCCGGCCGCGGAGCGCCAGCCGGTGAAGTCGGCCGTCCCGACCCTGCTGCTGAGCGGCCTGTACGACTGGCTGACGCCGCCGGCGTGGGGCCGCGAGGCGGCGCGTCACCTCTCGTCGTCGCGCCATGTCGTGTTCCGTTCCCTCGGCCACGGCGTTGCCGTGCAGGATCCCTGCGCCGGCCGCCTGCGCGACGCCTTCATCGAGGATCCCGACCCCAGGCGGGGGCTGGCGTGCCGCCCCGACACGCCGCTCAACTTCACCGCCGCCTACGAGCGCGCGCGCAACCTGCCGTGAGCGACCCTACTTCATCAGGTCCGGCGCGAGGAGGCGGGGCAGGAAGAGGGCGATGTCGGGCCACACGATCATCGCCGCCAGAACCAGGATCATCGGCAACAGCATGATCAGGGTGTCCTTCAGGGCATGGCGCAGGCGGATGCCGGCGACGGCGCAGGAGATCATCAGGCAGAGGCCATAGGGTGGCGTCACCAGCCCGAAGGCCAGCGCCACGATCGAGACGATCGCGAAGTGGACGGGGTTCATGTCGACCGACTTGGCGAGCGGCTCCAGCACCGTGCCGACGATGATGATGGCGGGGATAGCGTCGAGGAAGCATCCGACCACCAGGAACACCAGGGCGATGAAGAAGCCGACGCCGATCGCGCCCATGCCCCAGGTCGCGACGTTGGCCAGCAGCTCCTGGGGGATCCGGTAGTAGGCCAGCAGCCAGCCGAAGGCGCTCGCCGTGCCGATGCAGAACAGCGCCACCGAGGCCAGCCGGCCGGTGTCGAGCAGGGCCTTGAACAGCTCGCGCGGCCCCATCTCGCGATAGACCACGATCGACAGCACTGCCGAGTAGAGCACGGCGGCGCAGGCTGATTCGGTGGCGGTGAACCAGCCGAGCAGGATGCCGCCGACGATGATGAACGGCGTCATCAAGGCCGGGATCGACACCCAGATCGCGCACAGGAGCTGGCGGAAGCTCGAGCGCGGGTAGGTCGGATAGCCGCGCCGCACGGCGTAGATGTGCACGGTCGCGATCTGCGCGCCGGCGATCAGCAGGCCGGGAACGACGCCGGCGAGGTAGAGGGCGCCGATCGAGGTCGAGATCAGGCCGCCCCACACGATCATCAGGATCGACGGCGGGATGACCACGGCGAGGACGGCCGACACCGCGGTGATGGCGACCGAGAAGGAGAGATCGTAGCCCTCCTTGGTCTGGGCATCGATGAAGATCTTGCTCTGGCTCGCCGCGTCGGCCGTCGAGGAGCCGGAGATGCCGGCGAAGAACACCGAGAGCACGACATTGATCTGGGCGAGCGAGCCCGGCCAGCTTCCGACCAGCGCGCGCGACAGCGTCACCAGCCGGTCGGTGATGCCGCCGATGCTCATCAGGTTGGCGGTCAGCAGGAAGAACGGCACCGCCAGCAGGATGAAGGAGTTGTAGGCGTTGAAGGTCTCCTGGGCGAGCATCATGGTCGACAGCCTGGGCTCGATGTAGAAGAGCGGCAGGCAGGCGAGGCCGAGCGCGAAGGCGACCGGCACGCGCAGCACCAGCAGGAAGAAGAACACGCCGAACAGGATCGCGGCGGCTTCCGCCGAGGTGAGCACCGCGCCGGTCACGAGGCGACCCGGCCGAGCGCGATGCGGGCCTCGTCGACCAGCTGCTCGCCGATGAAGACGATCCAGGTCACGCCGGCTGCCGGCCAGGCGACATGGATCAGCCACAGCGGCAGCTCGGCAAGCTCGGACGTGCGGTACCAGGCGAAGCGCGTGAACTCGATCCCGCCGACGACGAAGACCAGCGCCATCGCCAGGATGCCGAGGCGGGCGAGGATGCGCACCACCGCCTCGCCGCGCCGCGGCAGGATGGGCCAGACATCGACCTCGAAATGGGCGCTTTCGCGCACGCCGACCATGGCGCCGATCATGATCATCCAGATGAACAGGAAGCGCGCCATCTCCTCGGTCCAGATGTAGGCCGGGATCAGATCGGTGTAGCGCGACACCATCTGCAGCGTGACGGGAACGACCAGGATGGCCACGGAGAGAGCGAGCAGCACCGTCAGGAGGCGTGCGTAGGCCGCAGTGAAGCGGCGCCACAATCCGTGCGGCGGGGGGATTGGAAGGGACATCAATGGACCGTGGGAAAGGGGAAAAGCCCGGGCGGCTGGAACGACACGGGCGGAGTGCGCGGTTCTTCGCCCCCGCAGGGCAGTGCATTCGCATATTGCAAACGGACCGTCATCCCGAGCGGAGCCGTCCGCAGGGCGGCGCGTTCGAGGGACCTTTCTTGCTGGTGCCGCAACAAGAAAGGTCCCTCCATTGCACCGCGCTGCGCGCGGCTCCGGTCGGGATGACGGATCATAGGCAAATCCCTAGTAGGAAACTGGCGGCAAGCCGCCAGTTTCTTGGCTCGGTGGGTCGGCTCTCCGGCCGGTGGGGAACTCCTATGAAGGTCGGGGCGGGGACCGCCCCGATCTTCACAGCATCGTGGTGCGCGCCGGCGTGCTGGGGTTCTCCAGTGAAGATCGGGGCGCTCAGAGAAGGAAGCTCATGGCTGGGAGCGTGCCACTGGTCGCGGAGTTTACTCCGCCACCAGTGGCGGTCTTGTCGTTGATTGCGCGTCCCATGGGCGCCCCAGGAGTGGCGCGCTCCCAGCGCATTTTCATGGGGGGAGGAACATGCGTTGCTTCCTCTCCCCGGCAGCGCGGCCGGGAAGGGGAGACAATGCGCGGCACTGCTCAGTTCAAGGCCACGATCTTGGCGAAGATCGCGTCGGCGCCGATCTCCTTGGCGTAGCTTTCCATCACCGGATCGACGAGCTTCTTCATCGGCGCGCGATCCTTGAAGGCGATGCGCTTCAGCTTGCCCGCCTTTTCCAGCGCGACCAGCTTCTGCTCGTCTTCCGAGCTCTCGACCTGCCGGCCGTAGGCGCCGGCTTCCTTGCCGGCCTTGAGGATCGCTTCCTGGAGATCCTTCGGCAGCGTCTTGAAAGTCTTGCCGGAGAAGCAGATCGGCCGGATGGTGATGGCGTGCTCGGTCATCGCGAGGTTGGGCGCGACCTCGTAGAACTTCATCGTCTCGACGCCGGCGGCCTCGTTCTCGCCGGCAGCGATGACGTTGTTCTGGATGGCGTTGTAGACCTCGTTGTAGGCGATGACGGTGGGCGACATGCCGGCGGCGGCGAAGGTCTTCGACCAGATCGGCGCGCCCTGGACGCGCACCTTGAGGCCCTTGATCTCGGCCAGGCTCGACACCGGCTTGTTGACGAAGATGTTGCGCGTGCCGCCGCCGGCATAGCCGATCAGCATGACATCGGCCTTCTGCGCGATCTCGTCGGCCACCGGCTTCAGCAGGTCGGCATCGAGGACCTTGTTCCAGTGCGCGAGATCGCGGAACAGGAACGGCGCGTCGATGAACGGCGCGGCCCGCGAGAAGGTCGACATGTGGGCCGGCGAGACGATGCCGTAGTCGACTGCCTTGCCCTGCGCCATGTACTCGAAATACTGCTTCTCCAGGCCGAGCGACGAGTTGCGATGGAGCACGAAGTTGACCGGCTTGCCGTAGTACTTCTTCACCAGCTCCTCGAACCTGAGCAGCGCCTTGTTGAAGGCGTGATCGTCATTGAACTGGACGGCGCCGTTGAGCGTGATCGGTGCCTGGGCACGGGCGGCGCCAACGAACGGCGCGGCGAGAGTCGTGGCGGCGAGCCCGCCGACCATGGTTCTGCGGTACATTGTTTTCCTCCCATGGCCCGCTGTGGTTTCCGGCGGCGGACCTAGGCGCGCACTATGCCCGCGATCGGATGGTCATGCCACAAAGCTAGATTCCAGCCGCGTGATGGCGTCGGCGACCGTGAAAGCGAAAGCAGGCGCCTATTGAGGGAGATCAATGATGGCGTGATCGGACTACCACACCATTCACGCAGGTGCAGGGCGCTCGGCAGGCGGTGACTTCTAAAGCGATGACTTCAAAAGCTTTCGTTCGACACCACTCCTTTGCTAGACTTATGCTATTAAACACAAAAAAGACGTAGAACTCGTTTGATAACGGAAGGCGGGAACAGCGTTGCTGGACCTGTATGCATCAGGGGCTGCGGTGCGAGGGTCGTTCCTGGCGCTCGTCTATCCGGCAAGTGCAGCGGCAGCGGTCGTTCTCGGCATCGTCGACCTGCACGTGTTGCTTGGCGGTGGCGTGGCCACCGCGCACCTGCCGATCGGCCTGCCGACCATCGGCCTGCACCTGCGGCTCGACGCGCTGTCTGCCTTCTTCGGCCTCGTCGTCAATGGCGGCGTGCTGGCGGCCAGCCTGTATGGCATGGGGCTCGATCGCGCCAAGGAGATGACGCCGCGCGTGGAACCGCTGTTCGCGCTTTTCGTCGCGGCGATGAACCTCGTGCTGCTGGCCGACGATGCCTACGCCTTCCTGTTCTCCTGGGAGCTGATGTCGCTCGCCTCGTGGGCGCTGGTGATCGCGCGCCACACCGACCCCGAGTGCCGGCGGGCGGCCCATCTCTATCTCGTCATGGCGGCGATCGGCACGGTGGCGCTGCTGTTCGCCTTCGGCGGCCTTGCCGGGCAGGCCGGCGGCTATGCCTTCTCGACCATGCGCAACCAGGCGCCGCAGCCGCTCATCGCGGCCCTGATCCTGCTGGCGGCGCTGGTCGGCTGCGGCTCGAAGGGCGGTCTCATCCCGCTGCATGCCTGGCTGCCGCTCGCCCATCCGGCGGCGCCGAGCCACGTGTCGGCCCTGATGAGCGGCGTCATGACCAAGGTGGCGATCTACTGCTTCATTCGCATCGCCTTCGATCTCCTGGGGTCTCCCGCGTGGTGGTGGGCGTTGCCGCCGATCGTGCTCGGTGTGCTGACGGCGGTGCTCGGCCTGCTCTATGCCGTGCTCGACGGCGACCTCAAGCGCGTCCTCGCCTACTCGACCATCGAGAATGTCGGCGTGATCTTCGTCGCGCTCGGCCTGGCTCTGGCCTTCCGCGCCAACGGCCAGGACGGCGCGGCGGCCGTCGCGATGGCCGCGGCACTGCTGCATTGCCTGAACCATTCGTGGTTCAAGTCGCTGCTCTTCCTCGGCGCCGGCGTCGTCCTGCATGCCACCGGGCGGCGCGATCTCGACGGCCTGGGCGGTCTGATCCATCGCATGCCGCGCACGGCGGTGTTCTTCCTGGTCGGTGCGCTCGCCATCGCGGCGTTGCCGCCGCTCAACGGCTTCGTCTCGGAATGGCTGTTGTTCCAGGCGGTGATGGCGGCGCCCGAGCTGCCGCAGGCGGCGCTGCATTTCGCCTCGCCGGCGATCGGCGCCATGCTGGCCCTGGCGGCCGCCCTCGCCGCCGCCTGCTTCGTGCGCGTCTACGGCACGGCTTTCCTCGGCCGGCCGCGCAGCGCCGAGGCAGCGACGGCGCATGAAGCGCCGCTGATCCAGCAGGTCGCGCTGGGCGGGCTCGCCGTGCTGTGCGTCCTGGGCGGTCTCCTCGGCAGCGTCCTGGCCTGGGCGTTGGGACCGGTTCTGGCCCAGACGGTCGGCAGCGCCCTGCCGGGAGACGGCAGCGGCCCGACGCCGCTCTCGCTGGTCGCCTTCGATCCCGAGCGCAGCATCTACGACGCGCCGGTGATCGCCCTGTTCGTCCTGATCGCCTCGCTGGCGACCATGCTGGTGGTCCACCGCCTGTCCGCGCGGCGCACGCGCCGCGGCCCGGCCTGGGATTGCGGCTTTCCCGATCCGTCGCCGCTCACCCAGTACACCGCCTCGAGCTTCGCCCAGCCGCTGCGCCGCGTGTACGGCACGACGGCGTTCGCCGCCCGGGAAACGGTCGACATGCCGCCGCCCGGCGACGGCCGCCCGGCGCGGCTCACCGTGGTTTCGGTCGACTACGCCTGGCAGGCGTTCTATGCCGTGCCCGCCCGGCTGCTGCTGCGCCTGTCCGAGCGCCTCAATGCGCTGCAGTTCCTCAGCATCCGCCGCTATCTCGGGCTGATGTTCGCGGCCCTCGTCATCCTGCTGTCGATCGCGGCGCTGACGACATGACCGGCGACCTCATCCTGCAGTTCCTGGCGCAAGGTGCGCAGATGACCATGGTGCTGCTGATCGCGCCACTCGCGGTCGGCGTCGTCCGCCTGGTCAAGGCGCGGCTGATGCGCCGGCAGGGACCGTCGCTCCTGCAGGGCTACCGCGACCTCGCCAAGCTCCTGCGCAAGGAATCGGTGATCGCGGAGAGCGCCTCGTGGCTGTTCCGCAGCGCGCCGTACCTGATTTTCGCGCTGACCTGGGTGGCGGCGGCGTTAGTGCCGAGCTTCGCCTCCGGCCTGATGTTCAACTGGGCAGCCGACGTCGTGGCGCTGGTGGCGCTGCTCGGTGCCGCTCGCGCCCTGCTGGCGCTGGCCGGCATGGATGTCGGCACCAGCTTCGGCGGCATCGGCTCGTCGCGCGAGATAATGATCGCGACGCTGGCCGAGCCGGCGATGATGCTGATCGTGCTGACCCTCGCCATCGCCGCCGGCACGACCCGGCTGGCCGGCGTGGCCGACTTCTTCATCGCCGAGCCGTGGGCGGTGCGGGTGTCGCTCGCCCTGTCGCTGATCGCTCTGGTCATCGTGGCGCTGGCCGAGAACGCGCGCATCCCGGTCGACAACCCGGCGACCCATCTCGAGCTCACCATGGTCCACGAAGCCATGATCCTGGAGTATTCCGGGCGCCATCTCGCGCTGATCGAGGCGGCCAGCCACCTCAAGCTGGTGCTTTATCTGTCGCTGCTGATCTGCCTGTTCGCGCCCTTCGGCATGGCGCCGGCGACGGCCGGCGTGGCGGGTTGGCTGGCGGGCCTCGTTCTATGGGCCGCCAAGCTCCTGCTGGGCGCGGCGCTGCTCGGCGTGTGGGAGGTCAGCATCGCCAAGATGCGCGTCTTCCGGTTGCCCGACTTCGTCGGCGTCGCCTTCGTCTTCGGCTTCCTCGCCATCCTGCTCGCGTTCCTGTCGCGCGGAGCGGTGGCATGAGCGGCGCCCACGACATCTCCCACCTGCTGGCGGGCGCCATGCTGGTGACGAGCTTCGCCCTGCTCTACCAGGAGCGCGTCGCCTCCGTGCTCAATGCCTTCGCAGCGCAGTCGATCACGCTGGCGCTGGCGGTCGCCTGGACCGCCTGGTCGGACAATCGGCCCGACCTGTTCATTACCGCCCTGATCGCGCTCAGCCTCAAGGGCATCGTCATCCCGCTGGCGCTGCGCCGCATGGTCGAGCGGCTCGGCATCCATCGTCAGGTCGAGAAGGTGGTCGGCGTCGGCCCGGCCCTGCTGGTCGGTCTGGCGCTCACCGGCCTCGCGCAGGCGCTGGTCGCCAAGGTGGCGACGGGCACCGCGAGCCACGCCCGCGAGGCGCTCGCGCTGGCGCTCGCCATTGTCCTGCTGGGCTTCCTGATGATGATCGTCCGCCGCAATGCGGTGACCCAGGTCGTGGGCTTCATGTCGATGGAGAACGGCCTGATCCTGGCGGCGACCGGCGCGCGCGGCATGCCGCTGGTGGTCGAGGTCAGCGTGGCCTTCTCGGTGCTGATCGCGCTGTTCGTGTTCGCCGTCTTCGTGTTCCGCATCCGCGAGCGCTTCGACACGGTCGACATCGAGGCGCTCGATCGCATGCGCGGCGACCGGCGATGATCCAGCCCTGGCAACTCGTCGTGCTGGTGCCCTTCGCGGCGGCGCTGCTGCTGGTGGCGATTCCGTCGTACCGCGCCGGCGCCGTCGTGAACGTGATCGCCTCGGCGCTGACGCTGGCGACCGGCGGCTGGCTGGTGGTGTCCGACCGCCTCGTCGGCGACTACGCCATCATCGACGAGCTCAACATCGTATTCGTCGTCATAAACACCCTGGTCGGCTTCACGACCGCCCTGTTCAGCGCCGCCTACATCGGCCACGAGATCGAGTCGGGCCGCCTGTCGCCGGCCTTCGTGCGATTTTACCATGCCATGTTCCAGGCAATGATGGGCTCGATGAACGTGGCGCTGATCGCCAACAACATCGGCGTGATGTGGGTCGGCCTGGAGCTCGCCACGCTGATCACCGTGGTGATGGTCGGGCTGTACCGCACGCCGCAGGCGATCGAGGCGGCGTGGAAGTACTTCATCCTGGCGAGCGTCGGCATCTCGCTGGCGTTCTTCGGCACCATCCTGATCTATCTCGCGGGCCAGCCGGCGCTGGGCGAGGGTGTGCCGGCGATGACCTGGAGCCTGCTGCACGGCGTCGCCGCCCGCCTCGACCCGGCGATCCTCGACCTCGCCTTCATCTTCCTGCTGGTCGGCTACGGCACCAAGGTCGGCCTGGCGCCGTTGCATGCCTGGCTGCCCGACGCCCATGCCGAAGGCCCGACGCCGATCTCGGCCGTGCTGTCGGGCCTGCTGCTGAACGTCGCGCTCTACGCGCTGCTGCGCTTCAAGATGCTGGTGTCTGCCCACCCGGATGCGCTCGACCCCGGGCAGATCATGGTGGTGATGGGGCTGGTGTCGCTGATCTTCGCGGCGTTCATGCTGTACCAGCGGCGCGACATCAAGCGGCTGTTCGCCTACTCCTCGATCGAGCACATGGGCCTGATGGTGTTCGCCTTCGGCATGGGCGGCCCGCTTGCCAATTTCGCCGGGCTGCTGCACATGGCCATGCACAGCCTGACCAAGTCCGGCATCTTCTTCGCGGTCGGCCACATCGCCCAGGCCAAGGGTACCCAGCGCCTCGCCGATATAAGGGGCCTCAGCGTCACCCATCCGCGTCTCGCCGTCCTGTTCGCCCTGGCCGTGCTGGCGATCTGCGGCCTGCCGCCGTTCGGCGTGTTCATGAGCGAGTTCCTGATCCTGACGACGACCTTCGCCCGCGATCCCTGGCTTGCGCTGCTGCCGGCCTTCGGCCTGCTGGTCGGCTTCGGCGCGCTGCTGCTGCGCCTCCAGGGCACGATCTTCGGCGAGCCGGTCGGCCCGAGCCACCGGGTCGACGGATCGTTCGTGCCCGTGATGCTGCATCTTGCGCTGGTGCTCGCCGCCGGCATCTTCCTGCCGCCGATGCTGGTCACGTGGTTCCAGCGCGCCGCGGAGCTGCTGGGATGAGCGACGGGCGCGAGGCAGGAGAGGGGCTCGCCCTGCGCGATCTCGCCGCCGGCCGCACGGCCGGCGCCGACGGCTACATCCGGTTCCCCGTCGATGCCGAGACCTGGTCGCGATTGTGCGACGGCTGCGCCGGCGGGCAGCAGGATTTGCAGGCCCTGTGGGCCGATGGCGGGACCATGCGCCTGGCGCTCGGCGACCCCGGGCACGGCGTGCGCGCGATCGTCTCCCTGGCGACCGATGCGGGCCGCTATCCATCGGTCGCCAGCCGCCATCGCCCGGCGCTGCGGCTCGAGCGGGCGATGCGCGACCTCTACGGCGTGGAGCCGGTCGGCCTGCCCGATCCGCGGCCGTGGCTCGACCACGGTCGCTGGCCGGGGCGGCAAGGTGATGCGCCCTACCCAGATCCCGGTCGGCCCGGTCCATGCCGGCATCATCGAGCCCGGCCATTTCCGCTTCACCGCCAACGGCGAGACCGTGGTCCGCCTCGAGGAGAGGCTGGGCTACGTCCACAAAGGCGTCGAAGGCCTGATGGCGGGCGCCTCGATCGGGAATGGCGCGCGGCTTGCCGGACGCATCTCGGGCGACAGCACGGCCGCCTATGCCTGGGCCTTCGCGCGTGCCGTCGAGGCGGCGCTCGGCTGGATACCACCCGTCCGCGCCGTCCTGCTGCGCGCCGTGATGGCGGAGCTGGAGCGCGTGGCGCATCACATCGGCGACGTCGGCGCGATCTGCAACGACGCCAGCGTGGTCGCCATCCATGCAAGCTGCGCCGTGCAGCGCGAGGACGTCCTGGCGGTCGCCGGGGCATGCTTCGGCCATCGCCTGATGATGGACTGCATCGTTCCGGGCGGCGTGGCCGTCGATCTGTCGCCCGACGGCGTCGGCCGGATTCGCGGCCTGCTCGCCCGCCTCGAGGCGACGCGCAGTGACGTGCTGCGGGTCTACGATTCGATGCCGTCGCTGCAGGATCGCACGGTCACCACCGGCATCGTGTCGCCGGCGCTGGTCCGCCAGTACGCGGCCGGCGGCTTCGTCGGCCGCGCCTCGGGGCGGGCCTTCGATGCGCGCAAGAGCTTCGCCTACGCGCCCTACGACCAGGTCGATTTCGCCCTCAAGGTGCGCGGTGGCGGCGACGTCGATGCCCGCCTGCTCGTTCGCCTGGACGAGATCGGCGAGAGCCTGGCGATCCTGGCGCAGCTGCTCGGCAGGCTGGCGCCGGGCGCGATCAGCACCGATCTCCCGGCCGTGTCGTCGGGCGAAGGGGCGGCGCTGGTCGAGGCATTTCGCGGCGACGTCTTCGTCGATGTGCGCGTGCTGGATGGACGGCTGGCCCGCGTCCATGCGCGCGACGCCAGCTGGTTCCAGTGGCCTCTGCTCGAGGCGGCGATCGAGGGCAACATCGTCGCCGACTTCCCTCTCTGCAACAAGTCGTTCAACTGCTCCTACTCGGGGCACGACCTGTGAGAACGTTCCTGCTCGATGCCCTGACCAAGGGCAAGGCCACCATTCCCGCGCCCGGTCCCGACGCCGCGGCGCTCGCGGAGGCAGCACGTGCGCTCGGCGAGCGCGGCCGCCAGCGTCTCGGGCGGTCGCTCGCCATCCGCGAGATCGACGCCGGCTCGTGCAATGGCTGCGAGCTCGAGATCCACGCGGTGAACAACCCGATCTACGACGCCGAGCGCTTTGGCCTCAGGTTCGTCGCCTCGCCGCGCCATGCCGACGTGCTGCTGGTCACCGGCCCGGTCACCTGGAACATGCGCGAGGCGCTGCTGCGCACGTATCACGCGACCCCCGAGCCCAAGTGGGTCGTGGCGCTGGGCGACTGCGCGGTCGATTGCGGCGTGTTCGCCGGCTCGCCGGCGGTGGTCGGCCCGCTCGCCGACATCCTGCCGGTCGACCTGCACGTGCCCGGCTGCCCGCCGGCGCCGCTGGCGATCGTCAAGGCCCTGCTGGCGCTGATGGAGGTGCAGGCTTAGGCCTGTCGATGCAACCAGAAGCCTCACCCTGAGGAGCCACGCGGAGCGTGGCGTCTCGAAGGGTGGGCCAAAACCAAGTCTGTCGCCCACCCTTCGAGACGCGCCCCACGGGCGCTCCTCAGGGCGAGGTTCTCCCTGGTGCTTCAAGCCGAGATACTTGCTCGGCCTCGGCCCCTGCGGCGTCGCCGTCCTGTTGCCGTCAGATACGCCGGCAGCGGACATTCGGACCAGCGTGCGTCTCAACTCTTCGCTGCGAGGCTCTTGAACAGGGCGTCGCTGCGATCGTCGGACGGGAAGAAGCATTCGATGCGCACTTCCTGCAGGGTGATGTCCTGCGGGGTACCCAAGGTGGCGATGGTGGTGAAGACCGACAGGGCCTTGCCGCCGACCACGTAGTCGACGGTGAGCACCGGCGGCGGCCGTTCCTCGAAGCGCAGCTTCCGGAACGAGGCGGGCACGTCGGGGAACGCCATGATCTCCTCGATGAAGGCGAGCGCCTTCGGCTCGCCGCCGTCGGCCAGGATCTCGGCATAGGTCGTCGAGACGAGGTAGCGCGCGACTTCCTCCCAGTTGGCGATCTTGCCGCGCAGCGCCGTGGGATCGAGCAGCCAGCGCAGCAGGTTCGGGCTCTTGCCCGCCGGCGGGGCGGGCGGTGGCCCTTCGAACAGGAAAACCGTGAAGGCCTGCGCCGCCTCGTTGGCCTGCAGGAGATTCCACAGCCGATCGATCACGACTGCCGGGTAGGGTTCGTGCTTCTGCAGGATGCGGTCGATTGCCTGGCGCACCGGCGCGAGCTCGGGCGCGCCGAAGCCGCTCTCGCGGTAGACCGGGGCGAAGCCGGCCGCCAGCAGCATGGTGTTGCGCTGGCGCAGCGGCACGTCGAGCGCGGTGGTGAGCTGGACCACCATCTCGCGGCTCGGCCTGGCCCGGCCGGATTCCAGGAAGCTCACATGGCGTTGCGACACGCCCGACTGCAGGGCGAGTGCCAGTTGGCTGGCGCCGCGGCGACGCCGCCAGGCGCGCAGCATCGGCCCGAACGTATCGGGCGGGGCGGGGGCGACCGGGGTCGCAGGGGAGGGCTGCGTCATGCCGCGAACCGTAGCATCACCCCGCAGGCCCGCCGATTACCTGTCCCGTAATTGCTGCGCCGGCGGGCCGATGCGACTTGTGGCGCGTCCAACCAAGGAGGACGTCATGACTGCATCGACCGACAGCCTGCTGCCATCCGACCGGCTGCTGCGGCGCACCCTGTGGGGCAACGCCGTCTTCTCCATCGCCTCGGGGGCCGTGCTGGCGATTTTCGCCGGGCCACTCGCCGGCGCTGCCGCGCATGCCCCCGTGATGCTGCTGGGTCTCGACCTCGCCCTCGTGCTGGAGCTGCTGGGCGTCGGCGTGATCGGCTTCGGCGCGCTGTGCGCCTGGGTGGCGTCGCGGCTGGCCCTGCCGCAGGCCTGGGCGCGCGCGATCTTCGCCGCCGACCTGGCCTGGGTGGCGGGCAGCGCGCTGGTGCTGCTGCTGCCGGCGTGGACGACGGCCGGCATCGCCGGCATCGTCGTGGTCGCCCTGATCGTGGCCGACCTCGCCATCCTGGAGTATCTCGGCCTGCGCCGCCTTGGCGCCGCCACCTGAGAGGACAGCGACCATGGACAAGCTTCAGCTCCTGAACGATCACCAATTGCCCTTCGCCAAGGTCCTGGGGCTGAAGTTCGTCGCCGCGAGCGAGACCGGCGTGAAGGCCGAGATGGTCGTCCGCCCCGACCTCTGCACGCGGCCCGACATCCTGCACGGCGGCGCCGTGATGGCCTTCGCCGACACGCTCGGCGCCGCCGCCACCGTGCTCAACCTGCCCGAGGGCAAGGGCACGACGACGATCGAGAGCAAGACCAACTTCGTCGGCCCAGCCCCGGTCGGCGCCACGGTGATCGGCGAGACGACGCCGATCCACCGCGGCCGGCGAACGATGGTCTGGCAGACCCGGGTGACGACGGCCGAAGGCAAGCTGGTCGCCGTTGTGACCCAGACGCAGATGGTGCTCTGAGCTTGCGCGCGGCCTTCTTTGCCTCCCCCGTCCTGCCAGGGCATTCGCATATGGACAAAATATCCGTCATCCCGACCGGAGCCGCGCGTAGCGCGGCGTAGTGGAGGGACCTCTCTTCTTGCAGCATCAACAAGAAAGGTCCCTCGACTACGCCACCCTTCGGGCGGCTCCGCTCGGGATGACGGAGTTTTTTGTCCATATGTGGCCCAAAGGGCCGGAGGGGGAAGGCCACAGTCGAGATTCATGAAGCTCCGACGTCGGGATTTCATAGATCTCGACTGCCGCCTTCCCCCTCCGCCCCGTATGACGGGGCACCTCCCCTGATTACGGGGAAGGAGAATGATCACACGTCGAGGTTCGCCACCTTGAGCGCGTTGTCCTGGATGAAGTCGCGGCGCGGCTCGACGACGTCGCCCATCAGGGTCGAGAAGATCTCGTCGGCCTCGTCAGCGTGGTTGATGCGGACCTGCAGCAGGGCGCGCGCCTCGGGGTCGAGCGTGGTTTCCCAGAGCTGGTCGGGATTCATCTCGCCGAGGCCCTTGTAGCGCTGGATGGTGACGCCCTTGCGGCCGGCCTCGAGCACGGCGGCGAACAGCTCGGTCGGCGAGGAGATGGCCGACTCCTTGTCCTTCACGGCGAACGTGCCGGGCTTCATGTAGACGGTCTGCAGCTCGCCCGCGAGCGCATCGAGCTTGCGGGCCTCGGCGCTCTTGATCAGATGGCCGTCTATGACGTGGCGTTCATTCACGCCGCGCAGGCGGCGCGTGAAGGCGAGACCGCCGTCCGCGGTCGGCTCGCCTTTCCAGCCGCGCTCGAGCGGCGGGCTCACGGCATCGAGCCGGCGGGCGATGTAGTCCGCGGTCTGCCGCGCCAGCTCGGAGTCCGCCAGGATGTCGGGGTTGAGCGCGCCCGCGATCGCCGCCTGCTCGATCACCGCCTGGCTGGTGACGCGGCGCGACAGGGCGAGCGGCTTCACCAGGTTGGTGACCGACCGGGCGATGTCGACGGTGCGGCGCAGGTCGTCGCTGGCCAGCACCTCCCCCTCGCCCAGCCGGAAGGTCGCGCCGCTGAGGCCGCTCTCGATGAGATGGTCGTCGAGCGCACGCTCGTCCTTGAGGTAGATCGCCGACTTGCCCTTGGCCGCCTTGAACAGCGGCGGCTGGGCGATATAGAGGTGGCCGCGCTCGATCAGGTCGCGCATCTGGCGATAGAAGAACGTCATCAGCAGCGTGCGGATGTGCGAGCCGTCGACGTCGGCGTCGGTCATGATGATGACCTTGTGGTAGCGCAGCTTGTCGAGGCTGAAATCGTCGTGCCCGATGCCGGTGCCGAGCGCCGTGATCAAGGTGCCGATCTCGGCCGACGACAGCATCTTGTCGAAGCGCGCGCGCTCGACATTCAGGATCTTGCCGCGCAGCGGCAGGATCGCCTGGTTGGCGCGATTGCGGCCCTGCTTGGCCGAGCCGCCGGCCGAATCGCCCTCGACGATGAACAGCTCGCTGAGCGCGGGATCGCGCTCCTGGCAGTCGGCGAGCTTGCCGGGCAGCGAGCTCACGTCGAGCGCGCCCTTGCGGCGGGTCAGCTCGCGCGCCTTGCGGGCGGCCTCGCGCGCCGCCGCCGCCTCGACCACCTTGGTCAGGATCTTGCGCGCTTCGCCGGGATGCTCCTCGAACCACTGGCCGAGCTTGTCGCTGACCACCGATTCGACGACCGGGCGTACCTCGGACGAGACCAGCTTGTCCTTGGTCTGGGACGAGAATTTGGGGTCCGGCACCTTGACCGACAGCACGCAGGTCAGGCCTTCGCGCATATCCTCGCCGGTCAGGCTCACCTTCTCCTTCTTGGAGATGCCGCCCGCGGAAACCCGCGAGATGGGTGCCGCCGTCGCGCTGCGGGATGTTGTTGGTGAAGCACAGCATCGTCTCGTGATAGCTGTCGTTCCACTGCAGGGCGACCTCGACCGACATGCCGTCTTTCTCGCCGCGAATCGACACCGGCGGGTTGTGCAGGACCTGTTTATTGCGGTCGAGATACTTGGCGAAGGCCTCGACGCCGCCCTCGTAGAACAGGTCGGAGATCTTGGGCTCGGCGCCGCGCTCGTCGGTCAGCACGATGCGCGCGCCCGAGTTCAGGAAGGCGAGCTCGCGCAGCCTGTGCTCGAGGGTGGCGAAGTCGAACTCGGTCTTGGTGAAGATCTCGGTCGACGGCAGGAAGCTCACCTCGGTGCCGTGCTTGCCGGCCGGCGCATCGCCCACGACCTTCAGGTCGCCCTCGGGCTCTCCGCCGCGGAAGCGCAGGAAGTATTCCTTGCCGTTTCGCCAGATGTGCAGGTCGAGACGCCTGGACAGGGCATTGACCACGGCAGCACCGACCCCGTGCAGGCCGCCCGACACCTTGTAGGAGTTCTGGTTGAACTTTCCGCCGGCATGGAGCTGGGTGAAGATCACGTTGGCAGCCGAGATGCCTTCCTCGCGATGGATGTCGACCGGCACGCCACGGCCGTTGTCGCGCACCGTCACCGAGCCGTCGCCGTGCAGGATCACGTCGACCCGGTCGCAGTAGCCGGCCAGCGCCTCGTCGATGGCATTGTCGACGATCTCGTAGACCATGTGGTGCAGGCCGGTGCCGTCGTCGGTGTCGCCGATATACATGCCGGGACGCTTGCGGACGGCCTCGAGGCCGCGCAGCACCTGGATCGAATCGGCGCCGTAGGCCTCGGCGCCGGGTGTCACATCGTCGTTGTCGCTCATGATATCGGGCTTCCAGAAGGGGGTTCAGACCGCCGCGATCGAGCCGTCGGCCACGCGCAGCAGCTGCGCGCGCCCACGGAGCGGCGCGAAGAGCTCGGCGTCGGTGCCGGTCATCCAGCTCTGCACGCCCAGCGCCACGACCTCGTCGAACAGCGCCGCCCGGCGCTCGGCGTCGAGATGGGCTGCGATCTCGTCGAGCAGCAGCAGCGGCGGCCGGCCGCGCGACAGCGCCATCAGCCGGGCGTGCGCCAGCACGATCGACACCAGGATGGCCTTCTGCTGGCCGGTCGAGCCCTCGGCGGCCGGCAGGTCGAGGTCGAGATGGCGCACCGCGAGGTCGCTGCGATGCGGCCCCGAGGATGTGGTGCCCGTCTCGGCGTCGCGCAAGCGGCTGGTCGCCAGCTGGTCGCGCAGGCGATCCTCGGCGTCGAGCGCCGGCATGGTGTCGATCCAGCCGTCGACGTCGCCGGCCATGGCGAGCCCGGCGCGCGGAAACGGGCCGATGCCCAGCCGCGCCGCCGCGTCCAGCCGGTGCACGGTGTCGGCGCGTGCCGCGGCCAGCGCCACGCCGTGGCGCGCCATGGTGTCCTCGAGCGCAGTATACCAGTGCGCATCGCGGCCGCCCTCGGCCAGCAGGCGGGCGCGCTGGCGCAGCGCATTGTCGTAGGCAGCGACGTCGCCGGCGTGCTCGGGATGGAGCGCCGCCACCATGCGGTCGAGAAAGCGCCGGCGTTCGCTGGGCCCGTCGAGAAACAGGCGGTCGTGCTGGGGCGTCAGCCACACCGCCGCCACATGCCGGCCGAGCGCCGTCTGGCTCGCCGCCGGGCGGCCGTCGATCCGTACGACCCGCCGCGGCAGGGCGCCCTCGGGGCGCCCGGCATCCAGCCCCGTGCCGATCGCCAGGCGCCCTTCCGGGGTATCGAAGGTCGCCGCCACCGCCCATGCCGTGGCGTCGCTCTCGCCGCGCGAGCGCCGGCAGGCCTCGTCGAGCCGCGCCCGCCGCAGCCCGCGTCCGGGCGCCAGGAAGGACAGCGCCTCCAGGAGATTGGTCTTGCCGGCGCCATTGGCGCCCACCAGCACCACCGGGCCGCCACCGCAGTCGAGGCGAAGCTGGCGGTAGTTACGGAAATCCGTGAGGCGGAGCTGGCGCACCGCCAGGACGGCCGGCGCAGCGCCGGTTGCGGCGTCGGGGGCGTAGGCGAGCGCGCTGATCGGCGGCGCCGTCATACCCGCATCGGCATGAGCACGTAGAGCGCGCTCTCGTCGGCACCGTCGCGCACCACGGTGGGCGAGCCGGAGTCGGCCATGATCAGGCGTGCCTCGCTGCCGGCGATCTGCTCGGTGATGTCGAGCAGGTAGCGCGAGTTGAAGCCGATCTCGAGCGCAGTGCTCTGGTACTCGACCTCGATCTCCTCGGTGGCGCTGCCGGCATCGGGGCTGGTTGCCGACAGGGTGACCAGGCCGTTGGCGACCGCGAGCTTGATCGCCCGCGACTTCTCCGTCGAGATGGTCGAGACGCGATCGACGGCGTGGGCGAATTCCTTGCACGGCACGTTCAGGATCTTGTCGTTGGCGGTCGGGATGACCCGCTCGTAGTCGGGGAAGGTGCCGTCGATCAGCTTGCTCACCAGGGTGACGTTGCCGCTGGCGAAGCGGATGCGGGTGTCGGACAGCTCGATATCGACCGACCCATCGCTCTCGTCGAGCAGCTTGCGGACCTCGCCGACCGTCTTGCGCGGCACGATCACGCCCGGGATGTCGGAGGCGCCCTTGGGCAGCGGCACCTCGACCCGGGCCAGCCGATGGCCGTCGGTCGCGACGCCGCGCAGCACCTGGGTGCCGCCCGACGCGGCGGCATGGAAGTAGATGCCGTTCAGGTAGTAGCGCGTCTCCTCGTTGGATATCGCAAAGCGCGTGCGATCGATGATGCCCTTGAGGTCGGTCGCCGGGATCTGGAAGCGATGCGCGAGATCGCCTTCGGAGATCGTCGGGAAATCGGCCGGCGGCAGGCACTGCAGGGTGAAGCGCGAGCGGCCGGCCCGGATCACCAGGGTGCTGTCGTCGGACGAGGTCTCGAGCTCGACCTGGGCGCCGTCCGGCAGCTTGCGGACAATCTCGTACAGGGTGTGCGCCGGCGCCGTGGTCGAGCCGTTCTTGGAGGCGCTTGCCTCGACCGATTCGGTGATCGACAGGTCCATGTCGGTGGCCGCCAGGCTGAGGCGGCCCTTCTGCGCGGTCACCAGGACGTTGGCCAGGATGGGGATCGTATTGCGCCGCTCGACCACACTCTGCACATGAGCCAGCGCCTTGAGGAGGGCTGCCCGTTCGATCGTCAATTTCATGGCTGGGTCGCTGTAACGAGGGCCAAAAAGCGGTTTCTCACTGGCCGTCTCGCTGGCCTGGAGCGACCATTGCGGAACGGTCGGGGACTATAGCACGACGGGCCTGCCCGAAAAGCGATTTCGCCCGATTTTTGAAGCTCTTAGGCCGTGAGATCGCGGCCAGGATCGGGCGCTTTCACGCGCGGTCTCGTTACGTCCTTCGCGCGGCTCTTGCGTCCCGCCCGCTCTCAAGCGAGAGTGGGCGGGACGCGAGCGGCCCGCGATTTGCGTGCCGGGTCAGCCCTGCAGCTGCCGCTTGAGAAGCTCGACGTCCTCGGCGATGGACATGTCGCTGCCCTTCAGCTCCTCGACCTTTCTTACAGCGTGCATGACAGTTGTGTGATCGCGATTGCCGAACCGCTTGCCGATCTGCGGCAGGCTGAGCGTCGTCAGCTGCTTGGCGAGGTACATCGCCACCTGGCGCGGCCGGGCGACTGAGCGGGCGCGCCGGGGCGAGCTCATCTCGGCGAGCTTGATGTTGTAGTGCTGCGCCACGCGCTGCTGGATCTCGTCGACGGTCACCTTGCGGTCGGCCTGGCGCAGCAGGTCGTGCAGCACGTCCTGTGCCATCTCGACGGTGATCTCGCGCCCGATCAGCTGGCCGTGGGCCACCACGCGGTGCAGAGCGCCCTCGAGCTCGCGGATGTTGGTGTTGATCTTGTGGGCCAGGAACTCGAGCACGGCCATGGGCATGGGCACGCGCGCGGACTCGGCCTTGGTCTGCAGGATGCTGAGGCGCAGCTCGTAGGTCGACGAATGGATGTCGGCGACCAGCCCGCTGCCCAACCGCGAGCGCATGCGCTCCTCGATGTCCTGCAGCTCGCTGGGCGGCTTCTCGGACGACAGCACGATCTGCTTGCCCTGCTCGACCAGCGAGTTGAAGGTGAAGAAGAACTCTTCCTGGCTGTGATCCTTGCCGCAGATGAACTGCACGTCGTCGACCATCAGGACGTCGACGTTGCGGAACAATTCCTTGAACGCACCGGTGTTCTTGTTGCGCAACGCCTGGATGAAGCGGTTAACGAAGTGCTCGGCCGTGAGGTAGAGCACTCGCACCTTTGGGTCGCGCTCCCGAATCGATTGCCAGATGGCATGCATGAGGTGGGTCTTGCCGAGCCCGACGCCGCCGAAAATATAGAGGGGGTTGCGCTCCGGCAGGGGACGCTCCTGCTCGGCGATGTTGCGCGCCGCGGCGTAGGCGAACTCGTTGGGCTTGCCGACGACGAAATTGGCGAACGTGTAGCGCGCCTCGGGGCCCTGGAAGCTCTCCTCGCCGCCCCGGCCGATGGCCGGCCCGAAACGCGGCATCTGCCCCTGGGGCGACTGCGCCGACGGCGCGGGCGGGGCTGCGAGCATGTCGCCGGCACGGCGCGGCGCCGGCGGCGGCGCGAGATTGACCTCGACGCTGGTCACCTCGCTGTTGACCGCCTGCCAGTAGGCGAGCACGCGGTCGCCGAAGTGCCGGGCAATCCAGTCGCGGACGAATCGCGTCGGCGCGTAGAGGCGCAGCTTGCCGGCCTTCAGCTCGCCGGGCTCGATCTCGCCGAACCACGACTTGAAGGCCTTGTCGCCGATCTCCTTGCGCAAGCGATCACAGACGCGGCTCCATTGTGCCCCGAGATCATTGCCGCCTCCGCCGTCCAATTCCATGCCTGTCCCCGCAACGGCTTGTTGTTCGATAGCTGTATTCTTCTTGTCGATGGTCACCGGTGATTGAATTCGATTCACGTCTGTCTCCACGGAAGTCCCGCTGCCTTCCATCCCCCTGCCTCACCGCGCCTTGCTTTGGCGTCGAGAGGCCCTTCGAAGCCGTCTGCCACGTTGAGGCACGTACTGTAGCCGGCTGCGGTCATGGCTTTCGCCGCCGCAGCCGATCTCACTCCACTTCGACAGAGGAACAGCAGCGGGGCCTCCTTGTCCGGGAGCGCGCTCGAGAGCGTGGCCACGAACTCCGGGTTCGGCTGCATGCTGGGAAAGGTCTGCCATTCGACCAGCGCCGGCTTCCTCGCCAGCGTCTCGAGGTCGGGCAGCCCGACGTAGCTCCACTCGGCGCGCGTACGCACGTCGACCAGAACCGCATCACTGCGCTCGCTGAGGATTTGCCAAGCCGTCGCCGGACTCACATCGCCGGCGTAGCCGCTGGCAGGGGACAATGCATAGGTGCCGGCGATCGTGCTATCGTTCGACATTGGTCCCCGCTCTTCATTGTTCGCGGCAGGACCCCGATCGGCAGACCAAACGCTGCAAG
>LNFM01006175.1_pt1 | contig 37548 bp, 55 predicted proteins | sample 596031 | NCBI WGS metagenome assembly LNFM01 (sample SAMN04254537, study PRJNA301005) | activated carbon metagenome | isolation source: dual media filters at the Ann Arbor, Michigan drinking water treatment plant | place: USA: Ann Arbor | reverse complement strand
CCAGAGCCGAACAGCCAGGCTGGCGGCACGGTCGCGCTGGCCGAGCAGGCACTCTACCCCCAGGACACGACAAAGCCGCGCCCTCGGGGCGCGGCTCTTGCGACACTACCACACTATGCGCCGCTGCCGGTTCCCGCGTCAAGAAACCTACTGGGTGAAGGCGTCCGCCACATCTTTGGCCGGACTCCACGTGTACACCATGGAATCAACACCTTCGACATTGATGGCCGTTCTTGCCCCGCTCCTGGTTGCTGATGGCAGGCTAATGACGCAGATCACGCGAGCAGGGTCGATCCAGATCTGATACGTCGTTCCGTCAGACTCACTCGCCAGGGCGTCGATCTTCACCAGTCGCATCCCGCACCTCCATCACCGCAGAGCATACAGAGGCCAGCCCCACAGCCCCACCCGTCTCGTCGTCCACCCAGCCCAACGCCGCCGCCATCAGCCCAAGCGCCCGCTTGTACGCCTCCAGTACCGTCCCCTTCCGGGTACGGCACACCACCGCGATCTGCCCCAGCGACCCACCACCCTGCATCCGCGCATACACCACCCGCCGCTCAAGCGACCCGATCTCCAGCGCCGAGGCCGCCCCCTCAAGGTCCGCCTTCACCAGCGCCCAGGTCAGCCCGTCAGACGGCCGGCCCCCACGCGCTCGCGGCGCCGCCCGACACGAGCCGTGGCGGTCATCGTGCCCGAACTCCAGGTGGTGCACCGACGTGCGCGGCGACTCAGCCAGGCTGACCAGCAGATCCCACTGCGCCAGCCAGTAGCCGATCATCTCCGGGCTGTAGTCGCTCCTCACCGTCGCCCCTTCACGACTGTAGAACGGACGTTCTACTCACACTCTGTAGCCGCCGGTTGGCAGCGCGCGTGCTTCTCGCCGAACGCCATGACCAGCGCTCGCACCCAGTCCAGCCTCATCGGCAGGCTCATGAGTTGCACCGCCGTACATCGCGTACACACCAAGCCCAACGGGTCATCAGTTGCCAGTATCCAGTCCGGCAGGGTCATGCTGGCGCCGCCTCCCCGCTGTCGGCCTGGGCGAGGAGGGCGAACGGGCAGTCTGGCGCGTGATTGATGGTTCGATTTCCAGGAGCCGCCTGATTGCAGATGCGACACACGATCAGCCACGACGGTGGGGCGGTCACCAGCGTCAGGTCGTACCGTGTGTTGCGCTCCGCCATCTCCAACGCCGCCTCCAGCGCCGAAACATGGGACACCAGGTCGCCAACGTCTCGCGCATGAGTCTCAGCCATCCTCAAGAGCGCCGTGTTGTACGGCTCGGGGATCAGCCCGTCCATTCGCTCGCGCGCCGTTCGTGTGCCCTCCAGATTTCTCAGGATCTCATCTCGCCGCGCAGGCGTCAGCATCCTGCCTCCCTCATCAGCGCCTTCCGGCCTCCACGTCGCGGAGAAACGCCCTGATCTCCGCGTCTACGGACTCCATGATTCCGATGCCCTGATCCTCACTCACGTCGTCCGCCCCAACGGCATTGGTCAGCGCCTCGAACAGCAGGCCAGCGCCGGCGTAGAACGCTCGCCGCATCTCCTGTTTCTGTGCCCGTCCCGCGTTCTTCGGCAGCACATGCTCCGCGTAGGAGAGCCACCCTCGCTCAATCAGCCGCTTCGTCATCGCAGCACCCTCGTCACCTCATCGAGATCGCGCGGGCGCCAGACGTACACCTCCTGGCCGCACTGCCCCAGCTCGTACAGCCACGCCGCCTGCGCCTCGCTCACCGTCCCCGCGTCCGACTTCAACTCCACAAACAGCAGCCGAGGCCGCCGCACCAGCACCAGATCAGGGAAGCCCGCCGCGCTGTGGACCGAGATCCACGTGTGGTAGCTGCGCCAGCCCAGGCGCCCCGCCAGATCCACCACCTGCCGCTGCCAGCTCTTCTCGCTCTGACGGGGCAACTTGCTTTTTTGCGCAGGTTGCCGGTTTCGGCCGCTCATCGCAGCCCCGGCGGATACAGCAGCGCCGAGGCCTGCACCTCGCCGCGCGACGGCGTCCACACGAACCCTAGATCCCGCAGGCGGCGCAGCGCCCGCCCATAATGCCCACCATCCGCCGTCAAGCCCGCCCACTGCGCCAGCGCCTCCCGCGCCGCCGGCTCCCCACGCGGACAGCCCTCCAGCAGCGCCTCGAAGACCCGCAGCGGCGCCCCGTCCAGCCGGAGGAGCCAGAGCGCCTGGTAGTGATCCAACCCCTCGATCGGCAGCTCGCGCGCCCGCGCCCAGCCCTCCTCAGACAGCGCCAGGCCGCCCCGCAGCGACAGCAACTCCCCCCGCTCCACCATCTGGCGCACCAGCCGTCCGAAATGCCCGCCCGTCGGCGAGAACCCCGCCAGCACCGCCACCGCCAGCCGATCCAGCGGGCGCTCGAAGCCCACCCGCTCCAGCGCCGCGCAGGCGTCCAGAATCCGCCCCACCGGCGACCGCTCAACATTCCGCGCGGAAAGCTCAGGGGCCGAGGCCTCCAGCGGCTCGGGGGCGCCGCCAGAAGCCTCGGGAACCGCACCCAACGGCGCCGCGAGCTCGGGGGCGCTCGTGCCATCGTCGGGTGCGGCCGCTGGCTCGGCCGGGGAGGAATCGGCCTCGCCAGAGGTCAGAAAACCGTCGTCGCCGACGCCAGCCCGTCGCGCCAGCTCGGCAGTCAGCTTCGTCAGGTCCGTCAGCGACGACTGCGCCATGCCGTACAACACGCCGTACGCACGCCGCTGCCGCGCCGAGCGCTCCTCACGCTCGTGCTGCGCCTCCCAGAGCTGCGCGAGCGCCACATCGCGCTCCCGCTCCAGACGGTCGAGGGCCTCCGCGTTGCCAAGCAGCAGCGCGTCGATCACACCGTGATCGCACGGCGCCGCCGAGGCCTCACCCTCCGCATCCGACGCCGGCGACAGATCCCCCAGCTCCGAGAGGAGCGAGCGGATCGCCTCCGGGGCGGGCGGCGCAGGCGGCGCGATCCCGCCCGGCTCCGGATGGCTCGTCAGCACCGCCCCCGTCCGCACCAGCAGCGGCTCCCGCGAGACCGCCGGCCCGAACGCCCAGAACTGCCCAGGATCCAGCCGCTTCAACGACTCTGCCTGCCCACGCCCGAATCCCAGCGTCTCCGCCGCCCGCCGCACGTCCACCGTGAACGACGTCGGGCCGATCAGCACATTCCCCAGCTCCGCCAGCGCGTGATTGCTCACCTTCGCGATCCGCTGCGTCGCCAGGACCGCGCAGAACCCCCGCTTGCGCCCCAGCGTGCACAGGTCGATCACCGCCTGCCTGGACGACGCCTCCCCCTGGCCTGCCTCCGGGCAGAGTAAATGCGCCTCGTCGATCGCCACGATCAACGGCCGCCAGAGCGCCCTCGGAATTCGCATCAGCTCGCCCAAGAACGCCTCGGCGAACGACTGCCGCTCCTCGACCCGCAGCGACGAGAGATCGAGCACCGCCGAGACGCCCAGCTCCAGCAGCCGACGGCACAGCGCCGCCGCCGTCTCCGGCCGCGCCGGCAGGTCCGCCCCCTCGCCGCCCACCAGCGCGTACGCAAACCGCTCACGGAGCGTCGCGAACTCCCCCTCCCAATCCAGGATGAACTGCTGCACCAGGCCGTGCAGCTGCTCCAGCAACGACCGCATCGCCCACGACTTCCCGCCGCCCGACGCCGCCTGGATCAGCAGCCGCGTGCCGATCAGCCGAGGCAGATCGATCTGCACCCCCGCGTCCTCGCCAAACCCCAGCACCGGCAACAGCGAGGTCGGCGCCACCTGCGCGCTCACCGGCCCGTCCAGCCCATCAGCGCGATCCGCTCCAGCGCCGACCCAGGCGGGCACAGCCCCTCCTGGATCGACCGCGCCAGCGAGATACCCACGATCAGCGGATCGTCTTTCACGCCCGGGTGCTTCAGCGCGATCTGCAGCAGCCCCATCAGCCAGTACGCGTCCACCGCGTCCAGCTCGAAGCGGACCGGCTGGAGGCTCTTCCGGAGCGTCAGCAACTCATGCACAGCGGCGGCGCCGGCGCCGTCCTCATACTCCGGGGAGCCGAGCGGCACGTACGCGCAGCACGACGACACCGTCACGCCGTCGGCCCGGACCGGGATCGTCTTGTCGATGGCGATCTGCGCCAGGACCTCGGCGGCCGACAGCCCGAAGCGCCGCGCCATGACCCGCGCGATCCGCTCCGTCTGCCCAGGCGCCATCCGCAACAGATCCATCTCGTAGCACGCGACGACCCCCAGCCCATCCAGGCTGATCGGCGCCATGATCGGTGACGTGATCGGAACCGAGAGCGAGTGATGCGCCTCCAGCCAGTCGGACGCCCGTTCATCCCCCTCCGCAATGGTCGCCGTCCAGACGTGCGTATGAATCTCGTGCGCCTGAGCCTCATGCATGATTCCTCCCTCCAGCCGCCAGCACGGCCGCCATCTCGCGCAGCCTCGGCAACGCGCTCGCCGGGATCCGCCAGCGCCCGTTGTCGAGGCGCCGCGCGCCAGGGACCAGCCCCGGCCGCAGCCAGGTCCGCAGCGTGTCTTCCCGCACCCCGACCTCAGCCGCCGCCTCGCGCGGCGAGTACAGCCGTCGCCCGCGCGACAAGGTCTCCGCGACCTGCCGTAGCTTCGGGTCGCGGATCCGCCCGATCCGCAGCAGATCCAGATGCGCCCGCACAAACGCCTCGAGCTGCGCGTCCGTGAACAGCTGCGTCATCGCGCCCCGCTTGCGCCAGCCCGTCAACCGCCACGGCGTGCCCACCAGCAGGCCCTCACGAATCCAGCGCCGCACCGTGTCGGGCGACGTCCCCAGCGCCCGCGCCACCTCCGGCGCCGAGCGCGGCCGGCCATCCCAGCGCGAGATCCCGAGCTTGTGCAGTTGCCCCTGAACGCTGCCGAAGGTGCGCCGCGTCCCGAACCGCCGATTCAGCGTGTCGGCAATCGCCTGGAGGTCCATCGTGCCAGCCAGCTCGCGCAGCGCGTCGTGCTGCTCAGCCGTCCAGGTCGTCGCCAGAGGCGCCCGATGCCGCAGCCGCTCCCGCCACACGTCCCCCTCCGGAGACGCCCAGCGCGCCCGAAGATCCGCGCAGTGCTTGCGCTTCCGCGCCGGCGTCCAGGCCCGCCGCTGATTGCAGGCCGTACAGCGGCAATCGCCCTTCAGTCCCCGGGTGTGGATCGGCATCAGGCGCCCGCCCCTCACCCGGATGAACTCCTGGCCCGGCGGACACACCGACTCCTTCGGCCGCGCCCGCACACTGACCGTCGGCGCCGCCGTCGCTACGCTACCCATCGGCGCCCTCGCTGGCCACCCTGACCGGCCGCTCCACACCTTGCTTGAGCCGGTACATGTGACAAGAGCTGCAACGCCCCTTGCTGGCGTGTTTCACCTCGGTCCGGTGGCAGATGATGCAGGCGTCGTACTTGCGCGCCCAGCGCTTGCCGCCCGTCGGAGCCGCGCTCGACTGCCCGTTCCGCACGGGGGGGGGCAATCGAGGAGGCCTCGACGCGCGCCAACTGCCGAAACTGCCGCATGTAGTGGGCCTGCCGCTTGGCCGCCTCATACCGCTCGCGCGCCTGGCGGTACGCCGCCTCGGCCTCGCGCTCCTCCGCTTCGGCCTCCTCGACCAGCTTGTCGGTTGCGCGATCCCACGCCAGCGCCGCACGCGAGGCCGGCAGCACGATCGTCTTCACCGTCTGGGCCGCCTGTCCCGGTCCGTCCTGCTCAGCCATCGCTCATCTCCTCCAGCGCCAGCCGGTAGCCGATCCCCGGTTGATTCACGATCTGCGCGCGGGCCGGCCCCAGCCTTCGCCGCAGGCGCTCGATCACCGTCCGCGCCCGATCCGTGAGCAGGCGCACAGGCATCACCTCGGCGTCGTCGAACACCGTGGCAGCCAGATCCGCCGACGAGATCGGCCGGCCAGCCTGCCCCGCGAGCGTCGCGAGGATCCGCCACTCCGCAGGCGGCAGGTTGGCGTGTCGTCCAGCCACCGTGACACATGCCAGCGCCAGGTCGATCACCAGACCGTTCGGCGCCCGCACGACGGCCTGGTCAACCGTCGTCACCAATGTGAACGTCCGCCCCTGCCGACGGCCGTACCGCTCGTGGGCGTGCGGATCGTGGTAATCCCGCCACTCCAGCGCGCCCCGCCCCGCCACGAGCACCTTCTCGCTGCCGCAGGTGTCCGTGCAGCCGCGTGTCGGCCGCATCGGTCGCAACGCCAGGTCCGTCGCTCGCTCAACTGCCATCCGACGCCTCCTCAGCTGGCGCCAGCAGGTCGTACAGCTCGCCCACCAGCGTGCCGGGCGGCGCCGCCACCGGGCGCAGCAGCTCCACCAACGACGCGGCCATCTGCGCCGTGAACTTCGGCAGCGGCGTGACCTGCCGCGCCGTCGCCGACAGCGCCAGCGCCACCACCACCGCCTCGCTGCGATTCAGCGCCAGCTGACAGACGCTCCCATCCCCGATACGCTCGCTGATCTCAGCCACGGCGCACCGCCCCCGCCAGCGCCGCCGTCAGCTCACCAATGCTCAGGCAGATCTGCGTCGCCATCAGGTACATCAGCTCGGCTTCCTGCCGCTCAAGCTGCAGGATGAACAGATCCTTGCCAGCTCCGTTGAAGTAGCCAGCTTCGATGTGCGCCGACCTGCCACTCGGAAGCACCAGCACGCCCGTGTCGGCCCACTCCATGGCGTCGTAGTCGCTCTTGAACCCCGCCTGTGAGATCGGGTGCGAGAGCGCCTCGGTGTAGGCCCGTGGGGACCAGTCCCGCCAATCGGGATCGACCTGCTCCCAGTCGAAGCCCGTGCGAGACGGCGGGTTTCTAAAGTCGTAGACCTCGTGACCGGCGTCGCGAAGGCACGCCACGACGTAAGGCTGGTACTCATTGCGCCAAGACGACGCCACGTAGATCCGTCGCTTGCTCATACCCTCACGCCTCCCACGGCCGGCGGCCGGCCGTCGGCTGCGGCGCCGCATCGTCCGCGCCCAGGAACGAGGCCTGCACCGGCTTCTCAGCCTTGCGCCACTCGCGCCGCTGCGGGCAGGTCACGAAGTGGTTCTGGCCGTCCGAGACGTTGAACGGCGCCCGCTTGCCGCCCTCGGTCTGGCCCCAGGTGATCGGCTCATTGCACGACCGACAGCGCGTCTGCTCTGTCATGCCTGACCCCCTCGCCGCCACGGGAAGTGATTCAACCTCGCCGCCATCCTCAGCCTCTCCCTCGTCCGCACAGGTCGGGCAGACCAAGCCCACCAGCGCGCCGGCCTGCGCGGCCGTGAACGCCGCCGCCAGCCGGCGGTCTTCCTCCTCGTCTCGCACCGTGATCGGCTCATCACAGCGGTCGCAGTAGACCTCCGACTCGCGCGGGTAGGCGTCGGTGGCGTCCTCACTTGTAGAGTCGGCGTCCGCATCGGCCGCCCGCTCCTCGGCGATGCCAGCGAACCACTTCACCAGCGCGCCTTCGCCCGACCAGGCGTACTGGCCCGTCATCGAGACGATCTGCTGCCGGCCGTGCGCATCCGCCAGGAACCGCACGAGAGCGCCAGGCTCGACGCCAGCCAGCGCGAACAACCGCTCCGGCTGCTGCCAGTCCCCTCGGCTTGCATCCCCGCCACGGCAGTACGGCGCCAGGGCGGGCGCGTACCGCTCGGCGCTCACGCGAATATCGAGGCCGCTGCGCACCTCATCAAGTACAACCGCCGCCAGCATCGCCAGCGCGCGGCGGCTGACGCCCTGGTCAGCCAGCAACTCGGCTGTCAGCTTCTCCTCTGCCACGCGCGCCAGGTCGGTGCGCCGCTGAATGTCGGCTCGCTTCGACTCGCGCTCCCGTTCGGCGTAGCGAGCCGGATCGACGCAAATCGGGAGCGGCTGCCCAGCGCCATCCAAACCCGTTCGCTCGCAAGGGCACGCGCTCGTGCAGCCAGCCGGGCGGGCGTACCGCAGGCTCTGGTACGTCCCGTGCGCCAGATCAGCCAGCTTCAGCGGTCCGTCTGCGCCGGCTACGGCCGCTGCCGTGGTCTCGCGGATCTTCTGCTGCTCGGCCGCCTGTTTCGCCTTGTACTCGGCCTGCAGCTCCTGCATGTGGGCCGGCCGCAGGCAGAGCCCCGGCGCCCACGACTCGGCGGGGGCAATGTAGGCGCCGAACGGGCAGGACGCCTTGCAGACATTGGTGTCGAAGCCGACCGCATAGTCCAACTTCTGGCCGAGCTTTTCGCTGGCCAACTGGCTGATGACAGCGTTCGGCAGGCCACCCTCGATGGCCTTGCTGGTCCAACCGCCCTTCGCCGCCCACTCGCCGAGCTTGCTGGCCACGGCGCCGTACCCTGCGAACCGGGCCAGCGCCTTGCCGTGGCTTGGACTCAGCTCGCCGGCCGAGATCCGCCCGAGCACGTCCTCCGGCAGGTCCAGCAGCCGCAGCGCGTTGGCAATGGTCGAGGGCGCCCGCCCGATCGAGGCGCCGATCTGCGCCTGCGTCTGGCCGGTCAGCTCGCTGAGCTGGCGATACGCCCGCGCCTGCTCGACGGGGTCCAGGTCCTTGCGAGCGTCGTTCTCGGTGATCGCGAGGCGCAGGTGGCCGGCGTCGTCGAGGTCCTCCAGGATGCGGACCGGCACATAGGTCAGGCCGGCCAGCTGCGCCGCCCGCCAGCGCCGCTCACCCGCGACGATCCAGTAGGCGCCGTGGCCAGCCTGCCCGGCCGGGATCGGTCGCACCACCACCGGCTGCAGCATTCCGACGTCGCGCAGCGACGCGGCAAGCTCGGCCAGCGCCTGCTGGTCGAAGCGCTTGCGCGGGTTCAGCGGCGACGGGATCAGCGACGCTGTCGGCAACGTCAGCTCGCCGGCCGACTCGCCAGGGCGCGGCGTGACGTTCCGCGCGGAACGTCGGGATGCGGGATCGGCCACCGCCGACGCGGTGGCGCTCGAACTCGCCATGTCGTCATCCTCCAGGCCCGGCAGCGGTTCCCCGCCCGCCAGGGCCATCTCAACGGCAGCAGGGACCGCCTGCCGCCAGTCGCAGGTCGGGCAGCGCAGCACCCGCACCGTCTGGTCGCGGACCGTCTCGACAGCCACCACCAGGCGCTCGTCGTCAACCTGACAGCGGATCTGCGTGACCAGGCCGACGCCGGCGAACGCCAGATGTTGGCGCCCCTTCGGCTGGCCCTTCCGGGCGCTGCGCTTGCCCGCCATCGTCAGTTCCGCCGCTCGCGGGCGGGGTCGTCGTGCCGAGCGCGGCGCGTGCGCTTCGCCTGGACAACCTCTTGCCCGCTGACCAGCTCGGCGATCTTCACGCTCAGCTCGCCAACCGCCGGCTCAATCATGGCGATGGCCGCATCGACCTGCGCGCGCTGCGCCTCGGTCAGCTCATCGGCGACAGCGACTTTGAGGCTCGCCGCGGTGATGCCGTCGTGTTGCACCACGAGGTAGACCAGCGCCGTCAGCAACGGCCCGCTCACGACGGCCGCCCGGCCCAGGCCCGCCGCGCCCCCTCGGCGACTTCCTGGCCGGCCAGGCCGCAGAACTCCGGGTCCGCCAGCGCCAGGTCGGCCTGCTGGGCGATCTCCTGGGCGACGTCCGCCAGCGGCTGGCTGGTCTCGCCGGCAATGTCGCGCACCATGCTCAGCAGCAGGATCAGGCGCCGGCACTCCACCACGTTGCGGCGCAGCTCCGCGCGCAGCGATCCCGTCTCGGCCAGCGCCGCCCGCGCGTAGACGCTCTGGAGCTTTGACAGCCCGAGTGTCAGGTCGTCGCCGATCTCGCCCGCCGCGATCAGCACGCGCCGCTCGACGGGCAGCCGCGAGATCTCGCCAGGATCGACGGCCCGCCAGGCCGCCTGGGTGATGCGGCGCTCGGCCGCACGCTCGATCATCAGTGCCATCGTGGTCTTCCTCCCTCGCCGTCAGTTCGGCGAGAACGCGCAGGTCTGGCCGACGCTTGGCCAGCTCCGCGCCCACACAGCCCGGGCGCAGTCACACGGCGCGCAGCGCAGATGGGCCAGCGCCACCGACGCCGTGCAGGACCGCACCAACTCCTCATCGCCCCACTCACCGCCGTCCGTCTCTGGCCGGCTCAGCACCTGGAATTGCGCCGCCTGGCGATGGTGCGGGCAGGTGATCTCGATTTCCACGACGCAGGCGGCGAAGCCCGCGCCCTGGCGCACACTGGTCTTCGTGGTCACGCCAGCCATCAGGCGCTTCCTTCCGCCACGGCCGCCGGCGCCGTGGCCGTAACCTGCGCACGGCCAACCACGACGCGCAGCCGGCACGGCCGGCCCACCGCGTCGAAGAGCGCCCGCAGGATGTGCTGTCGGAACCGCGCGTCCAGCGTGTCCCGCACCAGCGGGCTGCCGACGGCCACGGTCATCTGGTCGTCCTCGAACGCCACCGCCCGCGTGGCGCCGAGGTTCGCCTCGAAGTTCGCCTGGGTCATGCCGAGGCGCAGCTCGGCGAGCGCCGCCGCCCAGACCCGGCCGGCCTCCGCAGCCGTCGGCGAGTCGGCCTCCGGCGACCGCTCGATCTCTGGCGCCGTGGCCTCGGCGTGCCGCTCCACCGTACGAATCGCCACATCCTGCCAGTAGCGCCGGCTCGCCTGCGACTGCTCGAAGCCGGCAATGCGGTCGATCACGACGTGCAGGCTCAGGTTCTCGCGGAGCCAGCCCGTCCCGCCGGGATCCCACTCGCCGCGCGCCGCCGCGCAGTAGGCCGCCGCCACCAGCTCTGGCGGCGCCGCGCACTCCCGCACCGCCTTGCCGTCACGCGGCCCTGGCCTGATCGCCACGTCCTGGCTGCGCACCAGGTCGATGATGGCGGCCATCCGCTGCTGACCGAGGCCAGCAGGTCTGGTCTTCGTTGGCGCTGCCTTCGCGGCAGGCTTGTCCTGCCCGGTGGCGCCAGCCGCCGTCTCCGCAGGCGTGGGCTTGCTGCGAGACACAGGCTGGACAGGGACGGGACGGGTCCGGGTATCGGGTCCGGGTCCGGGTCCGGGTCCGGGTCCGGGTCCGGGTCCGGGTCCGGGTCCGGGTCCGGGGTGGGTGTGACTCACGCGTGAGTCACGGCGTGACATCTCGGGGGCAAACCTGCCGCTCTCCTTGTCGCGGCGGCGCTGCTGCCGTTCGGCTGCCAGGCGGCGATCCTCCGAGACCTGCGCGGCCGTCGGCTGGAGATCCAGCAGGTAGACCAGCTGGTAGCCGCCCTCGACGATCTGCCACCAGCCGGCTTGCACCAGCCGCTCGATGGCCGCCGCCGGCTCTTCGATGTCGGTCAGCCGCCGGACCTGACTGGCCGGCAGCCGTCCGTCGGTGAGCAGGCGGTTGGAGTAGCTCAGGGCGGCGTGGTGCAGCGTGAACGCCACGGCGCCGATCTGCGCCATCTCCGGGCGGTCGTGCAGGTCGTCAGGCGTTTTGACCCAGACCACGCTACTGCCCCTCGGCCGGCGGGTAGTCGGAGCGGAGGCCCGTCTCGACGCAGTAGCGGGCGAACGTCAGCCGCTGCGCCGTGGCGCGGATCTCGTCGAGCGACAGCGCCGCGAACCCCAGCTCGGGGTCCGCGATCATGCGCCGCTCGGCGACGACGGCGACGAACTGGAGCCGCTCGTCGAGCTGGTCCGGCCGCTGCGGAGCGACCGCGCCGAACAGCGTGCCCCAGACCTGCCGCAGCCGCGCCGCCCCAGATCGCAGATGCGGCGCGATCACGGCGTGACCTCCTCGTCGGCCGTCCCCAGCGGGCAGCGCTCTTGCAGCGCCGCCAGCCACGCCCCCACCTCGTGCAGCGTCTCGCTCGCAAGCTCAGGGCTCTCGTGTGGACCGCCGCAGTGCGGACACCGCTGGACCAGATGCAATTCCCATCGGCTCGGAACCCAGCGAAGCGCGAGCATCTGGCTGCCGAGGACGATCTCAGCAACGGCCCGCTCACGGTCGCTGTCGTCGCTGTCGTCGTAGCGGTAGAGGTTGGCCAGGTCGTCGTCGGAGCCGTGCAGGAGGACCTGCGCGGACTTCCAGTCGTCGGAGATCTCTGCGAGATGCTGCCGCGCCAGGTCGAGCAGCCCGGCGCGGTTGCGCTCGATGTCGTGTCGGCGCCGCTGCTGAGCGGCGAGGCTGGCCAGGTGGCGAGCCTCCTCCGCGCGGGCCAGCAGCGCGAGGCCGGGATCTGTGGTGGTGGTGGGGCCAGTGGTCGTCTTCGTCATGACGAGGCCTCCACGGCGCCTGCAGCCTCGGTCGGCGTCGGCAGGGCGACAGCCCTGATGACGACGCGGTCCAGCGACTCGTAGCCGTAGTAGCTCGCGACCGCGCCGAGGATCTCCTCGGGCGTCTCGCGCACCCACTCGGAGTAGCTGCCGTTGCCGATCCGCACGACGGTCAGCATCGGCCGCTCCTTCGTGGCCGGCATGAGCTGCAGGGCCGAGATCATGTCGATCGAGACCCAGATCGGGACGGCGTCCTGGCGCCAGTCGTGGAGCTTGACGTAGCCCATCAGGTGAGGCTCCCTTCGGTGATCGGGCGCACGCGGCCCGTCAGCAGCTGCTCGAGCGCGCGCCCGACGCAGCGCACGGCCTGGCGGATCCGCGCGCTGAGCCGGCCAGAGATGGCGACCTGCTCATCGCGGGCCTGGTCGTGCCCGTCGGCGCGGTCGAGGTGGACCAGCGCCACGCGCACGAGATTCCGCGCGGAACGTTCGTCGCCTGGCGCAGCTCAGCGGCCTGCTGAGCGTCGCAGGCAACGGCCACGCCCAGGCGCTCGGAGATCGCCAGCGCGGCCTGAGCGATGCCGGCCGCCAGCCCCTCAACGTGAGTTGCTGCGCGGTGCAGCTCGCGAGGCAGCGGCTCAGGCGCCAGATCGGCTGGCGACATGGTAGAATCGGTCAGTCTCGATGCCACTCTGTGGCCCTCCTGGCCCGCGCGAGTTAGCGGCTTGCGCGGGCCTTGCTCGTTGCGGCGCGTTGGTTCGTGCGGGCGGCTGACGAGGCCGCGCTCTGCGTCCTGCCTCCTGGGCTCTGCGCCGGCCCGTCACGCGGGCCGAAGACGGAGCCGCGCCACGGCTCGTCAGCCTCGGACGGCTGCGACGCGGCGCGTGTACTGGCCCGCCGAGCGCGCGGCGCCCTGATCGGCGTCAGGTCCGCATCCGGGCGCGCGGGCACGAGGTTGGCCCCGATGTACGCTTCGATCGACTCGCGGCTGAACAGCCAGCCGCCAGTGTCGGGGTCGCGGAAGTAAGCGATGCGCCTGCGTCGCGCTAGGCGGTAGACCGTCTCGTAGGATCGGCCGAGCAGCTCGGCCGCCACGCCGACCGTGACGAGACGGGGCGACGCCATCTCAGGCCACCTGCCCGGTCATGATTGCTGACCGCCGTTGCTGGTGAGGTCGCGCTCGAGCGCGTCGGAGCCAAGGTCAACGACGGAGCGCAGCGCCGACGCCACCGTGACGCCCGCGCGGGCAGCCAGACTTGCGAGCCGATCCCACTGGCGGCGCTCTAGCCGCACGGCTCGGCGCGTCAGGCTGGACGGCGACGGCTGTTCGCTCATGCGGTTGCTTGCTCTGCCACCGGGGTCGCTCCTACGAGCAACTCGGCAGCTGGCACGCCCAGCGCCGTGGCTAGCTTGGTGACAATCCGCACGGTGCCAGGAGATGCGCCGCGCTCAATCTCGCTGACGGTGTTGCGGCTAACGCCGGCGAGATCGGCCAGCCCATCCTGGGTAAGGCCGCGCTGCCGACGGAGCGCGCGGAGCCCAGCGCCAAGGTCCATGCACGTCTCTCCTAATTTTGCAGGCGAATTCCTCCCACCATGCTACTATCTACGGGAAAAATGTGCAATAGGTGACGGATGAAATCGTCAGATCTTGCCGTAGACTCAAAGGGTGCAGGGAAAAACAGGCGATTTCGACGCCCGCGATCGATTGGCCCGCGAGCTCGTGGCGTGCCGCGACGAGGCCCGGCGCATCAGCCAGGACGACCTGGCCGAGCTCGCCAGGGTCAGCCGCAACACCATCAGCGACATCGAGCGGGCCATCTCTCTCCCGAAGGCAGGTACGCTGAGGAAGCTCGCCAACGGGCTGGCGACGTACGCTCCGGGCCGGCGCGACAACGATCTGGCCGACGAGTACTACGAGCGGCTCATGCGGGCAGCGGGCTACGCGGGCTCGGCCGCGCCTCCCGCCGGATCCGAGGACCCGTCACGGCGCGCACGCCCGTCCCGCACCGAGCATCTGGCGCCGATGCCCGGCGGGCGGCTCAGCCGCGAGGAGCGGCAGCAACTGCTGGAGCGGTACCGCGCCGCCACCGCCGAGTTGGAGGCCGTGTTCCGTGCGCTCGAAGAGGCGGACGGTGACAATGCCGACCGCTAAGCCATACCGCCGCACACCACCTATGCGTTGGTGTAAGGAACGACGGGGCGGAGGGGTATGGTGCCTTGGAGGGCGTTGGGGGGAGTTGACGCCGTGATTGATTGGCAGGTCGTCGAGGAGGCGCGGGCATTCGCCGAGCGCTGGCATCGCGGTCGGTGGAGCGTGGAGCAACTGCCGTCCCTCATGGGGTGGCGGATCATCCAGCGCGACCTCGACCCGATCTTGCTGGGCGGGACCAAGGCGACGACATCGGGACAGATCATCTACCTGCACGAGCGGCTGGCTGGCGCCGCGTACGTCGGCGTGCTGGCGCACGAGTGCGCTCACCCGTTCGACGCCGCCGAAGGAGAGACCGCGTTCTGCTCGAGTCTCTCGGGCTTCGCTCCGCAGGAGTTGCGCACGAACGTCATCGCGTCCGTACTCGCCGTTCCCCTCACCGCCGCGCGAGAGATCCACCTGGACGATGACTCCTCAACGGCCGCAGCGGAGTCGCTGTGCGTGCCGCGTCAGATGGTGCGGATCCGCCGAGCGCTCGCGGTTGCCCTTGGCGAGATCCCAGGCCGCCGGGACCACGCGCTGCACAGCCTCAACTCAGCGTCCATCGGGCTCGCCGCCTACTTCTGGCGGGTCTCACTTCGGTTGGCTGCGAGCGATCCGCTCGCGCCCTACTACACCGGCGCGAAGCCGTAACACGGACGGGACCGCCGTACCTCATCTGGTGATTGGAGGATCATCGTGCTGTACCTACTGGCGATCCTGTTGCCGCCGCTGGCGGTCCTGCTGTGCGGCAAGCCGTTCCAGGCGCTGCTTAACTGCCTGCTGACCTTGATGCTCTGGGTGCCGGGGATCATCCACGCCATCCTGGTGGTCAACGGCCATCACGCCGACAAGCGCAACGACAAGCTCATCAATGAGATGCGCCGCCAGGGGCAGCAGCCCTGGCAGGGCGGACGCCGATGAGGAGGCTTGCACTCGCCGCACTGTTGGCGCTGGCCCTGACGGCAACGCCGACGGCGGCGCAGGAGTGCCGGTTCGTCCTCGGATTCGCCACCCTCCGCGACCTGATCGGCGCCGAGAAGGTCGGCGCCTGCCTCGAAGACCAGCAGACCAACCCCGAGAACGGCAACGCCGAGCAGCGCACGCGCGGCGGGCTCATGGTCTGGCGCAAGGCCGACAACTTCACGGCGTTCACCGATGGCGGCACGACCTGGATCAACGGCCCGAACGGCTTGCAGAGCCGGCCGAACGCCGAGCGCTTCTCCTGGGAGAGCGATCCTGTCCAGGGAGGTCCGGCGCCGCAGCAGCAAACGGTCACCGCTCCCGAGCCAGCCGCGACGCGCCAGGTCGCCGCGCCGACGGCCACCAGCCGTCCCGCCGCCGCAGCCCCCACCCCGACCGTTCGCGCGGCGCCGAAACCTGGATCTGGCGCCATCGTCTGCAACGACGGCACGACCTGGCCCGGCACAACCCGTCAGGGGGCGTGTAACGGACGTGGCGGCATTGCACCCGGCTACTGATCTAGCCGGCTCCTCAGCGGCAGTCGCGACACGCCGACGGCCAGGCCGGCCGCGCAAGCCGCCACCGCCGAGGCCTCGGCGCAAGCCCGGCACCGGCTCGATCACCGTGTTGGCGAGCACCGGGCGCGTCTACGCGCTGGACGTCCGCAACGCCGACGGCCACCGCGAGTCGTACGACGGTGTGGGCGCCGACGTGGACGCCCGCTACGCCGACTGCGAGCGCTGGCTCGACGGCCGCATCGCCGAGCGCAAGCGGCGCGCCGGTCTCTCTCCGCTGACTGTCGGGGAGCACCTGGACCGCTGGTTCTGGTCCCGCTATCGCAATGCGCAGATCCCGACGCAGCGGACCTATCGCACCCGCCTGCGGCGCGCCGAGCCGATCTGGGATGTGCTGGTGGCGGACCTGACGCCTGCGCACATTGATCGGATCACCGATGGCATGGTCGGCGAAGGCCTCTCGCCACGGTTCTGCCGGCTGGTCCGCAGCACCCTGCACTCGGCGTTCGACGGCCTGGTCCCGAGCGTGCTGCCCGCAAACCCTGTCGGGCGGTATGGGGGCCAGCTGGTGCTGGTGAAGCGCCGGCCGAACGTCTGGGATGAGCGCGACGCCGACGAGTTCCAGCGAGCCGCCTTGACCCACCGCTGGCCGCCGCTCTGGCTGCTGGCGATCCGCTACGGCCTCCGTAGCGGCGAGCTGCGCGCCCTTCGCTGGACGGACCTCAACGTCCGCACGCGCGAGTTGACGATCCGCCACGGGCTACAGATCGGGCGCCGCCTGGCCGACACGAAGACGCACACCGAGCGGACGATTCGCCTGGTGCCCGAGATGGTGGTGATGCTCGAGCGCTTCCGCTCAACGGATGAGTCCTCGCCGACGTGGATCTTTGCCATGCCGAACGGGCTGCCGATCGTCGCCTCGATCTTCAGCCGCCAGTTCAAGCGGCTGATCCGTGACATCAACCGCGCCCGCCGGGACGCCGCGCTCCGCGCCGGGCTGAGCGCCGAGGCGGCAGCCCAGACGGGCTTGCCTGATCTCACTCCGCATGGTCTACGGCACACGGCCGCGACCCTGATGCTGCGGCGCGGCGTGCCGGTCGCCAAGGTCGCGGAGATCCTGGGCCACCACGATCCCTCGTTCACGTACCGGCGCTACGGGTGGGCCGTGCCCTCCGACGACGACGTGGTTGATCGCGCGGTCGGGGGGTTGCTCGGGCCGGTGGCAATTTCGGCCAGCGTTTCGGGCTGATGGCAGCAACTTGGCAGCACTGCCGCCGCTGACTCGAAGGAAACACACGATCTGAAAAGATGCCGATGATCTTCAGTCATATGGAGGCCCGCGCCGCCGCTCGCCGGTAGACGCGCGCTCCTGGTGGGGGAGCCCTTCACGGCTGCTCAATGGCCCGCCATCAGCTCCTCAAACGGCCAATTTCTTCACAAGTTTCACACGCCTTGGCAGCACGTTGGCAGCACGCTTCGGTCTGGTGCGACAGTCGCCCTGCGCCAGGGGTATCTCCAGGTATGAGCAGCTACCGAGGCGGTGAGAAGGTCCGGGTCACGCTGGCACGCAACGCACGCGGCTTTCGGCTGTGCGAGCATGGCCACCGGCCGGGCCTGGACACGGATGGGCTGGTCGGCCAGGTGGTTGAAGTCTGGCCTGAGCGCGAACACGGGGTCGCTGTCATGTTCACGGTCTGGTGCAACGGCACGCCGTGGATGGACTCGTTTCGTCCTGACGAACTGGAGCCCGTGGTGTGACAACTCGATGCCCTCGCGAGTATGGATAGAAGAGGCCGCCGTGCGGCGCCCCGCTGGGGCGGGCGATCTTTCCGCGCGGAACGTCAGGCTACCGGGATGACCACCATGCTGGCTGGGCCGCGATCCTCAAACTGCGCGCGAGTCAGCGTCTGCTGCCCGAAGCGCGGGCCTGTGCCGGCAGGGTTGGCGAGGATCAGCCGCGAGCCGTCAAAGCCTCTCACTGCCGACCAGTGGCCGTATCCCTGTCCGCCCCAGTTGCGCAGCCCGAGCGCCACGGGCATCCGGCCGGCAACCGCCGCCACCCCATCGAACGTGGCCGAGGCGTCGTTGTAGGCGCTGACGCCCCAACGCTCCCGCAAGACCTCGACGATCCCCGCGCCGCTCGCATCGAGTAGCCCCACGTCGCTGTTGACGTAGCGCGGCGACATGGCGTCCTGCGCCTCCTCGGGCGTCACGGCCACGCCTATCGACTTGAGCATCCACATGACGCTGCGGATGCTGCACGTCCAGTCCTGGCGCTGCAGCTCGGTGGGGGTGTTCGGATCGAAGACGAGGCGAGGCGTCGGCGGGCCCTCGGCTGGCTCCAGGTACGTAGCCGCCATCCACCCCGTGCGGCCGTCCGGCGTTCTAACCTGCCGCCAGGCGTGGTCCGTCAACGGCGTCACCCTGGTTTCGGCCGGCCACTCGCCCAGGATCGGGGCGCTCGTGTCGGGCCGCTCGCGCAGCCGCACGCCGTCGGCGGTCACGCGCAAGTGGCTCACGGGCTACCCCTCACTCAGCGCCCGCTCGGCCCACCGCGCCGTGGTGCGTAGGTGCGCCAGCGCATTGGCGCGCGACTCGCCCTCGGGCAGCCGTTCGCACAGCGCCGTCAGCGCGGCCACCGCCCGCTCTAGCTCCTGTGGTGTCGGCGGATCGACAGTCGTGGCGGCCTGGGCGTCGGTTCGGTCGGTGTCTCGTGGCATGGTGTCTCCTACGGCGCCAGCCAGACGCCACTGATTTTGGAGTAGACGCAGTTGCTGGTGGCCGAACCTGACGCTTTTTTCACCTGCGCCTTGATGGTCGTGGAGCCGCTCACCGTCACGAGCGCCATCGCAACGGCAGGCCCGAGCAGGGGGCCGCCGAGGCCAGAGGTATGCACCCCCAGCCCCTCCTCTTGATCGACACCGCCTGCCACGATCTTGCAGCCCGGCTGTCCATCCCCAGCCCCGGTGACGAACTCGGCAACGAGTAGCACCAACCACTGACCGTTGCGGTCGGCGGTGAACTGGCACGACGGGCTCAGATCCGCATAGCTTGTGGTGAGTGTGTGGGAGCCGCTGAACTCGCCCGTGAGACCCTGTTTCCAACTCACACCGTCGAGACTGTCGGCGTCCAGGCCGGAGCCAGCGCCATCATTGCCAGCGTGCCAGACAGTGTTGCTATTGATGGTCGGCGGGGTTGTGAAGTTGGACGTTGCGCCGAGTCGAGCGAGGGCTGTTGAATCAAGTCCGTCGATGGAGTCAGCGTCCAGGCCGGACCCAGCGCCATCGTTGCCAGCGTGCCACACGGGGTTGCCCGCGAACGTGAGCGCCGATCCCAGGAGCGCTAGCGCGTGACTCGCGTGACCCAGGTTGACTACGTTGCCGGCCGTCATCACCAGGACCGCCCTCGGCGTGCCGCCGCTCGTGATGGCCTGGATTTCAGCGGTGTTGACCAGCAGGATGTTGCCGGACATCGTGCCGCCGGTGAGCTGCAGAAACGCAGCAGCCTGGAGTCCGTCGAGGAGATCTGCGTCCAGGCCGGAGCCGGCGCCATCGTTCGCCGCCCGCCAGATTGTCGAGCCCTTGAACGTGAGGGTGTTCGAGGCGTCCTCGATCACCATCATGACCGACACATCGGTGGCGTCGTAAATCACCAGTCGTCCGGCGTGCGCCAGGATCGACAGTTCGGCGCCTGTCGAGTCGCGCAGCTGGCTGCCGCCGCTGAGGATCACGCCCTCGTTCGTGTCGCTGAACGTGAGGGCGCCGCTCATCGTGTCGCCGGCCTTGTTCACGGGGGTGAATCCCAGCGCGGCCAGCACGGCCGCCGCTCGCGAGACCCAGCTCGCGCCGTCCGCGCTGGTGGACTGGAGCCACTCGTTCGCGCCGCTGGGGTTGGCCGACAGGAACTGCCGAATCCACAGCAGGTTGCCTCGGTAGCCCGCGTTGGCGTCCGACGACGCGATGATGTCATTGGTGACGGCGATGAAGGGCGCTGTCCAGACTTCCGGCATGTCAGCCCCCCTTCAGCCCGTGCTCAGGATCGACCATCTGGCGCGCCGCCTCGGCCCAGGCCGCCTCTTCCTCGGCGGTTGGCTCCTCTGACCACGGATCCCAGTTCTGGCGCTCGCGCGGCAACGCCTCTAGCCGCGCCTCGATGGCGGCCATGTCGGGCGGAAACTGCGCCCACCGCCAGACGCCGCCCGCCGAAGCGTTGCCGCAGTTCATGCAGAAGAACGGACTGAGCAAGCGGCCATCTGCGGCCGGCCCAGACGGTCGCCAGACGGCCTCGGCCGAGCCAATGCAGTCCGGGCACCAGGCCAGCCAGCGGCCGTGGTTGACGATGGCCCTGGCCGCCGTGGCGTCGGGGTTGATGAACTGGGGCGGCGGGATCTTGAAGCCGCGCTGACTGGCGAGCTGGCGCACGCGATGGTCCCGTCGCCACAGCTCAGGCGTCAGCTTCGCTCCAGACGTGCGCGCGTCCAGTAGCGTCATGACTCGCCCCCCGGCGTGAAGCTCCGCACCGATCCGGTCAGCAGCCAGTCGATATTTCTGCCGGCCGCGCCCGTCACGGTGATCGCGAAATCGTTGCCCTCAGCCGTAGCTCCGACCGCCCAGGCTGACGCCGCCGCGTCCTGGTGATTGGCGATCACGACAGGCGGCCCGATCAGAAGCGCGCCGCCACCGAGCCGCTTGGCTGCCAAGCTGGCGCGGATCGCTCGCAACGCGCCGTTGCCGGCGTCCACGGCGACCAGTTCCAGCAGCGCCACGTACGCCGTCAGCGGGGCAAGAGTGGCGCGGAACAGCTCGGTCGGCGTGGCGTTGGTAGTGCGCAGCCGGGCAGACAGGTTGCGCCCGCCGCTGTAGACGATGGGCGCCGGGTCGGGCGGGGTGGCGGTGTTGCCAGCCGCCACCCACGCCAGATACTCATGGTAGTCGCCGTTGCGGGGGTCGGCGGGGATCGTCGCGCCGTCTGCCAGCCGCCGCACGCCGTCGGCGCCCGAGAGTAGCTGGTACATGCTCACAGCTCCGCAGAGAACGTCAGATCGACGCCGCTGCCGACGTTGAGCTGGCACAGGTTGGCGGTCGCGCCATTGGTCACGTTGCCAAGGCGCAGCACTACTGACCTCGGGTTTAGCCGAATTCCAGTTAGACTCAGGCTGGAGACTGTTGAGTCGCCCGGCAGCGCGTAGTTGTAGGCGCGGACCTCGGTGTTTCCGGCGCCGTAGCCTGTCGCATTGTGGCTGAAGGTGGGTGACGAGCGCATCGGCTGGGGAAGCCAGAACAGCGGACTGTCGATCGTGCTGCCGCTCGTCTGAACCGATCCCTCGAGCACCACAGCCGTGCCCGTTTGCACGAAGAGTTGGCGCTGACAGCGCGCCAGATCCTCGGCGTAGGGGCGGCGCTCAACGTCGGTGCACAGCGGCCCCTCATTCAGCTGTACGTCGGTCATCAGCAGGTAGTCGCCGGCGTCGTTGCTCTCGTCGTTCACCCAGGCGAATACCGCGAGATTGTTGGCCGACGCCCCCACGGTCAGGCCCTCGATCTTGTACGTCGCCCAGGAGGTCGTTACCGACAAGTTGGCCGGCGTGCCCAGGTACGCCCAGTTCGTCGCGAGCGTCGGGTTCGTGCCGGCTGATCCCCATGTCCCGACGACATCGCTGGTCAGGCTGTCGGCCGTCGAGGTCCACTCCAGCACGGCGAGCCGCACGTCGCCGACGCGAGCGTTGTTGACCTTAAGCTTGGCCTGGATCGAGGCCGACTTCCCTCGAAGATCGGCGCAATCCAGAAACTCCACGAAGTGCGCAACGCCCGCCTTACCGTCGTTGCCATCGAGCGTCAGCTTGAGCGCGCGCTTCGAGCCGTCCGTGGGGACGTCGCTCGTCTCCTGGCTCACCGTGGCGCCGGAGGACGCCTCCAGCAGCAGCACCCACCCATCGAGCGTGTACGAGTCGTCGGCCGTCCCGAGCGTTGTGCGCTGTTTGACCTGCATCCGGCCGTTGGCGAGCCGATTGCGTTGCGGCGGCAGGCTGTCGATGATCGAGCGGATCGTGTTGCGGTCGACCTCGTGCAGGCCCTCATCATGGTCGGCAACGGCGAGCGCGGCCCCTGGCGCGGCAGTCGGTACGTAGACTGGTGGCTTGGTTATCTGCGGCATGGTGTCACTGGCCCCATCGGTCTACGTCCCACTGGCCGACGTCCCAGCGCGCCCAGTCGGTCTCAAACCGCGCCTCGCAGCCGAGGATCACGCGGTGGTGGTGGTCGCCCTGGATCTCGTGGCGAATCGAGTGGATCGTCAGTTGTCGGCTGGCGCCCGACTCGTCAGGGTCCACCAGCTCGATCAGGTCAGAGACCCGCCTCCTGAGTAGGTCCAGCATCGTTGGCCCGTTGCGGTTGACCAGGGTCAGCACAAACGCCGGCCGGTTCTGCTGGTACGCGAGCACCCAGGCGTCGGCCACGCCTGACGCCTCGGTCGGCCGTAGTCCCACCCAGGGGCGCGGCATGCTGCTCGGCAGCGTGCGCACGCCGAACTCGGCTTGACTGTCGCTGCTGTCTACCGTCTGCTCGGCGTCCACCTGGCCAACCAGCGTCAACGGCTGACCGCGCAGGCGAGGCCCGTTGCCACCATCTGGCGGCCCGACCGTGGCCGATCCCGCGCCAGCCGTAAACGTCACCGCCACCGCCAGGGCGCCGAGCGCCGCCGAGGTCACCGAGGCCAGCGCCGTGCCCGTCACCGTGTAATCGGTGGTCAGCGCTGGCGTGGTGTGCCCGGCCAGCGGGTCTGATGAGCGGAAGATGATCGTCCGCACTTCGCCATTGGCAAGGTTGAACGAGCCGTCGAACTCGGCCACCTGGGTCGTGCTCTGAACAACGCGCTGCTCAAGCTGGAACGTCACCGAGTTGACGATCTGCTCGAAGCTCGGCGCTGGCTCGACACCGGTGATCGCCAGGTCGCCGTCTGCCGGATCCGAGTAGTAGGTCGCCTGCACCGTGTTGCTGCGCGTGGCGTCGGCCAGATACGTGCTGCCCTCCAGCACGATCACCCCGTACTGGTCCTCGTAGAGCGCCCCGGGTGGCCCCTCGGAGGCCCAGATTTCGATTAGCGCCTCCAGCGGGCGGCGGCGGTCGCAGTACCACCAGTCCAAGACCCTGCCGTTGTCGATCATCTCCTGATCGACGCTGTACTCGGCGCTGGTCAGGCCGGCGGCGGCGAGCACCAGCAGCGCGGCGGCGCCCGTGGTGATGTCGGTCCGCAGCGTGATCGTCACGTCGTCGGCGGCCTGGAGTTTCGCCAGGGCGCCGGTGGCGCTCATGTCCACCCACCGGTTGCGCGGGCCGGGGCCGTACCGCTCTTTCGGCTGGCGCGTGTTGCCGCTGAACAGCCGCGTGGTGCTGACCCCAGACATCAGCACGCCCGGATCGGCCATCGTGGCGACGGGATCGGCCATCGTGACGGTCTCGTCGCCGAGCGTCTTGGTGATCCAGACGCGCCGGCCCGGTTGGAGCTCGCCTCGCAGCGGCGAGCCGGTGTACTCGCTGGAGTAGCGCCGCTCGGTGTTACGGAGCAGCCATTCGGCCGTGTTGGCGCGCGGCCGGCCGAACAGGCGCACGGTGTCCCGCCCGATCTCGACGACCAGCGCCTGGCTGAGCGCGACGTCGGCTGTGATGTCGTCGTAGACGCCGTCGCCGGGATCGCCGTCGTTCTCCCAGTTGACGAGGACGGCGGTCTGTCCCTTGCGGTCAAGCTCACTCATCCGACGTTGTTGCTCCCGTAGACGGTGCTCGCCAGCTCGCGCCCGACGACGACGATCCGCATGGCCTCCATGTCGCCCACCCGCACGATGTGCTCGTGAGTCTGCCGCCCGCTTGCCGCTGCCACACCACTGCCAGGGCCGGCGTAGGCTGGTGCGAGCGTAGGAACCTGCACAAGACCGCCGATCTGCGCGTTGAGCGGGCGCCGCATCTCCTCGACGCCGGCCATCAGGCCTGCCACGATCTGCTGCCCGACCTCGACGTTGAAGAGCCGAGACGGCGAGCTGATCCCGAGCGCGGACTTGGCTGCGTCGAGCGCCGCTCTCGCTGCGCGCGTTGCGGCGTCGCGGATGGCCTGCACGCCAGCGTTGATGGCGGCCGTGATGCCGTCAACGATGGCCTTCCCGACGGCCGAGGCAGCGCTCTGTGCGGTCGTCGCCATGTTGCGGACTGGCGCCAGGAACTCCTCGACCCAGCCGCTGATTCGCCCGACGATCTCACCGAGCTTGCCGGAGATCGCGGTCAGCATGCCGCTGCCGGCCGTGGTCATGGCCGTACCCGTGCTGGCGGCCAGGCCGGTGATCGGCGCCAGGAACGTGGACGTCGCCCAGGTGGTCGCGGCGGTGACCATCTCGGCCAGCTTCGTGGTGATCGCCGTGAGCATCGAACTGCCGGCCGTGGTCAGGTTGGTGACCCAGGTCTGACCCTGCGTCGTGATGTGCGAGGCGATCAGCGCGAGGTCCGTGCGGATGTCCTCGGGCAGCGCGTTCCACATCGCCATGACGACGGTCTTGATGGTCGGCAGGATGTTGCTGACGGTCGTCTTGGCGTTCTCCCACCCCGTCGAGATCGCTGTGGTGATCGTGTCCATGCCGCCGCTGATGGCGTTGCTGGTGTCGGTCATCCAGGTGGAGATGCTCGTCAGCATCCCGCCCGTGGCCGCATCGACGATGGCGTAGAGCGCGTCGAACGCGGCGCCAAGGATCGTCCCCGCTGCCGCGAGCTGCCGCTCGATGATCCCCTTGAACGTCTCCCACGCCCCGTCGAAGTCGCCATTGATCAGCTGCATGCCGAGCTTGATCGTGTCGAGGATCGTGGCGAGGCCAGTCCCGATGACCGTCTTGACGATCTCCCACAGCGCCTTGACGACGGCCGTGATCGTGTCGCTATGCTCGGACCAGAGGGCGCCGATGGCGCCGAGCACGGTGGCGATGGTCTGCTGGATCAGCGGCCAGTTCGCCACGACCCAATCGACGACCACGCCGAACTGCTCGAGCATGAACGCGCCGACGGCCATCACGGCGGGAATCAGCACATTGCGGATGACCAGCGCCACGCCGCCGAGGGCGTTGGAGAGCGGCTCGATCTCGGCCGACGGCTCCCAGCCGTCCGTGAAGACCTGGATGACCGTCCGCCAGGCGTCGCCGATCTGCCGCACCGCCTCGACGATGCCAGCCGCGATGTCGGGCGGGAAGATCTTCGACAGCAGGTCCGTGGCGCCCTCCCCTGCGCCACCCTGGAAGACGGCGAACAGTTCCTGCACCACGGCGATGGTCCCGCGGATCGCGTTGGCCGACGTCGTGGCGAACGTCGTCAGCCCGGTCTGGAACGCCTCGCTGCTGAGCAGTTCGTTGACGCTGGTGAGGCCGATCTTCAACACCTCGAAGATCGGCTGCATGAGCAGCACCTTCGCCTGGTTGAAGTTGTCCGAGAGCGTGGACATCTGGCCCTCGAACGTCTGCGAAAGCGCGGCCATGCCGCCGCCCATCTTCTGGTTGGCGATCTCCAGCGCCACGCGCATCGCCTCGGGGACCGGGCTGAGCAGCTCGCCCGACTTCGAGAACTGGATGCCCATCTCGGCCATCTGCTCGCGGGTGACGATGCCCAGCTCCTGGAGGCGCGAGATCGCCTCGCCAGTGGCGCCAGAGCCGAACTTGGACCAGAGCAGCGTGACTTCGGACAGGTCCGTGCCGGTGGCCGCCGCCATGTCCCCCATGCGGGTGCGGTACTCGTCGAGCGAGAGGCCGGCTAGCTGCTGCGTCTTCTGGGTCGTCAGGCCGAAGCCCGCCATGATCTTCTCGGCGGCGACCAGCTGGTTCAGCTCGAACGGCGTCTCGGCGCCGATCTTCGAGAGCTGCGCGATGCGCTCCTTGGCGGCGTCGGTGGATCCCAGGAGCGTGCCGAGCTGCGTCTCGTACGTCTCCATCTTGGCGTTGCCCTCGATCATCGAGGTGGCAATGCCGCCGATCCCCTCGGCGATCGCCTTGAGGCCGCCGATGGCCAGGCCGGCCCGGCCCAGCCCGTCGAAGACGCCGCCCACCTTGGACACGACGTTGCTCGCCATGTCGTGAGCGATGATCTTGATGTCGAGCTGGGCTCCGGCCACGGGCGCAGACCTCTCAGGATGGGGAGTGGAGCTTGCGGACCAGGTTCAGCAGCTCGACGGCGCGCAGCACATCGAGCAGCGCCTGGCCGCGCAGGTTACGGACGTCCTCCAGCCGGTAGGCTGGGAACTCCTTGCAGATGGCGGCGGCCTGGAACAGCATCACGAGGTCAGGCGCGGGGGCCGCGTGCATCCCCATCGCCCACTTGGCGACCTCGCTCAGCTGGTCTTTGGGACCGAGAACAGCCCCTGCATCGCCTGGAAGACGGCGGCGAACTGGTCAGGCTTCAGGCGGCGCAGCGCCGCGAGCCGCGTCGCCTCGTCACCGCCGAGGCCGGGGCAGGCGTCGCCCCCCACGACCGCCCGTGCGACGGCGCGGATGAACCGCCCGACGTCGCCAGACTGGATGTCTTCGAGCAAGCCCATGTCGAGACTGTCGGCGTCCACCAGGACGTGACACCCCTTGAGCGGCTCGCCCAGCTCGACGCGGCGAGGCTTAGAAACCCCGCCGCTCATGAGAAGGTCACCGCCCCGGTGATCTGGTGCGTGACTGTCACCTTGATCATGTCATTGACTTTGATCGGTAGCGACAGGTTGGTGATGATCGTCTCCATCGAGACGGTTCGCGTGCCGTCCCCGAACGACAGCGTGCCCGCCAGGCCGAGCCGCGCGGTGAGGATCGCCCAGATCCCAGTCGTGTTGGTGTTGTTGTAGAAGACCTCGTGTGTGAACGTGTCGCCGCCCTGCAGGCCGGCGGTGAACTCCTTCCAGTCGTCGCCGAGGGTGGTCGTGTCGTGGGTCTCGACGCTGACCTGGAAGTCGAGTGCGATGGTCTCGGCCAGCATGGCGACGGGGGTGCCGCCGCTGTCGTCAACCGCCACCGACGTGAGATCCTTGCCGTGGACGCGGGCCATGTGCCCCTCCTGAAACGCGAACGGCCCGCCGTGTGGCGGGCCGGGCTGATGTTTCCGCGCGGAACGTCAGTAGCGGGCGAACCCGCCGACGGCGACGACCGTGCCGGCCACGTCCTCCGTGCCGATGATGCGGACGTACCGATCCACGGTCCCCGTCACCTCGATCGATTGCGCGCCGATGGCGGTGAACGCCGTGAAGGCGATCAGGTCCGCCCAGGTGGAATCGTCCGGCGAGTCCTGCACCTTGAACGTCCAGGTGCCTGAGATCGAGGTGACATGAAGGTTGGCGCGCCCGCCGTTCGCCGAGCTGGCGCCGTTATCGAAACTGGCGCCGTCGAAGCTGCCGGTCTGCGTGCCGTGGGGCAACAGCAGGTGGCCGAACAGCCCGAGCCGCCCATTCCCGTCCAGATCGCCGCTGAGCTTGATCAGGTCGTTGACCTTGATCGGCTGTATCCGCGACTTGAAGAGCGCCTCGGAGCCGATGACGCCCGCGTCGCCGACGGCGTTCGCGGCGCCGTCGAAGATCGAGAGGACGCCCAGCCCGGCCGTGTTGGCCCCGAGCGCCGTCTCCAGTTGCCGCCCGATCCCGCCCGAGGCCGGGTCGTAGAACGCTTCCAGCTTGCCCGTCCAACCGACGAGGCCAGGGTCGAACTGCTTCCAGCCGGCCGAGGCGAACGTGGTCGCGTCGTGCGTGTCAACAGCGGCCGTCACCTCGATTGACACCAGATCGCCGCTGGCGTCGCGCCCACCGAGGTACACCCGGACGTCCTTCCCGTGCTGCCGCGCCATGCTCTACACCCCTCCTGCTGGCCGTGGTGGTGGCGGCTGTTGCGGCGGCTGCGTCTGGCGCGCCACGGCGAGCACCCGCTCGAGCGGCCCCAGGTTCACACCGACTCGCTTGGCGTTCTCCAGGATGCTGATGATCTCGGTCAGGATGAATGCGCCGGCTACAGCCTCGGTGCCCGGGAACCCATCCCCGAGGTACCCGTTGAGGTTGGCCGAGAGCCACGCCACCAGCATCACCAGGATCAGCTGTGTCGCCTTCTTGGCAAGGCCGCGCAGGCTGGCGCCGCTGCTGATTCGGCCTTCGTACCCCGCCGCAATCAGGCCAGTCACCAGATCGGCCACCATCACCACAAGGAGCGCCTGTACAAACACGCCCAGCCCCACCCACAGGCCCACGATCAGGCCGGCGGCAGCGCCGATCATCGCGGCAGGATCGATCTTCAGCGGAGTCACCACCAGACCTCCAGAGTGATGAGGCGGGGTCATGCCCAGACACGGACGGTCACCTTGCAGCCGAGATACTCGGCGCCGTTGACTTCAAGTGAGGTGTAGTCCGTGAAGCCCTCAACATCGCATGTGTGCGCTGCGCCGCCGAGGGTGACATCCCCCCGAACGGCGGCATGAACGCTGTTCGCTCCGGTGTCATCGAGGCACACATCGAGCGCCTCTTGTGCGCGGGGGAGACCGCGCAGCTTCCACGCGGCAATCAACAATGTGATCTCGAAGACGAATGACGGAACGCCCCCCAGCGCCTCGCGCCAGTTGCCGTCCCGAGGCATGACGATGGCGCACGGCACGTTGACCTGATCTGGCCACCGTGCGTAGCTGTTGCGAATGGCCGGGACTGTTGCCAGACGAGCGGCAAGTCCGTCTCTGATCGCGCTCAGGTCCGCCATGCTCGCTCGATCTCCCTGGCCGTGCGGTCCAGCATCGCCTCGATGCGGCCCCAGGCGCGATTGATGGCTCCCCGCAGCCAGCCCTTGTGCCGTGACCCCGGGTCGAACTCCAAGCGCTTGGGGTAGGAGTACCGCCGGTACTTTGCGCTGGACCGGGTGGCCGTGGTACGGACAGCGGCCCACTTTGGCATCGGGCGGGCTTGAATCCGAGACGTGAGCTTGGCCGCGAGCTGCCCCGTCCGCCCTCGTGGCGCTGATGGGCGGGCAGCGGTGACGCCGATCTCCCCGATTCGCTTCATCGCGTCGCGCCACGGGTCAGCGAGGAGGTCGTTGCCGCGCAGCTTGCGGCGCAGCTCGCGATAGCCCTCTACCTGGACCTGCAGCCGTATGCCCCCGGCCACGTCAGACCGCCTCTATCCGTCGGTAGGACTCCAGTAGGCGGCGCGTCACCGGGTGCAATCCCGTGAGCCGCACCTCGTCTGACAGCTCCCCGCTCCCCGCAACGCCGATTGGGGCCGGACGGGTGCGCATCTCATGGCTCACCTGAAAAAGGCAGGCGTTCTCGACGACATCGGGCGTGGTGGAGGCGAAGCCCCAAGATCCAGCGATCTCGACGCCCCGCCGCGCGCAGGGAAACGAGTAGTCGCCCTGCGGCGCGGCCTCAATGCTGGTGTACGGCTGCGGCACGCTCTCAAGCTGGGCGTTGTACGGCGCGAGCAGGTAGTCGGTCACCGCCCAGGTCGTCTCAAACGTGCCGTCGCCGTCCTCGTCGGTTTTGAGTGTGGTGATCGAGAGCAGATCGTCCACCAGCAGGCGGTCGGGCCGCCGAGCGGTGTAGTAGCGAGTCTGGGTGGCAGCATAGAAGCGCCGTCCGCAATGGTCATCGATGGCGCGGGAGACACTCTCGACGAGCGCCTCCAGGATGGCGTCATCGGTGGTGTCAGAGATCTCCATGTGCGCTTTGATCGCGGCAAGCGTGCAGTAGCCGTTGGTGATCACCACGGCTCACCTCACGCCGGGGGCTGGGGCTTGCGGCGGCGACTGCTGCGCGCCGGCCGCTTCGGCTTCGGAGTGGTGGTCTCAGTCGGTGGAGGCGGCAGGGGCGGTTCAGGCTGCGGGGCAGCGGCCGTAGCCGCCGCCGTCGCCTGTGTGATCGGGCGCGGTCGCCGCCCCTCGATCAGCTTCGGCCAGGCCGCCAGCCGGGTCACGCTGGTCATGGGTCACCGTCCGATCTGGATCGCGCGGACCCAATCGACCGTCATCGTCTCGACGGCCGCATTGCCCGTCAGGAAGTGGATGCTCGGGGTGATCGCCTCGTCATCCACCACGTTGGTCATGTGCGTCGCCACCAGCGCGCCGTTGACGTAGAAGTAGACGGCGCCGCCCGCGACGTAGAACTCCAGCTCGACGTACGTGTCGGCGGCGAACGTGTGAACGCCCGCTGTCTCGGTCTCGGTGGAGTTCTTCTCGGTCACGGCCGCCACAGATGTGGAGCCGTCCACCTTGCGGAAGTAGACGCCGTCGGTCATGCCGCCGAGAAGATCGGTGTCGGTGATGCAGAGGCCGACCAGGAAGTCGGACTGCGTCGCCTCACCGCTCTTCATGCGGATCCCGAAGTAGACGGCGCTCTGGTCCGATGTCAGCTCGAAGCTCTCGCCGTCGAGCTGCATGTTGATGCCGTCGTTCTCGGCGGCGTCAGTGGTCAGCAGCAGCGCGCCGCCGACCTCGTCAGGGCAGGTGATGGTGCTCTCGCCCGCGCCGGCCTCGACGAGCGTGACGACCCACCCGAGCGGCGCGTCGGCGGCTGTGAGCGGTGAGCGGACAAAGTCCTCGACGTACTTGACGACGTCGGGGCCGAACGCATCGAGCAGCCGATGCTGATGGCCGTCGCGATGAAAGATCAGGTTGCCGCCGATCTGGCGACTGTTCATACCGGCCACGGCATGTGCCTCCTGTGAGAGCCGGGCTGCCAAGTGGCAGCCCGGCGGGAGTGCGGCTCAGCCGCTAGTCGGCGATGGCAGTGAGCAGGTTCGCAGGCGCCGCAGCGTGGCGCAGGCCGTAGAGCAGGTAGAGCGCACAGCCGAGCTGCGCGTTGGTGCCCACGTCCGAGCAGCGCACACGGACACAGTCGAAGTCGTTGTCAGCATCCAACTGGTCACCCTCGATCTGGAAGACGTACAGCCCCTCGGACTGAGCCGAGGGATCCCCTGGCGCGTAGGACGCCGCCGCCGCCTGGGTGATCGTGGTCCAGGTTCCCACCGAGGTCAGTGTCCCCTGCTTTCGGTGGATCGTGGTGATGACGCTGAGATCCTTGGCGCCAGTCCCGGAGACGTCGGTCGCCTGCTGAAACGAGAAGGTCGGGTCGTCGCCGTCCGTGCCGGCGCCCTTGAAGACGACGATGGCGACGCCCTGCGCGTTCTTGAGGCTGACCCAGTCGCCGTCGCGGGCGGTCTGGAGATCCAGCGGGATGATCGCCGGCACAATGTCGATGACCGTACCGAGTGGGTACATGGTGGCCTCCAGGGCGGCGCGGCGAGATCTCGCCGCGCCGCCCGAATGAACTCAAGCTCAGGTCAGGCGGGAGATCAGGCGCGCGTCGCCAGCGCCACCACCGGCCCCTGGCTGTTGGAGCCCTTGAACGGCGTGATGGCCGACTTCCAGGTCAGGTGGCCGTCCACCCGCGAGGTCACGCGGAACGCCGTCTCGTCGGTGGTGAAAGCGACGTGCATCGAGGTGGCGCGGGTCGGCTCGCCCTTATCGATCAGCAGGTACTGGCTGAGGTTGACCAGGATGATGTCGCCGACCGTCCCGAGCGTCGGGCAATACTCGACGGGGATCACCGGCCGGCCCTTGAGGCGCGCCCACGGCGTGTCGGAGATGCCGCCGGGCGGCAAATAGACGGGCGTGCCCCCCGTCCCGATGACCATCTGCATGTTGTCGAGCTGCGGCTCGGTGTCCTGATTGACCAGCCAGACCGCTCCGGCCCGCTGCTTGGCATGGAGGCGAGCCCACATCTTGTCGATGTTCTCTTTGACGACAGTAGCCGCCGCCTGCCCCGTTTCCTTCGGTACGGAGATCAGCGCCGGGGAGTTGAGCAGCCCCTGTGGCTTGCCGGCGCCACTACCCCCGACGACGCTGTCCTCCCACATGAACATCTGGTCGTCCACGAACGCATCGAACATGGTGGATTCGATCATGGACGCGTCGGCGAGCAGCTCGTCAGTGGCGTAGCCGAGCGTGGCGAGCTTCTTTGGCTTCCACTCCGTTCGGGCGAACTTTGGGCGACTCGCGCCGGGGGCCGTGCCTTCATCCACCCAGTAGGACTGGACGCCACCGTGCCGAGATCCCGTTGCGCGGCTGGTCTCGTCGATGACGTTCAGCTCGATGCTGTTGCCGACGGTCAGCGTGCGGCGGCGTGCACGGGAGAGAATCTCGCCGCCGAACATCCGCATCATGATCTCGTCGGCCACGACGCGTGGCACCAGGAAGCCGCCATCGGCGCCATTCGTCTCGTTGGCGCCCTGGCCGGCCGCCTGGTAGAGCAGACGCGGGTCCGTGCCGCGCCCGGTGCCGGCCGCATGCACCGCGAACAGGTATTCGCCGAGCGGGAAGCCGGTGTCGGCGCCCCACGGCTTGAGGCTGGAGAGATCGCGGCCAGACTCAAACGTGGCGGCCTGACGGGCGGTTGCCACCGGGATCAGCCGTGGCAGCCCGGTGGCGTTCAGTTCGATGGGGGCGCCTCGCTCATCGACAACCTTGCCGGCCGCGTTATAGCGAACGGATGGCGCCGACTCCCAGGCCACGGCCGGGCGAGATTCGCCCCGCCCCACCGTCTGCTCGCGGGCCTGGCGCTTCTGCTCGCGGGCCAAATCACCGGCGATCTCTTCGAGCCGCGCGTTGATGGCGTCGTCCCGCGCGCACTCGGCGGCGGTCAACTCGCGGCCGTCCTTCTCGGCCTGCTCGAAGATGGCCGAGCCCTCGGCCACCAGATCGGCGCGCTCCTGGATGAGCGCCTGGATACGCGTGGTCGCCATAGCGGCTCCCTCCGTTGTGCTGGCCGAGACCTGCCGGCCGCGAATGCAAAAGCCCCCGTCCGTTGACGGGGGCCTGGGGGTGACGTGGGTGGGCGTTGGTCAGTGTTGGGCGAGGCGTAGCCGTCGTCGGCGCAGATTGATGCCCGGGCCGGCTGCGATCTCAGGCGAGGGATCGTCGGCGCGGCCGTTGCTTGCGCGGCCTGATCGGCCGGCCAGGCGGCTGACGGTGGCTTCCAGGGTGTCGATGCGATCCGCCATGCCGAGCTTGACGGCCTCCTGCGCGCCGACCACGCGGCCCTGTCCGAATCCGTTGCGCACGCCATCGAGCTTGACGTCACGACCCTTCGCCACGGACCGCACGAACATGCTGTAGTAGTCGTCTACGCGCGCCTGGATCGCCGCGCGGGCCTCCTCCCCCAGCGGCTCGAACGGGTTGCCCTCGGTTTTGTACTTGCCGGCCGCGATTAGGCTGATAGTGACGCCCTCAGCATCGAGCAGACGGCTGAGATCCTCGTGAGCCGTGTAGACGCCGATGCTGCCGACTTCGCCGCTCGGCGTGACAACGATCTCGTCAGCCGATGCGGCGATCCAGTAGGCCGCCGAGGCCGCCAGACTGTCAGCAACCGCAATGATCGGCTTGCTGCCACGCGCCTTGAGGATGGTGTCAGCCAGCTCGGCAACGCCGTAGACGCCGCCGCCGGGGCTGTCGATCTGAAGAACGACGGCGCCGACGTTCGGATCGTTGACGGCCTGGCGAAACTGGCTGGCGATGCGCTCTGTGCTGGCGCCGCCGCTGACCTCGGTGAACATATCTGCGCGCTGGACGATCACCCCGAAGATCGGCAGGACTGCCACGCCGCCAGCGGACGGCTGCACGCGGGGCGGCGCGGCGCCGATCCTGAACAACGGATCGTCGTCGTCGCACATGTCGCAGGCCCGAGGATGGCCGATGCGCTCGCGGATCTCCTCAGCCGTGAGCCGAAAACCGTCCGCGCGGAAACGTATGAGATCGAGGATGGCCGCGAGTTTGGAGGGCAGGAGCGCCCACGGCATGTCGCGGACCAGCGCCACGACGCGCGGGTAGTGGAGCTGCTCGTCACGCGAGTCGGACACGGGGCGTCTCCCTTCTGAGCGCGCCGAATCGGTACGGTCGCAGCTCGCTGACACGATCATCCCGGTCAACCAGAAGAAACTGGTCAGGGAAGAACTTCGGGGCACTGGCTCGCAGGCAGAACACGCGGGCGCCGGGCCAGAACGCGTACGACATGCGCACCGAGATGGTGGCATGGGGGTCACTCGGCATGGCCGTTCGCCCTCCCGTTGGTGTGCGCCGCCAGGTCTCGGTACTCGGCGTAGATCGGCGCGTCGTCGCGGTCAGCGCCTGCCTGCCCGGCTGGCGCCATGTTCAGCGGCTGGAGGTAGACGTCGCCGTCAGGGATTGGATTCATGTTCTCCAGCCGTCGAATATCGTTCGCGCTGAGCCAGCCGTTCTGCCGGCCGATGGCGTACGCCTCGAAGCGGGTCTTTTGGTCGCCGCGCAGCAGCCCGCTGACCGTGTGTTCGGCGAAGAACCGCCGCTTGTCGATGATCAGGTCGCGGCGAATCGTCTGTTCCCAGCGCCGCAGCCACGGCAGCAGGGTGTAGGTCACGTAGCCGATGCTGAGCTGCTCGATGCCGCTGCCCCAACTGGTCACCTTCGCCGTGCTGCCAACCATGTGCGGCGGCACGCCGAACCACCGGCAAATGTCCTCAACGCTGAACTCCCGCGAGGCCAGCATCTGGGCGTCATCCGGGCTGACCGAGATGGCGCTGAACTTCATGCCCTCTTGAAGCACGGCCACCTTGTGGGCGTTGCCGAGGCCGGAGTACGCCTCCTGCCAGGACTCCTTCAGAAACGCCTGAGCCTCTTTCGAGAGCTTGCCGGGGTGCTCCAGTGTGCCGCGCGGCCGGCCGTCCTGGCTGAACACGCGGCCGGCGTACTGTTCCGCCGCCATCCCGATGCCCATGCTCTCGCGTGCGTACTCGACGACCGAGACGCCGCGGCTGCCGGCCAACGTGAGGCCGCGCAGGTGGAACATCTCGCCGCTCGGGATCTGCTCGTCTCGGCCGCCAGGCGCGCGGTAGCGGTAGGGGTCGGTCGGGACATCTGGCGGGGTGACAAGGTCCGGGTGGAGCGGCACGATCTGATCGGCGAAGCCTCTCGGGCCGGGGATCAGCCGCGAGTAGGCGTTGCCGCGCAGAAGTGCGTGGGCGGTCATCTGCTGGCGCCACTCCAGGGCGGTCTGAGTGCGGTTCGGCTGATCGTGCAGCAGGTCGTAGATCGGGTGCTGATCGGCGACCTGCTTAGAGCCGCCTCGGCCGCGCTCATAGACCATGAGCGGCAGCGTGGCGATGCTCTCCGAAATGATCCGCACACACGCCCAGACCGCACTCAGCTTCAGCGCCGTGTCTGGGTCCACGCGCACGCCGGCCGCGCTGGTGGCGCCGTAGCCGACGGGCTGGTACCAAAAGTCGTGATCGGCGGGCGGGCCGGCGCGGAACAGCGCCTTGATGATGCTCACTTACCGCCCCTTCACCACGGCCACGACGATGGCCAGCACGCCGTACAGCACCAGCACGAGCCACGGGCTGACCATTACGGCGCCCGCCGTTGCCGCCAGCAGACCGACCACGGCCAGCGCATCCCAGCGCGTCATCACCGAACGTCCACTCCTGTGCGCGGCAACCAGAGGCCGCACCTTCGACACCGATCTCCGAATCCTCGCAGCCGCATCTCCGCGCGCCGCGAGTGCCACCCGGCCCAGCAGAGCAACGCCCCGAGTACCAGCCACATCGCCGTACTCCTCTCAGATGACGAGGAGGCCCTCCTCCTCGTACACGCTGCGCCCGTGCCCCTGCCGTGTCGCCCGATCCAGCGCCATGATCGTGGCAACCATGCCGTCGATCTTCTGGCGGGACTTCTCCTTATCAGGCTTGAGGTTGCCCGCCGGGTCGGTCCGCACCACCAGGTTGTCTGCCATCCAGCGCAACACCGGGTGACCGCCGTGCCGGAGCTTTCTGGAGAGCACCAGCCCGAGCAGCTCCTTCGTCGGCGCCGACAGCGAGGCGAACCCCTGGCCCGTGTCGATGACCGTCAGCCCGGCATCTTCGAGGTTCTGGCGCATCTGGGCGGCGCCCCAGCGGTCGTACGCGATCTCGCGGATGTCGTAGCGCTGGGCCAGCCGCGCGATCTCCAGCTCGATAGCCCGGTAGGAGATCACCTCACCCGGCGTGGCCAGCAGCTGCCCCTGATCTACCCAGAGCTGATACGGCGCCTGATCGCGGCGCGCCCGCTCAGCGAGCGTGCCGGCTGGGGTCCAGAAGCGGCAGAGCAGATCGTAGAAGCCGTCGTCGGCTGGGAAGAGCAGGATGAACGCCGCTATGTCGGTCGTGCTCGCGAGATCGAGGCCGCCGTAGCAGATCTTGCCGAGAAGAGCATCCTCGGCCACCAGCCCGGCCGAGGCGTCCCAATCAGTGAGGTTGAGCGCCCGGTTCTCGGCACGGATGCGACGATTGAGTGTCAGCCGGCAGAACGCCGGGAAGTAGGCCGGGATCGCCTTCGCCCGTCCAGCCTCTTTGCGGACGTAGGCGAGCTGCACTGTCGTGCCGAGGCCGGGATTTGCCTTGCGCCAGGTGCTCTCCGTGAACGGATCGTCGGCCTCCTCAGCCGCCCAAATCACGCCGTAGAACGTCGGGTCCTGCACGACGCCCTTGGCGAGTTGCACGGCGTAGTTGTGCTTCTCCGCGTAGATCGTCGTCTCGTCGCCGTCGTTCGCGGTGGTCAAGAAGATGACGAGCGGCTGCGTCCGTGCGCCGGTGCCCGTCTCAATGGCGTCGATCAGGTGCCGCGACTTGTGGACATGGACCTCGTCAACGATGCCGCCGCTGACGTTCAGACCGTGCGCCGCCTCGGCCACCCGCGACAGGGCGCGGAAGACGGACCCGGCCTTCGGCGCCACCAGGGCATCTTTCAGGATCTCCAGCCGCTTGGCGAGCGGTGGCGTGGCAAGCGCCATCTTGCGCGCCTCGCCAAAGACAATTTTGGCCTGGGCCTCCGATCCGGCTGCCGCGTAGATCTCGGCGCCTGGTTCGCCGTCGGCGCCGAGAAGCACCAGCCCCAGCGCCGAGGCGATGGTGCTCTTGCCGTTCTTGCGGGGGATCTCCACCCACACGGTGCGGATGATCCGCGAACCCGGCTCGACGCCCAGCGGCTCGCAGATCGCCGGGTCCAGCGAGTGCCGCCAGCCGAACACGGGCGAGATCAGGTACTCAAGCTGCCAGGGCTCCGGCTCGATGGGCTGGCCGGCCCAACGGCCCTTGGTGTGCCGCAGCACCCGCATGGCCTTGACGACCCGATCCACGGCGGCCTGGTCGAACCATGCGCCGGGGACGTCAGGCGGGAGCGGGGTCTGCCAGAGTGGCGGGCTAGACGTCGAACGGGCTGTCGTCGTCATCCTCTGGCGCCTCCGGCAGCGTCATCCTGGCCCGCGCCGACGGCGTCAACCCGAACTGCACACAGAACGCTCGCACGTCGGCGAGTGCCCTGGCCGCGATCGCGACCTCCGGCCGCTGCCCGACGTACCCCTTGTCGGTGGTGTAGGTCATCCCCTCCTCGCGGAGGGTCTCGGTGCAGGTTTTCCAGAGTGCGTAGCTCTGGCAGTAGCCGGCCAGTGCCGCCATGTCCACCATGGTCAGCAGGCCGAGCCGCTCAAGCTCGGGCGCCACCCGTCGCCACTCCCGTTTCGCTGCCGGATCCAGCCAAGAAGGGCATTTCGGCGCCACAGGACGAGGCTTCGGCTCCTGCCTGTTCAGCGGTCGATGCCCCGGATTGCCCTTCAACACCTTGAGTGCGGTCGGCTCCGGCTTCGGCCCCCGAACGCCCATGCTGACCCCCTACCCCGAAAACCTGCGCGCGAGAAAAGTTGAC